>Ga0302236_1001651_pt1 | contig 15151 bp, 14 predicted proteins | sample AAG_UR_Gly_MG_FD_193509 | JGI IMG/M metagenome (GOLD analysis project Ga0302236, IMG submission 193509) | Enriched activated sludge microbial communities from anaerobic digester in WTTP, New Holstein, Wisconsin, United States - AAG_UR_Gly | ecosystem: Engineered > Bioreactor > Anaerobic >...
CTCCAAGGAATATAGCCCAGGGTATTACAAGAGAAACTCCGCTTGTCCAGCCAAGCTTTGAAGACGAAGCCACTAGCGTAACCATTGCCAGTCCGAAAAGGCCAAGTGCCGATGGGTCTGCTGTGACAATCTTACAATTTTGATTGTTTTCCATTCTAATAATCCTCCTAATAAAGCTTTTCATATAGATATTTATAAGTCAATAGGCGTTCCGAAAAACCGTCCCCAATATATTATACATAACTGTTCTATTCTTGCAAACGTTTTTTTAAGCATTTTTGAAATACACCGCGTAATAGCTATTTTTATATATATATATCTTAATAACATTGAATATCGAGCCCATATCATCCGTTATCGGTTTTTTTGACTGAATATGGTACGCTCATCACGCACAAAGGCTCCCGTATGGGAGCCTTTAGTGTGCAACACGCCGCAATAAAACCAACTAGCATTGTATTCTGATATTATTTGCTATATAATGCGCTCCTCATGCCTTGAAGCATGGCAGTTTATGTTTACTGCCACAGGAAGTCCTGCTATATGTGTTGGGTATGTTTCTATGTTTAGAGCAAGCGCCGTAGTCCTTCCTCCAAATCCCTGCGGTCCAATTCCCAGGCAGTTTATTCTCTCAAGCAGTTCTAATTCAAGTTCTCTTATGTGCTCCTTGTCGCTGTGCTTTCCTATCTCTCTAAGCAGCGCCTTCTTGGCAAGGTATGCAGCCTTGTCCATTGTTCCACCAATTCCAACGCCGACTACAATAGGCGGACACGGGTTCGGGCCTGCAATCGAAACGGTCTCAACCACAAAATCAACTACACCCTCTATCCCATCCGACGGCTTGAGCATCTTGACTCTGGACATATTCTCGCTTCCAAAGCCCTTTGGTGCAACCGTGATTTTGATTTTGTCGCCTTCTACAATCTGCGTGTATATTATCGCAGGCGTGTTGTCTCCCGAGTTGACCCTTAGCAAAGGATCTGAAACAACCGATTTTCTAAGATAGCCTTCAGCGTATCCCTGCCTCACGCCTTCGTTTATTGCATCCTCAAGGCCTGCGCCCGTTATGTGCACATCCTGTCCTAGCTCTATGAATATAACTGCCATTCCCGTATCTTGGCATATCGGCACGCATTTTTCCCTGGCCAGATTTGCGTTTTGAACTATTATTTCGAGTATTCCTTTGCCTGCAGGCGATTCCTCTGTGTCTATACTGCTCTTTAGGCTATCAAGCACGTCCTCTTGAAGATTGATATTCGCGCTTATACACATCTCCTTTACAGCCTGCGTTATTAAACTGGCATCCACTTCCCTTAGCATCGCATCCTCCTAATTTACGGAGATTTCAATCCCCTTGATTTTTATAGCTCCTTGAAAATCTTTTTTACAGAATAGAACATATCCATTGATACCAGGACGCCTTTCAAACTACCCTTAAACGAGGGATCGATAGGCTCGTAAAGTATCTCCGGCCACATTATCTCAATCATCCTTCTGTAGAGGGTGCAGTTATACTTGTTTCTATAGGAGTCGTTCACCGAAAGCATCATTTCAAGCAGATTTCTGCAACTAAACGGCGAATACTCCTCGATTGCTATGTCTACCTGGGTTCGTTGCGAAGCCTCCCAATTAAGCCCCTCCTCCCATATAAAAAGTGACAGCAGGTCTATGTTCATTTCCTTGGCGAGCTCCGAATTCTTCTTAATCCATTTATCGCACATTTTTGCTGCGTACTTGTTATTCCCATCATATCCTATGTATGTTGAAAAAAGCCTGCCGTTTGGTGTTTTTATGGTGCCACAATAATTTCTTATAGTTTCACTCACCTGGCTTGTTATGTTAATGCTGTCATTGAACATTTTGTAGAATATGTTGTATATTTCCGGAATATTCTTTGCTATAGGATATGCAGTATTATCCATGAACGCTCTGCTAAAGTCAGCATCCGCCTCATCACCTGGATTCAGCACCTTAAAGGGAATCCCGAATTCCTCAAACAGGCTCCTTGGTATCCTAATATCCTTGCTTTCATCATCCAGCCAAGGGTATCTAACAGTATAGTATGTCACCATATCCCTGATATCCTTTGTGGCTGCCAGCATAAGGCGACTGTCCCAATCGGCATTTACAGGCAGTATGAGTTTTGACCTTCTGGATATCGCATTTATGAATCCCTTTAGCATCCAACAAGCCATTTCACTAGCAGCTTGAAGAGACCTTTTCCTCAGCGGCTTCACAGGCCAATACCTTACAACCTCACCCTTAATGAGATCCAGATAGAAGTTGGGGCTTAATTTCCTTATGTCATTGTATATTGTATCTTCCCCTATCCACTGCATAGAGGCGTCTGTAAAATCCTCGCTCGCATAGAACTCCTGCACTCCGTCGGCCATGTTATTTTCAAGTGCTATATACCGATTCATTATCGGCAGCTGGGTTCCGCAAGCAAGGCCTTTATTCCCTTTATAGTAGTATACCTCCATCTGACCTGCCGCATCGTGGTACATTCTGCAGCATTCTTTATCCTCATATATAACTACGAATCTTCCCCCAAGGTTAAATGTGGCCTCAAGAAAACTTTCAAAATTCCGATTTTCCCTAAGCAACATTTTAATTATGTCACCATTGCCAAACTCAGGATTCTGCCAATCCAAAATATATCCCAAGAGAACAATCTTTCGATTTTCATTTTCAACAACAGTCATGTCTAGTTCCGGATGTGCATGTAGCACAAGCCTTTCCTTGTATATTCCGCATGTTTTCCACTCCGAAGGGCCATCCATTGTATAAGGCATCATTATGAATTGTTTTCTGTACAGCAGTCTTTCATACAACAATTTGTCATAACCAGTATTATCCATCACAACCTCCAAATTATAATGCAGTTATATTTATTATATCAAATATGCCTTCCAGTTCATATTGTAAGTCGTACTCTTTCTATTTTCCGCGCCATATGTCATACGGCCTTCCTGTCCCATTCACAAGATTCTTTCTCACATCAACATGCACAAAACTTCCATATATGCCAATCCCGCGAAAACCTGCCTTTACAGCCGCCCTTGCTATCTCCTCCATGCCCACCCCTATTACCTTAATGTCTGCCGCGCGCCCCTCGATGTGCTGCGACCCGTCGGCGCCACCTAAGCTCCTGTTGTACGCCTTGCTCCTGTAGCCGCTCGTTATGACTACCGGCCTTTTGAAATAATCCCGCAGAACCTGTAGCCTCTCCACCAACTCCGCATCCACATAAACGCTCCTTCTCTCATCCCTGCACGCGAATTCCGAGAGCGAGAAATCCCTCGAAAGCTTAATATCCCTTACCACAATCATGCCAATACCTCCTTAAATACGCCATAATAAAAAAGCTTCTTTTATTATTAATATTCATTTAAGTGGTTTTTTTGGCACTGTTATGGGAATAATTTATTTAATAGGCTGCATGCATTTATGCTATAATGTGACATGAATGGCTTCTATATGCATACGCTGGCCATCATCACTTTCAGGCAGGTGAAAAACATGATAAAAAGCATAGACGTGGCCAAGGCCGCAATTAAGCTGGCCCTTTCCACCCGCGAGGAGGAAGAAAGGCTTGTAAGGGATTATAAAAAAACAGGTATTCTTTCAACAGGCGTGGATGTTGGCGGCAATCTGATTCAGTCCATACCGAAGATAATAGAAAGAGCTCTTGTAGCGTCAAAGCGCACCGGGATAATTCAAAATGTGCACATACACGAGGGCGCCATAATAGGCGCAGCCAGGGAAGCCATCAATCAGGTTTCCGAAAAGGCAACCGGCTTTAGCGTGGGAGGCAAGATAGGCATAGCCCGCTGCGACGAGCACATAAGCATATGTCTGTTCATGAGCATCGGAGTGCTCCATCTCGACGATATGGTAATAGGCCTTGCGCACAGGTCGATACCCCTGCTCGAGAACGAGAAGGTCTATTTCAAATCAGAATAAGCAAATAAAAAAACCGCATCTTGTTGAATGCGGTTTTTTTATTAATCTATTTTTCCTCGTCTTCGTCTTCTTTTTCCACTATGAAATCCGAGTATATGCTCTCCTGTTGTTCCTCGACGCTCTGCTTCCAGTTGTACATCTCCTTGTCGGCAGCCCTTAGCAACTCGACAAAGCCCTCACCGTCGGCAGGGTATATGCTTATGCCGTAGCTGCACGAAACCTGCAGCTTCTGGCCTTCGATCTCCATGATGTCCTCTATTGATTTTTTTATCCTCTGGGCTATTTCTTCGGCCTCTTCTCTTTTTTGCTCTCCGGGAAGAACTATTGCAAACTCATCTCCTCCGAATCTGGCCGCAAAATCCGCCCCTCTTACGGAATGCTTGAGCTTGCTGCCTATCAGGCTGAGCATCTTGTCGCCCATGACGTGACCCAGCGTGTCATTGATGTACTTGAAATTGTCAAGGTCCAGGAAAACAAGCGCAAAACCACTTCCTCCGACGCTCGCCTTCAGTATCTCCTCCTCAACCTTCATCTTGAAGAAGCGTTTGTTTGGGAGCTCCGTAAGATCGTCATGCAGTGCCATGTGGAGATATTTTCTGTTGCTTATTATTTCACTTTCGAATTCGCCGTTGCCTTCGCCGGCCTCGAATATTATTGCATGAAGCAGCAGTTTGCCTTCAATCTCCAGCGGAGCCAGGAAAACCTTGACATTCTTCTCAGTTCCATCACTTGTGTAGTGCTTCATATTCGACATTCCAGCACCCGCAAGCGCAGCCTTGAGCCTTAGCTCTGCATCCGATTTTTGAAATCTGTTTATATTGCATATGTCCATGCCTATAATCTGTTCTCTGTCATAGCCGTAGAAACTTTCCGCAGCAGCATTCGCTTCGATTATAATTCCAGAATCCGGGTCTATTATCAGCATTACGCCAGGGTAGTTTTGAAACACGAGCTTGAAGAAATCAAACTGACCTTGTTCTCCTTTTACATTTATACCGAACGATACATCTGTCACAAAGCAACACCCCTGAATTATTAATTCAATTTACATCATTTTATCATAAATATTCGCATTTTTGAAATTGTTTAATTGCCTGTGCTGAATTTCCAGAAAACTCCCACGGATTTTCGAATGATTATTTTTTGACAATCTGTCGAGATGCCTGTTATTCAACGCTTCTTGATGTTTTCATCTGCAAAAGCAGGGTTGACTTTATAAACCCCAGAATATATAATCTTCATCATACAGCCTTTTCACACGAGTTGAAAACGGCTAGGCAACACTGTAGGCCCTTGGGGCGCGTAGGATTTTAACAGCAGCAAACAGTTTATCAAATCACAATTTCAAATCTTTAGGAGGATGGTAGTATGGTAAAGAAACTCATATCTATTTTTTGTGCTTCAATTCTTTTGTCCACTTCACTTTTAGGGGGCTGCTCAAAGGCTCCGGACGAATCTGCAAATTCAGAAAACAAAACTTACAGCATAGGTATTTCCCAGATTGTTGAACACCCTGCACTAGACGATGCAAGAAAGGGTATTATTGACGCGCTCAAAGAAGAGGGCTTTGTTGAAGGTGAAAACCTCGAGATAGACTTCCAGAACGCTCAAGGCGAGATGGCGAACGCCCAGACAATAGCAGACGGCTTCGCAGCTGCCAAGAAGGACATGATAGTTGCAATAGCTACTCCTTCAGCTCAGGCTGCATTCAATGCCACAAAAGACATCCCTGTTGTGTTTACAGCCGTTACTGACCCTGTAAGCGCAGGACTTGTGGCTTCTCTTGACAAGCCGGGCGGAAACGTTACAGGCTCTAGCGATGCTGCCCCGATGGAAAAGCAATTCGAGCTGATCAAGGCACTCGTTCCAGACGTTAAAAAATTAGGCGTGATATACAACACAAGCGAGGCCAATTCTGTAGTTCAGGTGGACCAGGCAAAAGCTGTTGCAGCAAAGCTTGGACTTGAAATAGTTGAAGTTGGAATCACATCTGTTAATGACATAGACCAGGCACTCAATTCTGCAATCGGAAACATAGACGCTCTATATGTGCCTACCGACAACACTGTTGTATCCTCAATACCTCTTGTAGCCAACAAGTGCATAGAAAACAAGATACCTGTAATAAGTGCAGAGGACGGCGCAGTTAAAGGCGGCGCGCTTGCTACAGAGGGAATCAACTACTACAACCTTGGACTTCAGACGGGCAAAATAGCTGCTCAGATACTAAAGGGAGAGAAACCAGCTGAAATACCTGTTGGACTCCTTGAGGACACTACGCTTGTTATAAACGAGACTACTGCCGCAAAGCTTGGAATTACAATTCCTGAGGATCTTAAGTCAAGAGCGGAATTTGTAAAATAGTCTAAGGGAGATGAGTCATTTGCTAGATTTTTCAATAAACGTGCTCCAGATGGGACTCATATTCGCAATAATGGTCCTGGGAGTTTATATAACATACAGAATACTCGATTTTCCAGACCTATCGGTTGACGGCAGCTTCGTTACAGGAGCAGCCGTAGCCTCTGTTCTATTGTTAAACGGCGTAAACCCTTTTGTTGCATGCGTCGCGGCGTTTGTCGCCGGGCTTGGAGCAGGCTTTATAACAGGATTCCTCCATGTGAAGCTTGGCATAACCAATCTGCTCTCAGGAATACTGGTAATGATCGGTCTTTATTCGATAAACCTTAGGATAATGGGCAAATCGAACCTGCCGCTTTTCAGCAATGAAACTATATTTTCATTGGATGTTCACCCGCTTGTAGTAATAGCTGCATTTGCGCTTGTATCGAAGCTTCTGCTTGATTTCCTTCTGTCTACAAAGCTTGGATTTTTGATAATCGGCACTGGCGACAACCCTGACATGATAACATCACTTGGAATAGATACAGGCAAAATGAAAATACTTGCCCTCATGCTATCTAACGGCCTTGTTGCCCTTGCAGGCTCCATAATGGCCCAGTACCAGAGATTCGCAGACGTAGGAATGGGAACAGGGATAGTTGTAATGGGGCTTGCTTCAATAATATTCGGAGAGACAATATTCAAGAGAATTTCCATAATGCTTCCTACAACAATGGCGCTGCTTGGCTCCATACTGTACAGGTTCAGCATAGGCGCCGCTCTTAACCTTGGTCTTTCGCCAACCGACCTTAAGCTTGTAACATGCGTAATAATTGTATTCGCCCTTTCAGCAGGCAACGCACACAGATTCACTGGCGTGAAAAGGCTATTGAAGGGAGGTTTGGCAAATGCTTCAATTAAGTAATTTGTACAAAACCTTCAACAAGGGTACTGTAAACGAAAACAACCTCTACAGAGGCCTTTCACTGAAGGTAAACAGCGGCGACTTCATAACTATAATAGGCGGCAACGGAGCCGGCAAATCGACTCTGCTAAACCTCATATCAGGAAAGATAGACCCTGACGAAGGTGCTATTTTGCTTAATGATTCGGACATCACTCATATGCCCGAGTTCCGCAAGTCTAAGCTGATGGCCAGGGTTTTCCAGGATCCGTCGAAGGGTACATGCCCTTCCATGACGATACTCGAGAATATGTCGCTTGCATACAACAAAGGCAAGGCATACGGCCTTTCGATGGGCGCCAATAAAAAGCAGGTCGGTCTGTTCCAAGAGCTGCTTTCTCAGATAGGCATAGGCCTCGAGGACAAGCTCCATACTAAGGTAAGCCTGCTTTCAGGCGGACAAAGACAGGCGCTTTCGCTCATAATGTCTACTATGACTTCTCCGGAGCTATTGCTGCTAGACGAGCACACTGCCGCTCTGGACCCTAAGACCTCGGAAATAATAATCAACCTTACAGAAAAGATTGTCACAGAAAAGAAGATTACTACCATGATGGTGACGCACAACATGAACCACGCCATGAAGATGGGCAACAGACTGCTCATGATGCAAAGGGGCAGAATCGCAATAGACATATGCGGCGAGGAAAAGCAAGGCCTCACACAGGAGAAACTGCTTTCTATGTTTGAGAAGGCCGGCTGCGAGGATGCGGTTAGTGACAGGATGCTGCTGGCATAAATGGAATCCTGATAAAACTCAGACTTGACGTTTCGTTTAGATATTTCCGTTTGGCTTTCATACTTCTAAAATTGGGAGATTCGACAACTCGCTCCGCTCAAACAGTCGAATCTCCTTTAATTTTATCAGTATGCTTCGCCAGGAAATCAACTAAACTCACTTAACCAAGTCTCACGTTTTTATCAGGATTCTTTGCGTAAATGCGTAAAGCATAAACAAAGTCTTCATATTCACGTAAGTGCGTAAATACGATGAAAAAAAGCCAGGTAATTGCTAGCTCTCACGCTTTTGCACTCGAAATAGCCTCACTATATTTATAATCCCGTAGAACACCACGAAAAACTCCAGCCTTCCAAGGAACATTCCAGCGCTCTCCGTCCACAGGACTAATGCCGGCGCACTTGGCGATGTGATTCCTATGGAAAGACCCACCGTGCTCATTGCCGAGGCGAATTCGAACATGGAATCCCTGAGACTGTAGCCATTTATGGTAAGGACGGCAACTCCCGCAAAATAGAGTATTATGTACATTACGGTGAAGCAGGCCGTATTTATTATATGCTCACTGCTTATCTCATACGGGCCCTCGGCCCTTTCTATGTACTCCAGCCTTACTGCATTCTTCGGAGCGAAAAAACGTGTCATGTTCCAATACAGCGTCTTTACAAGCAAGAGCACCCTGTACTGCTTCAAGCCGCCCGCCGTAGAGCATGTGCCTCCCCCTATTATCATGAGCAGAACCAGAACCAACATCCCGAAATCATCCCACCCGCTATAGCTTACGGTGGAATAGCCCGTGGTTGTAAGGGCCGATACGAGCTCAAAAAACGAAACCCTGGCCGCCTTTCCAAAAGTCTCGTAAAGCTTTGATGCTGAAAATATAAATACAAGCGGTATGAAAACCGCCAGCAAAAAAGCTGAGATTCTTATTTCCCCCAGTCTGAAAAACCTCCTGGCCTCACCCTTCATTAGCATGTAATGTGTGCCGAAGTTGATGCTCCCAAGAAGCATAAGCAGCATGGTTATAATTTCTATCCTTACGCTGTCATACTCGCCTATGCTTCCGACCCTTGTAGAGAACCCGCCGGTTGATATTGCAGCTGCGGAATGGTTTATAGCTTCGAATGCAGTCATTCCCGCCTCTATGTATAGTGCCGCTCCAACTACAAAATAGCCTGTATATATTATCATCATGAGCTTTGCAGACTTGACAACGTTGGGTATTATGTCCTCTCTTCCCTCTGCGCTGAACAGTCCAAAGCCATGGGGACCTATTATGGCCGCGAGCATAACTACGGCAAGTCCGGCCCCGCCGAAAAACTGCATGGTACTCCTCCAAAGGAGCATAATCCTTGGAGCTTTTTGCACTTCCACGACAGAAAGCCCTGTGGTTGTCCAACCGCTCACGGCCTCAAACACAGAATGAGTAAAGCTCATGCCTCCCGATATCATAAAAGGCAGCGCCGAAATTATAACAGTAAGAATCCATGTGAGCAGTACTATCACGCTTCCCTCTTTTATTGTGGTTACCTCATTCTTCCCATCCCCCTGAGTGCTCATCAAAAATCCCGTTATAAATGCCGCAGCAGCTGAAATAATAAATCCTGCCGCATATACTGATTCCTCGATATAAAACGGCAGCACAAGCAACGGCAGCAAATATATCAGAGAAGATCCCATGAGTATCTTGCCTGTATAGCCTATTATGAGCCTGCGCCTTTCCCTTAAAACATCGGCATAAGTCACATCAATCAACCCTTCCCCTTATAGCCTCAATTACTTCAGGCTGCACGTTTCGGGTCGACAGGATTATGAGCCTATCCCCCTCCCTTACTATTGTATTCCCCTTGGGAACCATCTGCATCTCGCCTCTTACAATAAAACCTACCACAGAATCTTCAGGCATCGATATTTCGGCCAAGCTTTTGCCTGCCGATGCAAAATCATCACCTATCTCTATATCCATTATGTCTATCTTGCCTCCCTCTATAGGCATTAGGCTCAATATCTCTTCTACAGAAACCTCCTGGTCTATTATGTTGAATATTATGTCTGCAGTGCTTATGACTGTGCTTACTCCCAGCCTTTTGAAAACTTCCATATGCTCAGGATCATTTACAACAGCCAAAGTTCTCTTCACTCCGTATCTCCTTCCCGCAACCTGGCAGACCACAAGATTTTCCGCATCGCTGTTTGAAATTGCAATCACCATATCGCAGTCCATTACTCCTGCATCTTCAAGTACTGCCGGATCAGTGCCATCTCCATGCACAATTGATGCCTTGTGAATCCTGGCCAGTTTTTTGCACTCTTCCTCATCCTTGTGCAGAACCGTCAGCTTATGGCCTTCGGCGATGAATTTTTTTACCAGGAAGTGGACCCTGCTGTATCCCCCTACAATCATTATATGCAATCTATTCTCCTCCCTCGTCACCCTCTATGTAATCCCTGAACGCCTCTGCGGAAAGTATCATAGGGCATATTGTGTCGAGCTCGAGTTCTTCATAAACCTTCTGCCTGTGAGGCTCAAATACCCTTGCAACAACCTTTTTAACACCGTAAATATTCTTCGCTATCTGCGCCAGCATTATGTTCGTATTGTCATCGTCTGTTGTCGCTGCAAACACATCTGCATTTTCAATACCAGCCTTCTTCAGCATGTCCAGCTCCGTGGCATCGGCCTCAAGCATGAATCCTCCAAAGCCCTCAGGCAACCTTTCGAATGCAGACGCCTTCATGTCTATTATTACGACACTTTTCCCTGATTCGAAAAGGAGATTTGAAAGATGCGCCCCCAGCCTCCCGCAGCCGACAATTATAACATATTTATCATTAATTCCATTTTCAACCATGAAATTCATCTCCATAAAAATATTGGGACAAGAGGCTGTTATATAATCCCCTTGTCCCAGCCGAATTAATTTAAATAGCGATTATTCCGCAATATCCTCCGCTGCAACCTCCTGCACATCCGCCTTGCCATTGCCTAGCACCTTGACTTTAAATCCTGCCCGTTCGAGTTCTTCTCTGTTCATGAAGTTGCGAAGATCGAAAAAGATTTTTCCCTTAGTAAGCCTGCAGAGCTCTGTAAGATTGATTTTTTTGAAGGCTTCATGATTCACCCCCAGCACAACCATTTCGCTTTCACTTGCCGCCTCGTCAAGACTTCTCGCTTCACATGCGAACTTCTTTGCATGCGGATCATAGGCGGCGACTTCATATCCTCTGCTACCGAGTACGGAAATGAGGTCTATTATAGGACTCTCTCTCGTGTCATCAACATCTGCCTTATATGTAACCCCCAAAATACATATTTTACGTGAATAGTCACTTTCTCCTAGCATCCCATCTATTGCATCTGCTACAAAATGAGGCATTGAGTCGTTTGTCTGCCTTGCCATTTTTATTATCTCTGCAGTTTTAGGATTTTTTTCGACTATGAACCATGGATCTACTGCCAGGCAGTGTCCACCTACGCCAGGCCCAGGCTGATGTATGTTGACTCTCGGGTGCTTGTTGCATAGTCTTACTACCTCCCATACGTCTATCCCTATCTCCTCGCATATCTTGGCCAATTCATTTGCAAGTGCTATGTTGACATCCCTAAATGTATTCTCCATTACCTTGCACATTTCTGCTGTGGTTTCGTCAGTCAGAAAAATTTCACCATTTACAAATGTCTTGTATATGTCTTTTATCTTTTCTGCGCTTTTTCTGTTTATGCCTCCCACTATGCGGTTATTGCCCACCAGCTCCATTAGTATTTTCCCCGGCAAAACTCTCTCAGGAGAGTGTCCCACATAAAGCTCCTCGCCAAGAACAAGCCCGCTGCGTTCCAGTATTGGACATAGGACATCCCTTACCGTTCCTGGAGGTGAGGTCGATTCAAGAACTACGATGTTGCCGTTTCTTACGTATGGTACTATACTCTCGGCCGCTTCAACAACATATCTCATGTCAGCTCTCTTGTCATTTGTTATAGGTGTTGGCACTGCTATTATAAAAACATCGGCTTCCTCTGGCTCCGTGCGGCCTATGAGATTCTCTGATTTGACAGCCGCCTGCACCAATATGTCAAGATATGGCTCTTCTATTGTTATCTTAGCATTGTTGAGTGCATCCACAACCTTGCTTCTCACATCCACTCCAATTACATTATGCCCATGTGTTGCAAACATCGCAGCTGTAGGCAAACCAATATACCCAAGTCCTAGCACACATATTTTTTTTCTCTGCATACTCAAATCCCTCCCAAGACATCATTGTATACTCTCATCAGCTCTATAACATGGTTTTCAGGGGTCCAAGGAGCCTCCCAGTATCTTCTGTGAGTTTCTCTCCCCATTCTTCTAACCAAAGAGTCACTTCCCATAACCTTGAGCTTTTGCACAAGATCATCTATACTACCCCTTTCAACTATAAACCCGTCCTCGCCGCTTTCAACAAGCTCTTCCGCAGAAGAACCACTCGATACTATTGATGGAATTCCAAGAGCCTTTGCTTTTAGTACAGCTAAAGCATGCGTCTCATTAAGCAGCGTGGGGAAAACCATCACTCTCGATTCACGCAGCAGTCTAATTTCATTTTCAGGCCTCAGACTCCCGCTGAATAATGCGCCCGGCAACATTTCTTCAAGTTGCTTTCTCATAGGCCCATCGCCTATGAATGTGGCTTCAACACCAGCCAATGATGCCGCTTGCGCAAATATGTCGGCTCCATTTTCAGCTCCTAATCTGTCCACAAAAGTGAAAATTTTACTTTCCGCAACCCTCTCCGGACCTTCATTTTGTATGCCAATCGGACTTTTCACCCTGTATGTTCTGGCTGAATCAGGCAGATATGGGCGAATTATTCTTTCGCTATATTCTGAAATGCTTATAAAGGCATCAACGCCTGCAGGTACCCTGCCTTTTTTCATCTGTATCGCCTGACGCGAGCATTTCCAGAGCTTGTGCATATACCCCCGATTTTCACAATTGCTCCTTATACATGCTGCAGAGAGGCCTTCGAGCTCGCAGCAAGATTCATTTCTGCAATCATAAAAACTGCCGCTGGGACATGCAATAAGATAATCATGAAGTGTAAGCACGCACTTGAATCCCCTGTCCATAACTACTCTGAGTGCAGCTGATGAAAGTATATTCACAAACGAATGAAAATGAACTATAGTATTGTTCTTATCTACTGAGCCTAGCAAACGTCCCAAAGACACATAAGCCTTCCTGTTCCATAAGCTGCTATTCTCGCAGCTGTCTTCTCTGATATCCTTTTGGTCCATACTTATAACTGTTATGTTCTTGTGAATTAACTTTTCATCAATCGGCCCTACGGCACAAAAAAATATCACACTCTCACCAGCTTGGGCAAGGGCTCTGGCACTCTCAATGGCTACAGCACTCGAAACTCCTTTTATGTTTGCATAGTCATTGACTATAACTATTTTCATTTAATTTCTCTCCATCCGCATATTTTGCAATCGTTGCAATATCGTAATATTTTATACCCAAATATGTGCACATATAAATAAAAAAAGAGCCTGTTAAGGCTCTTTAGAACTAAATAATTTAATCTGTATTTATTTTACCCTTGTTATCTTCAAATCGTCATAATATATTATACTTTTTCCTGTTTGTGAAGATGTGTTACGGTATGAACCAAGCTTTAGGTAATCTCCCGCAGAATTCAGAAGAGTAGGTATGTTTAATCTGTAATCGCCAGGAAGCTTTTTCGCATCCCAGTTGGCATTGTACTCAGTAACGAATGCCATAGGCTTGTCATTTGCAAGCACTTCTATGTAGCCATCATTTCCCTGTGACCACTTTATGTGAGTTTTCAGGTCTACCCATTGACCTTTCTTGACTGCAACTTTTTCAGATCTTATCTCTGTAACGCCAACCTTTAGATTGTGAACTACCACATACATGTATCCATCATGGTACTGAATTGATATTGTAGGTCTTCCGTTTACATACTCATCAGCGTTACCCCAGTTTCCGTCTACTGGCTGCGGGTGCCACTGGCCTAATATTTCCCAATCAGAGCTGTTTGAGTGTGCAGAGTCAACCATGAATTTCCAGTTGTACCAGATTTCGCTTCCAGCCGGCTCAGCCTTCCATTTTGAAGCTATTTCACTTCTAAGTCCGCTATATACTTTTGAATCTGTGTCTCTAAGCTCGAATCTTGCAACGTTGTTGTTTGAGTTCAGTGGATCCTTTACTATAGTTACACCATATGATGTTGAAGTTTCCTTGTTCCAATTGGAAAGGCCGTCGAAAGCATCATTAAGCAGCGATGTTCCTGATATCGAAGATGACGATGTTGTCGTTGAAGACGTAGTTGTTGTGGATGGTTTAGTTGTAGTCGTTGAAGCTGTAGTAGTTGTTGAAGGCTTTGTTGTAGTCGTTGAAGCTGTAGTAGTTGTTGAAGGATTTGTTGTAGTTGTAGATGTAGTTGGTTTTGTTGTAGTTGTTGTAGTTGGCTTTGATGCCGTTGTTGTAGAAGATGTTGAAGTCGATGCGTTCAGAGCCTTGATTATAGCGTAGACTTCGCCTTTGTTATTTAGCAAATATCTCTTAACGCTTCTTCTCGAATCCAAACTTACACCTTTTTTAACAAGTAGCTTCTTCACCTCAAGTTGAAGTGCCTTAAGCTTTGCAGCGTCCTTTGAATAATCCACATCGAAATACTCTTCAAAGAAATCCGCGTTCAGATAATTATATATGACAGCGTCACTGCTTGTTTGGCTCGAGCTGCTGTATGTTCTATTGTAGTCATGTGCAAAAACTGTTCCCAAGCCGCCCATTGCCATAAATGCCGCTATCGAAAGCGCTACACCTTTTCTCATGTTTTTGATATTCATATTAATTTTCCTCCGTTTTTTTAGGTTTATGCAGGTTACTTTTGGCACTCTCCTCCTTTCAAATTTTTACTTATACCTGCTTTGTATAATTTTATTGTCTTTTGAATTATATAATTAGTTTTTGAGTTTAAACATCCTACCCAGGTCCTATTTTTAGATTGCAAGCTCACTTAGATTGTAAATTTCACTTTAACTATGTCGTTTTATATACACCATCCATTATCTCAATATTGAATACGCCGTTTGTCTTTGAGACCTCTTTTCCATTTGGAAGTAAGCT
>Ga0302236_1001667_pt1 | contig 15039 bp, 12 predicted proteins | sample AAG_UR_Gly_MG_FD_193509 | JGI IMG/M metagenome (GOLD analysis project Ga0302236, IMG submission 193509) | Enriched activated sludge microbial communities from anaerobic digester in WTTP, New Holstein, Wisconsin, United States - AAG_UR_Gly | ecosystem: Engineered > Bioreactor > Anaerobic >...
TCCGATAGGAAAGAATGGAGCTAGAAAGCAGGTCTATCTGTCAGCCTTCATAGATGATGCCACCCGATTTGTCGTAGCTGCAAAGTTTTACGAAAACCAGAAGGTTGAGATAATCGAGGATACGCTCCGCAGCGCAATAATGAGCTACGGCAAGCCGGACGCCATCTATGTAGACAACGGCAAGCAGTATCGCTCCGACTGGCTAAAAAAAGCATGTACAAGGCTTGGAATCAAGCTTTTATTCGCAAAGCCCTACCACCCGGAGGGTAAAGGCAAAATCGAGGCCTTCAACCGCAGAGTGGATTCGTTCCTTTCGGAAGTAGCCTTGATGGACATAACCTCGCTTGATGAGCTCAACCACTATCTTCAGCTATGGATTTCTAACCACTACCACAAAACAGAGCATTACGGGCTCGGAGGAATCTCGCCGGAAACGGCTTTCAAAACTGACTCGCGGCCCCTCAAGTTCATAGACATGGCTGCTTGCACCGAGGCTTTCTTGCATACTGATGAAAGGCTGGTGGACAAGACCGGTTGCATCAGCTTCGCGGGCAAGAAGTATGAAGCAGGATTGCAGCTCATTGGCAGAAAAGTCCAGGTTCACTATGATCCATCATGGTCGAACGAAGTAGAAATTCACCATAAGGACTTTGAGCCCTTCAAAGCAAAAGAGCTTGAAATAGGAGAAAACTGCGGCGCCAGGGCTTGCCTGCCTCAGCAGCTTGCTCCCGTAAAAGCCGAGGGATCAAGGCTTCTGGAAGGACTAAACAAAGCCAACATCACCAACCGGACTAAAAAAGACATCGCAGTAGTCTTTAGAAAAACCCGGGAGGTGAAAGAAAATGTATGAAGCCTTCTTCGAGATGCAGCATACGCCATTTGTAAACAGCGTACCCACAGGCAGTCTCTACATGTCGCCAATGCTCGATGAAACGCTGGGAAGACTCGAGTTCGTTGCAGAAAAGCGCCTATTTGCCCTAGTTACGGCCGATGTAGGCTGCGGCAAAACTACTGCCATTAGAAAATTCACAGCATCGCTTCCTTCAGACCTCTACCAGGTACTGTACCTTTCAGATTCAAAGCTGACTCCAAGATGGTTCTATAAGGGTCTTCTTGATCAGCTCGGAGTTGAATCCAAGTTTTACCGTGGAGACTCAAAGCGGCAGCTTCATCAACACCTGGAGGTCATCCGAGGTGTTCACAGCAAGACGGTCGTTACAATAGTAGACGAAGCACACCTTCTCGACCGGGAAACACTTGAAGAAATCCGTTTTCTTCTCAACTACAAGATGGACTCCTTAAACCCGATGGCGCTTATACTGGTTGGTCAAAATGAGCTGTGGGACAAGCTCAAGCTTCAAAGATACGCAGCGATCCGCCAAAGAATAGACATAAAGTGCGAAATACCGCAGTATGACCGAGCTCAGACACAAGAATACATAGCTGCGCACCTTGCATACGCAAAGGGAGCACAGGAAGTATTCACCGACAAGGCAATAGACGAGGTATACAAATACTCGGCCGGCTCAGCCAGAGCCATCAACAAAGTATGCACCCATGCGCTTATGTATGCTTCGCAGCGAGCAAAGAAGCTGGTCGACGACCACATGATCAGAACTGTAATCGAGGGAGAACTCCCTTAAAGTGCGGCCATGACAATGCTGTCATGGCCAAAATAGAACCTAATCGTGGCAAGATAAGCGAGCAGGTTAAGGCAACATTGCTGGTCAACTCATAGACAGAGTTATTGATTTATAACACGTAAAGAAGGCGCTTTGCCTCTTTTGATATGTCACGATCTCTCGGAGAAATGCTCTTTCGATCACTCCGGCGATCTCTCTCTTTTAAATAAATCGACCTGATTATTTCCATCCACTCCAGACAAGAGCCTGCATTGAGCTTGGATTCGAACTCTTTAAATCTAGATCTGTCGTCCTTGATCCAGACAGGATCTCCTTCTGCCATTGAATCAATAAAAGCGAGTACGTCTGCCTTGGATACCACTTGCCTCATATTTATTTTATCATTGTTAATAGGCGTTTTTATAATGGTGTCACTATTCAAAGGCTTCAGTACATAATATTCCCGTTCTACATCGCCTGTTAGCTTGCCCTTCTCAATTCCAGTCACCTGGCATACTCCTGATTTCCCGTACATAATGTAATCGTTGATATTATACATGCTTCCTTCCTCCACATTTTTTTGGCTTGAATTAAAAAAACGCGCGTCCTGACAACTGAGCCTATTATAGATTTACACTTAAAAGTGACCACTGATTAACGAATAAAATTGACCACCTACGATAACATAAAGTATCCTTTTTCCATACTAGATATGGAAGGAGGATGAATCGAGGTGAAGGATGTGCAAGACTGGATAGCAGTAAAACGGCTATTCAAAAATGGAGTTAAAAAGAAAAAGATAGCACAGCAGCTTGGCATATCGCGCAATACGGTAAAAAAGCTGATTAAATCAGATGAAGAACCTCGTTATTCAAGGGAGCATTATGCAAGCAAAGTTGATCCATACAAAAAATTAATACGAGAATGGTACCTTAATCCCAAATACGCATACATAGGGACACGAATATTTCGAGAATTGAAAAAGCTGGGCTATACCAACAGCATAAGTCCCGTTTATCGTTTTTTAAAGGAACTGGATGGAGAAAAGCAGCTTATATCTAAAAAAGCGACTGTCCGTATAGAGACTCCTCCTGGCGAACAGGCACAGTTTGATTGGGCTGAGTACAACATGGTCATCAATAACATGATTACAAAAGTCTATTGCTTTTCAATAATTATGGCTTTTAGCAGGATGAAGAAAATCGTGTTCTCGCTGACATGCGATGGTGATGCAATCTATGAGGCGATACAAGAATTGTTTTATGAATTTGGAGGTGTTACACAGGAGCTGCTTATAGACAATCCAAAAGCACTGGTTATCGAAAATGTCGAAGGAAAAGAGCCCAAGTATAACATTGATGCTTTAAGAATGGCTACTCATTTGGGACTAGAACTGAATGCCTGTGCTCCTTACAGAGCGCGCACTAAGGGAAAAGTGGAACGGCCTTTCAACTACATAGAAGAGCAGTTCATAAAAGGAAATTCATTCCCTTCTATGGAGGCTCTGAATGCGGCAGGAAAGAAATTCGTTGAGGAGTGGTGCAACCAAAAGCATGGTACTACAAAACGAGTGCCTTCAGAGGCTTTCCGCGATGAAGCACTATCACTGCTGCCATTGCCGAAAAAACACTTCTACAAGTCTGAAGCAAAACCAAGAAAAGTCAGTTTGGACTCGCTAATAAGTGTCAATAGCAACAAGTACAGCGTACCTGTAAAATTCGTGGACAAGGAAGTAAAAATCAGAATATTCTACGGCTATCGCCTGGAGGTTTATGATTTAAAGAACAACCTGATTGCCGCACGCGAATTGCATCAGGGGCGCAGTGAAACACTTAAGGAAGATTTTCACTATGATGAGATCACAGTAAAAATGCCAAAATCAATACCAGAGATAAAGAGAAAATTTACAGAGATATTTATGCGAGGCAGCGAATACTTTGAAAAATGCAGCAATACTGTTCAGCAACCCAGCTATCATGCACGCCAGTTTCTTAAGCTTCAAGAGCTTTATTCAGTAGAATGCTTAGATTTAATTCTGGGGTACTGCATTGATAATAACATTTATGAAATTGAAGGGATAAAAGAAACCCTAAAAGCTAAAGCTTTGGATATTTTGGTTGGGAGCTTGGGAGATGCTGCGGCAGCGGCAACTGAGTCGAATCCGGATTTGATAAGAGACTTGTCTTACTATAAGGCGGGTGGTCAGTTTTGAGTGTAAATCCTGTAATTAACGAAGAAGATCAGTACATGAATAATATGCTCCAAAAGAGCCATTGATACGCTCAAGTTGAGCCACCCCTGCGACAGAATTGAGCCACTTTCACGCAAGGTGAGCCACTAGAATTATTTAGGGTAAATTGAATTTATACACTGCTAAGCAGTGTAAATAAATTCAAGGAGGTCATTTGGATGACCAATTACCGAGAAATCCTTCGACTTCACAGTCAAGGAATCAGTCAGCGCAGCATTGCTACAAGCTGCGGGTGTTCGCGCAACACCGTATCAACAACACTAAAATGCGCAGAAGAAAAAGAAATTTCGTGGCCACTGCCTCAAGGCATGACCGATACGGACCTTATCAAATGCCTATTTCCTGAACGAGTAATATCTAGCGATCGCCGCCTTCCAGACTACGAGTACATACACAGGGAGATGGCTAAAAGCGGCGTTACGCTCAGCTTGCTCTGGAGTGAATACTGCGAAACCTGCCGATTAAGCAAAGAGATTCCATTTATGTACACGCAGTTTTGCAAGCTTTACCGAGACTATGCCACTATCAATAAGGCAACCATGCACATCAACCGCAAGCCAGGTGAACAACTGGAAGTTGATTGGGCCGGTCAAACAGCTGCTATAGTAGATCGCGACACGGGTGAACTGATAAAAGCCTATGTATTTGTTGCTGTTTTACCTTGCAGCCAGTATGCCTATGTTGAGGCGTTTCTCTCACAGAATCTTGAAAATTGGATAAACGCACATGTAAATGCCTATAACTTCTTTGGTGGAGTCACACGAATACTGATTCCAGACAACCTAAAGACCGGAGTGGAAAAAGCATCGTGGTATACGCCAGTCATCAATAAAACATACCATGAAATGGCAGAACACTATGGAACAGCAGTAATACCAGCCAGAGTGAGAAAACCAAAAGACAAACCCAGTGTAGAGGGAGCCGTCGGTGTAGTATCTACTTGGATTATAGCTGCGTTGCGCAACCAGCAGTTTTTCTCTCTTAGAGAATTAAATGAGGCCATGAGGTCAAAACTGAATGAATTCAACAAAAGACCGTTCCAAAAGAAACCGGGAAGCAGGCATAACGCATTTATCGAAGAAGAAAAACATGCACTTCTACCACTGCCTGCAGCCCCATACGAGCTTGCCACCTGGAAAATAGCAACTGTACAGTTTAATTATCACATATCCGTAGATAAAATGCATTATAGCGTTCCATATGAATACATAAAGCACAAAGTTGATGTGCGTATCACACGAAAAGTAATTGAAGTTTTCTTCAATAACCACCGTATTTGCTCACATCCAAAGCTTCACGGCCGTGCTGGACAATACAGCACCAATGCTGAGCATATGCCCGAGGACCATAAAAAATACACTGCATGGAACTCAGAGCGTTTCATATCCTGGGCGAAAAGCGTAGGGTCCTCTGCAATGATAGTTGTAAAGGCCATTTTGGCATCGCACAGGATTGAGCAGCAAGGCTATAAAGCTTGTATGGCTCTCCTCAAGCTGGCCGACAAATACTCTGTAACTCGCCTTGAAGCAGCTTGCGAAAAGGCTTTGTCATATACCCCAACCCCCAGCTACAAAAGCATTCAGACCATCCTCAAGACAGGGCAGGATAAGGTCGTTAAAGAGGAACCTCCGTCAGAAAGCAAAGAAACTGCAAGTTTTGGTTTTACAAGAGGAGCAGGCTACTATGGGAGGAACTCATAATGGTGAATGAAACTACTATTGCTAAGCTAAATGAGCTAAGGCTCCATTCAATGGCTGAGGCATATCGCAGACAGCTTCAGGATTCCTGCTTCAAAGATCTGTCCTTTGAAGAGCGCTTTGGCCTTATGGTTGATACCGAATGGGCTAGAAGGAAAAACAATAAGCTAGCCCGTCTGATTAGAAAATCAGAACTTTATTTTAGTGGCGCATGTATCGAGGACATCGAGTACCATGCTGACAGAAAGCTCGATAAGGCACAAATAGCCCGCTTGGCCACATGCAGTTACATCCAGGAAAAGCACAACATCATCATTCTTGGAGCTTCAGGCGCAGGCAAAACATACATGAGCTGTGCCTTTGGAATTGCAGCATGTCGCAATTTCTACACCGTTAAATACATTCGTCTTCCTGATCTGCTCAATGAACTTGCAGTAGCAAGGGGAGAAGGTGTTTACCAAAAGGTTATGAAGCAGTATAAGCGCGTAAATCTTCTTATTCTCGACGAGTGGCTTCTGGTTCCTTTAAGCAACAGTGAAGCTAGAGATCTTTTGGAGATTGTTGAAGCGCGACATAAGAAGGCATCTACAATATTCAGTTCCCAGTTTGCTCCCGCAGGCTGGCATGGAAAGATTGGCGAAGATACATTAGCTGACGCCATCTTGGACAGAATCGTCCACGATTCATACAACATCTTCATTGATGGAGAAGATTCTATGCGCAAGCGTAAAGGAATTCAGGAATAGCAATCAACAGTTAAAGCCCTCTGTTGCTGGTGCCATTGAAGTTAGTGGCTCATCCTGCAACAGGGCGGCTCATTTTCAGCGTGAAGGTGGCTCAATACAAAGCGTATTGGTGGCTCCGCCACACCGAAATATTCAGTACATTTACAAAACGCTAAAAAGATTCAAATTGGTAGACATCCGGGACAACTACAAGGATCTGATCGAGGAAGCCAGCGAAGAAAAACTGGATTACAGGCAATTTTTAATTAAGCTGCTCCAATACGAAGATAAGGGCAAGAAGGAGCGTACTCTTGAAAGGCTCATAAAGGGAGCCGGATTCAAATGTGAGAACACCATTGAGAATTATGATTTTGCATTCCATTCCTACCGTCATAAAGGAAAAATAATGGAGTTAGCCAGCTTAGATTTTATGGAGCGTAGCGAAAACATAATCCTGATTGGACCACCTGGAGTAGGGAAAAGTCATGTGGCCACAGCTATTGGGATAAAAGCCTGTGAGGCCGGGAAAAGAGTCTTGTGCGTGAATGCCAATGAATTTATAGACGAGCTTTCCAATCAGGCACATCTAGGAAGGCTAAAGAACTTCCTGAAGAAGCTCTCCAGAATAGACCTTATACTTTTGGATGAGCTGGGATATCTGAAAATGGACAAAGAAAAAGAGAGCCTGTTTTTTCAATTTATCCGCCACAGATACGAGAAAAACGCTCTCATTATAACAACCAACTTGCCGTTAGAACGCTGGGGAGAAATATTTACCAGTCAGCTTGCAGCTACTGCAATTCTCGATAGGCTGGTGCACCACTCTCACATAGTCAGTATAACAGGCGAGAGTTATCGTGTAAAGGGGAAGCCAAGGGAGGCAAGAAATAATGAGCCAAGATCATAACTACGATAATTATGTGGAAATATACAACAAACAGGGACGCCAGGCTGCACAGGAGTACGTGATCAACGAATGCGGCCTTGATTATGCAGCATTTCAAAGAAAAATGAGAAGCGAAACAGCTTTTACATTCAATAGAAGCACAAAAAAGTTTGAATTAAAGTCCGAGGAGGCTCACTTTATGAGTCTGGATGAGTTGTGCGGAATAAAGAATTCCTCTTCAAAACCTGACAGCCCAGCATCACCAAGGAATTCTGAGTTTGATGATCTTATTGCCGAGTTAATGCGTGACAGAATTACTGAGCTACACAAATTCATTCGACTCGATAAAAGCTCAAAGCAGATAGTTGTTTATAGCAAGGCAATAAAAGATAATGGCTACTTTCTATCCGTTGTATAGGAACATAAAGCTTTATCTTAAATACAAACATGAGGGCGAAACAACTGCCCTCATGTTTGTAAAACACATCTTACTGGTGGTCAGTTTTAAACGTTAATGCGATCGAAAAGTGGTCAATTTTACTTGACAATCTACACCTATGTTGTCAGGACTGCGCTTTTCAATGTTTTGCCTTGTTAATAATATTTTATCATTTAATTTTTTTTGGCGTAAGTAAAATTTTCTGAATTTGTAACACTTCTTCTTCAGTACGACTTCCGCCGTAGAATGCTCCCAATCTCACTTCGCTTCGCTAGTGCTCTTGGGCATTCCTGACATGAGTCGTACATCTGCTTCTTCAGTCGTTTTACTCCTTCACAAGCAGTGTTACGACTTCAACGTGCCTTGAGTAGACAAAAATGATGTCGTTTGAACCTATTGGGGCCTTGGCGGCTATATATGATTGAATTTTACAAGTAAAATATTACATGATCTCACTTGTTATAAACTCCCTATTTTAAAATATCACGGGAAAGCAATTCCTTTTGTTCACTATCACTAGTATAAATTTCAGCCATTCTCAACCAAAAATCTTTTTCAACATTTTTCTGAATCACATAACTCATGTGAAAAATAGGGAAAATATTATTCTGAAATTCTTCCCAATCTATAATCTCACTATAGTTATAAGGTAACTCAATAAATTGCTCGTGCTTAATAACAAATCCACTCTTATAGGCTTTACCAAACAATTTATGCTTTGCTATTTCTTTAGGAATAGTTTCAATTTGAGATATTTCTTGATCACTTTTTAGATTGCAAACTCGTTTTACTCTATTGTGTTCCAACTCCTTACACCAATCAAACTCTGGAGTTAAAAAAGCTTTTGATAAGACAATTCTGTTGAAATACGCCTTCCTAAACTTAAGATCATCCTTAAGGTACATCCCTAAAAGCAATGTGCCAATCCCATCAGCAAAAACACTAATTTCTGCATCGTATACAGTATCAATAAACGTTATCCAAGACTTGAATCGATTATACTCTTCAACAATGCTATCACTAACATATACAAATGGTGCAAAAATCCAACCAGATGAACTGATGATTGGAGATATATTATGATTAAATAATAAGTACTGATTCAGTTCAAGAACTGTTATAAATACCTTTTTTTCCGTAACTGCCTTGATAACATGCCTATTAATATATGCTTCTCTTGCTTTAAACAAGCTTTCCACGCTAGTATAATCTTCATAATCATCCCATGTTGATTTATCATTGACTTGATCTATAACTATCTCAACTAATCCTGCATCTAAATTGAGCTTATTTATTGAAAATAAATTCAGAAAATTATAAATCATATCTTTATTAGTTTCTGCTACAACTAGTACATCTAGCTCACATCCTTCGATAGACAACAATTCATTGGATTGAAGCATGCAGCAGCTTTCATTTGGCAATACTAGCATGCAATCTAAATCATTTGGCTCCTCTTTTGAAGTTATAAAAGAACCTCCGAATATTATGCTCTTGCCATCTCTGCTTATTGAAAATGCAAGTAACTGTTCAATTACTTCCTTATATTTCGCTCTAAGTGTGTTCTCCCCATAGCAAAACCTTTTAATAAACTCTTCAGATGTGCATCGATGTATCCCTTTTTCAAGACTTCCTCTTTTGTTAAATTCTGGTATCGCCATATATTTCCTCCATTAATAACTCAAAAGTATTTTTTTAATTTTTTCTTACTAATATCATTTGTCATAAGTTCATCAACTAAATTCTGATATTTATTAAAATTAACCTTATAATAATTTAGCATTTCTCCACGTGCAATTTCAAAGCAGCTATTATAGTCTTTCTCGGATATTTCATTATTCTTTAATAATTTAGCGTATTTCAAAATTTCTTCATTCACTAAAATAAATTTCATCATATCTGTAATGACTGTTTCAATTAGTTTGTCCTTGCCAGAAAAAATAAAAAAGTGAGTGAAAGTTGAATATCGATTTATCAGCTCTTTATACAGGATTCTAAAACTCTCAAAATGCATATGAATGGTATTATCTTGAGAATAACTATCAACACATTTGATAATTTCCCTTGAGTGATATAACATACCGTTTAAATTTTTCTGCATTTCATTATGGTATCTTTTTTTCTCTGTACTATATTGAGTAATCGATGGTACTAGAACTAAGACTCCACTCGCAAAAAGACTAAGACATACATTTAAGAAGAAATTTAAATGGGACTTAATAAAACTCATATTATCTACAATCTGGTTATTAAATTCTAATAACACTATGATTCCACCAGAAACTATACAAAAAATAAGTGTTATAATTATTATATTTTTACTTACTTTCATCCTTACCCCCTACTAATTTTGCTATCTTATATACACCATTCAATTGTAAATATACGCTAATCTTCGAATTGGCGTGTCTTCCCTGTTATATTTCCTTCCTTATTAACAGTAAATACTCCTGAAATTCGTGGTTGCTTAAATCGCTCTCTATGATTGTGGTCTCCGACAATAATTCTTTTTTCAGCCAATATAGTCCAAAAAACCTTGTAGTTATTATCTTCGAGATATTTGAACAACAACTCTTTATCAATAAATAGACCAATTTCTTCATTCAACAACTCACTGCTATCAAAACAAATAATTCCACCCTTTGAATCATATAAAGCGGAATTTTCTTTTCCATATCTCATATCAAGTGATTCAAACAACTCTTCACAAGGTTTGTACCATGATGCTGAACTTCCGTCGTTTGCCAAGTCTCCTTTTCTTTCTGTCATGTATTTACTTGATGGTAGTAAAACCACTAGATTGTTTCCATCTTTATTTCCGTATTTTTCTATTTCTGTCCAATCATCTCCACAATAATATGGATTCATATAAAATCTATACGCATCTGACCAATAATATTCTTTATTAAAAAGGTGATAATTCTCATTAGGTTCCGATAGCCACCTTCCAAAATAATCCTTGTCTCTTAAGTAATTTATAGCATCATCATATGATTCATTTTTTACAAAGTAGCAATTTATCTGAAGCCACATATCCTTTTGAGGGTTTTGGTACTGTTTGTCACCCAAATCTTTTTCTTCTTTCCACATATACCAACCATTCAATAAAATATAATTGATGTCTTTGAACGTTATGTTAATTAAAGTATTTAAATCAGGCAAATCATCAAAATTCCGTAACCATTCATTATGAGTCATGGAGGAAAATTTATATAATTGTTTATGGATTTTTTTTTGCTTATCGCTGTTATCTGGTACATATAGGGCTGTTGAGTCAATATTTCTCAAATTAGGCTCATATGAACCCGCACAATATACTTCAGCTTTTTCACCATAACAATCTGTATGAACTTCCATTTTAAATTTATCTGCAACTTGTGCTGCTAGTTCATACAATGCAATCCATTGATATTTTTTACCTATTCTCTCTCTCGAATCACTTCTAAACCGTGAACGTTCAATTTTGCGATCATATTCACCATGTTTTTCAACATCATACCCCATATCGAATATTTTTTTAATTGCAATATTTTTCAGATCATTGTAGTTCAAGCCGTCCCAATTTGAAAAATATGATTGGAAAGTATATCTACCAAAATCGCCATAACCTCCTGGGGCTCCATCACGACTGTATTCTACTTTCATAGAATTTAGAATAGCATTCTGACTCCAATAATACTCTTTAAAATCCGGCGCCTTATAGTCAAAATTATATTTTTTTATTTCATCATCTGTCGGCACTTCAGGCATTTCTGATTTATATGGTGGTTGCACATCTAAATTCGATAGCGCGCTACTAGAAACTTTATATTTTGCATACTCAATAATGCTTTTGGCGTAATCACGTACAAGCATGTTAGGATAAATATATTCATTCTTAAAAAACGTATCATATACATATATCGCCAAAGCCTCTATTTTATCGCTTTTTTGTTCAGATACTATGCAGCCAAATGCCACTGCATATAAACGTTCAACTACATATGGATCATCTACATCTTTGTATTTCTCTAATACTGAAATCAATATATCAATTCTTCCGCTCAACAAGTTAACAAGTGCTTTAGTTGTTTTATCTCTTAAAGTATTATTTGATGATATTAAAAATGTTGCTAACATTGTAGCTGCTAATCGAACAGTACCTTCTAAAGCATTATCCTTAGTCTTTTTTGACAAACACCAATCTAACAATCTATTAATAGATGATCCTTCCTCATAATAAAGATCATCAAATAGCTGTATAAATGTTGCATCTCGATCTGGCATCGGAAAGTTCAAAATGTATTCAACGGTACTCTCTGCATTTAAACTATGCCCCACTTTTGAGGAAATTAGTACAAGCACATCAAATAATCTTTCAAAGCCAATTCGGGACCTTAAAACTACATTATTAATATAGTCAATGACTTTCTGAGATATCGAATCCGGCTTTCTCCATTTTAATGAATTACAAAAACTACTTATTATATTCGAATTAAGTCTTTCTTCTTCGAATATCTCGAACAACTCATACTTGGCATTTTCCGACAAAGCAATTGCTAAGGCTTCAAGAAGATCTCCATATCCCCGTAGCCTTTGGTATTTAGAACGAAACTTATCAACCCCAATGTCATCTAGTTCACCTGTTAATAATTTTGCATATAAATAATCATCTAGCTTTTCATAAGTCACATAGATACATTCTTCATTATTATAGTTTGTATTTTGGGTAATCACACCATTTGAAAGCAATTCATCGAGCAAAGATTTTTTGATATTATATCTTCGTTCTATATCAATTATTATTTCAATAGCACTACTCAAAGGTATAAGATTATTACCAACCCCAGCATTATGTTTGTACAAGACCATTTCATTGATAACTTTTTCTACTATGTTGATATGTCTACTATACTCACATGTTTCTGAAATCCGCAAATTTATTGATAGCAAGTAATTTTTGTATACATCTGTAAAACTAATACTGGATAAGTCAATTCTTTTATTTTTAAAACCCTCGCATAACAATCTTAAGAACAAAGGATTTCTGAACTCTTGCTCTACAAAAGGTATATCAGCGAACTGGATATTATAAAACTCGAAATACTTTCTTATTGCGTCATATTCCATTGTTGAGAATCCCTGATGATTTACTTTTACAAATTCATTATCTAGACTTCTATTGTCAGCAAATAAGGGTTCTACATACTCTGATCTAATTGACACTACTAATCCAAGCCAAGGAAATAGCTTAAATTTCTCAACCATTCCAGCTAAATAATCTTTCCATATTTTTTTACCATTGCCTTCGTTGAGCGCATCAATAAATATAATAATTCGAGATTTATTTTCTTCAGCTATTTGATTTAATTCACTTAAAAGCTGTTCTGAAGAACATTTAAACTCAAGCATTTTTAATATATCTATAAATGGATTATTATTCTCTTTGAAATGCTGACCTAAAAAAAGCAAAGATTGTTTTCCTTCAGAATTTCTTTTCATTATTGTATCCGCAATAGTATGTGATTTACCAATGCCACCCTCACCGTATAATAGAATATAAGGATTATTGACAGCACTTATTTCACTTGAATTAAGATATGTTGTGAACTCATACAGCATGTTATGTACTTTATTCAACTTGTATATAACATTTTGCAATTCATCATTGTTTTTAGAAGATTCATCATGTAATTTTTTATAATTATCACTAATTTCTTTATCAATAACACAGAGTATAATGTCTGCTTCATTAAGAATATCTTCTATACGAAGGGGTTCAACTGACTCCACTTTGAATTCTTTAATATAGTCATATATTCTCCTTCTATTCTCATTAAGACTGTCATGTTGCAAATCCTTCAATTCAATAAGGACTTTATCGGTTTTCTCAATTAAAAGTCTATAAAAACTCTCATTTCTACCTAATGCATCAAATACATTTTTTATGTTCAATTCCACATTCAAATCAGGCAAATACCTATCTCCCAAATTCTTGATTTGTACTCTGTTTTGAGAAACAAACCATTCCTCTGTTAGCTCTATACATGCATTTTCAGATTTCTTATCAGAGAATTTTTCCATCGCTCTTTCATATACTTGTGGATTTACAGTGCAAGCAATATGCTCTAATAAGACCCTAAGACACTCATGTTTTCCATCTGGATAGATTATAGCCTGTGTATAATAATCACTTTCTAATTCTAATCTTCTAGACTTTACGGCTTCAGCTTTACAAGGAATAATGGCAAAGTTTTTCATCCCTGCCGTAGAAATTTCACAGAGTAATTCTATGGGTCTATCTTTAGTTATACCGCATCCCAAAAACAGTATCTCCTTGCTTGTATAAGCTTGTCTTAATGCCTCAATCAAGCTTGGTTTTGTATATGCGTTTTCATACTGCTCTTTTGATAATATAATTGATGTTTCAGGTTCAGCTATATCTCCATGAATTTTATATAGTAATAAATCTCGATCACGAAGTGCACGATTAAGAGCTTCATAATGACCGGGATGAGCCACAGTTAAAAACCTATCGTGTAAGTTATATATTTTTTCAATGACCTTATCATAATTAGTTGTTAACAATAACCCATTTTCAAATATTACAGGTAAAATATATACTGATTTATCAATAAAATCTATGGGTGGTCGTTCTAAATATTTTGTGTTAAAAATTTCCTTTAAATGATTTGGAAATGTTATATCACCAATTTCAGTATATAAAAAATCTGCTTTGTCTTCGTGATTAAGAGTCTCATAGTAAGCTCTATCAGTATCTGTAACAAATTGCTCAAACGTACTTGACAAAAAACCACTCCATGAAGGATATGCATCATCAAACAACATAGACATTCCAGCTCCTACATACGGAACAACACTATTAGCTTGTATTTTTTCAATTAAGCTATTAATATTACGTTGATTGTATGGCTGATTGAATGCCATAATTTCATCGAAGTTCATTAGAATTTGCCCCCTATTCTCATCTCATCATATATCTCTGCTGCCCCGACGAAGTCTTTTCAATCGGAACAACCCCTATATCATCTGTCTTTATATAATTGAGAAATAAGGTGCCAAGGAGCAATCGATCACTTCTTGATATCCTGTTCCATTCGTATCCCTTAAACAGATCTCTTAATAGGAACACTTCTCCAGATATTAGATTTGATAATTCAGCCTTTGCTTTATCCAATAATTCATTCACAGTTGGCATTTTCTTACCTCCCACATGGATAACAATATTAACAACATTGTTATTTCAATTGTACTCCTATGAGAAGTTTTTCACAAGCAGACTCGACCAAATATTTGGTAATTTTCCCATGCACATACTCATTTTTTATCCCATTCATTTTTCTGCACATGACCTCCTACAAACAAATCAATGATTATCAAATTTAAAATTCAAATACCCATTCTGCATCATTTTTTCCC
>Ga0302236_1001673_pt1 | contig 15021 bp, 9 predicted proteins | sample AAG_UR_Gly_MG_FD_193509 | JGI IMG/M metagenome (GOLD analysis project Ga0302236, IMG submission 193509) | Enriched activated sludge microbial communities from anaerobic digester in WTTP, New Holstein, Wisconsin, United States - AAG_UR_Gly | ecosystem: Engineered > Bioreactor > Anaerobic >...
TGTAATTGTTGTGGAACCTCTTAAAGCTATCTCAACCAGCTATTCAAATATTACCTATACAACAGTATTATCAACTATCTCGACGGCCATCGCGGTACTCCTTTTCGCTGGCCTGAGATTCTAATCATTTCTCTCCGGATGGCACACAATATAAATAATGATTCGCAGAGTGAAGCCTTTAACATAAAGGATTTCATTACAGAGGCTTTATCATACAAGTACCTCTACATCGCCAGCTTCTTTTTCTGTCTGCTGGTCGCATTTCTTGTAAACAGGTTTTCACCAACTGTTTACCAGGTCAGTTCGGTAATCGGGCCGGTACAGGACAGGCGCTCATCCATGCTGAGATCAAACGATCTGTTCAGCGGCCTCGGGGCACTGGCTGAATCGCGTAACCTGGAGAATGACATAAACAGCCTGAACTCCTTCAGACTGGTTGCCACAACCATTAAAAACCTGAATCTGGAAATTGGATATTTTGCCGGCAAAAACAGTTTTCTCCAGAAACCGGCACAGGTTTATCTCGGCAACCCTTACACTGTCAGTATTGACAAATCGCATATTCAACCAATTAATACAAGGTTCCGCATTGAAATACTGGATGATCATTCCTACCGCCTGACCGCTTATGAAGATGAGGCATCATTCTATAATTATATTGACAATGCCATAGTCAGCCAGAAGAATGTTTTCAAAATTGACACTATATGCCGGTTTAATGAGACACTCTCTGCATATAACTTTAAATTCTCCGTTACGCTTAACCGTGATTTTTATAATCCACAGACTGCTAAGGAGACTGGTTACTATTTCGAGTTCTATCATCTTGATCAGCTTACCAAGTCATATCTTAAGCGACTCAAGGTGGAGCCTGTCAGTATCAGGTCATCCCTCATCACTCTCCTTTACAGCGGTGAGAATAAAAGACTTACCATTGATTTCCTGAACAATTTCATCCAGGCTTATCTTGACGACAATCTTTCCAAAAAAAATAAGATAGCCCTGAATACGGTCAATTTCATCGACTTGCAAATATCTGAAATCTCCGATTCACTCTCTGTATCTGAATCTAAATTGCGTGATTACCGGTCGACACACCAGGTTACAGACCTCAGCTACCAGGGACAGCAGGCGCTTGAGCAGCTTCGCCAGATAGAGAACGAAAGGTCAATGCTTCAGGTACAGGAGAGATACTACAATTACATCCTTGACTATATGGAGAAAAACCATGATATGGCCGGCCTGCCCACACCTTCCGGGGCAAATGTAAATGACCCTATCCTGAACTCCCTGGTACTTGAGATGCTTGCACTGAATGCAGAAAGGTCAGCTATTCTCAGCAACAATGCTGAAAAGAACCTCTTTCTCAACCAGCTTGAAAACAAAATCCGCCTTCAGAAACAAACAATAATTGAAAATGTAAAGAACAACCTGAACACTCTTAATCTGACGCAGAATGAACTTAATTATCGTGAGAGCAAGCTGTCAGGCGAGATATCCAGGCTGCCCCGTACGGAGCTGAACATGGTCAGCATGCAGAGGCAGTTCAACCTTACTGATGCCATTTATACCTTCCTTCTGGAAAAGAAAGCTGAAGCGGCCATAGCAATGGCATCAAATTACCCGGACTATGAGATACTGGAGCCGGCAAGAGACGTTACCGCCACAATTATAGCCCCGAGAAGCAGTCTCAACTGGATCATTGCCCTCTTCATGGCTTTAATGTTACCTACCCTGTTTATCATCCTTCGAAACTTCTTCAATGAGAAAATCACCTCTGTCAGAGATGTTGAAAGAATGATCGGACAGCCGGTTATGAACCTGATATACACCAACTATTATAAAACTGAATCTGTGGTTATGGACCATCCGGGGTCATCAATTGCAGAGTCATTCAGAAACCTGCGCAGCAGCCTCTTCCTGAAGTTCAGGTCTGAACCGCATAAGGTTCTTATGATCACCTCATCACAACCACAGGACGGCAAGAGTTTTGTTTCGAGCAACCTGGCTGCATCAATCGCCTCGGTAGGACATAAAACCATACTGCTCGACTGTGATCTGCGCAGACCGACACTCCATGACAAATTCAAAGTAGTTAACTCCGTCGGCCTCTCTAATTATATGGTCAATGATATCACAAGCAGGGAAATTATAAAGAAGACTACATCGGATAACCTCTGGTTCATCCCGGCAGGGCCAATCCTCCCGAACTCATCAGAACTTATTGAGGCAGGGGCGCTGGATAACCTTATTGAAGAGCTGAAACAGCAGTTTGATTATGTTATCATTGACTCTACTCCTGCCGGACTGGTTGCCGATGCTGCCCTGATGATAAAATATGCATCATACATCCTTCTGGTATGCAGGAATGAATATACCCGCAAGGATGTTTTCACTGACGTTCTGAACCTTTTCCGGACAAATGAAATCAATAATTTCGATATTGTTTTCAATGATCTTGATCTGAAAAAAAGCAGGTACGGACGCTATGACAATTACTACAAACAATAAAACCAGAAGTTATCACGCTTGTATATTATCAATCATTATAATTAATTATGACAACAGATTTAGCTGCCATGAAGGAGAAGGTCAGGAACTATATCGTTCAAACCTCCCATGCTGATGCCGATAAAGTCAAAAATGAATCACTGATCTTTAAGGAAGGTTTTTTTGATTCAATGGGATTTATTATGCTGATCACATTCCTCGAAGAGGAATTTGGAATTAAAACAGTTGACTCTGATCTTATCGAAGAAAATTTCGAATCCATCAACGCGATAACTGAATTCATTCAAAGGAAAGCATCAGCATAAATGTGCGGGGTAGCAGGAATAATAGACTACAGTGGAAGAGATGACAGCATTGGTGCAGTGGAAGCAATGCTCCGGTCTTTCAGTTACCGCGGACCGGATGAAAGCGGAATATATCATTCCCCAGTTGCTGCCATTGGCCACGTAAGACTCAGCTTCACAGACCTGGTATCCGGCCAGCAACCCCTGTCAGACATGACAGGCAGATACTGGATCGTTTTCAATGGGGAGATATTCAATCACATAGAACTCCGGAAAGAGCTGGAGGAAAAAGGTATTAAGCTTACATCCAGGTCTGATACCGAGGTTCTCGTTAATCTCTTTGCCCTGTACGGGGAAAATTGTCTGGGGCTGCTTAACGGGCAATTCGCATTCGCCATCTGGGACAAACTGGAGGAGAAGCTTTTCATTGCACGCGACCGGGTGGGGAAAAGGCCACTATTCTATACTATGGCAAACGGAGCGCTTTACTTTGCCTCGGAGATTAAAGGCATTTTCCGGAACCCTGAAATTACTCGCACACTCAATCCGGAGAATCTGGCACAGATTTACACCTTCTGGACTGCTCTGACACCGGCCACGGCATTCAAAGGTATCAGTGAACTTTCTCCGGGACATTATCTGACCTTCAGCAAAGAAGGCCTCACCGTCCGCAAATTCTGGGAGTTGAACTTCTGTAAAAGCGAATCAGCCATTTCTCTGTCAGATGCTCTTGAAAGATTTCACGAGCTCTTTATGAGCGCAGTGCAACTCTGCCTCAGGGCTGATGTGGAAGTAGCTGCATACCTCAGCGGAGGGATCGACTCAAGCACAACAGTTGCATATATCAAGGATATCAATCCCGGTGTTCTTAAAACTTTTTCCATTGGGTTCGAGGATAAGGATTTTGACGAAAGCAAATATCAGGAAGAGGCAATAAGGTACTTCAATACCAGCCACAGGGCAATAAGCTGCACTTCGAAAGAGATAGCTGAGGCATTTCCAAAAGTTATCTGGCATGCAGAGACCCCGCTTACGCGCACTGCCCCCACCCCGATGCTGATCCTGTCAAAGCTGGTCAGGGATAATAATATTAAGGTTGTCATCAGCGGTGAAGGTTCGGATGAGGTCCTTGCCGGTTATGATATTTTCAGGGAGGCAATTATCAGGAGATTCTGGGCTTCGCAGCCATCATCATCATTGCGGCCGATGTTGCTCAAGAAGATCTACCCTGACATACCACATCTGCACAATGCAAGTCCCAACATCCTGAAGATGTTCTTCGGATACAGGCTTGAAGAGACTGCAAATCCATTGTACTCACACCTGTTAAGGTGGAACAACTCCAATCATATAAAGAAACACTTCTCGGACCATATAAGGGAATCGATTAACGGATATGATCCTCTCACGGATCTAGCCGGCAGATTACCGGAATCGTTCATGGATTGGTCGCCACTTGCCAGGGCACAATGGCTCGAGACAACCATTTTCATGTCAGGGTACCTGTTATCATCCCAGGGTGATCGCATGGCGATGGCCAACTCGGTTGAGGGAAGATATCCGTTCCTCGACTACAGGGTCATTGAGTACTGTTCAACACTCCCGGACAAGCTTAAACTCAACGGTCTGAATGAGAAGTACCTGTTAAAGAAGCTGATGAGCGGGAGAATCCCTGAGAGTATCATTAAACGGCCCAAACAACCATACCGCGCTCCTATCAGCAGCGTATTCACAGGCAGTGAAAGACCGGATTATGTCGGTGAGATGCTGTCAGAAGAGATGACAAGGCTCGCCGGAATCTTCAACAAAGACTCTGTAGCAGCTTTACTGGCAAAGATTGAAAAGAGCGGTACGGCATCTGAGATGGATAACATGGTACTTGCCGCGGTAATATCAACTCACCTGGTTCATCATCAGTTTATTGAAAACAATAATTCGGAGTTCCGGAGCGAACCTCTGAGCAACCTGAAAATAATAGAAGAAAACAAATAGAGGATCGATTCTCTACAGCAGGGATTTCCTGTGGCAACAGCAACAGGAAAAAACGAACAGGAGAGAGTGACCACACAAAAAAACGCATCATGCCAACAAGAAAACCATTCTCGAAAGACATCATCCTTCTTGAAAATGTAGAAAGGGTAGTTGACAATATTATTGAACAGCTGCGTTCAGACGTGTTGCAAAGGTTCAAAAGACGCGGTGCAGTTATCGGAATAAGCGGAGGGATAGACTCCTCCGTCTGTCTGGCACTGGCTGCCAAAGCATTTGGCCCTGACAGGGTACTGGGGGTCATGCTGCCCGAGAAGGACTCCAACCCTGACAGCGAGATTCTTGCACGGGAACTGGCCTCACGGTTCGGCATAAGAGCAATAAAAGAAGAAATAACCGGAGCACTGGCGGGATTCGGTTGCTACGAGAGGCGGGACGAGGCGGTGAAACGTGTTTTCCCGGAGTATGATCCGAAAACATGGAAGATGAAGATAGGCATAAGGCAGAGCGGGTTATTCAATAACATCCCTCCCATCTTTTATCTTACCGTAATTGACCCTGCCGGGAATGAAAAGGACAAAATCCTCCCTGCAAATGAGTATCTGCAGATAGTTGCTGCCTCCAACTTCAAGCAGCGGACCCGCATGTCAATGCTTTACTATCATGCTGAAGCTCTCCATTATGCAGTTGTAGGAACACCCAACAAGCATGAGCAGGAACAGGGGTTCTTTGTCAAGCATGGCGATGGCGCGGGTGATGTGATGCCTATTGGCAATCTGTACAAGACACAGGTTTATCAGCTTGCTGAGTTCCTTGGAGTTCCCGGGGGCATTATTGAGCGCACGCCTACCACTGACACCTACTCTGCAGAACAGACCCAGGAAGAGTTCTTTTACCAGTTACCCTTCCATCTGATGGACAGGTTCTGGTACGGCTTTGAGAATGGCTATCCAGCCGAAGAGGTAGCTGCTGTTATGGGAGAAACCACTGAACGTGTGGAAGCTCTCTTCTTCAATTTCGAACGTAAACGGAAAACGACTGAATACCTTCGTATGCCTCCGGTGAGGGATTATTATCGCGGATAAAACTATAGTCATGAATGCAATTGATTATTTCTTCGGGAATACTTACCGTCTTGATAAACCATTCCTGGTCGGCAGGGAAGAGATAAGTTACAGAGACTTGTATATATCATACAACCATCTGGCAAAATGGATCAACGAGATGGTTGGCACAGACAAACATATAATCCTGTTGTCGGTCAACAACCTGTTCTTTGTTAAGATGTATCTGGCTATCATCAAGTCTGGAAATATCTGCATTCCGCTTGATCCGGGGATTGAAAAGGAAAACTACAGGTATATTCATGAACTTACTGAACCCAAACTGATTTTTTTAACACGAGAGGTTGAAAAGCGGCTTGAGCTGAATTCAGACCAGGCCTGGTACCCTGACACCCTGCCTTCTTCAGCAGAGAATTATACGGATGAGATACCCGGCAGCGAATTTGACAGGGAGAGATGTGCTGAAATCATCTTCACCTCCGGTTCTACAGGAAAGCCCAAAGGGGTGATGATTTCCCATAAGAACCTGATTGCCAACACTTCTTCAATTGTAGAGTACCTACAGCTCACACAGGATGACAGGATGCTGGTCGTGCTCCCGTTCTACTACTGTTATGGGTTATCCCTTCTTCACACCCATCTTAGGGTCGGAGGATCAATTGTGTTCAACAACTCCTTTATCTTCCTGGGAGGTGTTCTTAAGAGCCTTATTGATTACAAGTGCACGGGATTTGCGGGAGTGCCAAGTCATTTTCAGATTCTTTTACGGAAATCAGATTCCTTTAAACAGACAAGCTTTCCGGATCTTAAATATGTCACCCAGGCCGGCGGTAAGTTGGCTCCTGTCTTCATTGATGAGTTCAGGCAGGCGCACCCTGAGGTCAGGTTCATCGTGATGTATGGTCAGACCGAGGCAACAGCGAGGCTTTCCTGGCTACCGCCGGAGGTATATGACAGAAGAAAGGGATCAATGGGAAGAGGGATTCCCGGAGTGGAACTGAAGGTGGTAAATGAAAAGGGCGAGCTGATCAAACCCGGTGAGACCGGTGAGGTCATTGCCCGTGGTGATAATATAATGATGGGATATTTCGCCGATGAGGAGGGTACAAAAAATGCCATCCGCAACGGATGGCTTTACACCGGCGACCTTGGCACCGTTGATGAGGATGGCTATATCTACCTTACGGCAAGATCAAAAGAGATCATCAAGGTTCGTGGCAAGCGAATCAGTCCCAAGGAGATAGAAGCTGTTATCCTGGCTCTGCCCGAAGTAATAGACTGTACCATTGAGGGTGTGGAAGATGATATAGAAGGTGAGATGCTTAAAGCTACTGTGACCGTCCGCAAGGAAAACGCTGAAGCGGTGACCAGGGAGAGGCTGATTCAGCATTGCTCACAACATCTGGTCCTCTTCAAGGTGCCTCAGGTATATGAGTTTAAAGATAATTTGACGATCAGCGCAACCGGGAAAAAAATCAAGAAAGTCTGAAACGTAATCCTCTTAAATTTAAGAAGATATCCTGAACTACTGTTTCAACAATAAAATCAGGATGTACTTATCTTTTATTTTCGTATTCACATCATTTTTAAAACGCTTTTGTCAAATTGCCGTTGGCATATACCGGATCACTGAGATGGTCTGAGACTGGACAAAGTTTTCATTAAAGTAACGGATAAGGACTTTTGTATATGCTTTTTGATCTTTGGAAAACCTATATAAAAGTAATAGGGGGCTTTTCGCAGCCCCCTATCTCATGTGTATAAGGTATTTAGAATCAATCATTCTGCCTGACCATTCCAGCCGGCAATCCTGGCAAGCATCCACCACATAGCCTTCGCCAGTCTTATGGAGCCGATATCTGAGATGTGCCCCTGGGTTACAGGTTGATAATTCTCAGGCACAATCGCCGGATAAGTATAATTTTTATATGTCTGAGTGGATTGTACCCCTGAGTTGCTCCAGCACAATATGTCCGCATAATCAAACAGGATACGTGTCTCATCAAGAGCAACATAGTCCCTGATCTGTTCCCACCTGAGATGATTGTTATATCCGTACAATCCTGAATAATCATCAACCGGCCCGGTTGAGAAAAACACCTTTGTTGGATATCCCTTTGAGTGGCAATAATTGACATACTCCTGGGTAGCATGCAGGTAGTCTGACACAGCCTCAGAAGACATATAATCCGGATCATAGCACCAGCCAAATCCAAAGGCCGACAAGGCAGGTCCGTTGGATGCGCAGTAATCAAGACTCACTTTAGTCTGGGCTATTGCCCCTGCTGAGGTGAACCAGTCTTGCTCTCCATAAAAATGGACCCACCCAGTAGGACCATTTCGATAGGATCCCCACGTCGCTTCATTGACTCTTAAATTCGCTGTTGTATACGGCTCAGGCGTCCCGGTAGAAATCTGACTCACTGCATATTTGGGATTCAGATTCTCAAATAGCACCATACCTGTCCTGATGGCATCGGTATGAGATTCTCCCGCATATGAAAGCCACATCTTTTTGACCTGATCTATATAATACTGAGGGATATCATTATACTTGTCAACAACTGTATGGTCAGCAATGATCTGTGCACCCTGGACCTCAGACTGAGTTCTAATGATTTTCACATCACCATAACCTATTCCCGCCTGATTAACAGCATAAGCTCTCACATGATACTCTGAATCGGGATTCAAACCGGTAATGGTACTTATAAAATTCTCTGTCCCTGTGCCATCCTCTGTATGAGAATCCTCTTTCGTCGGATTTGCATCAGTACTCCAGCAAACCCCCTTCATGGATATTGCTGTGCCTCCGTCGAGTATTATCCTTCCACCCGAGATAGCAGAAGTGGAAGTTACACCAGTAATGTTTTCCGTTTCTACTTGCGGTATTCTTGCACTTCCTGCATTCTCGCAGGAGAGCAACACTGCAAGGATGGTCAGCATGCTCAACGAAATACGTAAGCCACTGTGCCACCTAAGATCAGATTTCTTTATGACATTCATACTTGGATTCATGAGTAGTTATAAATTATTATAATCTGTTAACCCACCCCAGCCTTTTAATAATCAACGCTCCTCATAAATATTTATTATTGAGCAAAGATCAGGCCTCACTCATTTTATTCTCAAAAGTAAGGAAATTGAGGTTGGTTAGTTCAATATTGAGTACGAAACAATAGTGTTCTGGTCAATCCGGGTCTGAAACAAGAATGTGACATCTGCCATAATAAAATATTTTTATGTTTTGGCATTTCATTACCAATAAATTATTTGGTCAAAAATTATAGTATGTTGATCAACTTGTTTCACCAGATTTTGTGAAATAAGACCTACAGCCATTAATTTACTGTAACTTTGGATAATCATATTCGTTAAATTTGATTATTAAGTGAGCATTAACTTTTCAAGCCCAATTATTGTATTGGGGTTGAATTAAGAAAGCAATCAGATGAAAAGAACATTACTCTTTACTGCAATCATATTAATGCCTGAATATATATTTGGTCAGGTAAGTGGCAATTTGCCGGGAGATACCTCATGGGGACCTGGAATAGTAATTGTCACCGGAACTGTGAATGCCAATGGCCATACTTTGACGATACTGCCCGGGACTACCGTAAAGTTAAATGACAATGCCGGAATCTCTGTTCAGGGGGCGTCATCAAGGATCATTGCTGACGGGGAGGAAAACAATCCTATCATCTTTGAAGCCTCTTCGAACAGTTGGAATCATATTGATATATGGAATTCAACAGGTAACGTATTTGACTACTGCACATTCAAAGATGGATCGGCCCTTGACGGTAATAATAGAGGGGGAGCTTTACTGATTAACTCTGCTGGTGTAACTGTTACAAACTGTACTTTCTTTAACAATAAAGCAAATGACGGAGGAGCCATTTCTGTTGTTCAATCAGAACCTTTGATTGAAAACTGTATCTTTTACAACAATGCTGCAGTTCGTCGTGGAGGTGCCATTCACATACGGGAAGATGAATTGAGCACCACTCCTCCTGTGACACCTTTCATCAACCGATGTAAAATTTATTCAAATAATGCTGCTGAAACCGGTGGAATACATATTGCAAACAATACTAATGCACTAATCCAGAATAGTTTGATTTATTCCAATACTAGTACTATTGATGGGGGTATAACAACGAACACATTCGACAATATATCACTGGGCTATGTCAACATTGTCAATTGTGTAATTGCAAATAATACCCCGCACGATGTCTTTTTCCGAGGCCCAGTAAGATCGAAGGCTGTCAACTGTATTATCTGGGGTTCAAATCAATCAGTAGGTTATCGGGCTGAGGATACTGCTCTTAGTGACAATCTTGAATATTGTGCTGTCCAGGGTGTTTATCATTATATGAATGGTGATATACCAATCACCTTCTTTACCCAAAGCTTCAAATTGAATTCTTCCAACAGTGCTGCCGACGGACCAAATTTTATAAATCCATTAACCGATTACAGTATACTGTCTGTTTCCCCATGTAAAGATAATGGCACTTCGACCAATGCTCCTGCCACTGATATTCTTGGTTACAGCCGCACTCCGCCTTATGATATCGGCGCCTATGAAGTACAGCGCCAATTCATCAGTTGGACTGGCAGTGAAAGTAGCGACTGGATGAACACAAACAATTGGTCTCCTCAATCTTTACCAGGAGTAAGTGATGATGTGAGAATTTCAAATATCGGTAATGCTCCTGTGATCTCTGCAGGTACAGGTCATAGCTACAATCTGATACTTGAACCTTCAGCCAGGCTATCTGTCAATGAAGGAGCTTCTCTGACTATAGCCGGTTCTCTCATATTAAACTCAAGTGCAGCAAATAACAGTGGATCCTTCCTGAACGTTGGTACAGTAACCGGAAATGTTGTCTATAACCGAACGATTCCCGATGACGGTTCAACTCAATTGTGGCACTACATTTCTTCACCGGTAAACACAACAGGTATAGTCTCTGAGAAAGTGTTTTATCCGTGGAATGAGGTTATCGGAGACTGGGGAGATTCCACTTCCAGCATATCACCCGGCATCGGTTATACAGTCATCGGGGGAGGCTCAATTTCCTTTATCGGATCTGTACAGTCCTCTGACTTTTCAGTAGATGCGACCTCCCCATATAACGATGTTCTCACAGGTAATGACTACAGCAGTCGATCTTATGTGCAGGGCGACGGTAATTCACATATAACCCGAAGCTATTCAAATTACGGAGGAGGTGGTTTTAACCTGTTAGGAAATCCATTTACATCGTCTTTAAGAATCTCAGACACGGATGGCATCAGCAATAATGATTTCTTATCTGCAAACCTGGACCAGTTTGATCCTAATTATGTGGCTGTTTACATTTATAACGGGAACTCGTACGGGTATATCGGAAGCTCAACAGGTTGGAGTACAAATGATCCAGCCCAGATAACCGGGACTTCTGATGTTCAGGTCGGACAGGCTTTCTTTATTCTGGCTATGAATGATTATGCCGAATTCATATTCAACAGAGAAATGCAGGTGCATAACACCACTGTTGAACTACTGAAGTCATCCGGTTCAGATACGCGCTGGCCGGGAATCCGGCTGAAAGTCAGAAAAGGAGAAACAGAACCTTCGACTCTCATTGTATATGATCCCGGGATGACCGTTGATCTTGATCCGGGTTATGATGTCGGATTTATAAGCGGAGGTGCTGACATTGAAATATATTCACACTTGCCAACCACCGGAAATTTGAATTATACGCGCCAGGCATTACCTTTATCAGGAGCGGACTCCGTCATCGTTCCCATTGGAATTGATAGCAGGACCGGGGGAGATATTACCTTCTCTGCCGATGCAATAACATTCAAATCTTACAGGTACCTGCTGGAAGACCGGCAGGCAGGCATGTTCATCGATATCAGCAATCGTGAATACAAGACAACCCTATCTCCGGAAACATACGGAACCGGCAGATTCTACCTTCATACAGCCTATGCCGGCAGGCGGAATACCCGGTCCTCCGGATCACCTGTCAATGAATCAACCGAAGTCCGGATTTGGACATATGGACATGATGTCATTATCAAAGGACCGGTAAATCCGGGCTCTCTCTGTGAGATATTTAACCTGCAGGGACAAATAGTGCTGTCAGTGAACCTTGTCGGCGAAGAAATTAATACCATCCCGACTAACTCCAACATCAGAGGTACATACATCGTCAGGGTATCTGACGGAGCTGAAGTACATAGTACCAAAATAATTATCAGATAATCCCAAACAGGGTCCGGAAGTGTAACCAGACGGTATTCGCTCTGACTGTAACAGAGCCTACATTATTAGCTTGCATTAGTTGAGTGACCACTTGCACTTCCTCATTTCCATGTAGAATGAGATGCTTGTCCATAACAACAGGAAGGCAAAATTTATCTCATAGATCTCCATGACAGTCTGGGGAAATGACACATCATTATACCCTTCAGGCATTTGGAATCTCAGAAATAGTCTGAAAAGCAAAAAGTTGAAAAGGTAAAAAGAAGCTATAAATACAGAGACAACCGGCAACTGAATCTTCACAAGGAGTGCCCTGATTTTTGATGACAATGCTACTATTACAGGTATTAGTCCAAAGTATAACAGAACGAAAGCAAAATAAAGCTTACCGGCAGTAACTCGAATACCCAGAAAATAGAATAGGACCTCCAGATTATGCAAATTAAGTTCATTCGAATTTCTCTCACTCATCCATTCCGGTGCATTCAGGCTGAAAATACGCTGTCCCCAGTTAATCTCCTCACCTATTATCAGAATACAGAACAGACCCAAAAGGAGAAAGAAATAATTTCTCTTCAGGTTCAGCGGGTACTTTATACCCGAAGCCCGTGACTTGAAAAAGAGATAAACAAAGAACACTCCGGCCAAAAGAACACAAATCACAGATAAAGTCTCCGTAAATCCATCCTCAGTTGTAAGATAGATAGCCTGCTCCCAGGTTAGTACGTACAGCAAAACCCAGTATGAAGCAACCAGGTAAAGAGAAATCAGAATTCCTGTTAAAATTTTGTTTTTCATGCTATTTCATGTTTTTATAATAAGACTAAGTTACTGTGTACAGAGTTTCATAATGATAGAAAAATAGTTATCAACCATTTTTCATCTGCCGCCCAAAGGAATTAAAAAAAATATAATATTGTAAGGGGTTCTTGAACGTGACTATTCACGAAAACAAGAATTCGAGGATAGAGCATGGTTGGTGTAGGATTATTTATTGTGATATACAAACCTGCACGCTGTGGGTGTACAATGACGCCGGGGATCTCGCTGATTGGCTATATGAAGTATTTTAAGGTGAGATCTGTAGTCAAAGTAGATGCACCGGTAATAAAAAAATTGAAACATAATTATTGTTTTATCGTTAAATAGAGTATGTTTGTCAACGTTTTTTGTTCATTCGTCAAAAACAAAACATAGTCTTGAGAAAATTATTATTTGCACTCGGACTTTCCATTTGCTCGATGGTCTCTGCAACTACTTATTATGTGTCGACAAATGGTAATAATAATAATTCAGGAACGTTAAGCGCTCCGTGGGCTACATGGGGACATGCTTTCAACTCAGCCGCAGTCAGACCAGGAGATACCGTTTACTTCCGGGGTGGTGTCTACCATATGACAACCGACAATCTGGCATATCCATATACAGCAGGCGAGGGATACAGGATAAGCCTTGATGGAACAAAAGGAAATTACATACATTTTTTTGCTTATCCGGGTGAAAATCCTATACTAGATTGTTCTAATGTCAATCCTGCCAGTAATCATAACAGGGGAATATATGGAGAAAGTGATGTAAATTACATCCACTTTAAAGGATTAACAGTCAGAAATGTTAGACAGACATCGGGTAAGGTATCAGTTATTGGATGGGGATTATGTGGCGATAATAACATAATTGAAAACTGTACTGTCCATAGCTGCGGTGGAAAAGGTTTTTTTGGAACAGGGCATAATGTAAAATACATTAATTGTGATGCATACGAAAATACTGATCCTTTGGATTATGATATGCCCGGGAATGACGGGGTAGGATTTACGAATGTAGATGTGGTAAATAATGATGGAAGCATATATTATATAAACTGCCGTGCTTGGTGTAATGGAGATCAGGGGTTTTCAGCTATATCTAACGGTTATTTAGAGTTTAATGGATGTTGGTCATTTAATAACGGTAATCTTCAAGGAGAAGGTCATGGATTCAAGATGGGGTCTGTTGGAATATATCCAGACCAACCAGATTTCGGGCCGCTAAAAAGGAAATATGTAAATTGTATTGCAGCATATAATAGAGCAAATGGGTGGACTACAAATGACTCTGATACGCCTACCCGGCACCAAGAAGTTCATCGAATGCATATCTATAACAATCTCTCTTTCTTTAATGGACATCATTTATCTGATTCTTGGCCTCCGATGCAATATGGATTTGTAATATATAAAACAGCTTCTGATGCAAGTCTAGAATTAGCCAGAGAATATTATAATAATATTTCTATTGGTAATGAAGATGGTGATGTATTTATACATTCATATCCGCCCAGCAATCCTGTTTTTGCTAGTTACACACACTCTAATAACTCATGGGATGGAGGAGTAACTGTAACATTGGATGATTTTGCTGCAGTACCGATTAACAGAGAAGCTGGAATAACTCTATTGATGAGCACAAGAAAATCGGATGGCTCGCTTCCAGACTTGGGAAACTATTTTAAGCTTGCCGAGGGATCTGATCTGATAGATAAAGGATATGATATCGGATTATCCTATTCTGGTTCTGCTCCAGATCTGGGACCTTTTGAATCGAATTTTACAAGAACTACTCCCATTGCACCTGTATTCAGCAGCGCATCGATAGAGAATGCAACCCCGGCTAGGGTGGATATAACATATAACCTGACACTGGCTAACATCGTCCCGGCTGCTTCTGCCTTTGCAGTAAGGGTGAACGCAGTTTCCAGAACGGTTGCTTCAGTCGCTATTTCAGGAACCAGGGTGCAACTGACCCTCGCAAGCCCAGTGGTTTACGGTGATGTTGTAACTGTTGCCTACACAAAACCTGCAGCAAATCCTCTTCAAACTACTGCAGGAGGGCAGGCGGCATCATTATCGGCACAGAATGT
>Ga0302236_1001683_pt1 | contig 14909 bp, 11 predicted proteins | sample AAG_UR_Gly_MG_FD_193509 | JGI IMG/M metagenome (GOLD analysis project Ga0302236, IMG submission 193509) | Enriched activated sludge microbial communities from anaerobic digester in WTTP, New Holstein, Wisconsin, United States - AAG_UR_Gly | ecosystem: Engineered > Bioreactor > Anaerobic >...
AAAGCGTGGAACTGAACCTACTGCGGGATGGCTCTGGTAAGCCAATGTGCAAATAAGAACAGCCCACGCCATGACGTGGGCATTATTCTTATTTTCTTGCACAAAAGTCAATTTACCAGATTTACCCTCAAAAAATAAGCTAACGCCAATATGTTTATGTAAAGAACGATTTTATACAAAAATAAAGAAAAAACCTTCACCATTTAGTCACGGTGAAGTTCAATCTTGATAATATCCTCGACATTAAGCTGTTCTTGGTCATCAAGTTGTAAAAATGAACAGTTTAAAACTACCTTTTTCATAAGAACATCCCCACTCTTGAGTGTTAAATCGACTATATGATAACCCATACCATTTTCTGGTTGATGAGATAGGTATTCGATTTGGCTATCAGTCAATAATATCCTATAAGACTCCATACTCCTTTTGAAGAAAAAAAGTATTATCGGAAGTGCCCTTTTCAAAAAAAACCTCAATGCCCCCACCTTCATGACCAAATGCTGGCTGAACAATTCCTCGTTGAAGAACATCTTGAATTTTTGGCTTAATGTAGAATGCCCACCTTATTGGCTCATCATTTGGCAATGCATATCTGTCAACAGGGTCATCATCAGTAGTAATGCAGTCATAATAATCAATTAATGTAGTAGTATATGAACCTTCTGTGAGCCGTTTTCTTTTAAAATCAATGCGCTTATCATTCTCATAAGCAGAGACCCGAACAAAGGTTTCGTTGCCATCAGAGTATTCTTTCGGATTTTCTTTTGCTCCTTTGCCACCTGAATGTCTTTTATTTTTGCTCTGCTTGTAAGTTGACAATGACTTGACTTCAAAAAGCGGTTTGCCAGTAATTATCTTTATTGATTCTGTATTGATTAATAGAGAATTTGACTCGTTAAGGACAGTTGAAAATCCTCTTTCAATTATTTTTTTCCTGTAAATAGGGAAATCTTCATCGAGGTTAACTGCTAATTCACAATTGTATACAACATATTGGCGAATCTTGTCCTCTGACAAAATCTTTCCTTCAATTAATTGATATCCCATACCAGTTTCCGGAAGGGTGAGCAGTTTTAATGTGTCAGAGAAATAGGTTTTAAATATCATAGTAGTAGATTATGCAGTTCCAGATTATGATATCAGTTGGGGTCGATTCATTTGCAATCATTATTAACGAAGGTACTTTGAATCTCGGTTATTAAAAGCAGGCATCGTACCTTCAAGAATATTAACCGCTGCTTCATTAATTACTCTATCTTCAATAGCTCCTGATTCAAACCTGACTCTATTTCTATTGTCTTTTTCAATATGCATATTGATAAGTTGGTCAGCATCACAGACTATAGCCAAATTAGGATTGTGAGTAACAATAACAATCTGCCGTTTATCTTTGACCTTCTTAATAAAGTGAACGAGTATGTGGTATACACTTTCATTGTCCAAGTTTTCTTCTGGCTGGTCAATAATTAATGGTATGTCATCATTATCAAGGATTAAGTAAAAAATCAAAAGTAATGCACCTCTTTCTCCCGGTGATAGTTCATGTAATGATTTAGTTCCCAGATTAAGGTTATACACTGGCTGTAAATAATCAGCATAGTATATGTAATTATATAGCTCACTAATTTCAGACCCCTTTCTTAGTTGGCTGTTTATATCCATTGGCAAGTTTGCCTCATCTCTCTTATCATGGACGAGATTGTCCATTAATTCTTCAATAAATTGGATGAAACCAGCTTCTGTATTAAATTGAGTCTTGTCTATCAAGTCGGAAAGTCGCTTAAAGCCTTCTTCCTTGCCACAGAATGAACCCACTCTGCTTTGTGTAATGTATGAAAAGAATCCATCTTGAAATGACCTGACCTCAAGAGCAACATCAATATTCACATCGTACCTTGCCTTTAATTCTTTAAAGTCATCTATAAATTTGGAAACTGGTTGAAATAATTCTTTGCGTATGTTGATTAAATCTACTTTTTTTGAAAATATCCTTGAAGCAAGATTTCTTCTTTCTGTTATTCTTGCGGCTAATTCTAACAAAAGCTTCTCGGATAGATAAGATAATTGCGCTTCAAAGTATCTTAATGAACCTTCATCGTCAGGACTTCCAACTATTTCTTTAAATTTTGCTTCCCAACCTTTTAAATCATCAAGATATTTCTGTTGTTCCTTAGCTGGTTTATTCAGTTCTTCCTGACTTTGTTTTAATTCAACATTTAAGGCATTTAAGGAATGTGCTTTGCTTCCTTGGACTGAGACATCTATGAGTGATGAGATTCCATTAATTTCCTTCTCTATACTTTCAATTTGCAATCCTATTTTTGTAGTATCAATCGTGTAGGTAAAGACTTCATTTTGAATAATATTATTCTTTCTAAGGATTTGAACGAATTCATTATTCTCGTCTGTAACTCTCCTTAACTGCTCGTCTATGTTATCATAATATCTTAATGTTCGTTTTAATTCTTCTTGGTTTATGGATAACGTGGATTTCCGCCTTCCCAGCACCTCAATTTCCTCTTCAAGTTTTCCTATTTTTTCCCTCAGGAGTTCAAGTTTTTTTACTACTTCCACAGTTTTTTCATCAGATTGTCCTGCTTCTGGCTTTTGTGGCTTTATTGAATTATGAGCATTTAACTCTCCCTTCTTTTTGTCATACAAGTCTTGTACATACCTTCTATAATCTTCAGTTGCTTTTTTTTCAAGGGAGACAATTTGTAAATTAAGATTATTAATTTCGAGTTGAATATCTGATACTTCATCAATCAAGATACTTGACTTGTAATTTATTAGTTCATCGAGAGATGATTTTCCAAGTCTTTTATCTGAAGGAGTATGGGAATAAATTATCTTTTTTAGTTCCTCTTCAAATGCATCACTCTCAATGTCTACACAAAGGCGTTCCAGAAAATTCTGAGGTATGTATTTTACTCGTTCAACTAATGATTTATCCGGGTCTTCATTCAGTCTCTTTGTTGTATAAGTGCCATCTTCCCATGTTAAGGTAGCATCAAATCTTTCAGATAAATTTATAGGTTTAGGATTTCGAAATTTCTTATTATGAAGAAATGAAAAATATGATGAGTCTTGATGTGTGTTGCCACAAAGTCCTATGATATCTGCAATTGCACTTTTCCCATCGCCCTTATGCCCAATTATTGCTACTAATCCACTATTAAACTCAATCATTAAATTATCAAACCATATATCATTCAATTCTGCACTTGTGGTTTTTTTGATTAGAATTGAATGGATAAACTTTGTCCGGTTTTCTCTGACTCTCTTTAGCAAATCTGGCTCATCCCCTATGAATACTCTTTCTGGTTCAATAATAATCTGCTTGAGACCATCAAATGTTGGAGAGGCTTTAATCCAACAGTGACGGTCAATAGGCATGGATTTAGCATCTTTTAGGCATCCAAATGGATAGTTATCATCATGAGAATCTGAACCTTTTATACATGGCTTGGGTCTATCAAACCATTTTTCATAATTTTCCTGTTGATATTTTTCATGTTTCCAATTAAAGAAGTCTATTTGTTTCTTTGTTGATGTGCCAATGATATGAGCATTATTTATTAATGATGCTTTGAAATATCCGTCTGATAATGGGTCAATTTCATCTATGCCACCATATTCATCATACGGAAGCCATACTAAGGCATGGCGATGATAAAGGTCGAGTTTTTTTAAACTACCGACAACTTTATCAAAATCAAAAGTAACCTTAGTAATATCCTGTGCTGTCCCTAATTGAATCATTGAACCCCTTTCATTGTAACATTCTAATGAAGCTAACCAGTTTGAAAGGCTCTTAAATATCTCAGGGTTATTATCAAAAATTATATGGAAATTAATTTTTACACCATGAGGATTTTTCTTAGTGATTAATAAGTTATGCATTCTGAATTCAACAACTGGGAATAATACTTTATTAGGGATACCACCACGATTCAGGATTTCTTCATATCCTTGGACACTACAATAATCATTGATTCCCAATATTTCTGCCTTACATTGGCTTGCATTAGCAATAAATTTACCATAATCACCATTATATGATGCTGGCGAATGAACATGTAAATCCCAGATTTTCCAGATAGACCCTTTGTTAAAACCATTTTCCATAACAGTAGGACATTGATTATAACAAATGTCGGAAAAATATTATAATAGGCTTTCTAACTTCGAAAAAACCTCTACAAATAATTGGAAGTTAAACTATGAAAACTACTGGATTGTATCGTTTTTATATCCGGTTTCAAGCTCTAATGTTTGAACCTTCTGCAAAGTTGCTCCATATCCAGTCAGGTCACCATAAACACCAGCCATATTCGTTGAGATACGGATTAATTGTTTTTCCCTCTTTGCCCATATCTTCTCCATTGCTATTTTTTCCTTATCGATGTCTGATTTCATTTCTTTCCAAGCATCACCTATGGCTTCAATACGTGATTTGAACTCGCTTCCAGTGATGTAATTGTAAATTAAATCCATCAAGCTTGACCTGCCAGCTATTGCAGATTTCGCTTGATGCAGTTCCTGAAACTTGGCTCTTATTGCGGTTGCAAGTCCAATTATTGAGTAGAAGTCGCTTATCCAGACTCCATCCTGAAAGCCGAACCGCTTGATGGTCTTGGGCAAAGCTTTGGTTACTATTATGCCAATCGTTTCACCCCCAATTTGCCTTTGGTCATCTTTCAGTTTTGCTATCCAACCTTCACTCCAATTTTCTGCATTTTTGGCTTCCCATAATATTGTACCACAATGTTTTAGTGTCTCGGTTTTAACTCTATGGACTATATCAGCACCTCTTTTACCCTTCGGTACAGGTTCAAATTCATCAGTTGGGAAGCAACCTTTTAAAATATTTTCCAATTCCTGTTCAAATGCTTCACCCTGTTCTTCCATTGAACCTTGTCTGGCTTTTTTCTGAAGTTCTTCAGCAATTTTTTCAAGACGAGTTATTTTTTGGTCTTTTTCTGCAAGCTTACCTTTTAATTCGTTTTCAACTTCTTCCCGGACAGATAATTGAAGTTCTTCTGTTTTTTTGGTTATGAAGGCTTCTCTATCAAGTTCTATCTGTTTTTCTTTTTTGCCAATTTCTCGCTCTCGTTTTAAGAAATCCAATTCCTTTTTCGTAAACTCCTCAGATTTGTCCTCAAGCTCTTTTACTTGATTTTTAAGGTCATTAACCTCGACCAGAAGTTCTTTCTTTGCCTTTACTTCAGCCTGTTTTGCTGCTTCCTTTTTTGCACTGTCAATTTGACGCAGATGTTCAGCTTCAATTTCTTCCAATTCCCTTTGATGGTCTGATTTAACCTGTTCTTCAATTTCATGCCTCATCGCTTCTGATAGCGGGAACTTTTTATTACAATGAGGGCAGGTTATAAACTGTTCTTTCATATGATTAAGTTTGATGATTATCAGTTGAATATTCAAATTTAAGATAATAATGTCGCATTACTTGTATTTCAGTAACCTTCTGGCGCATTAGAAACTCAGGATGTTATATGTTTCCATCAACTCCTCTTTGGCAATACCCAGATATCTTCGTGTCACAGCAGGATTGGAATGATTAAACAATTGGCTCAGTTTCACCAGCGACAATTCTGCGTTTGACCCAGAGCGTATAAATATTTCTCTGCCGAATGCCTTTCTCAGGCTGTGCGTAGAGCAGTTCTTGATTTTAAGATTGTACTGTTTCTTTAAATCCTTCAAAATCACATTCAGCCTTTGCAGACTGTAAACAGTCCCCTTCTGGCTGACAAAAGCGAAATCATTCAGGCTGGCTGGATTAATTTTGGTGTAGCAGTCAGATATATGCTTCTTTAATTGCTGGTTTATTTTAATATCCCTTCTCTTCTGGGTTTTCTTCTCGATAAGCTGGAATTCATCCTTGCCAAGCAAATCGTCCCATCTTATAGAAAGGGTATCGCTGGCACGTAAGCCAAAAAATACAGAACATGCTATGTATAGTGAGATGGTATATTTTTCATCGTCATATAACTTCCGTATTAAATTCATGGCTTCATCCCATTGAAGGTAGTCCGCAGTCGTTGTTGAATATTTCTTGCTCATATGTTTCAGTTTAGTGGTTTTTTAATCAATAGTGAATGTCGTTTTTTCACACCTTATGCTGGTTTTGATGTAATTGGCTGATATTCTTGCAAAAAGCAACAATGAGGCTGTTTCAGTTCTTGTTATAAGTGAATATTCCTGAATATAATATAAGCAGTTGCATAACATGGTTTCTTAGTTTTGTGAATAGGGATACAAGATTGTAGTCCCACATGCTTTGACCATTGGGAAAATCCAAATTCCTACCGGGACATCATTCTGGTCGAGTTGAATCAGGATAAAAAAGTAATTCATGAAGTCTCCGTCAAACGAGAAGGAAATTAACTCATGAACGAATCTTGTCTTATTTTTAATGTCGTTGCCCATATGTATGGGCAAATATATATAATATATATTTTACAACCCTTACATAAGGGCAACATTTTTTTTATTTTTACAAAAAAGAACCGTGAAAAAACCGGATAAAATATCTACTGAACAAAAGGAATTTATGGTTAAGCTGGGTAAGAAATTAAAAAAGCTCAGATTAGACCAAAACAAAGGTTATAAACCCTTGGCTGAGGAAATTGGCGTGGCACGAAATACCTATTATGCCATTGAAGAAGGAAGGTTGGATTTCCAATTTTCATCGCTGTATCAGATTCTGCTTTATTACAAACGTCATCATAATATAACACTGGAAGAAATATTCAAAGACCTTTAAATAACCTGATTTTGTAAAAATTCTGATAAAAATAAGGCGAGAATATGCTTGTCGGGACTACCTTCCTGACTTATGTTCCTCAAAATCAATTATGTTTCAAACCTAATTAACTCTGTGCTGGCTCAATTTTCAACAAAAACAGAAGTATAAATCGCATTTCCAGTACCCAGAAGTACCTCATTATTGCATTATCGTAGAGTAAAATCCACATCTAAGTGTATTTATGGTAAACCTTGGTTATGCACAAACAACCTATTCCAGAATATCAGGAAAAGCGTATCGAAGAAATCCGGCTTCTCATCAAGAATTACAGGATTAATGACAGATTGACGCAATCAGAATTCAGTAAAATTGCTGATGTACACGTCAACTCCCTTCAAAGGTTCGAAAAGGGAAGTTTGAAAAACATAAAGCTACTGACCTTATTTTCCCTAATTGATGCTACAGAAATGTCCTTATCAGAATTCTTCCAGACAATGGAGTAGATAATTGGTTAATAAAACAACACAATTGCGTCTGGTTGTCTGATAGTAATTTGATAAATTTCGACCTATTCGTAAATACCTTTCTTTATGGAATCAGGTCGCATACAGAACCTAAGGACAGACTACAATTACTCAACAGTTCCAACTAAAATACTGAATGATAATAAATTGTCAGCAACTTCCAAGGGTATCTTAGCATTTCTCTTGTCTCTGCCATCTAATCACAATATCCACAAAAAGGACTTGACTAAATATTTCAAAGAGGGTTACTATGCACTTAACAAGGCGTTTGAGGAACTCGTTACGTATAGAATAGTCCATAAAATTGAGTTAAGAGATAAAAAGGGTCATTTCCGTGGATATGAGTATGTAGTACATGAGACACCCAAAAAAAGGTCATCCGATGCTAAAAAAGTCATAACCAATGTTAAAAACCGCAAATCGGATAATCGTGATATATCAGACATTATTAACCATGTTTTCAATGAGGACTGTCTGTTAACTATGCGAAGGATGCCAGATAATTTTGTTGATTTGGTACTTACCTCTCCCCCATATGACCATCTGCGGTCATACAACGGGAATAACAAGTTTGAGTTTGAAAAAATAGCAGTCGAACTCACCCGGATAATAAAGAATGGTGGAGTAATTGTGTGGATTGTTGGTGATGGAATGTACAAGGGCAGTGAAACTGGGACTTCTTTCAAACAGGCATTGTTTTTCAAGGAGTATTGTGGACTGAGGCTTCATGACACGATGATATTTGAAAAGAATACCACAACTTATCCTTCGAAACCTGATGGCATAAGATATACGGCATCCTTTGAATTCATGTTCGTCTTCAGCAAGGGTAAGCCGAAAACTGTTAACCTGATTGCCGACAAAGAGAACAGGTGGAAAGGGACGACAAATTTTGGGCAAAAGACTGACCGTGACGAAAACGACCAACTTGTTCCGGTGAAAAAATTCAAGCCAATTCCGGAATATTCACCACGTACAAATATTTGGAGATATGTTACCGGAAATGGGTATTCAACAGAGGATAAATTCGCACACCAGCACCCTGCAATCTTCCCGGAACAACTTGCCAGTGACCATATATTGACATGGACAAATGAAGGGGATATTGTTTATGATTGCTTTGCAGGTTCAGGAACAGTGCTAAAGATGGCAAAACAGTTAAACCGGAAATATATCGGCAGTGAAATTGTAAAAGAGTACTTTGATTTGATAGTTAAAAGGTTGAGCATCTGCCCTTACTCCAAATCAACCCTTTAACAACCCTACCAATGTGCTAATAAGCTCGTTAGTTTTTTCCTGAAATTGTGGCATAGGGTAATTTGATTGCAGGTTTGCAATGTCCTCTTCCAATGCCATTTGCATTTCCATGGTCAGTCCATCAAGCTCAAAAATTTGTTGGAGTGTGTCAAGACTGACGGCATTGAAATAGTCCTTTTCCTGATGTACAGGAAGACTAATCTCGTGTAATTGTTCCCAAAATAACTCGCTGTATTTCATTTTATTTCCTTTTTCAGAATGCATCATAGAATAAAAGAAGACCTTATCAAATTCATCGGTTGAATCAACATAATCAGTTTCTGTAACCAGTCTTTGCATGATTTCCTCAGTATTGAACTCTTCATACTCCACCCGGTAAATGAAATCGTGTGATTTGAAAACACTTGCAAAGATTTGCTCAACTACCTTCCTTTTATTTATTGGGAATACCAGTGAATCATGCCGTGTAAAACAATTGATACCCTGTTTTTTTGCCTCTTTCCAAATATTATCAATGAACACCTCTGCCTCAACCCGTTGCAGTCCTATCGCAAACTGGTTGTAACCATTTCTTTCCTTGAAGTCGTTAATGATGCTTATAACAGTCGGATATAAATGTCTGAACTGACGAACCAGTTCATTCTCAGGTTTGGGCTTTGAAAATACCGTGCGAAAAGCAATACCTTTACCATGTGCTCGCTGTGGCAGGTTTAATTCGCTTTTTATAATGGAATAAAAGTCATGCAATAAGGCATCACACAAAAATTGGTAAACATCATTTGTGATATAATCATTTATGGTTGGATTGGTTGTGTTTAGACCCTCTTCAGGTAGTTCATCTTTATGAGCATCCAACACCCTTACAAGACCCGTAACAAAAGATTTTGCTTGTTTCTTTTTAAATTTTGCAATTAATTCAACACCAGAATGGTTCAGGTAGTAGTTTATCATGTTGGCAAATAAAGCAAACTGACTGCACTTCAAATCGGCTTGTTGAATATAATGTCCGTTGATGCGGATAAATGGAAGCAATGCAGTTGGCATTGACGACAATTTGCTATAAACCCTGAGAGTGTTACGATTCCTGCTGAAATTAAAACTGTCAGGATGAAAACTCTTTACCTGCCATTTATAATGTGTTGATAGATTTTGAACGGCAATGCGTTTGAACTGCTCTTCATCGGCAATCACAAACTTGTCTTTGTAGTAAAGCAACTTCTTGCCCCGCTCATCAGCAATTTTCTGTGCTGCTTCAACACTCATGTGACTTGTAACAAATCCATCGTCATCACGGTAAATTCTAACCATGACAGGCAGGGACTTTGGTATGCCTTCAATGTAATCATTGTTCAGATAGCCATTGACAACATCAGCAATATTGGTTTCAACCCATTCCAGTGCTTTACCCTTTTGCATCCGTATCAGTTCTGGTTTTAATCCGAGTTTGGTGATTGCAACCCTGCCAGTTGCAGTTGAATCCACCATATCTGCCGAAAGGCTCTTGGATATAGTTCCAACATAGCTAATAACCGTGTATTCGTCCTGAAGGTACTCAGGGTTGATTCTATAACCCAAAACACGAGTAGAATTACCAAAATCGTCAACATATAGAACCCAGTCCTTTTGAATCAAATGTTCCCTTACAAGTGTGTCGATGTATTGTGAGTAATGTGAACCAATAGTTGTTCGCCAATATTCACGGGATAACGGGGAGTAGTGAAGATATAAAGCATCATCAGACATCTGATGCTTATAAATTAAACCAACAACCAACAGATAGTTATCATGTGTTCTAAACTCTCTATCATTAGAAGTAACCTTTCTGATAACATTAACAACTCTCTTAGGCAGATATTCAGAATAGAATTTTATTTTACCCATAAGTCAACAACAATAAGAAAGAAGATGTCCATGTTTGTAGCCAAGACTTGTAATTTTCATGACCAAGACTTTCTGTTTGTACTTATTATACAGCACATTACAGGGATTATATATAGTTGAATACAAAGATAGTAATTTTGAGTCTTGGTCACGTTAATGAATTAGATATGGTCAAAAAACATAAGAATTTTCTATGCAATTTAAATTTTTTATATAACTAATATTTAGCGTATAAGAAGATATTAATTAAAGTAATTATTTAATTGATGTAGTATATTATCCTGATATACCATTAATAAACGTTTCAACAAAATCCATTATCCTTCTCAGTATCCTTTCACCCGTTGTTTTCCGTTGAAGCAATGTGGGTTTTTCACCAATCATCAGTTCCAGTATTTCATCCCGCATCGGTTCTTGTTCGGAATACAGGTAATTCTCAATCAATGTTTGCGTTTTTTCTCTCGATAGTCTTTCTTCTTCAATAAGTTTCAGGAATGCCTTTTCCTGCTCCACCGTCCAGAACTTTTCGAATTCCTGTGGTATATCATCGGTATCCAAAATGACAGGCATGTTTTCCCTGATGAACTTTTCAATCAGTTCCTTCTTGCTCCGCAGTTGCATTTCGGTGTTCAACAGGTTGAATATTTCCTTTTCAATCTGTTCCGCATCTTTCTTCTGGTTGGCTTTAAGTTTGATGAGCAAACGAATTATGTATGCAACATTTATTTCGTCACGGTGAATTAGTTCCAGTTCAAAGTCAACATCTTCAAGTATGCTTACCTTCTCTTTTGCATGGTCGCTCTTTACTTTGTCGTGCAGGTCGAGATATTTACTCTTGTAATCCTCGAATTGCTGTTCAGTCATTGAGAGGTCGCTCCATTTGAAATCGGAGAAAGAAGCCAGTACATTTTTTATGCGCATTAAGTCCCTGAAAGCGATAATGAATTTCAGTTCATCATCTTCGGTGACCAGATTATTCACGCTGTCGACCGTTGGTGCTATACGAAGAAGGTTGATGAAAGCATCATTGAACGCTTTGACGTATTCATCATACGGCTTCATAATTACCTCTTCAATGGCATCTTTGTTGCTGAAGAGGGTTATGGCTTCATCAGTGGCATTTTTTAGGTTGCGGAAAACCACAATGTTGCCTTGTGATTTCAGTTCATTCAGAATGCGGTTGGTTCGGGAGTAAGCCTGTATCAATCCGTGATATCTTAAATTTTTATCCACATACAGGGTGTTAAGTGACGGACTATCAAAACCAGTCAGGTACATATTTACCACCAGCAATATGTCTATTTTGCGCTCCTTTACCTTCTTGCTGATGTCGTTGTAATAGTTGTAAAAACTTTGGCTGTCTTTTGTTGAATATGCCGAACCAAACATCTGGTTGTAATGCCCTATAAATTCATCCAGTTTCTCACGGGTATGTGGATTGGTAGCGTAGGCAATCTCTGGTTCGGCTGCAACTGAAATCTCCTCTGGGATGAATCCATTGGCATCAACATTCTCTTCGTTGGCAATATAACTGAATATAGTGGCAATCTTTAAATCGTGTTCTCCCACCATTTTCTTGCGGTGCAGCAACTCATAATACCTGATGAGTGCTGGTATACTGCTCACGCAAAACATTGCTGTAAACTCACGATTATGCGTTTTTCTGTTATGATGGGCGATAATATAGTCAACAATTTTCTCCAAGCGTGCAGGAGATTCCATCAGTTCGTCAACATCAATATCTTCGACCTGAATATCAATTTCATTGGCACTTTCCCTGTTTCTGTACCTGCCAACATATTCCACGCTGAATTTCAACACGTTCTCATCCCTGATGGCATCGGTTATCACGTATTTGTGAAGGCATTCCCCGAATAATTCCTTTGTTGTTTTCTTACCTAACTCATTTTTTACGGCATTTTCAGCGAAAATGGGAGTACCAGTGAAGCCGAACATTTGGATGTTCCTGAAAAATGAGATGATTCGCTGATGTGTTTCACCAAACTGGCTGCGGTGGCATTCATCGAAGATGAAAACGATACGTTCATCCTGAAGTGGCTTCATCCGTTCCAGAAAATGTTTTTTACTTATGGCTGCATTGAGTTTCTGAATGGTGGTTACAATCAGTTTGGTGTCATCGGTAAACTGCCTGACCAGTTGTCTGGTGTTGTCAGTTCCGTCAACACTGCCTTTGCTGAATGAGTTAAATTCTTTTGTGGTCTGGTAGTCCAAATCTTTTCTGTCAACCACAAACACGACCTTCTTTATCTTCGGTAACCGTGTCAGTATCTGGCTTGCTTTAAAGGATGTCAGTGTTTTACCAGACCCAGTGGTATGCCATATATAGCCGTTTTTTCGACTATGCATTACTCTGTCCACCAATGCCTCAACAGCATAATACTGGTATGGGCGGAGAACCATCAATATCTTGGAAGTTTCGTTTAACACGATATACTTGCATATCATCTTAGATAGGTGGCACTTCTCCAAGAAATCGGATGCGAAGCCGTTTAAGATGTTGGTGAGCCGTTTATTTTCAATGTCCGTCCAGTAAAATGTCTGTTTAAATGACTGGAAGCGGTTGTTGGCATAATATTTCGTGTTTACACCATTACTGATTACAAATATTTGGATGTATTGGAACAACCCGTAACTGCTGCTGAATGAATGTCGCTGATACCTGTTAACCTGATTGAATGCTTCTTTAAGTTCCAGTCCCCTGCGCTTTAATTCAATTTGAACCAATGGCAAACCATTGATAAGCAGTGTAACATCATAACGGTTTTTGTATTTACCTTCCATCGAGACCTGATGGGTAACCTGATACTGGTTCTGACACCACTGTTCAGTGTTGATGAATTCAAAGTACAAGTTATCACCATTGTCCTTGATAATATGCTGTTTTTCACGAAGTGTTTTTGCTTTTTCGAATACCGACCCCTTACTGAGGATGTTGAGTACCTTTTCAAATTCTTTGTCGGAGAAAACAATATTGTTGTGCTTTTCTAATTGTTGCTTCAGGTTGGCAATCAATTCAGTTTCATTCTGAATATGCACCAGTACATAACCCAGTTCCTGAAGTTTTGCAATCAGTTGTTCTTCCAGTATTTGTTCAGGTTGCTTTGACATCTTTATGAAATTTCCTTTTGAACTTTCTCCCAGACAGGATAAACAGCATTGTAAAACTTAACCATTGCTTCTCTATACCATGTGATTAAATCATCCCAATACTTTTCATCACTAAATCTGCCTTCCAGTTTATTTTTAACTTCAGAGGGCATTTCATGCCTGATTCTTGATGCTTTCTTGTTTTCCAGACGCTCCCAGATGATTTCCCCATCGAATTTCTTTTCAATCTCTGTTTTGTGTTTAAGCATAGCATCAATAATTGTTTTATCGGAGTCATTGGAAAAATAAAGTTCCACCCTGAAATTCTTCCTGCCAATGCAAAAACCAAAGTATCCGTTTCCTTTCCAGAAACCAGTATTGTAATATGGTTTTGCGCCAACACGCTCCAAGTAATCAATTTTATGTTCAGCAAGGTTCTGCTTCAGGAGTCCCCAGAATTTAACCAGATGTGTCTCTGTTTCTTCGACCACCTTACTCTTTTCTTTCTCTTCCTTTTCCTTCTCTTTGATGTCAATCATAAATTCCTTTGTTTCTGGAAGGGGTATTATTTGCTCCATTTGCAGGAATAATTCTTCACCCATGCTGTAAGGGATAGCACGGAAGCATTGTATCTGTATATCATGCTCACGTAACCATAGGACTGTTGAAGTTACTTCTTTACGGAAATTATTTGAAATAAGAATAATCCGCTGGTCATTACGATTAAGAAGGAGTTCTTCCTCATCCCTCTCCAAGAATTCCAAAAGACTTTCCTTTGCATCTTCCCCGTTTCCCCATTTATACAGATAGTCCTGATACATTTTTATTATCTGGCTGGTTGTCAGAGTGGAGCAGTATGAAGTATATTTAAGTGCCTGCCATACTACGTTCCGACCTGTATCGTCAAGTTTGTTTTCAATTATAACCAATCCACCTTCTTTGTCAACGGCAAGTAAATCGAGGCGTTCACTGGTATCGCTGAATCCACTGAACTCCTTTTGAATTATAAGCAGTTCCTCTCCCAGCATATCTGGATTTTTGGCAATCCATTCCTGAAGATGCTCTCTTTCCTTAATCTTCAGGTCTTTGAACAAACGCTGTTCAAGTTTTATAATATTATTGGTTGCTTTGTTTATTCGATACATAGTAGGTCGAGTTAGTTAAACAAACATTTGCTGCATCAACCCCTTCTTCCAGACCTCGGCTTTTTCAACCTGTTTCTGGGTATGGTTTATTTTATCATCGATGGCTGACAGGAAATTGGCGATTTTAACTTGCTCTTTATTAGAAGGCAGGTTAATTTTAATATTCGAAAAATTCTCATAGAACAAATAGTCACGAACCCCGCCTTCAACATTTTGTAAAACGGACTT
>Ga0302236_1001684_pt1 | contig 14902 bp, 9 predicted proteins | sample AAG_UR_Gly_MG_FD_193509 | JGI IMG/M metagenome (GOLD analysis project Ga0302236, IMG submission 193509) | Enriched activated sludge microbial communities from anaerobic digester in WTTP, New Holstein, Wisconsin, United States - AAG_UR_Gly | ecosystem: Engineered > Bioreactor > Anaerobic >...
GCACATCCGCGGCCACTGGCCCGTGCCGTCCAAAGACGTCCAACTGACCTATCGCACGTTCCCGGCAGATCTGACGGCCAATCTCTGGGGCTATCGGTTCCTGCACAAAGGCGTGGCCCGAATGCGGCGAGGGGAGGCGGTCGAGGTGGAAGCTTTCGCGGACGCCGCGCCGGCGCCGATGGCCGCGGCCGCGCCGATGGAAGCCAACGCGATGATGCTGGCCGAAACCGGCGCCCCCGCGCCGAAACCGCAGGGCGGTGCGATGAAAGACGGCGGCGGTGGCGGGCACGGAGGCCCGGAAAGGCGATCCGGCCCGGATTTGAGCCAGGTCTCCGCACGCACCAACCTGAACGAAACCGCCTTCTTCTTCCCACACCTGATCTCGACGGAAACCGGCGAAATCCGAATCGAGTTCACCATGCCGGAAGCGCTCACCCAGTGGAAGTTCCTGGGCTTTGCCCACGACCGTCAGCTGTGCGGCGGCTTGCTGCAAGACAGCGCCGTGACCGCCAAGGACTTGATGGTCCAGCCGAATCCGCCGCGGTTCCTGCGCGAAGGCGACGTACTGGAGTTCACGGTCAAAGTCAGCAACCAATCGGCGGCCCGCCAGACCGGCAGCGTGCGGCTGACGCTGGCCGACGCACGCACGGGCAAAGACGTCGATGCATTGCTGGGGAACAATCAGACCGACCGGGAGTTCGACATTCCAGCCCAAGAATCGCGGAGTTTCTCGTGGCGGCTGACCGTGCCGGACGAACTCGGCTACCTCACCTACAAGACAGTCGGCTCGACCGGCAAGTTGTCCGATGGCGAGGAGGGCTACCTGCCCGTCCTGTCGCAGCGGGTACTGGTCACCGAGTCGCTGCCGCTGCCCATCCGCGGGCCGCAGACGAAGAAGTTCGAATTCGCCAGACTGTTGGCGTCCGGCGGCTCCGACACGCTGCGGCACCAGTCGCTGACCGTGCAGATGGTGTCCAATCCGTCATGGTACGCCGTGATGGCGCTGCCGTACTTGATGGAGTTCCCGTACGAGTGTACCGAGCAGACGTTCAACCGGCTGTACGCCAACGCGCTGGCTCGGCACATCGCCAACTCCGATCCGAAGATCCGCCGCGTGTTCGAGCAGTGGAAAGGCACGCCGGCGCTGGACAGCCCGCTGGAGAAGAACCAGGACTTGAAAGCCGTCATGCTGGAAGAGACTCCGTGGGTGCGGGACGCCAAAGCCGAAAGTCAGGCTCGCCGCAACGTGGGCATCCTGTTCGACGACAACCGGCTGAACGACGAAGCGGCGCGGCTGCTGCGGAAACTGGCCGAGCAGCAGCGCGAGGACGGTGCTTGGCCGTGGTTCCCCGGTGGGCCGGCCAACGAGTACATCACGCTGTACATCACGACCGGCTTCGGCCGTCTGCGGCGCCTGGGCGTGGACTTGGATGTCGCTGCGGCGGTGAAGTCGCTGACTCGTCTGGACGCTTGGATCGACGAGACGTACCGCGAGATTCTCAAGCACGACGACAAAGACAAGAACCACCTCACTACGACGATCGCCCTGTACCTGTACGGCCGGAGCTTCTTCCTGCAAGACCAGCCGGTCGACGCGGCGCACCGCGAAGCCGTCGACTATTTCCTGGGCCAGGCTCGCCGCTACTGGCTCGACCTGGCCAACCGCCAGTCGCAAGCGCATCTGGCCGTCGCTCTGAAACGTTTCGGCGATCGCGACACGCCACAGGCCATCATGCGGTCGATCAAGGAGCGTTCGGTGACCGGCGAAGAACTGGGCATGTTCTGGCGGGAACTGGAGCTGTCCTGGTGGTGGTACCGCGCGCCGATCGAAACGCAGGCGATGATGATCGAGGCGTTCGACGAAGTGATGAACGACTCGCAGGCGGTCGAGGACTGCAAGGTCTGGCTGCTGAAGCAAAAGCAGACGCAGGACTGGAAGACGACCAAAGCCACGGCCGACGCGGTGTACGGGCTGCTGCTGCGCGGCACCGACCTGCTGGCTTCCGACGCGATCGTCGAACTCTCGCTGGCCGGCACGGTCGTGAAGCCGCAAGCGGTCGAGGCCGGCACGGGCTTCTACGAACAACGTTTCGCCGGCCCGGAGGTGAAACCCGCGCTGGGCGCGATCACGGTCAAGAAGACCGACCCCGGCGTCGCTTGGGGCAGCGTCCATTGGCAGTACCTGGAGGACATGACCAAGGTCACGCCTTACGAGGGCACGCCGCTGAAGCTGAAGAAGTCGTTGTACGTCAAGGAAAACACGGACAAGGGCCCCGTGCTGCAACCCGTCACCGGCCCGATCAAGGTGGGCGACGAGCTGGTCGTACGGGTCGAACTGCGCACCGACCGCGACATGGAATACGTCCACCTGAAGGACCACCGCGGCAGCGGCACGGAGCCGGTGAGCGTGCTGTCGCAGTACAAGTTCCAGGACGGCCTGTACTACTACGAAAGCACGCGGGACGCGGCCAGCCACTTCTTCATCGACTACCTGCCCAAGGGCGTGTACGTCTTCGAGTACAATGTCCGCGTCCAGCACCGCGGCCAATACCAAACCGGCATGGCCCAGATCCAGTGCATGTACGCGCCGGAGTTCAACAGCCACTCGGAGAGCGTCGCGCTGACGGTTCAGTAACGCTGCCGCCAACAGCGTTTTACATTCGACCGTGCAGCCTGCATAATGCGCAGGCAACAGCTTTCCCGACGTACGAGCGAGGTCCGTTCATGATTCGCCACTCCGACCAACCCGCGTATACGATGGAAATCGCAACTGATCCGGAGGAAAACGCGAAAGCCCGCAAGCTGCAGCAACAGTTTGAGGCCAACGTGGCTTGGCTGGAGGCGCACGCTGCGGAAGTCTATTCGCACCGAGGTGAACACATCTGCATTGCCGGCCGGGAGTTGTTCGCGGCGGACTCGCTGGATGGCGTTCTGGCTCAGGCGGCAGCGGCGCACCCGGAGGACGAGGGTGCATACGTGCGGTACATTCCTCGGCAAAAGGTCCCTCGCGTCTATGCGCATCACCGGCACTTGGCACACGTGTGACGACGGTGAATCTCGGCCCGTCCTCTTGGGGGCGATGGTGGCCGCCGACGGCCGCTGGCTCGGCGTTCCGTTTCTGGTCGACACTGGCGCCGATCGGACCGTGCTCTCGAGTAGATGTCGACGAAGTCCGACCAAGCCTGACGGTCCGCGGAATCCCGAAGGCAGAGCAGCAAGGACGCGCGCGTGCCTTGGGAATCGTCCATCCTGAGCACCCTCCCCTGATGATTCTCATTTGTCGAACGCTGCCAACTTGCCCGACCGCCGGAATCGTGCCACAATGGGGCGTGAGGCTTTGCGGGAGATCAGGCCATGACTGCAATCGACTACGCCATTTTGAAACTCACCCCGGAGATGGCCGGGATGCGGATGTCGCCGGAAGAGTTCGACGCGGTCGAAGAATGGGACGAGGACTACAACTACGAACTTGTCGAAGGAGTGCTGGTCGTGGTTCCCCCAGTGTCAGAGAGCGAACGCGGTCCGAACGAAATGCTGGGGCATTTGCTGCTCCAGTACAAGGAACACCACCCCCAGGGCTCGGCGCTCGATCTTACGCTCCCGGAAAATCTCCTCAAGACGCCCCGCAGCCGGCGCCGGGCCGACCGCGTGCTGTGGACGGGCCTAGGCCGCATGCCAAACGCCAGAAAGGATCGGCCGACGATCGCCGTCGAGTTTGTTTCGGCGGGCAAACGCAACGTCCAGCGGGACTACGTCCAGAAACGCGACGAGTACCTGCTCGCCGGCCTGAAGGAATACTGGATCATCGATCGCTTCTGCCGCCGGATGACGGTGTATCGGCGCGAGGAGGGCGAAGCCGTCGAGGTGGTGATTCGAGAGAGCGAGATCTACACCAGCCCGCTGCTGCCGGGGTTTCAGCTGCCCCTGGCCAAGCTGCTCGTCTTGGCCGACGCGCTGGATCAGGCGGAAACGGAGGACGGCGATGACGAAGAAGCCTGAACACCCCGATTCGTCCGACGAACTTGATCTCTCGCCCGAATTCATCCGCGAGTTAAAACGGAGAATCGCCGGCGCCGACAACCCAGTGCGATACGCGATCTTCTCTGATATTGGCGGCCAAGGCCGCTGGCGTCTTTGGCTGGACGTGACGACCGACTGCTACGGAATGTCCCTCGATCAAGCCACTCTGTTCAAGCGCGAACGCATCGCGCGCGCCGTCGTGAGAGCCAACTCCGAGGGCAGAAAGAACGATCTTCGCATCGCCAAGATCACCACCAAGAACGGAAAGAGGAAGGTCCTGCAGTACTTGCCACCGGACAAGCGAACATCCCAGCCTGCGCGGCGTGGCAAGCCGTCCCGCTGAGTACGCCCGTTCTGTGAGGCGAGCACGCCGCCCGTCACCGTCCCAGGCACAAGACGCGGCCGTCGCGGGTGGTCACCAGCAGGCGGCCGGAGGCGGCGGCCAGGCCGTCCCAGGCGGGCGGGGGTAACTCGGTGCGGGATGCGATGCGGCCGTCTTCGGCGGCCACCGCAGTCAGGCCGCCTTCCGATCCGGCTAGGAAGACCGTGCTGCCGGCCAGCACCATTCCTGCCACGGACTGGGGCGGCTGAGCGGCATCGAACAGCGGTACGGACCATTTGGCGTTCTTGGCCAGTCGCTCGCTGCGGTACACCTCGCCTTGGCGTTTGCGGAAATTCTCGCTGGCCGCCCAACCGGTGATCCAGGTGGTGTCGAACATCTCGCCGCCGGCCAGATCGAAATCCCGCCGAAACAAGGTGCGCAGGTCATCCAGGCAGCTGATGAGGGTTTGGCCGCGGAAGGCCGCCAACGGGCGCACCGCCGAACGGTCGCCGCCGTGCCGGGGTTGATTGCGCGGCGCGTACGTCCAACAGCCGCGCGGCACGGCTACGCCCAGATCCTCTGTCTTGAGCACCGCGAACGCGTCCGCTGCTCTGCATATCATCTCGCCGGTCGCGCGCTTGAACAACCACCGGGACATGGCCACCGAGTCGCCTTCCAAATTCAACAGATCGAAGTTGTCGAACTCCAGGGCGTTGCAGGCATAGAAGTTCGTCGTGGGGACCGTCGTCAAACGCTGGACCCAGCGCACCTGGCCGCTGGCGCAGTCCGCTGCGAAAGCCAGGATGCCGCCGTCCGCCAAGGGCTGGCGGCCCGCGGCAAAGTAGACGGTGTCGTCCACGGCCAGCACGCTGCCCGGCACCGGCCAGGGCGATTCGATTTGGCCATACGCCACGATCCGCTGCTCGTGCGGGGCCGCCCGCAGGCGCCACACCAACTGCCCGTCGTCGGCCCGCAGGGCGTACACCCAGCCGCTCTTGGTGCCGAACAAGCACAGGCCGCGATGGATCGTGGGCGGCGTGTCGATGCGCCCGTTGGCCGTGTAGCGCCAACGCGGTTGGCCGTTCTGGACGTCCAGGGCAAGAACCTCGTGGGCGTCGGTACGAGCCACGTACACCAAACCGCCGGCGACCACCGGCGCCGTTACCGGGCCGTGGACGAAGGGATTCTCGCGCCAGTCGCCGGCGATGGTGCCCGGCGCCCAATCGCCGATGGCGGCCGTCCAGAGCACGCGCAGGTCCGCCGGCACCTGCGCCGACGTGCCGCTGCTGCGCCACGCGTCGTGCCGGTAACAGGGCCAGTCGTCCGCGGCCGGCGCCGGCGGCGGGGCGGGCGCGGCGACTCCGGTCTGGAGGACGAAATCGCGGGGCGACAGATCCGGCTTGACGTTCGCGCTGGGATGTTCCGGGGCCAGCGCCGCATAACCGCGCAGCATGGGCCAGCACACGCAATGCTTGGGCGTGACGTAAATCAACCCGTTGGCCGGCACCCAGCCGGCGTCTCGGCCGCACGCTGCTTTGCTGATCCGGTTGGCGTCGTATTCTCCGTCAGCCAAGCTGGTCAAGTCCATCTCGCCGGCCAGGTAGTACTTCTCGGTCGCCACGGGCGGGAAGCAGTGGCAGAAACCGGCCTTCCAGCTGCGTTTGACTTCGCCCGTCAGCGGATCGAGGCCGACGCACTTCAGGTGTTCCAGAATCCACACCAGGCCGTCCGCGAACATGGCGCGGGCCTGCTTCATGTGCTGTTGGCCCGGCACGTACGCGCGGCTCCACAGTTCCCGGCCATCGGCGGCCGACCAGACGTGGATGGCGTTGCCTTCCTTGTCGTCGTTCCACGTCGAGACCTCCAGCACGAGCAACCCCTGCCCACACACGGTGCGGCGCACGAGGGGCAGCCACGGCTGGCCGGTCTTCTGCCACCGCACGTCGCCGGTGGACAGATCGAGGCAGGTTGCCGAGACCGGTTCGCCGCGGCGCACGGCGCCTTCCAGCAGAAACACCGCATGGTTGCCGGCCACGACATAGCGCGGCTCCGAAGCCTGGTACTGCCAGCACAGCTTGCCCGATTCGCTGTCCACCGCGCGGATCGAACCGGCGTCGACCGCCAGCACGGTTTGGCCGGCGAGCATCACCTCAGTCGGCTGGCCCGCCTCCGGGTACTGGCGGACCGGTTCGCCCGCGGCGCCGTCCAGGGCCGCCACGGCGCCATCGGCGAAAACCAGCAATTGGTCGCCCATGCCGATGGGCCGCACGCTGCCCGCAACGCGTTGAAACCCGAATCCGCCTTGCGCCGGCGACGGTTTCAGGTCACGCTTCCACAGCGGCAGGCCGTTAAAGGCGTCCCGCGTCCACACGCCGCCGTAGTAGTTGCGTCCGGCGGCGCTGACCAGGCTGCTGATCTCCTGGGACGGCCCGGTCACCCAGCGAACGCGCCGCGGCGGGCCGACTAGGGTATCTTGTGAAACTGCGTTGCCGTCGGCCGCATGCCGCGGCTCCGGCCATGAATCCATTTCCGCCGGCCAAGGCTTGCGGGCGGCGAGCCAGCCATCGGTGCCCGGCAGAGAGCCCGCGACCTCGAAACCGGCCGCTTTGAGGTCCGCCTCCGACGTTCGTCCGGCTGCGGCGACCACGGCGCCGCGCGGGCACAGCACGCGGAACAACTCGGCAGCCGCCGGCGGCTCGCCACCGCTCGGCGCGAGCACCACGAGATTGACGAGGTTCTCCGTCAGCGGGATCCCGCCGTCCGCCGGCAGCACGTCCGCCGAGACGGGACCGTAGGCGTCTTCCTCCGCCAGCCGCTGGCGAACTCTCTCGATCTCGACGAGATTGTTGTCCAGGATCTGGACGAGGAACCGTCCCGTCGCGGCGAGTTGACTGGCTGCAAGGCCTTCGTCTCCGCCGACCTGTACGGCGAGACCGCCGTTGATTCCCAGTTGCTCGACAATCGCCATGGGCAGCGGACGCGGGTCGGCGGCGGAAGCGATCGGCTTGAATGCCCAAAGGGCAACGGCCACGAACATCACCGTCCGCAGGCGATGTCCGCATCGTGTGATCGGATGACGGGAGGGCATGGTGGGGCTCTTGTGGAAAGTAGGGATGATCGAGGTAGGGGATTTTCCAACAAGAGCCAGTATCCAAGAATGGAGCCGGCAACGCAAGAGAAGCATCACCACAAGGGTTGGGATCGGCGAATCAATGACTTCCCCGGTTTTGTTTGCGATCATCACGCGGAGCGTGATGGCTGCTTTGAAATCGCACACTCAGGCCGGCCGGAGCCCTCTCCCAACGCCGGTTCCTGCCGGCCGGTGCTGTACATCACCTAACCCTCCTTTTTCACACCTCCTCCTCAAAGAAAAGTTGTTGCGAAACCCAACGCCAAACAGGAACCACAACTCCCGCCCAGCGACTGCGCCTCACTCGTTCTGCAACCCGCGCACCAAACCGGAGGCTCGCCAGCACCGCCGTTGGGTTCCGCCCGGCCTTGTTTCCCGTAACTATCGTGTTTCCAAAGGTTTATGCGCGTTGTGCAGCCAGCACACGGAGGGCTTGCTCTGAGCCATGCCAAATCGTCCTGGCATGGTACGTGCCGTCTTCTTCAGCACGTTGCCGCTTTGTTCGCCAAGACCGCTGCGATCGTTGCGACTGGCGCGCGACGCAGATCCGCCACGTCTTCCCGGAATCGAACGGCTCCATGCCGGTGCGGCGTCCAAGTCTGCGGCTTGTGCCGGAAGATCAGACAGGGCCTAAGAAACCGGCAAAGTCGCATATTCAAGCGGCTGACGACTTCGTCGATGAGGGTCCACGTGCCAGCCGATAACAGACCCACGGCTACCAAATAGGGGTCTCGTTCTGTTATTGCCTCCTTTGGCCAACAGGCCGTTCGACGCCCGGCGGAAGCCACATACCTTAGAAGTTTCGGTGAGATCTTTTGTTGGCGATGCGTCGCAGCACATTGCGGAGTCAATCATGGCAACATCGGCAATCGTATTCTTGATGGTGATGACCAACGGCGTCGGGGCCACCACCCCGAAATCCGTCATCGAGAAACAGAATCAGGTGTTTGAAAAGTACTGGGGAACCAAGTTCGTTTGGAAGTTCGATGACCTGCCGACGACGGGCACCGTGCCGAATTTCCGCGTGCCCTATTCCGGCCACATCTACACGGATCGCAGCGGCGGGACAGTCGACTCGCTGCGAAAGTACGATCAGGCCTTTAACGGCGGGCGTATGCTGGCGGTCGGCTTCGAGCAGTGGGACACCACCGCGTTCAAGAAACCGGTTCCGCGGCGAGGGCCCTTCGGCATGACGTGGGGCACGAAAATGGAGACGCCGGGCTGGCACGGCCACTGCAACGGCTGGACGTCCGCCGCGATCCGGCACGCGGAGCCGAAGACAAACGTCCGGGTCAACGGCGTCACCTTCACGCCTGCCGATATCAAAGGGTTACTCGCGGAGATCTACATGTACAACGAGAACGAGCACCTAGCCGGCGTGGATACCACACTGGAGCCCGGCCACTTCCACGCGATTCTCGCCAACTGGCTGGGGCGCGGAGCGCATCCCCTGGGCATGGAAGCCGAGCCCGGTCCGGAAAAATGGAATTATCCGATCTATGCGTTCAGCTCTTCCTCGGCCAAGCGGTCCGACCGCCGCGTCGAAGTCAAGCTGAACCTGGCCTACATCAAGGACTCCAACGGCGAGTACCAGGTATCGCCGCGCATCCGCCGCGTCAAATCGTTCCATTACGACCTGTACCTGAACACTGCCGGCGAAATCATCGGCGGCAGTTGGCACAACGACAGCGCGATCATCGATATGCTGTGGCTGCCGCTGCGTCCCAAACAGGGGCGTCAAAAGGGCAACGAGTCCGGCAACCCTTATGTGGACGTGAACAAAGTGCTGGCGATCTGGCGCCAATCGGCCTCGCCGGAAGAGCGTGAAAAGTGGCTGATCGTCGATCCGCCGAAAGAGGACCGCATCGACAACGTGGCCGATGTTCAGACATTGGTTCCGCTGCAGGACCCCGACGCACCGCCTCCCGCGCCGTCGGTCGCCACGGCCCCCTGGCCGCGCCCCTGGCCGGCGCCCATCGTCGATCGGTCGGTGCATCCCGCCACGCCGTTGACAGCCCCGTCCGCCACGCCCGCTCCGACCGCCGCCGCGCCGGCGGAAGCGGACGCCACGGTGGCTGCCCCTAGCGCTGCCGGCGGCAATCGCACGGCAGACGAGACCGCAGCGACGGAACCGGCGGACGACACCGCCCCGCTGACGAACGCCGCGGAGATTCATCTCACCGACACGGCGACGGAGCCGGAATCGGCTGAGACCGCGAGCGAGACGCCAAGCGACGAAGACGAACTGAACGGGCCGGAAATGGGCGTCGAGACGGAATCCGACGACTGCGCGCCGGCCAGCGACGCGTCCTCGGAAGCGTGTGCCGAAGAGATGTTCGACGACTAAACATCAACCGGTCTTGCGTGGCACGGCCTACTTGTTGGCCGTGCCCGCCGTACACGCACGGCCAACAAGTAGGCCGTGCCACAGGGGCCAGGCCGCGCCACGTGGGGTTGGCGTTGCCGGTGAATTCGACCCGGCTTCTTTGCGGAAGCCGGGTTTTTTGTTGCGCTGACCGAACCGGTCACACCGCCGGCTGGGTGGCCGGTTCGCCGCGGGCGGCCAAGGCGGCGGCGATGCGCTCCAGCGACGGGCCGTCCAGTTGCCAGCCCATCCCGCCTGCCGTTTCGGTGATCTGGTACGGCCGCTTGGCGCCGCACAGCGCGGCGGTGATGCCGCGCTGGTGAATGGTCCAGTTGATGGCGACTTGAGCCACGGTCTTGCCGATGTCCCGCGCGATCTCGCGCAGGCAATCCACGAAGTCCTGGTTCTTCTGCCACTCGTCCCCTTGAAACATCACGTACTTGGCTCGGCCGTCGCTGGTTGGAAAGACGTAGTCACGAGGCAACTGCCCGGCCAGCAGGCCCTTCAACAGCGGCCAGTAGACGACGACTGCGACGCCGTGCTGCAGGCACCAAGGCAGCACGTCTCGTTCGATCTGCCGCTGCAACATGTTGTACGCAGGCTGGAAGGCGGTGACGGGGCAGACGGCGTGAAAGGCCTGCAATTGCGGCAGCGTCAGGTTGGACACGCCCACGCAGCGCGTCTTGCCAGCCGCCATCAAGTCCCGCAGCGCGCCGGCCGAATCGGCCAGTGGGATTTCCGGGTCCGGGGCGTGCAGGAAGAGCAAGTCGACGCGATCCGTTCCCAGCCGCCGCAGGCTCTCGTCACACTCCCGCCGCAGCGTTTCCGGCCGGGCATCCAGCAGGCGTTTGCCTTGCGGGTCATAGTGGATGCCGCCCTTGGTCGCGATCACGATCTCGTCGCGGCGGCGGCCCAGGGCCCGCGCGATCCGTCGCTCGCTTTCTCCGTTCCGGCCGTAACAATAGGCCGTGTCGAAGAAGTTCACACCGTGATCCAGCGCGGCTTGCAGCGTGGCCACGCTGTCCGCCTCGTTCACGCCCAGGCTGGTCATGCCCGCAATCGGCCAACAGCCCATGGCCACCGCCGAGACTTGAATCCCGGTGCCGCCCAGCCTGCGGTATTCGCCCCGATTGCTCATCACGTCAGTCACAAGGGACGCCCCCGACGGAACGGTCCTGCAGCGCGCGTAGGGTCACCGTTGGCCTCACACGGTCGGGATCATACCCAGCACGAAGACCATCGTGAAGATGCCGACGGTCTCGACAATGCCCAGCGCGATCAGGATGAAAGCGAAGCCCTGGCCTTCGCTGTCGCTCAGCGCGCGAATGCCGGCGGCTCCGATCAGACCCTGCATCCAGGCCGACAGCATTTCGCCCAGCCCCGTCGCCAGGCCGATGGCCAACAGCATGCCGGCGTTGGAGACCGACTGCTCGGCGTCGGCGCAGGCCGCGCTCATGTTGTTCATGACAATCATGGCGTACAGCGTCTGGCTGATCGGCGCTCCGACGAGAATGATGTAGGTGAAGCTGAGCCGCCGCCCGGCGCGAGCTTCCTTGGCCCACGCCCCGGCCGCCGCCTGGCCGGCCGCGCCGATCCCGAGGGCACTGCCCATGGCTCCCATCCCCAGGGCCGTAGCGGCGCCCAATTGTCCGAGAAACCGCCACCCCACAGCCGGAGCCGCCGCCGCCAGCACGATCGGCAGGCTGAGCGTCAACCATCCAGTGATCGCCGCATACGCCATCATGGTCAAGCCTCCTAAGTCGTTCGTTGAGAAAAGGGAGCGTACGGATATCCCGTCCACTTCATCCCCAGATTGTTACAGAATTCCAGCATATTAAGCCGCACGCCATGAGCGAACATGGCGACCATGGCCAAACCGATATTCAGGCTATGCCCGCCCACCAGCACCAGGATCGCCAGCGGCCAGAAGTCCAACCCGCGGGCGATGTCGGTGAAACTGGCCGCTAATACCGAACCCGCCAAGCTGACGGCCATCAACCGCACGTAGCTGATCACGTCGGAAAACGCGGACAGCATGGACAGCGGAAAATTGGCCAGGCCCAGCAACAGCATCTTGCCCACGTTCCGGCCGGGCTCCGCAAAGACGATCGCCAGGACGGCGCCGGCGAGCAGCAAGTACGGCCACGGAGTCTCCCACCCCAGCGGTGTCTTGAGCACGAACATCTGCACGACGCCGAGCATCCCCCAGATGAACACAGCCCAGCCGACTCGGCTCAGGAACCGCAGGTCGGGCAGCAGGCCGAAAGCAGCCCATAGATGCGCCAGGCTCAGATGGATCGCTCCCACCCAGAAACACATCCGCATCAGGAACGTGCGCGAGGATTCGGTCAGTTCGACCGCGATCAGGGGCGGGTAGAGCCGAACGCCGAAGAAGCTGGCGCACACTCCGCCCCAGACCAGCGTTGCCACGCTGATGACGATCATCAACTGGGTGAAGTGCGCCCCCATGACCGCAACGGCCCGGCGATAGCCCAGGGTCAATCCCAGCAGCAGGACCAACCCATAGCCCCCATCGCTGATCAGAATCGCTGTGAAAATCGGCAGGGCGATCAGGAACGGCACGGAGACATCGAACTCGCGGTAGCCCGCCACCGTTCCCAGAACCTTGAACAGTCCCTCGACGGGCCGCGCCCAGCTAGGGCTCCGAATCCATGTCGGTGGTTGTTCGCCGTCGGCCGGCTCGCTGCACTGCACCGCCGCAGGCAGGTTTCTCCGGGCCAGGGTCTGGGACAGCGCCGGTGCCTGTTCGGCGGGCAGCCAGCCCTGAACGGCAAACAACTGGTCGCTGGAGACGCCCCCCCGCTGAGCCCGCACCAACTCGGCGTGCTGCTTTAGCGGAGCCAACTCGGCGTGCATCTGCGCGGCCAGATGGGCCAGTTCGGACAATCGCCGATGCGCGGCTTTCAGGCCGGCATCGATCTGGGCCGCCTCGGCCCGAATCGCCGGGGCGTCGCGTGGCGGCAGCGGCAGCGGCGAGGCCGATTCTGGAAGCTCGGTCTTCCCACCGCGAGACGCCGTGGCTATGACCGCGCGTCCGTCGGGAAGTTCTCCGACTACGGCCATGCACTCCGCGGCGACCGCAGCCAGATCGTGGTCCGGCACGGCGTAGAACTGCACGTCGACGCCCGCCTGGCGCAGCTCTTCGATCTGCTGCAGCCGGACGTTGCCCCACAGATCGAGCTGCGCGATCTCATGGTGCAGCGCGGCCAGCCGGTTGCCCTGTTCCACGTTTTGATGTCCGATGCGGAGCACCTCCCGCGCGGCCTCCACGGCGGAGAATTCGGGCCGGTCCCCTTGGGGCTCGATCCCGTAAAGCACCTGGAGCGCGCGTTGCAGGGCCTGGATCTGCTCGGCCGTCTGTTCGTCCACCAGGGCCTGAGCAGGATCGGCCGGCACCAGGTGGATGACGCCCAGTTCACCAATGGCCTCCAGCAAACGCTGGCGGTCCCGGCTGCGGGCGGCGACATAGACCTTGACCATCGGCACGATCATGCATCCGCCTCCCACGGCTCGAGGCCCACAGCTTCCCCCGACAGTTCGTCGGCGACTTTCGCCAGTTTGCCCTTGGCAATCTTGCCCCGGCCGACGGCCGCCGCCATCTCGTCGCCCAGCTTGATGCGGATCCGGCGAATGGCCTCCCGGTCCCGCGGAATCATGACCTTCTCGAACAAATTGACACGCTGAATGACCCGTGCCAACTCGCGCTGCAGCAAGGTCTCCTCCTCGCGCATCACATCGATCGCCGCCTGCCGCCGGCTCCGCTGCCGGAGGTCCGCCAAGGTCTCGTCGACCCAAGCCGGCGTGCCGAACAGGCTGTACCGAGCCTCCGGAAACTCGACGTGCTCAAACACCGGCACCTTCACGCCCGCGACGTTCCGGTGCGAGGTCCGGATGCGCAGCGGCCGGGACCATTGCTGCAGCGGAAGGCCCGAGCGATCCGCCAGCACGGATTGGTAGCGGGCCAGCTTGGCCACGATCTCGTCCAACGCCTGCTGGGCCTGACGCACCCGTTGGGCGACCTCGCGCAGCGTCATCTGCAGCTGCTGCTGTTTCAGCTTCAGCATCGGCAAGTACCGCTCGAACCGCGCCAGCCGATCCCGGCGGCGTTTCAGTTCGGGGCGTGTGAGTTTGATTTTTTCCGCCATGTGTCTAAGAGTATGAACTCAGCCGGCTTCGCCGGAACCTCATCCGGCGAACGACGTTGGATTATGACCGGAGAGAGATATGAGTGTACGAGTACGTGTACGAGTACGTGGGAATAACCCGTTCTCGCTTGACTTCCCGCCGTACTCGTACACACAAATCTCTTCCACGTCTCCCGCATCCCGCATCCCGTCTCCCGCATCACGCATCGCGCATCGCTTCTCCCGGCCAATGCTTCTCCACGATCGCCCGCCGAATCCCGGTTTCCGCCGGCTCGAAGCACTCGGCCAGGATCTTCCAGCAGCGGTCCAACGCCTCGAACAGCCGGACGTTCAGCGACAGGTCCATGATCCGCTCCTCGAACATCAATCCGTATTTCAACAGTTTCCGGTCCCAGTCGGACATCTCGAATCCCATGTCCCGTTTTTCGCGGCTCTCGCGGCACAGGGCGTACAGCTGGATGCAGGCATCCATGATGGAGCGATGGTCGTCCCGCGTCTTGCCGTTGACTTGCTGCTTCAGCCGTGACAGCGACCCGAAAGGCTCGATCCGGCCGTTGCGCAGGTAGAACTGGCCTTCGGTGATATAGCCCGTGTTGTCGGGCACGGGGTGCGTGACGTCGTCGCCGGGCATGGTGACGCAGGCCAGCACGGTCATCGAACCGGCTTCGTCAAAGTCGACCGCCTTCTCGTAGCGTTTGGCCAGCTGCGTGTACAGATCGCCCGGATAGCCGCGGTTGGAGGGGATCTGCTCCATGATGATAGCGATCTCCTTGAGCGCGTCGGCAAAAGCCGTCATGTCGGTCAGCAAGACCAGCACGCGTTTGCCTTGCAGGGCGTACTGTTCGCCGACGGCCAGGCACAAGTCGGGGACCAGCAGACATTCCACCACCGGATCGGCG
>Ga0302236_1001688_pt1 | contig 14884 bp, 10 predicted proteins | sample AAG_UR_Gly_MG_FD_193509 | JGI IMG/M metagenome (GOLD analysis project Ga0302236, IMG submission 193509) | Enriched activated sludge microbial communities from anaerobic digester in WTTP, New Holstein, Wisconsin, United States - AAG_UR_Gly | ecosystem: Engineered > Bioreactor > Anaerobic >...
GTACCGATGGCCAACTCGTCCAGGTTCTGCTCCGAGGAGTCCTCAGCCAAAGCCACGAGCGCCTTCTTCGCCAAGCCTTCGAAATCCTGGTGCCGGGCCGCGACGCCGATGTTGTGGAAGCGGTGGTCGCTGCCCAACGGATTGGCGGGATTCATCGGATGGCACGCCGCGCAGCGGGCCTTGCCGTTGAACAGTTCCCAGCCGGCTTGGGCGCCCGCAGACAGGGCCGACGCGTCGCCGGCCATGAAGCGGCGGAAGGGAGAATCCAGGAACACGAGCGTCCGCTCGAAGGCCCCGATCGCCCGGCCCAGATCCTCGTAGTTCATCTCTCGCCCGTAGGCTTTCTTGAATGCCTCCTGGTACTCCGCATCGCCGGCGATGGCCTTCATCGCCTCCTCTGGATTCGACATGCCCATCTCGATCGGATTCAGGATCGGCTGTTTGGCCTGGTGGTCCAAGCTGGGCGATCGCCCGTCCCAGAACATCGTCTGCAGCAGGGCCGCGTTCAGAACCGCCGGCGCGTTCCGCTTGCCGACCTGCTTGCCGATACCCAGCGAGCCGGGGAGCTGGTCCGTGAAGCCGCGCGTCACGTCGTGGCACGTCGCGCAGGACACGGTCCCGTCGGCCGACAGACGCTTGTCGAAGTACAGCTTGCGGCCCAGTTCCACGCGTTCCGGAGTCAGCGCATTGTCCTCGGGAACGTAAGCCGCAAACACCACGGGATCGAAGGCCGACGTCGCTTTGACCGCCTCGGCCTCCGGAATCAGTTTGGCCAGCAACTCCGCCTGATACGCGACGGTTGCCGCCCCCAGTTCATCCTGCGGTACCTCGGCCGCCGGTTCGCCGGCGACGCCTGTGCCGGACAGTGCGCCCCCAAGCAGGGCGAAGCAGACCGCTGCCAACCACGGTCCGCTGCGGAAAAACCTCGTGCAATCCATCATTCACCTCCAGTCAAAGGTTCGGGAGAGACTTGGAAGATCGGACCAAGCCTTACTTCCACATGGGCGGAAGGTCGAGCTGGTCCTTGGGCACTCCCTTCAAACACATGAACCAATCGAGACACTTGACTCCCTCTTGCTTGCCGGCGACGCGCTCCTTTCGAGAGTCCTGAATTGATCCTTGATGCGTGTCTACTCGGCGGGCCGTCCCGCCCCGCGGGTCTTGCTCCGCTCGATGGATTGCAGAGCCAAATATCGTTCGCCGAACCTGGCCATGTTGTCCAGTTCCTGGTCGTACTGGTCGTAGTGACGTTCCTCGTCCACCACCAAGTCCTCGAACAGCTTCTTCGACGCCGAGTCCGCGTTCGCCCCGCACTCGTTGGCCAACTGGTTGTACAGCTTCGCGCTGTCCTCCTCCATTTGCCGGGCGCACTCCAGCATCTTCTGGACGTCGTGGATCTTCTGCACCTCGGCCACGGCAACCATCTCGACGTCGCCTTTGAGGAACAGCGCCCGCTCGGCGAGTCGCTCGATGTGCAGCATCTCCTCGATCGCCGTCTGCTTGAACAGGCCCGCCAGCAAATCGTACCCTTGGTCGTCGCAATGGAAGTGAAAATACATGTACTGGTGAACCGCCGACATCTCGTCGGCGACCGCCCGATTCAGCAACGCGATACTCTGTTCGTGCATGGCGAATTCTCCTTTTCCTTACGTGGGTCTCCGCCGGAGACACTCCTGGCAGAGGCCGGTGAAATGAACGGAATAATCGTCGATCTCGAAACCGCGCCGCTCGCCCGCAGGCAGCCTCAGTTGGTCCAAGCCGGCGCTCTCGATGTCGATGACACAACCACACCTGCGGCACACCAAATGGTGGTGCCGCTGCAGGTTGCCGTCAAACCGGGCCCCGGTTCCCGGATGGTGCAATCGCCGGACGACGCCCAGTTCGACCAGCGTGTCCAGCACGCGGTACACGGTCGTCCGCGAGAGCCCCGGAATGCGCTCCTTGACGGCCTCGTAAATCTGATCTGTCGAGGGATGGTCGTCCCGTTCCAGGATCGTTTTCAGGATGTCCCGACGTTGGACCGTCAGCGGCAACCCGCGCTCGCGACACAGCGACTCGAACTGCTGCAGCCGTTGCGAGATCTGGCCCGGTTTCATCTCTGGTCTCGCCAGATAGAAATGTTTACCACCTAAAACAAATTACTTGCACGATTAAACCACTTGTCAAGCGTCTTGTCAGCCCGCATGTCCGGCAATTCGCGCCACGCCCGGGCGAAAGCGACGATCGTGGAGCGCGCAATTTCTGCACCCTGCCAACCGCACGACCCTGTTTGGGTTTTCACGCTCGCCCAGGTGCCACTGGCACGAAATCAGCGTTTACCAAAGCACAGGGCCGGTATTTGTCCCTTGGCACTGCATTTGCTATTTTGTGTCTTGTACTGTCTGTAATCCAATGAAAGGAGGATGATGCGATGAGTAAAATGCGAGTGTCGATGTTGACGTTGGCCGTGTTGGGACTACTGGCTTCCGCAGCCCTGGCGCAACGCGGCGCGGGGGCCCCGTCGGGCGTGGCTCGGACCGGAACCGCGTCCGAGATCGTTACGCTGTCCGGCAAGGTGCTCGAGGTGAAGACCGAACCTTGTGCGAACACCACGGGCCGTTTTCCTGTGGGCACTCATTTCCTGATGAAGACCGCCAAGGGCAAGACGCTGAACATCCATCTCGGCCCGGCCGCGATGGTCGAGTTCGCCGCCAAGGAACTCGTCCCTGACAAGGCCGTCAAAGTCAAGGCGTTTCGGACGGAGAACATGAAAGAGGACCACTACGTGGCCCAGGAATTGTCCTACGACGGCCGTAGCGTGAAACTCCGGGACGAGACGCTGCAACCGGTGTGGGCCGGAGGCGCAGGGACGGCGGCGGCACCTGGCGGCGCCGGCCTCGGATCCGGCCGCGGTGCCGGAGCAGGTTGGGGGCGCGGCGCCGGTTACGGCCGAGGTGCTGGTTACGGTCGCGGTGCCGGCTACGGTCGCGGTGCCGGCTACGGTCGTGGGTTTGGCTCCGGCTGGCGCAGCGGGTAGACGGCGCCAGGAGCGAACAGTTCGAGCGGGGGCCAGAACTAACCGTACACACGAATCTCTTTCCGGCCGGCGCTTCGCTCCAAGCTACGAACGGTTTCTGTGCGGCTTTTTACGCTTTCCGCCCCGAACCGATGCGCTGGGCAAGGTGCTGGCCTGACAGCAACATGCCGCCGAAAATAGGCCCCATTCTCGGCCCGCCCAGGGTCGCCGAGACGCTCATCCCGGCGATCCACAGGCCGGGGAAGATTTCCTGCACGTGCTCGACCACGAACCGCTCGCCGGCGCCGGCATCTAACGGGCCTTCTACCAGGGGTTTCCGGTCTGCCGACATCGGCAAGAGTTCTCGCTTGCGAAGGGCCGCAATCAGGACGGTTTCATGGCCCGTGGCATCCACTACGGCTTGGGCGGTCAACACGATCGGGTCCACCGGCAGCGCGCCGGAGATCATCGTGCGGTTGACCACCACGCCGGTGACGCGCCCCTGGTGCACGCACAGATCCTCGACGGCCACGAGATTGAAAATGGCCACTCCGGCCTGCAGCGCGCCCAAGCACAGTCCCGCAGCCAACTCGACGGAGTCGACGGCGAATAAGCCCGCTGACTTGGGCGTATAGCGGATGCGCATTTCGTCCAGGATCGGAACCGCTTCCTGTTGGACGACGGCGACGTTCATTCCCATGCCCCCGCCCCAAATCCCGCCGCCCGGCGCCAAGCGTTTTTCCAGCACCGTGACCGTTGCTCCCTGCCGGGCCAGATAGAAGCCCGCCACCAGGCCAGCGGGGCCGGCGCCGACGATCACGACGTCGCTGACGATCCGTTTCAGCAGGTTCTCATGATAAACGTTCAGAATGGCTTTGGTGATTTCCGTTTCATCGAGTCTTGTCATCTTGGTGACCTCCCAGCACCCGATCGTACACCGGATGCGCCTGCTCATCCAGACGGCGTCCTGTATTGCCCTCCTCCGGTTGGAATGCCGGCGGCTCGTGCCCGCTGTGACGCAATAGACACGGGCAAATGTGAATTCTACGGCGGGCCGAGGCCGATCTTTTCGATCGGGATCGGCTCGAAGTCGGGCACTTTCTGCCAGATCGCGGGCAGCTTCGAGAGCACCAGTTGGGGCGGCGTTCCGCTGTCCAATAGATCGGGGAAGTCCTTCAAGTCCCACTCGACATTGTTTGCCCGGTCAAGCCAATCGGGGTCGACCTCCTTCCTCAAGTCGAACGGCTTCTTGCAGCCGATCAGGATGTTTTCGCGCATCGAGTTGCCGAGCGGCATCAGCGGGTTCTCTTGCATGGTCTTGGCCAGCCGCGGGTAGCGTTCCTTCCACAACGGCGACTGGTAGTCCAACGCCTCACACTTGGCCAGGAGATTCCAGGAATCGGGCCGGTCGAAGACGATCCCGCGAGGGCCGCGAGCGTCGACGTGGATGCCGATCGGCTGATCGATGAAGATGTTGCCGCGGAAGGTGTTGTCGCGCCCGCCGCCCAGCAGCACGCCCCGGTTGCCGCAACGGTAGACGATGTTGCCGGCGACCGTCTCGCCGCTGTCGCAATCGTCCAGATAGATGGCTTGCGAACCGCTGCCTCCCTTGACCGGCACGTCGTGGATGTAGTTCCACCGCACGACGTTGCCTTGGCTGGCCCAATCACGGCCCGTGTAGAACACGCCCACGTCGGCGTAGTGGATGCACATGCTGTGGACTTCGTTCAGCTCCAGCACGTGCTCGTTGCCTCCGTAGGCGACGGCGCCGGTCGGGCCATGATGGAAGAGATTGTTGGCCAGGCGATTTCCACAACCGCCCAGGATCGCACAACGCCCTCCTTCCCAGTTCAACCGGCCGACGTGGTGTACGTGGCAATTCTCGATCGCGCATTGGCCGGGCGCCAGCGTCTTGCGGTCGCCACCGTGGACGCTGATCCCGAACGAACCGACTTCCGTGACCTCGCAACGGACCGCCGCCACGTGAGAGCCACTCAAGGAAATCCCATTGCGGCCCATGTTGCGGACCACGCAGTTTTCCACGCGGCAGTGCCGGCAGTTCTTCATCACCAGTCCCGCGTCGCAGCCGTTCTCGATCGTCAGATCGCGGATCGTCAAGCAGGCCGCGCCGTCGGCGCGAATCAGCGGCTGCCGGCAGAGAGTCAGGCGGACGGGCGTCTGGGATACGCCGCCGGGCGGCCAGAAGTAGAGCCGGTTGTTCTGCCGATCCAGGTAGTACTCGCCGGGCTGGTCCAGTTCCTCGAACACGTGCAGGGCGTAGAACGGGTGCTTCGAGTCCTTGCGCCACGGCGAGCCGATCCCGTAGGCGTGCTTGGCCGCCAGCCGCAACTCGCCGCCGGCCGGGTCGTAGGAAGCCGCTTTCAAGACCTCGTCGCTCCACTCGTAGCACCAGAAGCCGTGCAGCCAGACCCCGCGGCTGAAATCCCACTGCTTCGCCCGCTCGCCGGGGAACTGAAAGGACCCAGGCCGGTAGACGTCCCGCGACACCCAGTGCGTCACGCCCGACGCCCCGGAATCGATCACCTTGTCAAACTCGACGAACCCTTCGTTGGGCCAACGGGCGGATTGCATCGGCCGATCGCCGAACACGACCTCCTCCTGGCCGTGATCGCGGTGCTTGTCCGGCAGCGGTCTCAGCGGCGGGAAGCCCTGCTCTTTCAAGTCGGCGACCAGGACGTGCTGTTTCGCTTCGGGCGAGACGAGCGGCTGAGCTTCGGCGGCCGTGATTGGGCGGAACTTGCCCACGGCGCGCGAGCCCGTCAGCCGGACCTGGCCCGGTTGGACGCCGCGCAGCACCAGCGGCTGTTCGGCCGTGCCGGCGTGCTGCGCATCGAAGGCAAGTCCCGTTTCGAGGTAATACTCCCCTGGCTCGATCCAGATCGTCCCCGGTCCCGCCCCGCGCATCGCCTCGACCGCTTTGGTGACGCTCGCCAGCGGCTTGTCCCGTGTCCCCGGATTCGAATCGTCGCCGGTGTTGGCGACATACACGTCCCGTGCTGCCGCCGTCAGCGGCACGCCCAGAACCAGACAAACGACGGCAAACCGGAAAATGTTTCGGCGCATGGCGGGACTCCTTCAGGTTGGTAGATGACGCTCTGCAATGTAACCGACGACCGTGTGGACTGGCAAGCAGGAGCTTTGCCGGCCACGGAGTCACCGAGCTGCGCGCCTTCAAAACGTGAAGATGATTGCCAGTTTCCAGGGACTCTCCTATATTCGGCAGCTTCGGGGTTCTGGCCTTGGCCCAGCGGGGCTCGCCGGGCGGACTGACGCTTGGCGCGCTGTCGGCCCTGGGAGGCTCGCCGTCGCTGAGTGCCAGGTTCCAGGCCGGCGCGGAGAAATGGATCGAAGAGACCTTCGCCCGGCTGTCGTCCGAGGGGGCCGGCTACTACAAGATCGACTTCATCGCCGGCTCGCCGGCTTTGCGCCATGGCGGCGATCCGCCGAGGCGCCGAGCCGGAGGCCTGGATCCGCTACTGCCAGACGCCGCCCTTGCTGTCGGCCGGGCTGGCCAGCAGTGCCTACATCGGCGCGGACACGGGCGACGCCGGCCTGGCGAGTTGGATGCAGTTGGAGCGCGCCAACGCTCCGCTGCTGGCGGCGAGCTACTGGGCCAACGACCGGCTCTATCACCGCGAGGTCTGCGACATGAGCGTGGGCATGAAGGCGAGCGTCGAGGAGGCCCGCTTCAAGATGTCCTTGATGACGATGAGCGGTTGCAGCATCTCGTTCAGCGACGATTTCCGCCCGCTGGAACCGCCGCGAATCCGCATGATGCAGCAATGCCTGCCGCCGGGCAACCCGCCGGCCCGGCCGCTGGATCTGTTCGAGCGGGAAATGCCTTCCCTGTGGCACATGCACTGCAAGAATGTGGCCGGACAGTGGGATGCGGTGGGAGTGTTCAATTTCGAGGACGAGGCGCAGGAGCGGATTGTGGGGCTGTCTTCTCTGGGGCTCTCTCCCGGCGCGGAGGTGACTGCGTTCGAGTTCTGGGAAGAGAAGTTCCTGGGCACGCACAAGGAGCATGCCGAGCCGGAAAAGCCCTCTGCGACGGCATGCACGCACATGGGTGGGCCGCTCTGGAGCACGGAACTGGTCTTCGACAAAGCCGAAGCTGAGTTCAGCCTTGCGTTCGATCGCTCCGGAAATTAAGCCCTATTCCCAGTCAAAATCGAATCCGTTGATTCCTTCCACTTGGGGCCGTTACGGATTCCCTTCGCCATCGAAGACCAGGGCATGTACGGCCTGCACGATGTCGTCGACCTGCGGCACCGGTTTGCCCGATCAGGTCACGCTCGCAGGTTCGTCCCGGCAGGATCTTGTCCAGCACGGGATTCGGGGCGGGCAGCTCTTGCAGGGCGTGCGCCGATGTGAACAGCACGTAGTCGGCCCCCGCATGTTCAACTGCGGCAATGAACCCTTTCAAGTCAAAGTCGGCCACGGCCTTCTGGAACGGTTTCGGTGAGCCTTTGCGGGGAACGCTTTGGGCGGTCCAGTGGATGCCGATCCCAAACCGGCACTTGGCCAGCCAGTCGGTGTTGGCGCGGACGTAGGGACTTGGCTTCTCTGCGCCAGCCAGCCGGTTGGCTGTCGGCAGCCCGGCAGAACTGAGCACGATGCCCACGAATTGGCGTCGAGTTGTCTGGACCACGGCAATTTCCTCTGGTTCGGTGTTCCTGCGATTCTCGCGAGTTTACAATATCGGTTGTGTCTACGACGCTTTGAATCGCGCCGTGGGGCGGAGCACCATCTTCGAGACGGCGGGCGACTACGCGGCCTTTGAACAGGTTCTCGAAGAGACGCGTGAGCAGGTCGAGATGCGGCTGCTGGCCTTCTGCGTGATGCCGAACCACGGCATCTCGCTTCGTGGCGGCCAGGGGATGGCGATCTCTCGACGTACCTGTGCTGGCTCACCAACACCCATGCCCGCCGCTGGCACTTGGCGCACCGGACGGCGGGGACCGGGCCGTTGTACCAGGGACGCTTGGAGTTTTCCGTGGAGGAAGACGAACACTTCTTCGCCGTCTGCCGCCACATGATGGTCAAAATGAGACCCGAACCCATTTCTTGGTTGAAATCCATCTTCCTTCGCGACTGGTTCCAGACTCAGCCAAAGAGCCGCTTCGCTCGCGCTGCCTCAAATCCTTTCAAGTTCGCCTCGGTCTCCGCGATTTTCGGTTTTCCAAAAAGTCCCTGGATCTGAAAAACACGGAACTTCAAAAAAGTCGCGTTTTCTTCGTCCATTTCCGATCTCCCGATTTCGCCGGTCAGTAATTGCCGCACCACATCCATCGAATACCATGAGCGAGTCCGACTGCGGCCGGTGGCACGAAAGTCCAGGAAGAGTTGCTCCCGATCTCTCATGAATCGAAGCTCAAGTGCCTCGTTCGACAAAACGATGTAAGCATTTCCACCAAACGTCTTATCGCAGCGTGAGTCGGTGAACCTCATGCCGCAGTCGTTATACAGGAAGGAACAATGTGTGAGCAAAAAGCGTAGTAGTTGATCCATCTCGTCACCCTTTTCCGTTTGGAGAACTGAAAAGTCCCCTGCTACAGCGTCGTCCTCAGGAAAGAGTTGGCGACGGTATCAGCACTAGGCACAATAATGCCTGTCCTTTTCCCTTTAGGTACACCCGCGTGCCTTGACGGAACGGATTGGCGGCGAACAGCGACGCGATGCCGCTCCGCTCGGCCTCCGTGACGCGCACGGTTTCGCGGAGGCGAGCCTCGGCGAAACTCAACTGCCAGCCGAAGCCGAGGTCGCCGCTGCGGCCGGCGTTCAACGTGTCGTACGTGCGGTGGACCTGGATCGAGATGCCGGCCAGCGGGATCGTCAGGTCGGTGAAGTCCAAACGAAAATTGCCCAACACCGCTTGGGCCTCGACGCTGATCGGCAGGCCCCACTGGGCGATGCTCGCCCGGCCGTTGATGTCCTGGGCCACCAGACGCAGATCGTACTCGTCGCGCTGCAGCAGCGTGGGGTCCAAGTCGCCCAACCAGTCGTTGGTGATGCCGCCGCCGGGATAGGGTGTGCCGCACCACACGGCCGAATCGTAGAACGTGAACCATTGGTCGCTGCCGGCCAGGGCGTACTGGAGGCGGTAGTATTCCAGGTTCTCGTCGGTGACGGTGCCCACGACGTCGGTCAAGTAGGTAATCACGTCGCCCGCAGCGGGGCTGGTGATCTCGACCACCGGCGGGGTGGTGTCACCGGGGTCGAAAACGCGCAGCGTGCGGCGCGCGGCGCCCACGTTGCCTGCGGCGTCGGCAGCCGTGGCGGTGAAATGGTACAGGCCGGGGCCGGGCGGGGTGAATTCGTAACCGCGCCAAGCGTCCGGCGGCAACGGGGTGCCGTCCAGCGAAAGAGCCACCTCGGTGACGGCCACGTTGTCGGTGGCACTCACCCGCACCGTGACCGTGGGCGTCGTTTCCAGCAGGATCAACTCGTCGCTCAGCAGCACGCTGACCGCCGGCGGCTGACTGTCAACCGCCAGGTGCAGCGTGTACGGCTGATCGGACCACAGGCCGCGGTCGTCGGTGACTCGCACGGCGACATCGTGCTGTCCCGCATCGGTCGTGGAGGACCGCCAGAACAGCAGGCCGCTGGCCGCGTCGATGGTCATCCCCGGCGGGCCTTCGATAACGCTGAACGTGAAAGCGTCGTCGTCGTCGGCCGTGACCAGGTGCCGGTACACGGCGCCGGCCACGCCGGCCGTCAGCGGACTGCTGGTGAACCGCGGCGGCGTGTTCGGCGCCCGGACCTCGACGTAGAAGGTCTGCTCGCCAAAGGCCTCCAGCGGGTCGTAGGCGCGGACGGCGACGCGGTGCCAGCCGAGGTCGGCGGCGGTGGGCGTCCAGGTCAAGAGGCCGCTTTGAGGATCGACAGTCATCGCCGCCGGACCGGAGGCCAGTTCGTAGCGGACGCCTTGGCCTTCGGGGTCTTGGGCGAGGAGCGTCAGGCGGAATAGTTCGTCTTGGGTGGCGGGCGGGGCAGGGAACGATGACGGGGACGCAACGGACGGCTCGGAGAGCCATCCTACGAAGAGGGGCGGCCGATTGAGGGCCGTGGACGTGACGTCGATCAGCCAGCGCTGCACGGCGGCGCCGCCGCGTTGGTCGTCGACACGCAAGGTTACCGCTTGCAGGCCCGTCTGGCCGGCGACAGGCTCCCAGCGGACAAGCCCGTGTTCGCGTCGACCGTCATGCCGGCCGGAGCTTGAGTCAAAGCGTACTGCGGCACGCCGCCGCCGGGGTCGGTGACAGCGGCCGGATACAGGTACAACTGGTCCACCACGCCGCGCACGGGCGGGCGGGACTCGAACTGCGGCGCGGCGTTGGACTCGCCGCTGCCCACGCTCAGCACGAACGACTGTTCGGCCATGCCGCCCCGGCCGTCGTCCACGCACAGGCGGACCGCGTGCGCGCCCCCGGCGGCTTGCGGGTACAGGACTACGCCGGTCGCTTCGTCCACCGTCATGCCCGGCGGGGCGGCCGCCAGCGTGTACCGCAAGGCGTCACCGTCAAGATCGTCGGCGACGGCCGCGTACACGTAGTCCGCGCCGGGCTCCGCTTGCACCCCGGGCGCCGTCACAAACCGCGGCGGCCGGTTGGGGATCGCCGCCCAGACCTGCAGCTGGAACGTCTGCAGCACGGTGCCGCCGTAACCGTCGCCGGCCGCCAGTTCCACCTGGTAGCTGCCCACGCCGGCGGCGACGGGCGTGCCGGAAACCAGGCCCGTGTGCGGATCGACGGTCAGGAACTGCGGGCCGGCGGCCAGGCGGTAGGTCACCGCGTCGCCGTCGGCATCGGAGGCCGAGGCGGCGTATCGGTACGGGCGGTCGGCGGCCGCTTCGGAGACCGGCACCGTGTCGAAACGGGGCGGTGTGTTGCCGGCGGCCAACAGCGTCACGTCGATGTCGAACCGCAGGTGCTGCCGGTTGTCGAAACGTACCGGGATCGGCAGGCTGGTCTCCGCGGGCAGCAACACGCCGGGCGGACTGAGCGAGTCGCCGTCGAACGACGCGGCGTCGAAGGTCAGGTACGGGCGATCGGGCGGGACCTGCGGGTTCGTCGTGCGCAGTGGCAGGATCTCCTGACCCTGCCACGGGTCCGACCGTAGGTCTCCTTGGAGCGTGGGAGACCTATCGGGCGCCGGTTCCGGCGGGGTCGGGAGACCCGCGCCGAACACTGGAAAAGAGTCCTGATCCCTTTTTTCGGGCGTGAGGCCTTCCGGTGTTGTCAGTGACACGGCGGGCGGCGAGATCTGCTCGAAGACGGCCAGCACCGAGGCTCGCAGCGAATCGTCGCCCGCGTTCGTCAGCCGCATGGCCGCGTGCAGCGTGTGCGACTGGCGGTTGAAGAACGTATCTGCGAACGCCAGTCGGCCGGCGGCCGTGGCGTCGCGGGCCTGGTCGAACGCGAACTGGCCCGCCGCGGATTCCACGCCCAGCAACGTCACGCCGGCCGTCCCCGACTGGCCGAAGGCATCCGTCGCCTCGACGGTCAGTTCGTTAACGCCGGGCTCCACTCGCACCAGCGCGAAAAAGTTGCCCGCTGCGTCCAAGGCGTCCACCGGACGGCCATTGACGGTCACCGCCACGACCGGCGCGATCACGACGCCGGGCGTCGCACGGCCGACCAGCACCGCATACGAACCCGCGCGCAACTCGCTGCCCGACTCGGGTTCCGTGACCGCGACCGCCGGCGGCGGAGCGGTCCAACTCACCACGGCCGTGTCGGACCACGTCCCGGAGACCCGTAGCGTGTACGTGCCGCCGGCGGGGAGCGCCAGCGGCCCGCGGTCCAGCGCGTCGCCCACGAAGTCGATCTCGGTGTACACCACGCCGCCGTCCGGGGCCAGTAGCCGCGTCTCCAGCCGGGCACTGCCGCCGGTCGGCTGGAAGTCCACGTAGATCGACTGCCCGGCACCGGCCTCGAACCGCCACTCCTGGGCCGCCCCGGGCGACGGAATCAGGCCCTGGTTCACCGGCCCGATCTGCGTGTCGTCAACGGCAATCGGCGGCACGTCCCAGAGGCGGAAGCGGTACGCCGGCGTGGACGTGCCCTGGCTGTTGACCTGCAGCGTGTACGTCCCGGCCGTCAACCTGTACGGGCCTCGGTCCAGGTTGTCGGCAAACAGGTTGGCCGCCGAGTAGACCGTGCCGCCGCCGGGACGCAAGAGCTTCGTTTCCAAGGCCCCGCCTGTCAGCGACTGGAAGTCCACGAAAATCGACTGGCCCTCCGCCACCACCTCAAACACAAACTCGTCCACTTCGCCGGCCACCGAAATCGTGTCCGAGACGATGTCGCCGATCTGAATCCACGCCGCCGGATCGGCAATGCCCGCCGGGTGGCGGTTCTCCGCCGCCAGCGGGTACACGCTGCCGGCCAACCGGTCGCCGGCGGTCCACCAGGCGGCCTGCTCGTAGCGGTACGCCGCCGCGTCCAGCCAGTCCACGACCCACAAGTCGCCGCTCGCCCGGTCCAGCGTGATCCCGCTGGGAAGGCTGTTTCTCGGATCCAACGTCCACTGTCCGAGCAGCCTGCCGTTGATCGTGTAAACGAACACCCGGTCCTGGCCGTATCCCGAGTCCGCGACCCACAGCAGATGGCCGTCGCTGGTCAAGCCCGTAGGATGCTTATTGGCCTCGTCCAGCCGGAAGGAACCGGTCGCCTTGAGCCGGCCACTCCGCACGGCCGCGGCGCCGGCATAAAAGTACACGCGGTTCTGCAGCGTGTCGACGATCCAGATGTGCTGACCGTCGGTGGCAATGCCCTCCGCCAGAAGCCAGTCGCTGGCCTGCCACGAACCTCGCACCGCGCCGGCGGCATCATAAACGAACACGCTGCCGGTGAGCCCCACCACCCACACCGTGTCGCCGGCCGGGTTCGCCTCGGCGCCCGCGGCAGCAGGTTGCAACACGCCAACTGCCACATCCCGTCCGCAGCAAACTGAGACGTGTAGCGGTACACCGCCCAGTCCCAGTGATCGACCACGAAAAACTGCACGCTTTGCAGCGGGCGGACCTCCAGCGTCAACGTCTGCTCGTCCCGGCCGCCGTCGTCGTCCGCGACGCTCACCGTCACCGCGTAGGTGCCACTCGCCGCATACGTGTGACTGCCTTGAATCGTGCCGCTCGTCGGAATCCCCACCGCACCCGGCACCACGCTCACCACGCCCGCCGAGGCCCCCGTGCCGTCGCCCCAGTCGATCGTGGCCGAAAACGTCTCCTCCGTCCCCGCCACCGCACTCGAAAAACCCGCATCCGTGAACGTGCCGACGTCCAACGTGACATCCAAGCCCAGGTACCGCACCGGGGCAGCAGATACCGTCAGCGCCGGCGGAACGTTTTCGATGACCGCCGCCAACTCCAAGGACACATAACTCCCATCCGTCCCATAACTCCCATAGTCCAAAAGCGACTCGTCGGTGATTTCGATCCGCACCGTGTACCGGCCATTGTCGGCATACACGTGATCGGCCGTCACCGAAAACGGGGACTGGCTCCGATCAGGACGATCGGTGCCTGTCCCCGTTTTCTGGGACTGGCTCCGATCAGGACGATCGGTGCCTGTCCCCGTTTTCTGGGACTGGCTCCGATCAGGACGATCGGTGCCTGTCCCCGTTTTCTCGAAGCCGAAGACGACCGCTGCTTGCCAGTTGCCGTCGCCCCAGTCCACCACGGCCGTATGCGGGCCCGAACTGCCCGGATTGGCGAACGTCGCCAGCAGCGTCACCGTCTGGCCTTCGCTGCCAGCCAGGTCCGCCGCTTGCAGATCCACCGGACCCGCCGCGTTCACGGCAAAGGAAAACACCGCATCGCTGCCGCCGGCCAACACGTTGCCCGTCAAGTCCGCCGGCGCGCTGGCCGAGTCGCCGCCCAGCACCCGGAACTCGTAACGCTCGTCCGCCAACGCCCCGGCGGCCGGCCACAGCGTCACCGTGTACGCCGCCGAGTCATAGTCAATCCGGTCCCAGGCGAACAACACGTCATCCCCGCCGCCAGCCTCGAAGACGCCATTCTCGCCCGCCGTGTACAACCGGTACGCCGCCGGGTTGGCCACCGAATGCTCGCCCGCCGGCCCGGCGTCCCGCATCGGTTCCGAAAACAGCAGTTCGATCTGCGTCACCGCCGACATCGTGGTCTGGCCCGGCGCAGGCTGAATCAGCACCACCTCCGGCGGGATCGGGTCAAAGGCCAGCGGCGTCAGCACGCAATCGCTGTGTGCTAAGCCAATCGCCGCGTCCCACGCGGAGTCCTGCGGCGTGAGCAAGCCCAGGGCCACCGCCTGAGGCCGATGCCCATGACGCGATACATCCAGCTCGTCCCGCACGAACGCCCCCCTGCCGTCGCCGCCCAGCACCATCACACGATCCGCAGCCGCATCCGCCACGACCAGGTCCAAGTGCCCGTCGCCGTCCACGTCGCCCGCCGCGATCCCCGCGCTCGACTGAAACGTCCCAGGCAGCACCGACGGCGTGAACGTGTCGCGGGGCAGCGTGTCGGGTTCGATCCGCACATTGTCGATGCCCACCACCGAACCGTAGCCCGGCGGATTGCCCAGCAGGTCAAAGACCAGCGTCGCCCGCGTCCCCGGCTCCAGCGACGCAATGTCCAACGTCACCCGCCGCCCATCCCAGCTGACCCCCGCCTCATACTTCCCATAACTCCCATCATTCCCATCCGCCCCCTCGACGTCGTCCGCTGCCACGTTAAAAAACGATGTCGCCTCCGGCCGAAAAGCCGGCACCAGCGATCGGCCCGCGTCGTCCAACAGCGACGCCTCGAAAGCGTCGGGAATCCCACCCGCGGCCGACTCCAAGCCCAACGCCACCACGTCAAACGAAATCGTCTGCGGCGACGGC
>Ga0302236_1001689_pt1 | contig 14882 bp, 10 predicted proteins | sample AAG_UR_Gly_MG_FD_193509 | JGI IMG/M metagenome (GOLD analysis project Ga0302236, IMG submission 193509) | Enriched activated sludge microbial communities from anaerobic digester in WTTP, New Holstein, Wisconsin, United States - AAG_UR_Gly | ecosystem: Engineered > Bioreactor > Anaerobic >...
ATCTCCCTGAAACCGGGATCTCCTGCGTTTTGTAACCCACATAGCTGAACACCAGTACAGCGTCGGGAGGAACATTGCTGAGAGAATAATTTCCGTCAGCATCAGTATTGGTTCCAACTCCCCGTAGTCCCTTTATCACTACTACTGCATAAGGGACCGGAGAACCATCTTCAGAATCGGTTACCTTCCCGGTAACACGGGTCTGCGCCATGCCGGCATTGACTAACAATACCGACAGGAAAACGAAGATTAGTTTTTTCATGGAAAAGAGCGTTAGTTTGATTAAAGTTAACTCTCACAAGTTACTGAGAAATTTATTCTTATTAAAAAAAATTGTATTACATCATACTGCTTTAAAAAACAGAGGTGAAGCAACATGTTGAATGAACTGAAAAACGCATTAAATGTCATTACCAGGTTACTAGATATCATCCGGAAGATTGCGGATGGAAACCATTCTTTCCGGAAATTTATGTTAAAAATAATATCTGCGGAGTCAAAATGCTCTTTCAGGCTGCTTAAAAATTTTTCAGACACCCATTTTTTTTTCACTTTTGAGTAGATTTCACTCAAATTCCTTGTTCAAAATGAAACTATTCAAAGCTTTTATCCCGGTAATGCTGCTATTCTTCGGCTGCAATGCCACTGACACGTATGACGTGCTCATCCGGAACGGAAATATTGCAGACGGATCAGGCTCGCCAGCCTTCAGGGGAGATATTGGTATTATGTCTGATACCATTGCTGCCATTGGTGACCTCCGAAAGGCCAGAGGCAAAACAGAGATAGATGCCAACGGAATGACCGTTGCTCCCGGGTTTATCAACATGCTCAGCTGGGCAGTGGAATCACTGATAGAAGATGGCAGGTCAATGAGTGATATAGTACAGGGTGTAACCCTTGAGGTACTCGGTGAGGGTGACTCATGGGGCCCCTGGAGTGAAAGCATGAAGAGGAAATTTAAGGCATCACAGGGCGACATAAAATATGATATAGAATGGACAACACTGGGTGAATATCTCGAATATCTCGAAAAGAAGGGGGTATCAACCAATGTGGCATCTTTTGTAGGGACTGCAACCCTCAGAATCCATACTGTAGGATATGACAACCGTTCGCCATCGGTGGAAGAGATGGATTCGATGAAGCTGCTCGTAAGGAAGGCCATGGAAGAGGGGGCCATCGGTGTCAGTTCGGCCCTGGAATATGTCCCTGCCAGCTTCGCCACCACCGGAGAGCTGACCGAACTTTGCCGGGTGGCTGCGGAATACGGCGGAATGTACATCTCACATATCAGGAACGAGGATGACACCTTCCTGGAAGCCATTGATGATTTCCTGAAAATCCCTGCTGCAACAGGTATCAGGTCTGAGATATACCACTTCAAGCAGGTTGGGCGGACCAACTGGCACAAGCTTGATCAGGCCGTGGCGAAGATTGATTCGGCACGGAAGGCCGGGCTCCATGTCACGGCAGACATGTACAATTACCCGGCAAGCGGGACCGGACTGGGTATCATCATGCCCGAATGGGTACAGGAGGGCGGATTTGACAAATGGGTCGCAAGGCTCCGTGATCCGAAGGTACGAAAGGTGATCGGACCGGAAATAATGAAGACGATACTGAGAAAACAGGGTACACCCGAAAAGATTATTGTCATCGGATTCGATAGTGATTCACTGAAATACCTGCAGGGAAAAACAGTTGCCGAAATAGCCGCCATGAGGGGCACATCACCGGAGGAGACCATCATGGACCTCATCATCGATGACGGAAGCAATGTATCGGCTGTATTCTTTTCCATGTCAGAGGATAACCTCAGGAAGGAGATTGCCATTCCCTGGATGAGCTTCGGTTCAGATGGTAAATCGATGGCACCGGAGGGCGTTTTTCTGAAATCGGCTACCCATCCGAGGGCATACGGCAATTTCGCCCGGTTGCTGGGCAGGTATGTAAGGGATGAAAAGGTCATCCCGCTGGAGGAAGCTGTCTACAGGCTTACCACCCTTCCGGCTGCCAATATGAAAATTGAAAAGCGTGGCGCCCTCAGGGTAGGTTACTATGCTGATGTGGTTGTTTTTGACCTGGAGAATATTCAGGACCACTCAACCTTTGAGGATCCGCATCAGCTCTCAACCGGCATGTCACATGTTTTTGTAAACGGAGTCCAGGTGCTCCGTGATGGAGTCCATACCGGCGCCACCCCGGGCAGGGTTGTACGTGGCCCGGGGTTCCGGACGGAAGCCAGATAACGCTTGCTGAGGTTCACTGTTTTTAAAAGTTTTGGCAAACAGATGTAATAATCTGCCGACCTTGTTTAGAATAAAGAGACTGACTCTCTATTTCTTCCTGATAATAAGGTTTATAAGGAAGAGGATAATTATTGCACCGATTGTTCCCGTCAGAATTGCACCGAGCCAGCCGCCGCCAAGGGCAATGCCAAGCTTGCCAAGAATCCAGTAACCCACCGGGCCCCCTATCAGACCCACGATGATGTTACCCGGCAGACCCAGACCGCTGCCCTTGTAAATTACACTGCCCAGCCAGCCTGCTACGGCTCCGATAAGAAGTGAAATCACTATTTCCATCTCAATCAGTTTTAGGATTCAACTTTAAAGGCCCGGAAATTTATTGAATAGAATCTACAATATCATATTCTCAGGATAAAAAGAGAGCCTGAGAGGATTTTCCTCATCAGTGACAATCCTGAAAAGCACCGGATCTTTCAGGAGATCAGAGACTTTAACAGGACTGCCGTCAACCAGTACCTGAGCGTTCATAAACCTTATTCCATGGCTGTAATCAACATACCACCAGATATGGCCGCTGTATACAGGCTGGATGGGGCTTCCGTCATGTCGGTGCCAGCCGTATATCACCACCCTGTCAGGCCGGTCTGCAATATGTGATGAAATAATAACATCCTTCTTTATACCTGCCACAAGCTGACCGGGCCTCCAGCCGGCATCAGCCAGTTGCCTCTCAATTTGTTCATTGTGTTCAAAAAACTTCGCCGCCTTTTCATTTTCATTACCGACAGGTCTGTAAAAGAACGGCTCAGGCTTTACTTCAGCTACAGACCATATATGATCACTCAATTTTGCTGTCAGCAATGAAGCCCCAAACAGGTCAGCCAGCCGCCGGGCTGTTCCCGGACTCATGGGAATCCGGCAGTAATCATCATCACTCCCTATGGCCAGGTAATCAGGCATTACCTCATATTCCAGCATATGAGGAATATCGTTCAGATCATGGAACACTGCCCTGAGGGTAACGGTTTCACGCAGGAAACCAGGAATATTCCCACTGGCAACTTCCCGGTATATTTCTTTCTCCCGTTCCTCCCGGGAAAGATCATTGATTCGCTTCATGAACTCTGAACCGGTAACGGATGAGTGATCACGGGGCGGAATATTCAGTCTCCGGATGGGGAGAGTGACGGTGTCTGATATCAGATCCTGGTAAGCGCGCATCCCAAAATACCTGTATCCCCGCTGTTCCAGCCTGGTGCCACTCAGCATACTATGAACGAATCCGTTATACTCCACCTGCTGAGTATGAAGTATCTTCCCTTCCGGGTTTGGCTTGAAGATGAATACAATCCTCCTGTCACGTGACGAATACCAGATCAGTGAGTCACGTTCATACCTCTTCAGACGGAACGATGCGGAGAGGTAATCATTCATCTTCCTGCTCCGGTACCATGTGCCTCCTTCAGGTGACACCAGCAGTTTGCCGTTGTAAACAACCACGCTGTCGTTATAGGCCAGTGTGCAGAGATACCTGTTCCTGCCTGACCGGAGCCAGCTGACAATCTTCGGCCCGTAACGGTCATCCTCCCACCCGTAATTGCTGTCGAGGAATGCAATCCGTACAATACTGCCCGGGATCTGTTCATGGGCATCAAGATAGTTGAAAATAAACCGCCCGCCGCCACTGTGTCCGTTCAGAACCAGCTCAGGATTCCAGGGTGCGAACAGGGAGGTGATTTCATCAACCATCTTTTTAACAATCTCCTTATGGTCAGGGGTATTGGCACTCCATGCCGGCCAGCTCTTCAGTTCATTCTCAAGACAGGCCACCACCACAGTTCTGTCAGTTATCATCCTTCTCAGGAACCTGGTCTGTGCGCCTATATGCTGGATGTCATAGTGCCAGTCATCATTCTCTTTCAGCTTCCTCCCAAAAGTCTGTTCAATGGTGTTGCCGTTTGGAAGAGCATAGAGTACCAGCAGCACCCGGTCTTCCTTGCCGAATCCTGTCACGGGGGCGTTGATGAGCACCCTGGTACCTGCAACGGCATTTTCAATTACCATTTGCTGTTCGCCGAAGCTCCCGGTGAGTTTGAACTGCGGCAGGGGCTGCGAGACACCCGCAGCAGCAAGTGCTGCCAGAATCACTGTCAGAAGGAAAGCTTTCATCATCATACCCGACATATAAGAAAAAAAGAGCGGCATCCGGCAGATGCATGGTTATAAAAGTAAGTAATAAAGATTAAGGATATCCATCATTAACAATTAGTCCGCATTTATTATCCGATTTTATTAACTTGTCCGTTATATGTGATAAACTGACCGGAAAAGATGAGTGAAGAAATTCTGCGGGCCATGATGGAATTGTTTGCCCTGATTGTCAAGCAGGACGGGGGCATGCTTCAGAGTGAACGTGATTTTGTCTCAGCCTTCCTTACCAAACAGCTTCCGCACCAGAGCGCAGATGAATTCATGCACCTCTTCCTTGAAAACGCCGGGCCACTCAGGCAAAAGGGCAAAAAACCTATGTCCGGGTCAGCCTCGGTAAAAGATTCAGTCAGAATCCTCAACAACTGTAATAAGATCAACAAAACCCTTTCCCAGGAACAAAGGGTCATTGTACTCATGCGCTGCTTCGAACTGATTGATTCCGGCAGGCAGTACACTCCACAGCGTATGAATATCATCAACACCATGGCTGAGGTGTTCAGGATATCAACGTCTGAATTCAACAGTATCATGCAGTTTGTCAGGGAAGATGACCGGGCAGGCTTCACTGACCAGTCGATGATTGTAATCAACACCGGGCCGGTGGCATACAACAAACCCGGGCCTGAATCTTTCATTGTCTTCCTGAAGGTGGCAAGTGTCAACCTTTACTTCATGAAATGCTTCTGTGACGGGAACACCCTCCTCAACGGGCTCCCCCTGGTTTGCCGCAGGGTCTACCTGTTTGCCCCGGGAAGTTCTGTGCAGGCGCCTCCTGCACCAAGCATATATTACAGTGATGTCATCTCAGCTTTTGCTGCCGGAAAGGATATTCACAGGCTCTCTTTCGTGGCCGAAAAGATCAGCTATTCCTTCCCTGACAGAACTCCGGCCATAACAGACGTCAGCTTTGCGGCAGGTGAAGGAATGCTGATAGGGATCATGGGGGCCAGCGGATCGGGAAAAACCACACTGCTCAACCTGCTGACAGGCCTTGTAAAACCTGAATCCGGTGAGATCAGGATAAACAGCATCCCGATTCATACTGACGACAAGAGACTTGATGGAGTAATCGGGTATGTGCCCCAGGATGATATCCTGATTGAGGATCTGACTGTCTTTGAGAATCTTTTCTATGCCGCATCTCTCTGTTTTGCCGGCAGGAAACGGGAGGAGCTGACAGCAGATGTAAATAAAACTCTTCAGAGCCTGGGCCTTTACGAAAAAAAGGATTACCGCGTAGGATCACCACTCAACAAGGTCATCAGCGGCGGACAGAGGAAGAGGCTGAACATCGCCCTCGAGCTGATCCGCGAACCATCTGTCCTCTTCCTTGATGAACCTACTTCAGGGCTCTCATCAGCCGATTCTGAAAACGTGATGGATCTCCTCCACGAACTGACAGTCAGGGGCAAGCTGGTAATAACAGTCATTCACCAGCCTTCATCAGATATTTTCAAGGGATTTGACAAGGTGTTGATCCTTGACATGATGGGCCAGCTGGTATTCTATGGGAATCCGCTGGATGCAGTTGTACACTTCAAAACCCTTGAGTCACATATCAACTGCGGGGTCGCTGAATGTGCCTCATGCGGTACGGTGAATCCGGAAACACTGTTCAATATCCTGGAGACGAAGGTGGTGGATGAGTACGGCAAATATACCGACCGGCGTAAAGTCTCACCGGCAGAGTGGGCCGAAGCATACAGGAAGACCTTGCCGGAATCGCCGCCGGAAGAGGAGACCGCAGCACCATGGTCAGGCCTCCAAAAGCCCGGATGGTTCAGACAGACTTTCATCTACCTCTTGCGCGACCTGAAAAGCAAGATAGCCAACAGGCAATACCTGCTGCTGACCCTCCTGGAAGGACCGGTCCTCGGACTGATTCTGTCATACATCATCAGGTATATTGCAGATCCTTCGTCAGATATCTACCTCTTCAGGGAAAATGAAAATATCCCGATATACATCTTCATGGGTATTATCGTTGCCCTCTTCCTCGGACTCACCATCAGCGCAGAGGAGATCTTTCATGACCGGAGACTGCTGCGAAGAGAGCATTTCCTTCAACTTAACCGAAGCAGCTACTTCGTCAGCAAGATATTGATACTTGCTTTTATCTCTGCACTCCAGACATTCATGTTCCTCGCCGTGGCCAATACGATCCTTGGTATCAGGGGGCTGTTCCTTTACTACTGGATCGCCCTTTTTACCACGGCACTTGTAGCCAATATGATCGGACTCAACATCTCATCGGCACTGAATTCAGCCATAGCCATCTATATTGTCATTCCCCTGCTGATGATTCCCATGATGGTCCTGAGTGGTGCCATGTTCCCGTTTGACAAGCTCAACAGGAGCCTGGCAAGGGCTGACAGGGTCCCCGTCATAGCTGACCTCATGCCTACCAGGTGGACTTATGAAGCGCTGATGGTGAAACAGTTTACCGGGAATGAGTATGGACGGAGAGTTTATCCGCTGAAACAGCAGCTGAGTGTCTCTGACTTCAATACCATCTACCGTATCCCGAGGGTTCAGGAAGCACTGGCCACTCTGACTGCTGTTCAGGGATCAGCATCCATTACAGCAGAACAGGCGAAGGAGATGCGGCTGCTCAGGAATGAAACAGCCACCATCGGATCTGCAGGAATCATCAAACCCTTCAGCGGAACAGACTCAATAACTCCTGATCTTTTCACCCCGCAGCTCGCCGCCAGACTGACATCATGGCTCGCCAGTGCCGACAGGGAATACAGGCGATTGAGCAACCTTGCAGATATGAATCTGGATAATTACATCAGCAGCAATAAAATGGCTCTTGATCTGTTATATAATAACTACCATAATGACAAGCTTGAAGATATTGTCAGAAAGGTATATGAGAAAAATAAAATGCTTGAGTTCAATGACAGGCTTATCCAGAATGTTGACCTTATTTACTTTGAGCCGGCAAAAGCGGGTCCGTTTAACTTCCGCACCCATTTCATGGCACCGGTCAAGAGGTTTATGGGTCTCCGGGTTGACACCTTCAGATTCAATATCCTGCTGGTGTTCTCCATGATAATCGTCCTGTATGTGACCCTCTACACGGAATTACTGAAGCGAATAATCATGTCTTTTGAAACAAGCGGGCGAAAAAAGCGAAATCTGAACCGGAACTGACCGTTTTTTTGAGTTTGAAATAAATACTTACTCCTGATGACAGGGACAATAATAAAAATTGCGACAGTGATCCTGCTGATGAGCTTCTGCTCATGCAGGAACAGCAGTGTGCGCCAGGGCGGGCTGACCTTTCCTGTCGCTGACTCGGTGCCGGCCGCCGAGGCTGAAAAACTAAGTGAGGAAGCAGTGGCAGACATTGTTCAGAACATCGCATCTCCGGTCGAGATAGCCGCCATCCTCCAGTCAATGCAGATACCCTTCTCCGCCGGTTACCTTGCATCCACACAGGAAGCTGACAGACTAACAACCAACTTCCGGAAAGCAGTGATGCTCGGCATCTACGGGGCTGACCTGGGTTATCTCAATATTTACGGGAAAACAGGCAACTCGGTTGACGTACTCTCGGCAATAAAGCGCCTGGCTGACGGACTGCGGGTGGGTCAGTTCTTCGACTTCGAGACTCTGAAGCGACTTTCAACAAGCAAATCCAACCTCGACTCCCTGCTGTTTCTTTCCGTAAATTCATATAACCAGATTGATAACTACCTCAGGAATAATGACCGGGGTTCCATTTCCGCCCTTATGATTACAGGTGTATGGATCGAGGGACAGTATCTGGCAACCCAGGTGGCGCTAAGCCATGATGATGAAATACTCCGTGACCGCATAGGTGAACAGAAGATTATCCTGGGTGACCTTCTCATGCTGCTGCGCCCTTATCGCGGGAGCAGTGAAGAGTACGGGTCACTTTATGACATGATGGAACAGATAAGGGCAAAATACGCTGGCGTGAAAGTCTCTTACAAGCTGGCTGAACCGGAGACCAGGGAAGATAAGGACGGACGGCTGGTGATGGTGCAGAACGAAGAGAGCATAGTTGAGATGACCGATGACCAGCTTGCTGAAATTGCAGCATTGTCAAAAGAAGTCAGAAACAAACTAATATCCGGCAACTAAAATGAAAAAGAGACTTTTGATTCTGACAATAGTTCTGGTCATCCTGCCGCTGATGGCATCCGGACAGCCTGCTACGGATGATCTTGTAAGCAGTTGTGTGCTTGCAGCCGGTGAAAACACAACCTATCTCAAGGATTTCAGGATACAGCTCCCGAAAGCTTCACAGGATGCAGCTGTCCCGGTCTACAAGGCCAACATGTACCTGATGAAGAACATGAAATACAGGTTCTGTGTCTGTGACTCCCCAGAGTCCAGCGGTGAGCTTTTCATTACAATCTACGACCAGGGTAAGGAGATCATCTCATCATACAACAGCTCATCGGCCAGGAAATACAGCTCGGTCGATTTTATATGCAACAAGACCGGACTATACACCCTCTGGTACAGCTTCATCGGAGGAGAACAGGGCTCCGGCGTGGGAGTGGTTTGTATGATCCGGTGATCAGACAGGCCAGAGCCTCGATACCACGAGCATAATCACCATCAGCCAGAATAGTACCTCTGCCATCACCACCCGGCGGGTGAAGGCCATATAGTTGGCAATTACGAAGGAAACGGGTATGGCAGCGACAGCTGTAATTTCCACTGATACGGATGGCACGAAAATCAATGCTGCAGCGCTTATCACCATCAGCCAGATCATGATCTCCCACGTCTTTCGCGACCTGATCTTGTATGTTGGCATCTCACGGAAAAGATAGAGAAGTGAAAGCAGGAAACAGATGCCAACCACCGCCAGAAGAATAATCAGGGTACGACTCCAGCCGACAGAAGCTGACTGGTCAAACAGATTATGACTGATTATGCCGGTCAGCTCGCCCGGGCTTGCTCCTGTGACATACCAGACGGCATACATCACTATCCACGGCAACAGGGCTCCTGCCAGTGCAAGGGTCAGTTCACGGGCATTAGGACTTCGGAGCAGCGGGGCACCTATGAATACAACTACCAGAAAACACATTGATCCTGCATATAACAAACCGGCTGATGAAATCATCAGGGCAGCATCGAAAAAGTTGAATGATAATCCGTTCATGCGATAGGATGATACCATTCGCCAGAGTGCCGCCAGAATAAGCAGTGATGCAGGCAGGGCAGGATTCAGGATCATTTCCCCGGGGAAAACGGAATAGAGAAGTATGTAGAGAAGAGCAGGCAGATAAGTGCGCCGCGGAATAAAGAAAATCTCCGTGTTGAACCTTATCATCACGATGGCCACAGTCACCACAAGTACAAAAGAAAAGAGAACTGCCAGCTGAGGCGATCCGGAAAAGAGCTTTATGATCAATCCCCAGAGAGGCATCGGCTCCGGGTCTGTAAGATTCTCCAGGCCGGGAGGAGAGATCAGATAAATACTCCATAATCCGAGGGCAGCCAGCAGAAGAATCATTACCGGAGCGGCTCCTGTTGACCTGAAGAACCTGATCATATTATATGGTTTTTAAGGTCGGCTCCTATATCCCTCCTGTAACTCATGCCATTGAAGCTGATTTTTCTGACTGAAGAATAACTCTTGTCCAGTGCTTCCTGCATCGTTGAGCCCATAGAGGTTACCGCCATCACCCTGCCTCCCGAGGTAACCAGCCGGCCATCCTTCATGGTGGTGCCTGCATGAAAAATAATGCTCTCAGCAACATTCTCCACACCTGAGACAGGAAAGCCCTTGCCGTAACTGTCAGGGTAACCTCCTGACACCATCATAACCGTCACCGCAGTATCAGTAACGATTTTTATTTCGCGCGATGCGAGATCACGATGTGCAACTCCTTCCAGAAGGTCATACAGATCACTCGCTATTCTTGGTATGATCACCTCTGTTTCAGGATCTCCGAGGCGGGCATTGTATTCAATCACATAAGGATCACCCCTCACATTCATCAGCCCGAAGAATATGAAACCCCGGTAATCAATTCCCTCCCGTTTAAGTCCCTCTATCGTGGGTTTTATTATCCGTTCCTCCACCTTTTCAAGAAACGAGGAGGAAGCAAAAGGCACAGGTGACACTGCACCCATCCCTCCGGTATTCTTTCCTGTGTCACCTTCGCCGATGCGCTTGTAATCCTTGGCTTCAGGCAGAATCCGGTATGAGATGCCGTCAGTGATCACGAAAGCAGACATCTCTATTCCCTGAAGGTATTCCTCGATGACCACCTTGCTGCCTGCCGCCCCGAACTTTCCTCCGAACATTGCCTTCAGCCCGGTGACCGCCTCGTCAAAGTCATTGATTATCAGCACCCCCTTCCCTGCAGCAAGGCCGTCAGCCTTGAGTACATAAGGCGGTTTCATGCGCCTGATGAAAGTGACAGCATCATCTAAGGTGTCCTGGGTGAAGGTTTCATAGGCAGCAGCAGGAATCCCGTGCCTCTTCATGAACCCCTTGGCAAAGTCCTTGCTTCCTTCGAGCATAGCACCGTCACGGCACGGACCGATCACCTCCACGCCGGACAGGGCAGGGTCTCCCATGATGAAGTCTGCTATCCCCTCAGCCAGGGGAGCCTCGGGGCCGACAACCACCATGCCGATGGAGTTTGCAATGATGACTTCACGAACTCTTTCGAAATCAAGCGGATCAACCGGAAGGTTTACAGCTGTTTCTGCAGTGCCCGGATTGCCGGGTGCGACAAAGAGCTTCAGCGGCCTGCTGCTCTGGGCCAGCTTCCATGCAATTGCATGTTCACGTGCTCCTGATCCCAGGATAAGAATATTCATATTCAGGTCTTTTCCCATTTCAAAAATAACATTTAGGATGAAATTACTCAGGTCAATGTCAAAGAATCATCCACCAGTCCGAATGACCAGCCATCATCCATGGCATTCTTCAGGAAACGGTCAAGATATTGCAGTGCAGTGCCCGAGGGGGTGTCATGAAGCACAATGACACTCCCGGGCTTTAACCTGCGCATCAGTATGTTGTAAGACTCATCTGCCGTAAGGGTCTGATCAAAGTCATACGGCATCACGCTCCAGAAGACTATCTGCATGCTCCTCTCCAGAATCCTGTATTGTCTCCTGCGCAACCTGCCATAGGGAGGCCTGAACAAATTGCTGCATGTGATGTCCCTCCCCCTGAATACGTCAGCGCAATAAGTTCTGACAGGCGTCTTGAGCCCGTTGAGGTGGCTGTAACCGTGATTGCCTGTCAGATGCCCTTCAGATGCAATCCTGGCAAAGAGAGCCGGGGAAGCAAGGACCTTGCTTCCGGTACAGAAGAAGGTTGCTTTTGCACCATGCGCATCAAGAATATCAAGGATGCGGGGTGTGGATTCAGGATCAGGACCGTCATCAAAGGTCAGGTAGAGCTTTTTGCCCCTGCCCCTGATGCTGTAAATGGCATCCGGATAAATGACAGATGCAGGGAAAGGCCTGTTGTGGTTCCTGATCATCTTGCCGGCATTTCTCCGTAGAATCTGTTTAGCTCTCCTGAAGCCCTTGCTGCCACCTCATGCATGCCATGACCGGCAGCCAGCCTGTATACATCAAGAAGCGCCTGAAGTGAGACAGAGGCATTGTACTCAATACCGTAACTCTTCCCGTCAGGCAGGGCGGCAATAAAGCTGAGAACTGAAACCGAGTTGTCAACAATCTCAGTGAACAGCTTTTCTGCATCCTCCCTCCTGCCCGCAAGGGCCAGAGCATTGACAAGGTCAGTACTGAAATAGTCATAGGGCATCTTTTCAGGAGGCACTATGCCAAGACCCTTCTCAATTGCAGCCAGAGCCCTTACCGTATCACCCTCCTCCACAAGTGCATTGGCCAGCCTGGCAAACTGGCGCCTGAAGACGGCAAACATGCGGCGATTGTTCTCATCAAGGTAAACCCCTTCCTTTTCGGCATTGCCCCAACGGAAGTTATTCATCATGTTCTCATACATCTCCCGGGTGTCAACCATGCCTGTCTCTCCCCTGACCGGCTGATCTGTCCGTATAGGGCTGACCCGGTAAGCCATACCCTCAAGGATGAAGTGCTGCTCAAGCCCGATGTAGGTTGAGGCCGGAACAGTCACCGAGTAATAGAGCGGACGCTCCCAGTTGTTGCCGGCAATGAAATCCATGACAGCCAGGTCATCCTTGATAGCCATGTCATTGCTGAATTTCCATATCAGCGGTTTCAGCATCCTGTCAGCATGATACGGACGCACGGCTCCCGTTGCAATTACATGTGCCGAGTCAACGTCAACAATGAATTCCGTGACCGGGATAAAATTGAAGTAATCACCCCGGCCAGAAAGATCTACCATGGCCTTCGGATCATCCGATCCGACAAACTCCATTACCTTACGGATAGGTGTGGGTTCCTTTATTAGCTCCCTTACGGGAAGCTGCACACGCGCACCCTCAATGTACTTTTCAACCGGAATGGTGAACGGCAGTGCATCAGATTCAAAGGCCTTGCGGCTCATTGTTTCGATATAGAAACCGCTTTGCAGGTAACTGAGGTTGGCAACACGCACATCAGTGCGGAAGCCCTCAACATCCTGAATATACCACAGCGGGAACGAGTCATTGTCACCATAGGTAAGCAGCACGGCATTCTCATCCACCGTAGCAAGATAATTCGATGCAATATCCCTGGCAGTATATCTGTCAGACCTGTCATGGTCATCATAATTGCGGACAAGCATCAGCAGCGGAACCGCCGCCAGCAGCAGCACCGACGGGAGAATGGCTGCAGGATGATCCTTCATTGTCTTCCTCAAAAGATCATAGAAGAGCATGACGCTCATTCCTATCCAGATGGCAAAGGCGTAAAATGAACCTGCATAGGCATAATCTCTCTCGCGGGGCTGACTCGGGTTCTGGTTAAGATATGTCACAATGGCAAGCCCCGTCATGAGAAAAAGAAGTAACACGAGTGACAGCCCCTTGCCGTCACGCCTGTACTGCCAGTAGAGGCCGGCCAGCCCGGCAAGCAGCGGAAGCAGGAAATAAGCATTCCGGGCCGGGTTGTTACGGTAGTCGTCGGGAAGCAATGACTGGTCACCGAGACGCGGATTGTCAAGGAAGGGAATGCCGGTGATCCAGTTCCCGTCCATGACGTTGCCGTTGCCCTGGATGTCATTCTGGCGCCCCGAGAAGTTCCACATGAAATACCTCATGTACATCACTCCCACCTGGTACCTGAAAAAGAACCGCAAGTTCTCCCCAAAGGTGGGTAGGGTTACCTGCTCATCGCCCTGGCCCGATCTGACAGTGATCTTTTTTCCCCTTACCTTGCCCCAGTACTCATACTCCCGGATATGACCCTGATCAGTACTGTACATGCGCGGGAAAATGGTCATGAAACGCTTGTCATACTTGTATTCGGTAGTATAATAAGGCTCATACCTTCCATCCTTCTTGTTGTAACCGCCGATCTTCTTCTCAAGTCCAATCACCGGGGCTGAGTAATAGTTGCCGTAGAGGAACGGAGCACGCGGGTACTGCGACCTGTTGATGTAATAGATGAATGAAAAGACATCTGACGGGTCATTCTGGTTCATGGGCGGGTGGGCGTTGGCCCTTATGATTATCATGGCGAACGATGAATAACCCAGCACCAGGACGGCAATCACCGTCATCACGTAGTTCAGTATCCTTCGCCCTTTCTTCAGTGAATACCATATCCCTCCCGCTATAAGGCCGGTCAGGATGATCAGATAGATATAAAGGCCCGTATTGTAAGGCAGACCAATGGTGTTTACAAAGAAGAGCTCAAACCATCCGGCCACCGTTGGTATACCCGGCACAAACACAAAGTTGAGCACACCGAGAATAACAAATCCGGCAAGAAGTGCATAGATGAAGCCACGGGTTGTTGCCTTGTGCTTCCTGAAGTACCAGATCAGGACTATCACCGGCAGTGCAAGCAGGTTCAGCAGGTGTACACCTATTGAAAGGCCCATGAGATAGGCTATCAGAATAATCCATCTCCCCGAACGGGGATCGTCGGCTTCATCATACCAGCGGAGCATTGCCCATACCACTGCAGCTGTGAAGAGTGAGCTGGTGGCATAGACTTCACCTTCCACCGCCGAGAACCAGAAAGTATCCGAGAAAGCGTATGCCAGTGCGCCAATGACTCCGGCAGCTAGAATGGCCAGGGATTTTCCTCCTGTTACGGTTTCGTCATTACCGGTAGCGAGGCGGACAAGCCTGGTAATGGTCCAGAACAGGAACAGGATTGTAAAAGCGCTCGCTAAAGCGGAAAGTATGTTTACCATCATGGCCACCTTCGAGGTATCGCCTCCGGCAAACAGGGTAAAGAAGCGCCCAAGGAGCATGAAGAACGGAGCTCCGGGCGGATGCCCCACCTCGAGCCTGTAGG
>Ga0302236_1001694_pt1 | contig 14840 bp, 9 predicted proteins | sample AAG_UR_Gly_MG_FD_193509 | JGI IMG/M metagenome (GOLD analysis project Ga0302236, IMG submission 193509) | Enriched activated sludge microbial communities from anaerobic digester in WTTP, New Holstein, Wisconsin, United States - AAG_UR_Gly | ecosystem: Engineered > Bioreactor > Anaerobic >...
TTTGATAATCAGGTTCTGTTTGAGAATTATCTGTTATAGATTGCTTAAAAAACAAATTTCCATTTTTATTTACTGTAAGTTCTGCATTTGGTCTTTTCTTGAGTGTTGCAGAATAAACTATTTCATTTCCATTTGATAAAACTGCAGATTGTTCTATTCCTTCTGTTAGAGTTAATTCTAATTGACTTGCAGGAGTTTTATTACTTTGATTTTTAGAATCAATTACTTCACCATATATATCAATTTTACCCTCATTTGTAAAATTTCTTGTTATATCAATAGGGGTGCTGCTTTTCACACTCTCATTCCCTATATATAATATATACTGCTTAATATCCTCAACTCCATCAGGGTCTTGTCCTGTAACTCTCATCCTTACATCAACAGGAATTTCTCCATAAAGAGGGTTAACATTAAGTTTTGCTGTAGGCGGAGCATTATCAGGTTCACAACCTGGCAAAAAAGAAACACACACGGCCAGTATTATTCCTCTGAATTTTTGTTTTAAATAATTTTGCGCTTTCATAACATTATGGTATTTAATTTAGTAAAGTTTCGCAAGAAACAATTGCGAAACTTTAGTGATTAACCAAAGATCAATTTAACGAGCATATTAGTCATATATTCCTATTGTAAGTTACAATACTATTGTTATTCCGGATTTTGAACAATACTTAATGGTAATGAATGGAATACTTAATTATAATGAACTTAAGATACAACCTGATTAAATCCTAAACTCAATATTAAGCACAGATATTGATTTTTACAATCTTACAATGATTTTTCAAAGTATTTTATTTTAGATTTCGGGTATCTACCGTTCCCCTGTGATAAAGTAAGCTTCTGTTGTTCGCAGCAATCTTAATAACTCTGGAAATACCGGTGTTTAGATAGTCAATTTGAAGTCAACCCCTCCGGGGTTGTACTTCTTGTGGGGCGCCATTTTCCCGGGGCGACACCCGGGCTATTGGAAGATGACACCTCCGGTGTCAGTAATCTTCCCCGGTTTGTTTTAGTGACCGCGGGGCACAGGGCTCAGGGCACAGTGACAGGTCGTGCAGGTCATGCAGGTCATGCAAGTCTTTTACGATGAAGATTTAGCTGTTTGATGTGACTTGAATCTTTAACCTCGAATATCGAATCGAATGCAGTGAAGTCAACCCCTCCGGGGTTATACCTGTTGTGGGGCGCCATTTTCCCGGGGCGATACCCGGGCTATTGGAAGATGACACCTCCGGTGTCAGTAATCCCGATATAACCCCTGGTTTTCCAGTAGCACTGGTATCACAAATGACGATATTGCAAGAAGGCAACCTACCTTGAGGGCTGGTCTTTCAGTGAAGCCAGTACTATCAAGTAACGATATTGCAATAAGATAACCAGCCTGGAGGGCTGGCCACCCAATAGCCCCGGTACCACAAGTTATATTAATGGCGCAATGAGGACACCCCAGCATTGAGAACTGATCTTCCAGTCAACCCAGTACTTGCAGACGAGGATAATGACAATAAGACCAACCCAACTTTAAGGGCTGCTTTTTCAGTAGTGCCGATACTGCCAGGTGACGAAAATGGCAATGAGAACAACCAGCCCGGAGGGCTGGCCCTCCAGTAGCCCCGGTTTTGCCCGGGGTTAATGACAACAACACCAAGTCCAGCCTGGAGGGCTGGTCATCCAATAGCCCCGGTTTTGCCCGGGGTAAAGGACAATAACACCAGGTCCACCCCGGAGGGGTGGCCGTCAGTAATCCCCAAGAAAATAAATAGTAAAAGAATAATCAAACAAGAAGTAACTCCTCCTTAAATGGTATCATATTTTTATCCAAAAGTTCTGTTAATTCCTTTTTAAATGAAACTTTTCTGTGATGTTCTTCCTGATCCTGAACGTATTTTATAAGGACAGGCTTCATTGATATATTGTATGTAAACGCACCATAACCGACCTGCCATCCGGGAAAGCCCGTAAAAAGGTTTTTATCCATGACCATCATTTCATGGCTGGCCTTTTTAACGTCCCGTACAAGATTAGAAAGACTAATGGTTGTAGATAAATGCGTAATAATATGGACATGATTTCCATATCCTCCGACCTGATAAGGGTGGCATTCTCTTTTTCTTAAAACCCCAACAATATACCTGAAAAGTAGATCCTTGTTTTCGGAATTGAGGAATTCGGTGTAGTTTTTACTACCAAAGACGATTTGGTAAAGAATTTGTGTGTAGGTTGACATATTTATTCCAATTAGAGTTAGCAGCACAACAAATATATGAAAACTTATCAAAATAATCAACAGGAAGTCAACCCCTCCGGGGTTGTACCTGCTGTGGAGCGCCATTTTCCCGGGGCGATACCCGGGCTATTGGAAGATGACACCTCCGGTGTCAGTAATCCCGATATAACCCCTGGTTTTCCAGTAGCACTGGTATCACAAATGACGATATTGCAAGAAGGCAACCTACCTTGAGGGCTGGTCTTTCAGTGAAGCCAGTACTATCAAGTAACGATATTGCAATAAGATAACCAGCCTGGAGGGCTGGTCATCCAATAGCCCCGGTTTTGCCCGGGGTTAATGACAACAACACCAGGTCCAGCCCGGAGGGCTGGCCATCCAGTAGCCCCGGTTTTGCCCGGGGTAAAGGACAATAACACCAAGTCCACCCCGGAGGGGTGGCCGTCAGCAATCTTCCCCGGTTTGTTTTAGTGACCGCGGGGCGCAGGGCACAGGGCACAGGGCACAGAGCACAGGGCACAGGGCACAGGGCACAGAGCACAGAGCACAGGGCACAGAGCACAGAGCACAGGGCACAGGGCACAGGGCACAGAGCACAGAGCACAGAGCACAGGGCACAGGGCACAGGGCGAAGAGGAGAAGAGGAGACGAAGAGACGAAGGGACCGCAAGACAGCATTGCGGGGCAGGGGCGGGGTTTTAGGAAGACAATGGACCTAAAACCCTGCCAGGGCTCAGGGACCGTATAGCATCCTCCCTTTTATGACCGCTTGTTGTGAACAGTGCTTCAGTGCTCCTTCTTTAGAATTTCTTCAATTTGAGATTTATTGTCTGGAAGATACTTTGATGCAACATCCCAAAGTATTTCATAATCAATGCCGAAATATTCATGTGATATTTTATTTCTCATCAAATACATCTCCTCCCAGGGAACCATTGGATATTTATCTTTGATTTTTAAAGGCATATTTTTAGAAGCTTCTCCAATAACCTCAAAGTTTCGAATCACAGCATCCACAGTTTTGTAATCATGCTTGAAATCATTAAAACATAAACCATTGATATATTCAGCAATTCTGTTCATTGACAATAACATGTCCTCAAGAAACAACCTGTATGTACGGTCCTTCTTTTTCATTAAACGTAATTGACTTGTTTCAAGATTGAATCTTTGATTTGAAGCTTAATAGCATTTTTTGTCACCAGATCAATTTTCCTTTTGAATATCTTTTCAAGATACAATTCAAGTGAAAAGAATTTCCATCCGATAGGCCTTTCCAACTCAACAAGTATATCAATATCACTGTCTTCATCGTGGGCATTGTCCGCGAATGAACCAAACAAACCTATTTCCTTTACCGCGAAATCCCTGTACAAGGTTGGTTTCAATTCTCTTAAACGAGACAATATATCATCTTTAGTCATCATAAAGCAAATTTACAAATTTAATTGTCTCGGACCATTTTTTACAGTACTGCCCTGTTGATTACAAAAACGAATTCCGCCATTCCTTACATATTATCCGATATTTGGGAGTTCTAAAGATAACATTACTGATATCAGTTAACGTATAAATAAAGGGGATCAATTTGAAGTCAACCCCTCCGGGGTTGTACCTGTTGTGGGGTGCCATTTTCCCGGGGCGATACCCGGGCTATTGGATGATGACACCGGAGGTGTCAGCAATCTTCCCCGGTCTGTTTTAGTGACCGCGGGGCGCAGGGCACAGGGCACAGGGCACAGGGCACAGAGCACAGGGTACAGGGCACAGGGCACAGAGCACAGGGCACAGGGCACAGGGCACAGGGAGAAGAGGCGAAGAGGAGACTAAGGGACGAAGAGACCGCAAGACCGCAAGGGCGCAGAGACTGCACGACCGCAAGACCGCAAGGGCGCAGAGACTGCAAGACTGCAAGACCGCAAGACCGCACGACCACACGACCGCAGGACCGAGGAAAACCACACGAATTTTTATCGATAAACGATATCCTGCTTATTGTTATTCGACAAATATTTTACCTGAAACGATATTATTTTTTAAGTTCCTGCGGTTGTGCAGTTTGTGCAAGTCGGGCAGGTAGTTTTATCTTTTACAAGTTACCCAGGAGGTTCAGCGCGTAAAGCGGCAGATTAATAAACTGGTCCTGACGGCGGTAATCCGACATGGAAGTGCGGACTGCAATTCCCGGATTATATTTTTCCCTATAGACTTTCAGACTTTTTGCCTGGAGATTCTCTTCTGCTTTAACTTCAACAGGGATAATATTTTTCCCATGTTGTAAAACAAAATCAACCTCTGCGGTGGAACGTTCAGCGGACCAATAATAAATAACAAACTCTCCTGAAGCTGCAAGCTGTTGAAATGTATACTGTTCAGTTAATGCTCCTTTAAATTCGGTCAATATTTTACTGCCTTCCAGAAGGATATGAGGATCAATATCCGTCATAGCAGATAGTAATCCAATGTCAACCAGAAACAGTTTAAAGGCGCTCAGGTCTTCATAAGCTTTCAGAGGGATGGCAGGTTTGGATACCCGGTATACCCGCTCCACCTGGCCGCAATCGGTCAGCCATGACAGTGCCAGTTCATAATCTTTTGCCCGGGAACCCTCTTTAACCAGTCCGTAAATGAACTTTTTGTTTTCCTTTGCAAGCTGTGATGGTATTGAATTCCAGAGCATTCTGATGCGGGGTACAATGGTTGAAGGAGCGTGCTTTGAAAAATCCTGATCGTAACCGTTGAGGATTTCTTTCTGAATATCACGTACCTCCCTGAAGCTGCCATTCCCGCTAAACCGCGAAACAACTTCAGGCATACCTCCAACGAAATAGTAATGACGAAGACGTTCGATATATCTTGATTTGTAAGCTGTTATTAATTCCCAGTCACCTGAGCCCAGTATTTGTACCAGTCCATCTTCTCCAAGTGCTTCAAGAAATTCCGGGAAGGTCAGGGGGTGCAGATCCATGAATTGGACTTTTCCCACAGGGAATGAGGCCTCTGAATGGAGCGCCATTCCCAATAGTGACCCGGCTGCAACAAGGTGATATTCACCTGCATCTTCCTGAAAATACTTTAATGAAGTCATAGCCCGGGGAGCGCTCTGTATCTCGTCAAAAATAATCAGGGTATTTTCAGGCTTGATTATCAGTCCCGTCTCTGCCTGCATACCCGTGATAATTCTTTTAATATCAAAGTCTCCGGCAAAAAGGTTTGCCAGACGCTGGTTCTTTTCAAAATTCAGGTAAACAGTCTGGGCGTATTCAGTTCTGCCAAATTCCTTCATCAGCCAGGTCTTCCCAACCTGTCGGGCACCACGAATAATCAGGGGCTTCCTCCCTGGAGAGTTTTTCCATGCAACTAATTCCGCCCATTTGGTTCTTTTCATTCCTGATATTTTGTACAAATATACATTTTTACAAACGACTTTTTGTGTTTTTATACATTTTTTCGAAGAACTATTTGTAAAACGAGAAGAAAACCGCAGGGCTCAGGGCACAGGGCACAGGGCGCAGGGCACGGGGCACGGGGCGCAGGGCACAGGGCACAGGGCACGGGGCACAGGGCACAGGGCACAGGGCTCAGGGCACAGAGCACGGGGCGCAGGGCACAGGGCACAGGGCGAAGAGACTGCAGGACCGCACGACCGCAGGACTGTACGACCGCCCTGCGCTTACAGCTGCAGTGTCAGTGCCTTTCTTGTTGTTTCCGGTGTAGTAAGTCCCCTGTCGCCCAGTTCGAGCCATTTCCTGTCCTCGAATCTCGAAACTATCTTGTCTATAGTATCGGCTTTGACGTTATAGGCACTCAGACGGGTCGGCACTCCGAGCGATTCAAAGAATTCAACTGTTTTATCTATCGCTTTAAGGGCACGTTCATCATCGCTTCCTTCAGTAATTTTCCACACTCTTTCGGCAAACTGTAGCAGCTTGCCTTTCTTTTCTTCGAAGAGGGTTTTCCAGAGCCCTGGCAGCACTATTGCCAGCGTTCTTGCATGATCGATCCCGTGAAGGGCAGTCAGTTCGTGTCCTATGCTGTGAACCGACCAGTCGCCCGGCACACCGCACTGGATAAGTCCGTTCAGAGCCATGGTAGCTGACCACATCAGGTTCGACATTGCCTCATAGTCGGCTGGGTTTTCGTATACCGCCGGCGCCTGTTCTATCAGTGTAACGAGTATGGCTTCCGCGAATCTGTCCTGAATGGGAGCATTGACCGGATAGGTAAGATACTGTTCTGTGACATGCACGAATGCATCGACGATACCGTTGGCTACCTGGCGTTTGGGAAGAGTTCCGGCTGCATCGGGCAGGAGGAAGGAAAACTTCGGGAACACCAACGGGGATGCGAAGGAGCGCTTTTCATCGGTGGATTTTCTGCTTATCACCGCGTTCTTGTTCATCTCGCTTCCCGTTGCCGGAAGAGTAAGTACCACTCCCAGGGGGACAGCGGAAACTACGGGCATTCCTTTGGCAAGAATATTCCAGGGGTCGCCGAATCTGTAGGGGATGGCAGCGGCAATGAATTTTGTGGCATCGATAACCGATCCGCCACCCACTGCCAGAAGGAAGTCTATATTCTTTTCCTTCGCTATTTCCACAGCCTTCATGGCAGTTTCGTACAGGGGATTGGGCTCAATTCCGCCGAACTCCGTAACTTCAAATCTTTCCAGTGCAGCCTTTACCCTGTCATAGACACCGTTTTTCATTATGCTTCCCCCTCCGTAGAGAAACATCACTTTGCTTCCTGCAGGAATCTGAGTTGAGATTTTCGGGAACTGCTCCTTCCCGAAAAACACTTTTACCGGGTTGTAAAATTCAAAATCAGTCATATTATATTTTTGTTATTATTCAATTAATTATCTGAAAAGTTGAGGCGCCAGTTCCGACAGGTAGGTTCTCCAGTTCGTCCAGGTGTGTCCGCCTTCGCTTTCCCTGTAAACATACGGAAATTTTATCGCGTCGAGCTTGCTCCTGAATTCGACGTTGGTTTTGTAAAGAAAGTCGGTCTTGCCGATACCGATCCAGTATAGTTTGAAGCCATTCTTAAGCTGTTGCTGAAGGGTTTTATCGAAATTTTCATAGACTTTGGATGTATTATTCGGATCGTTCATTATTGCTGCAGAGAATAGACCGATATAGTCGAACTTGTTGGGATGGAATCTTGAGATATGCAGTGAGTGATAGCCTCCCATCGACAGACCGGCTATTGCCCGGCCCGATTTCTCTGTTATAACATTGTAATTACTTTCCACGAAGGCCACGATATCCATAAAAGTTTCCTCATACTTTCCGTCCATGGTATTCGGGAGCTGCATGGTCGGTTTTTGGAAACCGAGGCTTGATTCTCCGGGAGCGGCTTCCTGAGCGACATTCCCGTTAGGCATCACCACGATCATTGGCAAGGCTTTTCCCTGGGCAATCAGGTTATCCAGGATCTGGGATGTTCTTCCAAGGTTTATCCAGGCCTCTTCGTCGCCTCCCATTCCGTGAAGTAGGTAAAGTACCGGGTATTTCTGTTTCGAGCTCTCGTATCCTGCCGGGGTGTAGATGGTGATCCGTCTTTTCATTCCCAGCGAGGGGGAGTCGTACCATCTTCTTGCAACCGTTCCGTGGGGGACATTGTTAACCTGGTAAAGGTCGCCCTTTCCGCCTCCCACGATAAACACGTTGGTTACAGTGGCCACGTCCCTGATCATGTAGACATTATTGGGGTCGGTATTTCTGATACCGTCGACTATAAATGAATAGCTGTACAAGTCGGAGGCAAGGGGGGCGGTGGTGTAGGACCAGAGGCCTTTATCGTCTTTAGTCATCAGTTCCGAACCCGGAGTCCAGCCCTGGGCAGGCATCCAGTCGCCTGTCAGCTTTACTTCCTTTGCATCGGGCGCCTGGAATCTGAACGTGACTGAATTGTCGGCATTGATCTCGGGAGAAGTGATGGTTGCCCCTCCGAAAAGGGCCTGCTGGGAGAATAATGTAGCTGAAAGCACTGTCAGTGCAAGCAGTGATAGGAGGAGATGTTTTTTCATGGAGTTTAAATTAATTATCTGATAAAAAGAATTTCAGGTTCTTGCTTGTTTTACTGTTAAACAACGAACATGCGAATTTAGGAAAATGTTCCGTTAAATCCCTGTCTGTACCGTCTCTCTGGCTTAGGTTTTTGTAATCGTACTGCAATGCAGGATTATGCTGTTATTAATTTGTTTCTGCGGCCATGAAAGTCAATAGCACCTTTAAACCTGTTATGCCGCGAGATTGTTACTTGTCGTGGTGATACCGGCTCCCGTGATCAAGCCACTGAAGTCATTGTTTTGTGCTGATATTTTTCCGGGTTTTATTCTGGGAAAATCAGTTTCTTTGTAAAAGAAAAGATAAGAATCTTATTCCAAATCAGATATGCCGAAGTTTTTAAAAATGTTTTTTATTTCAGCTCTTACAGCTGTATTTTTTCAGTCAGGAATTAATTCCCAGACTGTAGATAAATCAAGCCTTGAATCCGGCAGGAAGAGGTCTTTGGTTGTTCCTGTTATCCTGAACGGTGAGGCTCAGAGGATACCTGAATTTGAAGATCCTGAGGAATGGATACGTCATGATCTCTGGGTAGAGACTGAGTTTGACACCGACGGTGATGGCCGGAAAGACAGGATGCATGTTGATGTAACCCGTCCCGCGCAGACTGAGACAGATGGTCTGAAGCTACCCGTTGTATACGAATCGAGTCCATATTTCGCGGGTACTGGGTCATCGGCAAGTCAGTATTTCTGGAACGTGAGGCAGGAACTGGATGCCGATCCTCCGGAAAGGGCGAAGATGCCTCCCATTCAGAGGAGGGGTCAGCGGCCGGTGATATCCACTTCCCAGACCAGGGCATGGGTACCATATGGTTTTATTGTTGTTCATTCCTCAGCTCCGGGGACCGGTTTGTCGCAGGGCTGTCCGACGGTAGGCACAAGGATTGAGGCGCTTGCCCCGAAGGCGGTCGTCGACTGGCTTAACGGCAGGGCAAAAGCTTACACTACTCCCGATGGAACAGAAGAGGTAAAAGCATACTGGGCTACAGGCAAAGTCGGTATGATCGGGACCTCCTATAACGGAACGATACCTTTCGCGGCTGCCACTACCGGTGTTGAGGGACTTGAGGCCATAATCCCTGTTGCTCCAAACAATTCGTATTACCATTATTACCGTTCCAACGGTCTGGTCCGCAGTCCGGGAGGCTATATCGGCGAGGATGTTGATGTCCTTTACGATTTCATCCATTCAAATCCCGATAACTGCGAATATTGCGACAGTGTTATAAAACGGGGAGTGATGCACGCGAGGCAGGACAGGAAAACAGGCGACTACAATGATTTCTGGGCTGAGCGCGACCTTATGAATTACATGAACGATTACAGGGCGGCAACACTTATGGCTCACGGCTTCAACGACTGGAATGTGATGATAAGCCACAGTATCCGTTTTATGGATGTACTTAAGAATAAAGGAGTTCCGCTTCAGGTGTATTTTCACCAGGGAGGCCATGGAGGCGAGCCTCCTTTCCGGATGATGAACAGATGGTTCACACGTTATCTTTTCGGGGTTGAGAATGATGTCGAAAAAGACCCGAAGGCATGGATTGTACGTGAGGGCGACGACAGGCTGGAGCCGACTTCCTATCCCGATTATCCGAATCCGGAAGCATCGCCGGTCAGGTTCTTCCTGGGTCCGGGTGCGCCTCAGGCCGGCTCGCTGCTTATGAACAAGCCTGCCAAAAAGCGTTATGAGACTCTTGTGGACAATTTCTCTTTTAGCGGCAGCACTCTCGCAAAAGCCGAATGGACCGACCACCGGCTTATTTATCTTACACCTCCGTTGAAGGAAGACTTGCATATTTCGGGGACTCCTTCGATAAAAATAAAGGCTTCGAGCGACAAGCCTGCCGTCAATTTATCAGTATGGCTTGTAAGCCTGCCCTGGACGGAATCGAGAAACCCGAAGCCGACGGATAACATAATAACACGGGGTTGGGCCGACCTTCGGAACTACAGGTCGCTGACCGAAAGCGAGCCGCTTAAGGCGGGCCATTTCTATGAAATGACTTTTGAGCTCGAACCCGACGATCAGATTATTCCGGCAGGAAAACAGATAGGGCTTATGATATTCTCGAGCGACAGGGAATACACGCTTTGGCCCGATCCGGGTACAAGGCTTACTGTTGATCTCAACGGTACTGAGATTACCTTACCTGTTGTCGGGGGAATCGGAGCGGTGAAGTTTGAATAGTTCCTTGTTGGGTTCCGGGCCCATGACAAATGTGAGTCTGCCGCCCTTCATTATGTCCGCGTGACTGATTTCCGGTATGTTAAGCACTTCGCCGTTAAGGGTGGCCGACTGGATATACCTGTTTTCGGATGAATTATTCTTCGCTTCAATTATGAATTCCACACCCTCAGCCGTTCTGATGGTGGTTTTCCCGAAGAGAGGGCTTCCGATGCTGTAAACAGGGCTTCCGGGTGTCACCGGATAAAATCCCATCGAACTGAGAATATACCACGAAGAAAGGGATCCCATATCCTCATTTCCGCATAATCCTCCCGGACCCGGCCGGTAAAGCTGTTCACATATCTGCCTGGTCCAATACTGTGTTTTCCAGGGTTCTCCGGAATAATTCCAGAGATACGCCACATGGTGCGAAGGCTGGTTTCCATGGACATATTGTCCTATTGTTCCAACCACACCGATATACTTAGGACCGGTAATGGAAGGATCCATGCTGAAGAATGTATCAAGTTTCCTGTTGAAATTTTCATTGCTTCCAAAAAGGGAAATCAGTCCGTTTATGTCGTGCTGTACCGACCAGAGATACTGCCACGCGTTCGACTCGGTGTAATGGCGGTTTGGCCTGACGCCGACAAGAAGGGGATCGAAATACCGGTAATAGCGGTGACCGTCTTTTTCCACTATATCCTGTTCTTTTCCTCCGGCCATCTCCAGGAAAGAGCCATCCTCTTTTCGCGGTCTCATGAATTCAGTTTCGCTGTCCCACACATTTACATAATTTTTCGCCCTTTCCATGAACATCCTGTAATCGTCCTCCTTAGCCATGGCGCTGGCCATTTGGGCGATACACCAGTCATCATAGGCAAGTTCAAGGGTGTTCGAAACAGATTCCGTCACCTTGTCAACCGGGGTATAGCCCAGTTTGAGATAGTACTCGAGTCCCGAGCGGCCTGAACTCAGGGGGACAGGAGGTTTGGGCATCTCGAGCGCCTTGGTCTTCATGGCATTGTATACGAAGCCGGCATCGAAGCCTGTATGTCCTTTAAGATATCCGTCAACAATAACCGGAACAAGGTGATCGCCTACCATCGATTCGCGGTATATATTTGCAAAATGCTGTGCCGGCAGCCATCCGAAGTCTCTTATTTTGGCTTCTATCGACTTGAGGAAATCGTTGACTCTTTCAGGAGCCACGATAGTAAGCAGGGGATGCTGCGACCTGTAGGTGTCCCAGCACGAGAAGGAACCGTAAAAATCATAATCTGCAGCCTCGTGTACTTTACCGTCCATCCCGAAATACTTTCCGTCGACATCCTGATAGATGTACTGCGAAAGGAGCGAACGGTACAGGGCGGTGTAAAAGATTTCCTTTTGTTCAGGGCCGGCTCCTTCTATTTCAATTCGCGATAACTCGGCGTTCCAGGTTTCAAGGGCTTCTTTCCTTACTCTGTCGAAATCACCGTCGCCCTTTTCAGCTTCAAGATTTTTCCTGGCTCCCTCCAGGCTCACGTACGACAGGGCCACGTATGCTGTTATCCGTTCATTTTCTGAAGTGCTGTAATTGACGAAGGCTCCTATTCTTTTGCCTGTTTCACCGCTCTTGTAGGGGAAGATGCCACTTCCCGATTCGGGAGTGCTGCGGCCGAGGTCGAAGGTACCGTAGTAAAGAAAAGGTTTGCTGAATTCCGCGCAGAAAAAGACCTTTCCCGTAGGACTGTTCCTGTAGCCTTCGATGCGCCTGTCGCTCGCGATCATGATATGAGAATCGTCCGGCTGCGGGGCTGTTCCGATCTGGTGTCCCAGGTCGATGATAATATTTGCATTGGTGGTTTCAGGAAAGGTGTAGCGGTGGAATGCCACTCTTCTTGTTGAAGTGAGTTCAACTTTTATGTTGTAATCCCTGAGCACAACCGAGTAATATCCGGGATAGGCCGTTTCCTCAGAGTGATCGAAGGTTGATCTGTATCCCTCATCCGGATTGTCGGCAGTTCCGGGCGTTATTTGCAGTTTATTCCCTACCGTGGGCTGGAAAAGGATGTCGCCCCCGCTTGTCATCCCGACGCCGCTGTAGTGTGTATGGCTGAATCCCATGATAGTGTTGTCGGCCCAGGTATAGCCCGCGGCATAAGTCCATCCTGTAGTGTGGCAGTCGGGACTCACATGCACGAGAGCCCAGGGGAGAGAAGCTCCCGGGTATGTGTGTCCGAAATACTGAGTTCCGATAAAGGGATTGACATAATCGACAGGTCTGCTTTTTCTCCCGTCGGATTTTTTATTATCTCCTTTATGGCTTCCGGAGTTTCCCTGATCAGCCTGAGAACATGAGGCGGCAATGATCAAAGTAAGGCAGAAAGCGGCCGATTTCAGAATTAAACGCTTGTTCATAATGTGATTGTCAGAAAAAATTTAAAACAGGGTTATTCCCTTATATTTTGATAAACAGTTTGTTTTTATAGAGCCAATAACAAATATACCAAAGACCTGCCCATATCCCCAGGCTGGTCAGGATTTTGACAGTTGTTTCTCCTCCCCACGAGAAGAAAAGTTTAACGAAAGGCTGGATGATGTTCCTGATGAAATCGGCTCCTCCTATGTGGAAGAAGATATAGATGAATATGCAGTTCATCCCGACAACGATAAAGAACCAGGAGCCTTTTTTGAAAAGTTTTTTCACATCTATAAGCCAGTAGCAGAAAGCAAGTGCAAGGATTGTCCAGCCGCCGCTGACAAGAACAAATGATGATGTTGCTATCTTCTTGATTATCGGGGTGATGTTCAGCAGGTCGAGGGCATAGCCGGCGGCCAGTGCTGCCACTCCGCCTATAGCCAGCGCCCTTAGTTTGTAAGTATGGCTTTTATCGCTCATCAGCAGTTTACCGCAAAGGACTCCCCACACGGTGTGAGCCGTGGTTGAAACGAAGTTCAGGGTAGCCCATGCACTGGCTTTCTCAACGCCCTCGATCTTGTTGTTGAACCAGGCGCCCAGGTTCTCGTAGATTACCCAGGGGTTGTTGAAACCTTCTACCGGGAAAAAACGGTATGCAAGGTCTATCAGAAGCAGTATAGCCAGGCTGAAGATTATCTGGAAGCGGAAGCTTTTATTTCTTATCAGAAATGCGACAATGTAGGTCACGGACAATTGTGCAAGGACATTCTGGAATCTGAACACCAGCTTATCGGCCTGGATAAAGTACAGGGCCCAGCCGAAGAAGAGCAGGAGGAAGGCCCTCTTCCAGGCATGCCGGTTGATTTCTCTCAGGCTTTGTCCCTTCCTAATCCTGTTGGCAACGGCAAAAGGAATAGCCACTCCGACAATGAACATGAAGAAAGGTTGTATCAAATCCCAGAAATGGAGTCCATGCCATTCATGATGCTGAAGCTGGTTCCCAAGGAAATGAACAACCGGATTCCCGGAACGCGCGAGAATAGAGTAGAGCCGTGTTGCTTCTCCCGCGAGGAGGAACATTGTAAATCCACGGAAAAAGTCTACCGATGCAATTCTTCCGGGAAGGGGGGCATTGACGGAAGCAGGTTTTGAGGTCATATTGGCAAGGTTGATCTTAGTTCAAATTTAAGGAATTTCATTTTAGTTCACGGAAGCGTGCCAGGTGTCCGGCTGTGCTGTTCAGAAGTTTCTGAACAGCAAGTCCGTGCATGATCCCGGGGACTATTGCTTCTGTTTTGCAGTTTGTCAGGAATACATAGTGCGCGTGGATCATTGCCCTGTGCCAGCCTCCCGGAACATGGCCCGACGGGAAGGATGTGAGGGGCTTATAATTGCTTCCGCTTATCTTTCTTGACCAGGTGGCGGATTCCTCCGTGTAATACTCAAATTGTCCGGGATTCTCTGAAGAAAACCTGATGGATCCTCCCGTTGCAAAGATCTCAAACGAAAGGCTGTCGCCTGATCCTGAGCTGATACGGCTTGCCGAAAGAGTTCCGGCAGCATGGCTTTCCCTGTCATAGAGAGATATCTGGCTGAAGAGGTCCGATCCTTCCGGAACGTCATCATATTCCCCGGCCTGAACAGCTCCGGTGATCTCCACTTTATCACCGATGAAAGCTATCAGAAGGCTCAGGATATGTGATCCCAGGTCGGCCATGGCCCCGCCGTCGGGAGCCGGGCTGAGCCGTGTGACACGTTTTTCGCGGTATGATTTCTTAAGATAATCGCCGTGATAATATTTGAATTCGAAGTGAATTGGTTTCCCCAGCACTCCCGACTTCCAGAAGGCGAGAGCCTCCCTGACGGCCGAGGTGTACAGATACTGAAATCCGACCTGAACCTGCAATCCGGGACGGGAACTGATTATCTCAAGAATGCCTTTCTCTTCCTCACTGCC
>Ga0302236_1001695_pt1 | contig 14835 bp, 9 predicted proteins | sample AAG_UR_Gly_MG_FD_193509 | JGI IMG/M metagenome (GOLD analysis project Ga0302236, IMG submission 193509) | Enriched activated sludge microbial communities from anaerobic digester in WTTP, New Holstein, Wisconsin, United States - AAG_UR_Gly | ecosystem: Engineered > Bioreactor > Anaerobic >...
AAGTGGTCTGCCTGGCCCTCGGTTCGGCGATCTGGACGCTGCTCGGGGCTGCCTACCCGGAAGGAATTCGACACGTTGAGCTGGCCGGCCGGCCCCTGATCTTTGCGCACCTGGCGATCCAAGCCGCGATCGGGCTGTTCGCGTTCCAGACGGCCTGCGGTGTGGTTTGTGCCGTACTGGATCGTCCCCCGCCGGCGGTGCAACCGCTGGATTGGTGGGCCTTGCCGGCCGCATCCGCGGCGGTGGTGCTGGGCCTGTGGGACCGCTCGGCGCGGTTCCCGCTGGCGGGCCTGTACGCTTTGGGGATGAGCGCCGTCGTCATGGGGAAGCTGCAGTGGCCTTTTACGACCGGACAGTTCTTCATCTGGGCCGTTGTCTGCGATCTGGCTGGTTTCGTGTTGGTCGCGGCCTTGCTGGGTTGGGTCCTGCCAAGCCTCAAGCCGCTGGGGGCGAAGCTGCGGATACCCCACGAGCCGGGCCGATGGTCCGCGCGGTGGTTTCATCGCGTGCAATCAGGGCTGGCATGCACCGTCGCCGCCGTGGCGGTTTGGGTCGCCACGGACTTTTCCTTCGACGGCATGGGCAAGGAGGTCGCGCTGTTCGGCCTGGCCGGACGCACGGCGGGTTGCCCAGCGGCGTTGATGCTGATCGGAACCGCGATCCTGATGGCGTGGCAGAGTCGCGGCGCTGGGCGAGCGGGCTGGCAATATGCCGCCATGATCGCAGGCGTGTTGTTCACCAGCTCCATCGGCTGGGCAACGCTGGGCGCGACCTCCTCCGCACCCTGGTACGACCGCAGCGTCAACCTGCTGATCTCCGCGTCGATGATGACGCTGCTGACAAGTTTCGGGCTGGCCCGCGTGCTGCCGCGCCACAGCGACTGGATCCTGCGCGGCCGCCGCGCGATGCCCGCGTTCGCCGGCTTGGCCCTGTGCCTGCTGGCCGTTGTCCTCACGCAACGATGGCTGTAGAACCGGCACGGGGAGGGCACGCTGCCTGCCGTTCTTTCCAGCATTTCCAAGCGTGCGGAGTTGCGAGGCCATCAGAGCAGAATGCCGGGCAAGAGCACCCGAAAAGACGGCGCAGCATTCAGGGGGTCCCCAAGGCAGCCTTCAAGCACTTGTCCAGCTTCGCCTGCATCGCGGCGGACAGTCTACCGATGCGCTCTCGCAGGCGGTCTTCACTCATTAACGTCCACAGATAACACGAAATCAGGCAGTCGCGACTTAATCCGGCAGCCGTAGCTTCGGGTGCCGAGCCGTCCACGAAAAGGCAGGCCGGATCATCGGCGCCAGCCAGGTTGCCGGTGACCACACTTGCGGATGCCGTCGCCAGTCTGCCGATAGGGTGCGCTTGGTCCCGCCCGCCCGCGTTCTCAGGCGGCTTCGAGCGGCGGGCCGCGATGTCGTCGACAATTTTGGCTTTCATTCTTCGGCGAACGTCTTCGCCAGCCGGTCGGCCTCGGCGCAGGCTTCCAGCGCCCGTTCGCAGCAGAAGCGGGTCAGCAGGGCGCGCGCGGCGGCGGGGTCGGTGGGCCAGAGCTTGGAGGCCTCGGCTTCGATCAGGGCCTGCTCCTGCTTCAGACGTTGCTCCATCGCCGACCAGGTTTTCTGGACGGCCGTGATTCGGTCGGCATAGGACTGGTCCACGACCTGGGCCAGTCGCTTGAACTTCCACCACGCCCGCGAGTAATCCGGCTGGAAGATATCGGGCGACGGCTGGAAGTGGTGCTGCAGCGAGAGCAGTTCGGCGGGGTCGCCGCGGCGGGCGTAGATTTCGGGCGTTTCCGTCACCGCGACGTGCCAGGGCGTCAGGACGCTGATGTCGGGCCGGCCGGTCGTGCGCCAGTAGGCGCAGCCGATTTCGCTCGGCAAGCCGGGACACAGCTGGAACACGGCCGCCTCTTGGGTCGTCTTGTTGAACATGGCGGCCACTCCGCCGGAGTCTCGCAACACCGCCGCCACATCGGCCACGGAAAACTGTTTGTGCGGGCGGACAGAAAAAGGCAACGGCTGCTCGGGCGGCCATTGGCCCGATTTGCCGGTGACCAGTTCCTGGCCGCGGAATTGGCGCTCGTCGGGCTTCGTCCGCTCCGGAGTCTGGTAGGCCAGGCGGAAGTTGAACGGCCGGCCGTCGGCCGGATCGTACCAGCCGCGCTGCGTGGCGTAGCTGATCAGGTCGGGCGAGGCGCGAAAGTTGGCCCGGTCCGCCAGGTCGATCTCGCCGATGATGTGCCGCGCGGGCAGGATCACGACCGCGTCGTCGGGCACCCGCTGGGCCACCCACCGCCGGCCCGCCACGACCTCGACGACCCAAGCCTCCTGCGGATCAGCCACCGCGTAGGTCCGGCCCGAGTGGGCATAGCCAAATCGTTCGACGATCTGCCCCATCAACTCCATGCCTTCGCGGGCCGAGCGGGCCCGCTGGGCAACGAGTCGCCGGAGCATGTAGCCGATCCCGCCGTCGCGGATTTCGCCGCGGGCGACCAGCGCGTCGTAGCCGTCCTCGCGCGTCATGCACTGGATGCTCGCGATGGCAACCCCCCACTCGTTGAGGTACCCGTCGCTGAATTCGAGACCCGGATTCTCGCTCCACAAGAAGGCCCAGGTTTCGGGCACGCCTTCGAGCCGGCCGCCGCGGCCGAGGTCCACCTTGGCGTCCGCCGCTGACCGCAGTCGCGGGATCTTGCGGAACTCGAGCACGCGGTCCAGCGCGTTTTCTTCGTTGTGGCCCAGCAGGACCGAGCCGTCGGCCGAGGCCAGGCGGCCCACGACGATGCCGTCGCACGCCGGCCCGGCGGGAACCGTAGCGAGGATCAGAACACCAACCAACAAGCCTCTGCAGAAATCAGACATAGCCTTCTCCGGCACCGGGGAATTAGCGAGGGACGTGGAACTCACATCAGCTTAACGAACCTCGCTCCCACAGGCAACAAAGCCGGGCACGAAAGCGTGGGTCGGTCAGAAAGCTTGGGCAGCGACGGAATCGCCTTCCCGGATCTGCTCTACCCAGTGCGTAACGAACCCGCTGTTCGTGTACGCGGTTGAAGCCGGTGCGACGCTGACGCTGACCCTGCTGCTGGCGACCTTGCCGCTGGTGATCGCCGTTGTGCATTACCGACAGTGGGGGTAAAATGCGGCTAGGACCGCGGCCTACGGTAGAAAACCCGCAGCACCGCAGGCTCCGTGGTTTCGTCCAACCAGTTTTTATCCCACCTGCCCCTTGAGCCGCCGATTCGCTTCCCGGCCGCCGCGGCTGTGGGCAGGTGGGAAAAAACTAATTCGTTTCGGGCCGTCGGGCCACCTGGTGCCGCGAGGAGTGCATTCGATGACGCAGGGCAAATCATACCCCGTCCCGTACGTCCTTACCACGAGGTTTTTCGTCGAACGAGACGCAGGACCGGCCGGAAACAAGCTCGGCAAACCAACGGTTTTATGTGGTCCGCATGTTCGACAGTCTCCGCGGCCTGGACCCCAACGTCTTCTTCACTCCGGGGGACAAAGGCTATCTGCTGTTTGCCAACCCCTTGGACAGCCGGGTCAGCGACTGGCCGCGCCGCGTGCCGGTGCGGATTCGCGCCATGCTGCTGGCCGGCGACCGACTGATCGCCGCCGGGCCGCCGGACATCGTCGATCCGCAGGACCCGCTGGGCGCGTTCGAAGGCCGTAAGGGCGGCGTGCTGTACGTCATCAACACGGCCAACGGCTGGCCGAGCAGTCCTTGCCCTCGCCGCCCGTCTTCAACGGCGCCGCCGCTTGCGGGCGTCTGTTTTTGGCCGCGGAGAACGGCGAGTTGGCTGGTTTTGGAAAGCAGTGAATTCAATTCTGAAGAGGAGGAACCGATGCGTCTCTCAGTGCCACCCGTCGCCGTTTGGTTTTCGTTGGGACTGGCTGCGTTTTGCACCGCAGCGGCCGCCGATCCCGCTGTGCAGCCGCCGAAGGGCGCTCCGGAATATCAAGCGCCGCCTCGAACGGCGGACGGCGCGAACATGGTCCTCACCGTGCAGAAGCTGGAGAAGGGCTTCGACCCAGAGCGGCCGCTGCTGATCTGGGCCATCGGCTCCAGCTTCACTAACGGGCTGGGCAACGGCGATCTCCTGATCGAACTGATCCGCCAGCGGTTTCCCAACGCGCCGCCGATCGTCTACAAGCGCATGGCGGGCAACTCGACTTCCTACCACTTCTCCCACGGCTGGGCGCGTCACCTGGTCATTCCCGACCAGCCCGACGTAGTGCTGATCTACAACTTTGGCAAGACGGAAGACGTCGATGCGATGATTGCGGAACTGCGCCGGCACACGACGGCGGACGTCCTGGTCGGCAGCCTGCACTGGTGCCTGCCGCACAAGCCGGTGTGGCCGGACCCGGAAGTCCGCAACAGCCATCAGGAGCCCGCGGCCCTGCGGGCGATGCGCGAGAAGTACGGCGTCGAGTTCGTGGAGAACCGCCGCGAGATGACGCAATACATGGTCGAGCACGGCCTGGTGCCGGAGGACCTGTTGGCGGACTCGGTCCACGAGAATCGGTACGCCTCGAAGATGACCGTGATGAACATCGCGCGGCACTTCCACCGGGCCGACAAGTTCGCCTACGAACCGGAGTCGCGCGAGCGGCGGATCGAGGCGGAAGCGCCGGCGGGCGTCGAAACGGACGCCGGCAAATGGACTGCGGCGGAAGACGGAGCGGCGCGCACCGCCACGGGGCAAGGCAGCGCGCTGAGCGTACGGTTCACCGGCAACCGGATCGAGTTGATCGGCTGGCGCGATCCCCGCGGCGGCACGGCCGAGGTGTGGATCGACGGCAAGCCGGCGGCGGAGATCGAGGCGTTCTATGTCGGCTACATTCAGCCGGACAAGCAAAACGCTCCCTTGCCGCCCAATCCGCCGCGCGACCGCTGTCCTCATGCCGTGTCGCTGGGAACGAACATCGTGCCCCAGTCGTGGACGATGACGATGACCAGCGACACCGGCGATTACGAACTGGTCGGCAGCGTGACGGGACCCGACGGCAGCGGCAACGGCCTGACACCGTTCACCAGCAAGTCGGGCCAGATCGTCGTCGATCCGGCTTTCTGGCGCGACGCCAAAAACAACCGCAGTGGCGATCGTTTCACGTTCGAGGTTTTCCGCGCGACGGCGGCCACGGTCGATTTCAAAGGCACCACGCGAGAAAAGTTCCGCCTGCGCTTGGCGGACTACTTGTCCAACGGTCCCCACGTCGTGAAACTCGTCGCTCGCGGCGACGGCGCGGTGACCGTCGATGCTTTTGACGTATTCCAACCGCCGCTGAAATAGTCGCGGATTGCGTAGCCTGTCCGTGGCGGAGCCGGTGCTATCGCATGGACACGGCTCGGAGAGCCATGCTACGGCTTGTCAGTATCCGGCGGCGGCGGTCAGGATCTGGGTGAGCGTTTCGTCGGCGAGGATGACGGGGTTGTACCGCATGCTGCTGGCTTTGCGGGCCAGGGCGACCAGGTCCCGAACGTGCGCCGGCTGGAGTCCGAAATCGCGCAGCGGCGGGATACGCAAGTGGTGCACCAAGTCGAACAGGAATCGGCGGCAGGCTTCCAGGGCTTCTTCCCGGGACAGCGTTGGGGTGCCGTTCAAGCGCCGTCCCAATTCAGCGTAACGTTCCAAGTACGGGTGGTGAGCCGATTCCGCCGCCAGCGCAGCGATGTTCGCCTCCACGACGTGCGGCAGCAGCGCGGCGCAAACCGCGCCGTGGGGGATGGGGAAGTTGGCGCCCAGAGGAGCGGCGAAGCCGTGGACGGCGCCCAGGCCCGCATTGGCCAGCGTGATGCCGCTCAGCAGCGCGGCCAGCGCCATCGACTCCCGCGCGTCCAGGTCCGAGCCGTCGGCGCAGACCCGCGGCAGCGCGGTGGCTGCCAGACTCACTCCCTGCAGCGCCAGCGCGTCCGTCAGCGGGCCGGCGCGATTCGACGTGTACGACTCGATCAACTGGCACAGCGCATCCAATCCGCTGGCGGCGGTCACCTCCGGGGGCGCTCCGGCCGCCAACTCCGGGTCGATCAGAGCGACTCTGGCCAGCAAGTGTTCGCTCCGCAAGCTGGCCTTGAACTTCTTCTCCGGGCAGCCGATCACCGCGTTCCGTGTGGCCTCGGCTCCGGTGCCGGCAGTAGTCGGCACGGCGATCCACGGCGCCGCCGGCTGCCGCAACGGATGGCCTTTGCCGACCACTTCCATGTAGTCCAGCGGCGAACCGGGATTGCGCATCAGGCCGGCGACCGCTTTGGCCGCGTCGATCGCGCTGCCGCCGCCCAGGCCGATGACAAGGTCACAATTGGCCGACTTGGCAATCTGTAGCGATTGTTCAACGTCGCTGGCCGTGGGTTCGCCGCGCTGCTGGCAGCACGTCATGGACACACCCGATGCCGCCAGCAACGTTGCCAACCGATCGACGACGCCCCCGTCGCCGGGTTGACCGGCGTTGGTCACGACTAGGGCTCGCTTGCCGAGTGCCGCCGACAACTCGCCGATCCGATTCACGGTCTGGCGGCCGAAGATGATTCGGCCCAGGCAAAAGAAGTCGAACGCAGTCATGAAATCATCCTCCCAGGCTGGGCAAGTCCGCCGCAGGACGCTATAAACCAAATAGCGGCGGACGGCACGCGGAGCGTGCCTGCTACTTTGGGTTCCCAGTGTAGCGGATCAGGCACGTCGATGAAACGATCGTTGTACTTTCTCGGTTGCCCCGTCTGGGCTTCGGCCCGCTGGCAGGGGAATCTGTTCACCCAGCATGCCAAGCGCGACCAGTGGCTGAGTCAGTACTCACAAGTCTTCAACGCCGTCGAGGGCAACAGCACGTTCTACGCTCTTCCGTCGAAGGACGCCGTCCAGCGCTGGGTCGATGCCACGAAGGCTCCGTTCCGGTTCGTGCTCAAATTCCCGCAAGCGATCAGCCACGAGCATCGGCTGGTGAACGCGGAAGCGGAGACCGAGGCTTTTCTCGAAATTCTCCGCATCCTGGACGACGGCCAGCGATTGGGGCCGGCCTTTCTGCAGTTGCCGCCCACCTTCTCGGCCAGTCACCTGGACGACTTGGAGACCTACCTGCGGCGTCTGCCGACCGAATTCGCCTACGCCGTCGAAGTCCGCCATGCGGACTTTTTCGATCAAGGCAAAAACGAACGCGCACTCAACCACCTGCTGGCGGAACTGCGCGTCGATCGAGTGCTGTTCGACAGCCGGCCGCTGTTTAGTGCTCCGCCCAGCGACGATCACGAACGCGCGTCTCAATCCCGCAAGCCTCAACTTCCCGTCCATCGCGCGGTGACGGCGCGCAGTCCGATCGTCCGGCTGGTGGGCCGCAACGACGTGCGATCCGTCATCCCCTGGATCCGCGAGTGGGCGCCGACCGTCGCCGCTTGGATCATCAGCGGAATGGTTCCGTACGTCTTTACGCACACTCCGGACGAATTGTACGCCCCCCTGTTGGCACGCATGTTCCACGACGAACTCCGCCAACACACGCACCGCGTGACCGAGATGGAGCCTTGGCCCGGCGAGGTCGCCCAAAGCCACCAACGGCAACTGGCGTTGTTCTGACAAATCAGCCGCAGGGCGATAGCCCATAGTTCTCCGAACCTTACGGGCTTGCCGCCTGAATGCACTGCCGATCATCATTTCGAGGGCTGTTCACGTAGGTATCCACGGGGTCGGCACGCATCGCTTGGACGTCGAACGGGCAGAGCAGTTCACGGAGAGGACCGGAGTTCTGAAATTGCGGATCGAGCCAGAGGTCGTAATCGGCGGCGTTCAAGATAACCGGCATACGGTCGTGAATCGGACGCGTCAGTGCGTTGGCCTCCGTGGTGATGATCGTACACGTCTCGATCGGCTCACCCGTTTCGGGGTTGATCCACCGTTCCCACAGCCCGGCCATGGCAAACGGCCGCTCGTCGCGCAAGCGGATGTAGTACGGCTGTTTGCCCTTGCCCGTTTTCTGCCATTCGTAGTAGCCGTCGGCGGGCACCAGGCAACGGCGGCGGCGCAGGGCTGTGCGAAAAGCGGGCTTGTCCGCCACGGTTTCCGCTCGCGCGTTGATCATGCGGCTTCCGATCGATGCGTCCTTAGCCCAAGACGGAATCAGCCCCCAGCGGACTATCTGCCATTGCCGGCTGGCATCCTCAGGACCGATCCGCACGGTCGCCACCGGCTGCGTCGGGGCGATGTTGTAGCGCACAGGCAATTCGAAAGGCAATTCACAGCCAAATTGTTCGACCAGCGCGGCCGAGTTCGTCCGCAAGGTGAACCGTCCACACATGATACTTCCCCTCATGGCTGAGAACGTCCAACGGCTGCCGACGCAACATCCCAACCCGTGATTTAACAAGGATTAAGGGCGATCCGAGTCACTGGCAGTCACTCCGGCATGACAGGTCCCGGTCACTTGGCATGAGAGCTGGCAACCCGCCGCAAACCTTCCAGAAACAGCCATGATTCCGCATTTCTCCCTGTCAATGCCGTTTGCCAAATTGCGTTGGGCCCAGATCTTGCTACACTGTGGCACTTTGCAGCGAACCCTGCCAAATTGAACCAAACCCGGTTTGGCAACGTAACAGGATGTTTGATTGGCCTGCCAATGTGGCCGAAAGCCCTACCGATCTTTCCCCCCCGATTGTGACTTGGCGGAACCATGATTGACAAGGTGGATAGGCAACCCATGATCGAGGCCGTTGGCCTCTCCAAATTCTATGGTCCTTTTGCGGCTTGCCGCGAGGTCTCTTTTAAGGTTCACGAAGGCGAGTTGGTCGCCTTCCTGGGGCCCAACGGAGCCGGCAAGAGCACGACGATGAAGCTGTTGACCGGCTACATCGCTGCGTCGGAAGGAATCGCCCGAATCGCCGGTCACGACATGGCGACCGATAGGATCGCCGGTTCTGAGCGGTTGGGCTACCTGCCCGAAAACGGACCGTTGTATCCCGATATGACTCCGAGCAGCCTGCTGGAGTTTTTCGCCGACGCCCGCGGGATGTTTCGCGATCAACGGCAAAAACGCATCGCCGCTGTCGTCGAACTGTGCATGTTGGGAAGCGTCTTTCACAAGCCCATCTCCAAGTTGTCCAAGGGTTACCGTCAACGATTGGGGATGGCTCAGGCCCTCTTGCACGAGCCGGACGTGTTGATCATGGACGAGCCGACGGTGGGGCTGGACCCGAACCAGATTCGTGAGGTTCGGCGCACGATGGAACGGCTGCGGGATGAGGAGAAGAAGACGATCCTGCTATCGACGCACATCCTGCAGGAAGTCGAGGCCATGGCCAGCCGGGTGATCCTCATCAACGAGGGCCGCTTGGTGTACGACGGCTCGGTCGCGGAACTGACGGACGGAAGGGAAGGGCTGGAAGGAGCGTTCAAGCGGCTGACTGCAGCGGACGCCGTCGCGGCGTAGCGATCCTGGGAATTCGCACGGCGAAACGCTTGGCCTTCTGGCGGTCTTCGATTTGAACCACGGATTTGACTCGAACCTCGGTTGAGAGAAGTAGCTATGATCTTCTGGCAATCCCTCGGCGACCTCTTGCTTCGCGACGCGCTGTTCCTGGTCGTACTGGCGGCGGTCATCACGCCGTTGTGCTTGAAAAAGCGGGCGACGTTGGCCGTGCTGAAGCGGAACTTTGTCGGCTATTTCAGCAACCCGACGGGCTACGTGTTCTTGTGCCTGTTCGTGCTGCTGACGTCGTTCGCCGCGTTTTGGCCTCACGACTTCTTCAACGCCAATTTGGCCAACTTGGACCAGTTGAACAAGTTTCTGCCTTACATCATGTTGATCTTCATCCCGGCGATCACCATGAGTATCTGGGCGGACGAGCGGCGGCAGGGCACGGACGAACTGCTGCTGACTTTGCCGGCCGCCGACTTCGACATTGTGGCGGGCAAATACATTGCGGCCGGCGCGATTTTCACCGCCTCGCTGCTGTTTTCCCAGTTCTGCAACTTTATTGTGCTGGCTTCCTTGTCGCTGGGCGATCTGGACACCGGTCTGTTCTTCGCCACCTACTTCGGCTATTGGTTGGTGGGCATGGCGATGCTTGCCGTGGGCATGATCGCCTCCTTCCTGACGGGCAACATCACGGTCGGGTTCATTCTCGGCGCCATCTTCAACGCGCCGCTGGTCTTTGCGGTCAAGGCCGACGTGATCATCCGCAATGCGACGCTGTCGCGCCTCGTTTCCGGTTTCAGCATCGGCGCCCAGTTGGATGATTTTGGCCGGGGGGTGATCAGTTTCTCGTCGGTGGCCTATTTTGCCTTGGTGGCGGTGGTCGGTCTGTATTTGAGCATGGTGCTGATCGGCAGCCGGCACTGGACCGGCGGCCGTGACGGGACGTCCCTGCTGGGGCACTATCTGGTTCGCACCCTTTCCTTGGTCGCCGTTGTGCTGGGGGTGAACTACGTGTTCGCCAACAACGATCTGCTCGGCGGTATGCGTCGCGATCTGACGATCGGCAAAGTCAGTTCGTTGTCACCGGACACCAGGCAACTGCTCCGCGAACTCAAGGCCGACCATACGATTCAGATCGAGGCGTTCATCAGCGGCCAGGTTCCTGAGATCTATGCCAAGACGAAATCCGACTTGATTTCCATGTTGAAGGAATTTCGGGCCGCGGCGGGCGGCAGCAGCATCAACCTCCGCATGCACATCCTGGACGAGGGCAGCGAGGATGCCATCGAATTGACTGCGTTGGCGGAGAAACGCTATGGCATCAAGCCGGAAGTGGTACAGACGCGGACTCGCGGCCAGTTCAAGGACGCACAAGTCATGCTGGGCGCCGCGTTCACCTGCGGTCTGGAGAAGGTGGTCGTGCCGTTCTTTGACTACGGCATCCCGGTGGAGTACGAGTTGATCCGTTCCATCTGTACGGTAGCCAAGAAAGAGCGGAAGAAGGTCGGCGTGGTGCGGACGGACGCTCGTTTGTTTGGCGGCTTTTCGTTTGCCGGGGGGCGACCGCAGGACATTCCCAAGCAAGAGATCATCACGGAGTTGGAAAAGCAGTATTCCGTCAAGGAGGTCGATCCGACCAATCCGATCGAAAAGGATGCCTACGACGTATTGCTCGCCGTGCAGCCGTCGTCGCTCAGCCCGGAGGAATTCGACAACTTCGTGGAGGCGGTCAAGAGCGGTCAGCCGACGGCGATTTTCGAGGATCCGCGTCCGGTCTTCATGGCCGCGCCCGCTACAGGCGAACCCAAGATGCCGCCGGGAGGCATGGGCGGAATGTTCGGCGGCGGAGGCGGTCCGCAACCGAAGGGCGACATGAAGAAGTTGTGGAACATGCTGGGTTTGGAGGTTCCGGGCGAGACCAGCATGATGGGCCTGTTCGCCCCGGACATCGTCTGGCAGGAATTCAACCCGTATTGGAAGCTGGATCTTCCGGCCATCGTCGACAATTTTGTGTTCTGTCGCCGCGAAGCGCCCGGCGGAGAGAACTCGATCAACGACGATTCGCCGATCACCTCCGGCCTGACCGAGATCTGCTTCCCGGTGCCGGGCGCGGTCAAACCGGACAAGACCAGCGACCTGAAGTTCCAAAAACTGGCCACCACGGGCGACGCTGCCGGCACGCTGAGCTTTCAAGCCTTCGAGGAGCGTCGCCAAAACCGGGAAGCGGTGGGAATTCGAGGTGAACGCAAAGGCGTCCAGGTGATCGCCGTGCGGATCACCGGCAGTTTGCCGGAGGACAAGTCAATGTCCGACGCCGGGGCGGAGGAGGCGAAAGGCGATGCGCCGGAAGCCGCCGACAAGACGCCGCCTGCCACGGCTGGCGGAGAACCGACCAAGGAGCCGGCCAAACCCTCAGCAAAGGACGACGCGGGTGACGCTCAAGAGCCGGCCCAACCGAAAGCGAAGGGGGAGGCAGGCGACGGCAAGGAACCCGCTGAGCCGAAAGCGAAAGAGAAAAAGCCGCGCGGCCTCGACGTGGTCTACGTGGCCGATATCGACGTGATGATGCCCGGCTTCCTCCGGATGCGGGCTCGACCCGGCGAGGAGGCGGAAATCAACTGGCAATTCGAAAACGTCAACTTCGTCTTGAACGTGATCGACGTCCTGTCGGGCGACGATCAGTACGTGAACATCCGCAAGCGCAAGCCGAAACACAGCACGCTGCGCATCGTCGAGGTGAACACGCAGGAAGCGCGGGACAAGGAGTATTCCCAGGGTCGCGAGTACCAGACGGAGTTCGACAAGGAGGTCAAAAAAATCGAGGATGAGAACCAGAAAGAAATCAAGAAGTTCGAGGATGCCCTGGAGGAGCTGAAAACGAAGCAGCGTCAGGATGGGCAGGCAGGCATCCGGTTCGCCGACCTGCAGAGCCGGGCGCAGAAACTGGCCGAAGTCCAGGAACGCCTGAAACGGCGGTTGGCCGTGAAACGCGAGCAACTCCAGCGGCAGCTCCAAGAAAAAAACCAGGACGTCCAACGGCAGGTCGACCAACAAATCGCAGGCATCAAGAACTACTACAAGACCCTGGCGGTCGCCTTGCCACCGATCCCGCCGTTGTTGGTGGGTCTGATCGTCTTTGTGCGGCGCCGGTTACGTGAACGCGAAGGCGTGTCCAAGGCGCGGCTGCGGTAGCCGGAACCAGCTCGGAAAACATCCAGAAGCAACGTGCCAGACCCCGCATCATGCTTGAAGGCGGGAAGTTGTCGGAGGAAGGAAAGCGATGAACGAAGGCATCAAGACGCTGATTTACGCGGGGGTCGCCGCCGTGGTGACGATTCTGGCGATTTTCTCGCGGCCCCCCGTCGAGAGATTCAACGTCGGCGAACAGGTGGAAAAGCTCCTGTTCGAGAAGTTCGACGACCCGGCCAAAGCGGGCAGCATGGAGATCGTCAAGTATGACGAGACCTTGGGAACGCTCGAAGAATTCCGTGTGGCCCGCGACAAGACGACGGGAGCGTGGACGCTGCCCAAGTACCAGGGCTACCCGGCCGACGCCGAGTCGCGCGTGCGGGACGCCGCCCTGCTGCTGGTCGACCTGCCGATTCTGGGCATCGCCTCCGAAGTGTCCGGGGACCACCGGATGTTTGGCGTCGTCCAACCCGACAAAGAGAAGCTGAAGGTCGGAGACGAGGGCGTCGGCTTGCTGGTCCGGTTCGAGGATACCAAGGGGCAAGACCTGGCCAGCTTGATCATCGGCAAGAAGGTCAGCGGCGCGGAGGGGCACCGATTCGTCCGAAAGGTCGGACAGGATGTGGTCTACGAAGTCAAAATCGATCCCGACCAGCTGTCCACCAAGTTCAAGGACTGGATCGAGAAAGACCTGCTGAAGATGAATGCCTGGGACGTGGAAAACGTCGCCCTCAAGAACTACACCGTGTCGCTGCAGCCGCCGAATCGTGTGCTGGTCGACAAGAAATTCGACCTCACTGCGGACTTCAAGGACTCGGAGTGGAAACTCAAGGAGTTGAAGAAGTACGTCAAAGGGGAGGGTGTGGCCACGGCGTTGGGCGAGCACGAAGAACTGAACAAGGAGAAACTCAACGACCTGAAGACGGCCGTCGATGACCTGGAGATCGCCGATGTCCGCCGCAAGCCCAAGGGCCTGGGAGCCGATCTGAAGGCCGGCGCCGGGATGGCCAAAGACGACGAGGGCATGGTGGATCTAATGAAGCACGGCTTCTACATGGTGCCGATGTCCAGCGGCGAGACCGAGTTGCTGAGTGCCAACGGCGAAATCACGGTGGGCATGAAGGACGGTGTCGAATACGTGCTGCGATTCGGCGAAACTGAGGAAAGCGGCGACGTTGCGGAGGGCGAAGGCGAAAACCGTTACCTGTTCGTCACTACGCGGGTCGATATGTCGAAATTCCCGCAGCCGGAACTCGAGCCGGTTCCGGAGTTGCCGGGAGGGCCCAAGCCGGCAGACGCCGGGGAGCCCAAGGCGGAAGCGCCTAAAGAGGTCGGCCCCGGCGAGAAAGAATCGAAACCCAAGCCGAAATCCGACGCCAAAGCGGAGGCGAAGTCCGAACCGAAGCCGGAGGCGAAGTCCGAAACAAAGCCGGAAACCTCGTCCGGGACGGCCAAGCCGTCGGCCAGCGACGAGACGGCGACCGCCGAAGCGGCCAAGTCCGAGGCCAAGCCGGAGGCCGAAGCCAAGCCCGAACCGGAAGCCAAGCCCGCCGCCCCGGAGGGCGATGCGAAGGACGCCAAAACCGAAACGCCGCCCAAGACCGACACGGAAGCCAAAGAAGCGGAGATCGAGAAGGAACGCGAACGGATTACGAAGGAAAACCAGCGGAAAATCGACGAGCGAAACGACAAGCTCAACAAGGCCAAGGAGAAGGTGGCCGAGTTGAACACCCGCTTCGGCGACTGGTACTATCTGGTGTCCGACAAGCAGTTTAAGAAGATCCAGTTGGGACTGGACGACGTCATCAAGAAGAAGGAAATCAAGGCGGGCGAAGGGGACAGCGTGGATGACTTCCGCACGCTGCAAAAGGAAGGCTTGAAGAAGGACTGAGCGCCCCCTCAGACTCAAAGTAGCCATCACACTCCGTGTGATGATCGGCAAGAAATACTGGACGCGTATTTCTCAAACGCTGCTAAACGAGTTTGGCCACGCTTGTCCTCAGCATCGCGTTGGCAGGCACGCCGTGCCGCCGACGAAGATCTCGCAGGCATCCGGATGCGCGCCAAGTGCGATGATCCGCAGTTTCTCGTCCTCCGCCGGCGACTGCTCCGCGGCGGGAACTGCACACGGGAAAATTGCCCAACTGCCTAAGATCACACCGCCCAGTACCCAAACGACGATCAAGCATCGTCGGCGGCGACCAATCGCTGCAAGCCAAATCGCCCGACACCGGTGACTGCGGCCGCT
>Ga0302236_1001697_pt1 | contig 14815 bp, 11 predicted proteins | sample AAG_UR_Gly_MG_FD_193509 | JGI IMG/M metagenome (GOLD analysis project Ga0302236, IMG submission 193509) | Enriched activated sludge microbial communities from anaerobic digester in WTTP, New Holstein, Wisconsin, United States - AAG_UR_Gly | ecosystem: Engineered > Bioreactor > Anaerobic >...
TATCTTTTCAAATTCCCTCATGTGACCTTTTAGCCGCATATAATCGTTTAGCCGGCTTCTTATTTCTATTAGTGCGTCTGCCAGCAGCAGGCTTTCCTTGCTGTCCCTCTTCCCCTTGTTCAGGTCCTCGACATCCTCAATTATTTTTACAAACTGGTTTTCAATAAGCTTCCGCGATGTGGGGTTCTGCCTGAAATATGATTCGATGTTGTTTTCGCCGCTGTTGATTCCTCTGATTATATTCCATTCAGCCGGTATGAGCTGGTGCGCCGCGATAAAAGACTGGTACTTGTCTATCCCGTCAAAAACTTCTGCCGGCAATCCCTTTTGCCTCATATGTTGGATATACTTGCGGATTTCGTCAAAGGACGAATAGTACCTCTTGCCTCCTTCATCTTTGCAAAGGGGTGCAGACTTGATTCCACCTGCTTTATTGTCATTGAAGAAAACACACCAATTTATGTGTTCAATATCCCCTGACATAAGATTTTCCTCTTCATCGCCGGCTTCTGGAACTGACGAATCGATTCTGCCTCTTTTTCTCCTGGCGCTGAAACCCGTAAGCAGGTATTTGTACTGGCTGCCTTCTTCAAGAACCCACTCCACAGCCACATGGGAAGTCCTCTCCTTGCCCCCCTGGAAAAGAAGACTCACAGGCTTTTCTTTTCTTAAAAACGATTTAGGCAGAACCGTCTGCAGAAGCATAAGCAGTAAAAGCGACTTTCCTCCTCCGTTTTCCAAGTCATAGGTGGCATTCTTGCCTCCCAGCTCCAGCCTGAAGTCATCATAGAACTGCGTCGCATTGTTGTAATGGACATTTACCAATCGTAGACCGTTTATATGCGGCATCAGCCTCTCACCCCCAAATCCTTTATAAATGACAGAATGTCTTTCCTGTTGTCCCTGTCCTCATAGTAATTCCATATTATCGTCTTAAACCTGTCGGTGGGATATATGATTCTTTGATTCATATCAAACACGATCAGTTTTTCCCTGTCCAGGAATCCGCATATTGTTTCCACAAAGGCTATTTTGTCATTTTTGCCGCCTGACACTCCTTCCCTGGCGTCGGGCAGCCTCTGCCAAACCTTGCATATGTCGGCAAAGTCGAACTGTATTTCCGAGCTCACCTTTTCCAGGTCTTCTATTTTCACCAGGGTTTCAAGTCGTTTCGATACATTTTCTACAAGCTCACCTATTTTTATGTAGGCTACTGAGGTCTCGGGATACGCCTCCCTGTAGAACATGGTTATCAAGGTCATAATAATAAAATAGCCCATGTGCAGCTCGCTGTTGTTTGACACATAAGGTATCCTTTTCCTTATTTCCTCATTTGACCATCCAAAAAGCCTGCTTCCAACCTCCGGGCAAATAAAAAGCCTCTCATTGCCAGAGTATATCCTAAGCTCCAGTTTGCCGGCAATGTGAAACAGCATCTCCTCTATGTCTGTACTGTACCTGTACTTTTCGTACAGGGTTGTGTTCCTGCTTCTGCTTACATCTTCCCCCTCCAGGAGGGCCTTCAGTATCGATAATGCATCATCTAGTGTTTCCGACATCCCTGTATTCATAATATCACTCCCCCACAAACAGCATATTTGTTATCTTGAGTCCCGACATAATCTCTACATCATCCTCAGGAAAGCTTTTCACCTTTACCACAATTATTTTTCCGACAGCGTCCGCAGCAAATGCAGCTTTAGCAAAAATTTCCTCTATAGTATTCAAATCTTCATCAATATTTTGCATGTCCATGGAAAACCTAATCACCCTTGTGTGCTCACCTTCAGCCTTGTTTCTGTTGAGCTCCAGTAAAAAGCTTATAAAGTCTCCGTTATATACAAAGTCCTCTGAATATTTTTCAGCCATTTCACTGCAAAACTCTTGAAGATACACCTGCCCCTTCGATTTAGCCAAGACTTCCAGAAGCCTTGCCGCGTAGAATACAAAATTCCTCCTTACACGACCTTGTATCAAAGAGTCCATACTCACCCGTTCTGTGTCCTCGCCGCATTCCTCGCAATCCTTTTCTTCGTCCTTGTCTCTTGATATTCTCTGAGGCTCAAAAATCCTCAGGGGATTGAAACTCTTTCTGACATTAGGATGTATAAGCGGTTCAAACAGGAATTTAAGAGCTTCGGGACTTTCGTTTTGAGCGACAATCCTCTCAAACTCCCCCTGGAAATTAAATCTCTCTGTAAATATGGCTTTTCGCCTTATACTAAGCGCCTTGTCATATTCTTTAATGAAGTTTGCAGCTTCCATAAGCAGTTCTGTATGAAGCGTCTGGGCCCTAGCGATTTCCTTCTCGATTATCTTTATCAGGGTGAATGTACGCAGCTCTTTTTCCCCTGCTTCACCGCTGTTAATCCTATCCATAAATTCGTTGAAGGCTCCTCTTACATTTTTTATTGCAGCGTTGAAAAGCTCGGATTCCTCGTTAAACTGCTTTGTAACGCTTTTATGATAGCTGTTGTAGGCTTCTCCCGAATCCATCTGACCGTACATTACGGCTTCCAATAGGGAATACTTCTTGTCCTTCTTCTTTTGTACCTCAAGGTTCAGCCTCCTGACAGTTTCGTAGGCATATCCGAAGGCTCCCTTTTCCATCTGCTTTTGGAAAAGCAGCAGGTTGATAGTGATTTTAGTTTCATCGGGGAATTCCTTAGTCTTTAGATAAAAGTCGACGCCCTGCTCTGTGATATAGTATAAAAGCGCTCCCTCCTCAGACTGCTTTATTTCCAGAAATTTCACGTATTTTTCTTTGAAGCCTCCGCTTTTGAAGCTGTAGGTATTTTGTACAAAATTCCTTCCCCCGTTCTGCAGAGCATCCAACATGTCCATTGTCAGTTCCCTTGCAGAATCTAATTTGATCCCCGGCTGAATTCTACTCAGTGCCTTGCCCAGAAAGGCCTGCAGGCTCTCGAAGGATATACCCCTGTGCTTGAGCTTGCCTTCATAGATCAGGTACGAAAGCACAAGAAAGCACAACTCGGGAACCATACTCAGCAATGCATCCTCAATCTTCCTTTTGCGGAGCAACTCAATAACCGGATAGTAGACCTTCACCTGATCCAGCCTTTCATCTATTTCGTCTAAAAAATCGTCGATTAGCGACAGCTCCGCGTTTTTTCCGCCGGTGTTCTCCTGTATTATTTCTCGGGCAAGCATGTCGTCCCTATCATCAGTTAGGGTGCTGCGGATTATATTTTCCATAGGCTATATACCAAACCTTTCTTTAATCTTGGCAGCAGACAAGGCTTCCTGGGGCACGTAAAATCCTGCTTCCAAGACCCGCCTCAGCTCAGATGCCCAAGGCTCGTCAAAAAACTCCACAAACAGGTCAATATTCTCCCCAACCAGCTTCTGCTGCTTATGCATTTTCTCGAGTCCGCGGCTTATTCCGATTTCCAAAGCCGCTTGATACGCTTCCCGTAGGGGCACTATGGTGAATTCGGGGTATTGCTTCCTGAGATCGCAGTAAATATTGACCCCTTCAACGTCAATATCCCCAAAATAATAAATAACATCTCTTCCCGGACTTATGCCATACTCCTTGACAAACCTAAAGCTGCTTATTATCTTCCTGCCTTCTCCGTAAATGAGCATATCCGGCTCAAGCGTCGACTCGCAGTCGAGAAAGCCGCTTTTGAAGGACCAGAAGGTGTCCTTATTCTCAACTATGAAAATTTTTCGCACATCGCGTGAATAGAGGCTGTTTCTGTGAAAGCTGAAGAAGGGCTCTAGAGTATCTATGCAGCCAATGTCAGCATAGCTCAATCCGAGTCTTTTCAGCACGACCTCGCCACGACTCCTTTTATCTCCCTTGAAGAATTTCTCATCCCCAAAAAGCTCGTACGCCCTTTCGTTGACAGTCAAAATGCAACCGTCCTGTTTTTTTATGAAGCTTGATATTGTAAGAATAATCCACCTGTCATCCAAAAAATCCTGCTGGTGCCTTATGTAGTAGTCCACCTTGGCTGGCAGCTCTATGCTTTTTATGATTTGAGCCGCCAAATCCTCCGCCTTCTTTTCCGCATCCCTGTGGATCCTGTATTTATGGTATAGTCCACTGTGTGTATGCGGCTTATTTCCAACAGGTGAAATCAGCTTTTCCGAAACAAGCCTCTTGACCGCACTTAAAAAATCAGCCTGCCCTTCCTTGCTCTGGAGAAAAACAGGCATGTCTGCGTTGATTTTTTCAGCAGCAGTAAAAATCCTTTTCATGAGCACCGTCTTACCTTCAATGCTCATGATTTCATTCTTCAATGCCGCATATATAACATCTTCCATAGAGGAATATCAGCTCCTTTGCACTAGCTAAGCTCGGATTTATAGTGTTTATTACTAAATACCCAATTGCTCCCTGCAATAGCAATCCATAATAAATGCAGCTGGATATAGTCCAGTAAATTCGGCGACTTCTATGGGCATAGTTCAATTGGTGGCCATTTTTAAATGTAAATCTATAACTGGCGCCCGTTATCTATTATGTTAACTGGTTTAACCGTTTTTTCGATTAGCTACTTCAAAACATGGTATAATGAAAATATAGACATACACTATTGAATTCAAAGTGGGTGATTTTATGCAATTTGAAAACCTAATTCTTATAAACAAAAGTTCCATTCAAATGATTTGGAGCTTCTACTCGGGCGATCTGTAGACGTTGTTACTGAAGATGCTCTGCACTGGAGCATAAGAAAACAGGTGTTGGAAGAGAGCATTAAAATATGAAAACTGATAAAATCTATATATGGATAAATATCACAAGAAGCAACGTACCTACATTGCTTCTTGTGATATTTATTTTGGCCCTATTTGTTAACATAGGGTCTTTTTTATCCGCGCTTATTATTCTTTAAATGTATTTTTAGGGAATAATTTTCGGTAAAAAAAGAATCAGCCACGAAAGACTGATTCTAGAATAACTTTTTAACTTGGTGCCTGGCTATTGTTTTTTTAAATAACATCATATATCTTTTTTAAGGAATCATACACATAATTATTGACAGACTCGGGTGGTTGGACGAAAAATAATTTTGCCCCTCACTACTAAAGGCAAAAAAACGGCTACCCTACAAAATTTTTCTCCTCATATACTTCCACGATGAGAAGGGCATCTGTACACCTAGTAAATACTATTTTCAGTTAAAAAATTAATCGCCCATTGTACCGACCATCTTGTCGATGTCACCGTCACTGTCCATAACTGTAGAGCCTTCCATATTTCCAACTTTATTACCGCTCTCGAACATATCCTTGGCAGTAATTTCTTCATTTGGTTTATTGTCATCATCAATCCAACCGAAGCCTAAAAAATAAACTTAATTTTGACCATTGACTATGCGTGTGTCACCCATCTCAAGCGTCGCTGACTTCAAGTTGCTATGTTCTGGCGATTTTGTAGTCGCTTGTTTGGATTCAGTTTTGACAGTGATTTTTTCTTTTTCTGCTTTTTCTAATTCGGTGGGATTTACTATTTTTTGCTCTCGAGTAAGGTCGTTATTGAATTTGATTTCTGGTCGTTCTTTTATGAGAACCTGTTTCGGTGGCAATGCTGTAATAGTTCTTTGATCATTTACAAACACATTTTCAGAATAAATTTCATGAAGACTTGATTCTTTAGTGTAACTCTGATGCTCAGATATTGGTTGCCAAGAAGTCATAACCATAATTACGGCACCTACTAATCCTATTGTAAAAAGTTTACTGGATTTGTTCATTTTGAAGTCCTCTCTTACATTAAGAAACGGCCACTTGCATTGAATTATTTTTCAAGCAAATGACCGTTTCCATGAATATTAAGTTGTTTAAATAATTGACGTACAAACATTGGATTACATTCCGTTCTTTTATTCATTTTTTGTTTTGAGATATTAGGTCTACAAAAGCTATTGCAATGCATGTCTAGCTTGTAAATATCTTTGTTCATCTATGTCACCTCCTATTAGTGACACAGAATATCACAAGAAGCACCTAAATGCTATCTTATTCTTAATCTAATAAACAATGTAGTTTTAACGTGAATATGCATTAAAAATAATGCGTTTTTAAATATTATTGTTATTTTCTCGTATCAGCGATATAATTGGAATATATTTGATGGGAGGTGCGACATCATGGCAATAAGCTACAACAAGCTCTGGAAGCTATTGATTGATAAGAAAATGAAAAAGAAAGATTTACAGCATTTATCGGGAGTCAGTTCTGCTACCATCACAAAGCTTGGTCGAGATGAAAATGTGAATACAGAAATACTACAAAAGATATGTACAGCGCTAAACTGCAACATTGGCGATATTATGGAGTTTGTACCAAACACTGATAAAGAGGAGAATTTGAAAAATGAATGATAACAGAAAAGAACAGGAACGTGCAGAACTGCACCGCACCATTTGGAATATTGCAAATGACCTTAGAGGCAGCGTAGATGGCTGGGATTTCAAACAATACGTCCTCGGAATGCTTTTTTATCGATATATCTCGGAAAATCTGACGGACTATATAAACCGTGGTGAGAGTGAAGCCGGAAATCCAGACTTTGACTATTCTAAGCTTAAGGACAACGAAGCAGAAGAAGCACGTGAAGATTTGGTGCACACCAAAGGATTTTTCATATTGCCATCTGAGCTTTTCGAAAATGTTCGTAATAAAGCAGAAGATGATGAGAATTTGAATGAAACGCTAGAAAAAATATTCCGAAATATTGAAAGTTCTGCCCAGGGAGCACCTAGCGAGGATGATTTCAAAGGCTTATTTGACGATCTCGATGTTAACAGTAATAAACTTGGTGGTACTGTAGCAAAACGTAACGAAAAGCTCGTTAAGCTCATGAATGGTGTTGGAGAAATGAAGCTTGGCGATTACCAAGATAACACGATTGATGCCTTTGGGGATGCTTATGAATTCCTGATGGGTATGTATGCATCTAACGCTGGAAAAAGTGGCGGTGAGTATTATACCCCTCAGGAAGTTAGCGAGTTGCTTACAAGGATTGCCCTTGTGGGAAAGACAGAAGTCAATAAGGTATATGACCCAGCTTGTGGGTCTGGTTCGCTACTCTTAAATTTTGCGAAGATTCTTGGCAAGGAAAATGTGCGACAAGGCTTTTACGGACAGGAAATTAATATCACCACCTATAACCTTTGCCGTATCAATATGTTCCTTCATGACATAGATTACGATAAATTTGACATAGGTCACGGTGATACACTCACTGATCCTATGCATTGGGATGATGAACCCTTTGAGGCGATTGTTTCCAATCCTCCATATTCAATCAAATGGGAGGGCGATGCCAATCCGCTCGTGATCAACGATCCAAGATTTTCTCCTGCAGGGGTGCTTGCACCTAAGTCAAAAGCAGACCTTGCTTTTGTCATGCACTCCCTTTCATGGCTCGCAACCAATGGAACAGCAGCTATAGTTTGTTTCCCTGGCGTTATGTACCGTGGGGGTGCAGAGCAGAAAATCAGAAAGTATCTCATAGATAACAATTACATTGATTGTGTTATTCAGTTGCCAGACAACCTTTTCTATGGAACGACCATAGCAACCTGTATTATGGTGCTTAAGAAGTCTAAGACCGAGAACAGCACGCTCTTTATCGATGCTTCCAAAGAGTGTGCCAAGGTTACCAATAGTAATAAGTTAAAACCCAAGAATATTAAAAACATCATAAAAGCTTATACCGAACGTATTGATCACGAGCACTTTGCTAAACTAGTGCCTAACTCTAAAGTAGAAGAACAAGATTATAACCTTTCAGTATCCACCTATGTTGAGCAAAAGGATACAAGAGAAGTGATTGATATTGCAACTCTTAATGCTGAAATTAAGGAAATTGTTTCTCGTGAGCAAATTCTCCGAGATGAGATTGACAAAATCATTATGGAAATTGAGGTGGGCGAATGAACAAGGAACTTCAATTCTTAGTCTACCGATCTGCGGATGAAGACGTATCTGTCGATGCTATTGTTAAAGACGAAACAGTTTGGCTTACTCAAAAGGGAATGGCTGAACTTTTTGGTGTGCAAACTCCTGCCATCAGCAAGCATTTAAAAAATATATTTGAAGAAGGTGAACTGAGTGAATCAGTGGTTGTTTCCAAAATGGAAAGAACCACTATGCACGGTGCAATACCTGAAAAAACACAAACAAAAGAGACCAATTATTATAACCTTGATGCTATCATCTCGGTAGGTTACCGTGTTAATTCAAGACGTGCTACAAATTTTAGAATTTGGGCGACGGGCATATTAAAAGAATACATGACAAAAGGCTTTGCCATGGATGATGAACGCTTAAAGCAAAGCAAAACAGCATTTGGAAAAGACTATTTCAAGGAATTATTGGAACGTGTTAGATCGATTCGTGCAAGCGAACGCCGCATGTGGCAGCAGATTACAGATATTTTTGCTGAGTGTAGTATTGACTACGACAGAGATTCTGAAGTGACCCACGAGTTCTATGCCATGGTTCAGAATAAATTCCATTATGCCATAACAGGTCAAACGGCTGCAGAAATCGTCTTTTCAAAAGCTGACCATCAAAAAGAAAATATGGGGCTTACAACATGGAAAAATGCACCAGAAGGACGAATTTTAAAATCAGATGTATCGGTTGCAAAAAATTATCTAAGTGAACAAGAAATCAAGCGACTAGAAAGAACAGTTACTGGCTATTTTGACTATATTGAGGATCTTATAGAACGTGAGAACACTTTTACCATGGAACAGTTCTCAGCAAGCATAAATGAGTTTCTCACTTTTAGAAAATATAAAATACTGCCGGACAAAGGTAAAGTTTCAAAGCAAATGGCGTTAGATAAAGCTGGTGCCGAATATGATGAATTTAATAAGACCCAGAAAATAACATCAGATTTTGACCGTGAAGTGAAAAAACTGATTGAGCGAGGAGGCAAAGCTGATGAGTAAAATTGAACAACTGATAGCAGAGCTTTGCCCGGATGGGGTTGAATTCAAGTCACTTGGAGAGCTCGGCGATTTCTATGGTGGATTAAGCGGAAAGTCAAAAGAAGATTTCTCCTATGGTAATGCAAAATTCATTACTTATATGAATGTCTATACCAATTTATCACTAAATATTGATATTCCTGATAAAGTAAATGTTGGTGAAAATGAAAAACAAAACACGATTCAGTGCGGTGATATTATATTCACCGGTTCATCTGAAACGCCTGATGAATGTGGGATGTCCTCTGTCTTAACTACAGAACCGGATGAAGAGCTTTATCTAAACAGTTTCTGTTTTGGTTTACGACTATTTGATAAGAAACTGCTTGATCCTTCATTTTCAAAATACCTTTTCCGTTCGGAAAAAGTGAGAAAACAAATTAAAAAAACTGCAAGTGGAGTGACCCGATTTAATGTATCAAAAAAGAAAATGGAGCAAGTTATAATTCCAATCCCACCGTTACCTGTGCAGCGTGAAATTGTCCGAATACTGGACAATTTCACGGAGCTTACAGCGGAGCTTACAGCGGAGCTTACAGCGAGGAAAAAGCAGTATGAGCATTATCGCAATGAATTACTGACTTTCGGTGATGATGTTCCAATGATTGCACTCGGCGAAACATGCTCTATGAAATCTGGAAAATCAATCTCTTCATCCAAAATATCAAATCAAAAGGATGAAAGTGCTCCATATGCTTGTTTTGGTGGAAATGGTATACGAGGCTACGTAAAAGATGCTAGTCATCATGGAGAATTTCCCATCATTGGACGGCAAGGAGCTTTGTGCGGAAATGTTAATTACGCATCTGGTGATTTCTATGCAACAGAGCATGCAGTGGTAGTTAAGTCACTGGGAAAGTACAATCAAAGGTTTCTATTTCATTTACTTACAGTAATGAATCTAAATCAATATAAGTCGCAAGGCGCACAACCTGGATTAGCCGTTGGCAATTTAGAAAATCTTTTGGCTCCAGTACCACCGCTTAATGAGCAACAATACATCGTAAGTATACTTGACCGTTTCGATGCACTTTGTAATGACCTAACAATGGGCTTACCCGCCGAAATCGAAGCGAGACGCAAGCAATATGAGTATTATCGAGATAAATTATTAACCTTTAAGGAGGCGAACGCATGAGCCTATATAACATCGTTGTTTCATCAAACGAAAGCACAGTCGTTGCTGAATATGTAGCCGAATATGTTTGCTCGAACTCCTACCAATCCGAAGCTAATCTGGAGCAGGATTTTATCAAACGCCTGCAAGAACAAGGGTATGAGTATATACGCATTTCGAACGAGGCTGAACTTATTGCGAATCTCCGCGCTCAAATTGAACGACTCAACGAATATCAATTTTACGACAGTGAGTGGGAACGTTTTTGCACTGAGTACCTAACAAATAAAAACGAAGGTATTGTTAACAAAACTCGAAAAATTCAGATAGATGAGCGCCACAGTTTCAGGCTTGATAATGGCTTAACCAAAAACATCGCCATTATAGATAAAAAGAACATACACAACAATCACCTGCAAGTCATCAATCAATATGAGGAAACATCTGGTGCTCATGATACCCGTTATGATGTAACTATATTAGTAAATGGTCTGCCACTGGTTCATGTAGAACTCAAACGTCGTGGGGTTGCGATACGAGAAGCATTCAACCAAATCAAGCGTTATCAGAGAGACAGCTTCTGGGCAGCTAGTGGTCTTTTTGAGTATGTCCAAATTTTCATCATTTCTAACGGAACACATACCAAGTATTACTCCAACACCACCCGTTTCAGTCATGTGAAAGAAAATGCTGAGGGTGAACGCAAAAACAGTAAGAAGACCAGCAATAGCTTTGAGTTCACCTCTTTCTGGGCGGATGGAACCAATAAACCCATTGCTGATCTCGTTGATTTTACAAGAACATTTTTGGCTAAGCATACACTTCTTAACGTGTTGACAAAATACTGCGTCTTCACTTCTGAAGATTTGCTTCTGGTTATGCGCCCTTATCAGATAGCGGCAACAGAGCGCATTCTCTCACGGATTGAAATATCCAGCAACTATAAGAAGACCGGAACAATTGATGCCGGTGGATATATTTGGCATACTACTGGAAGTGGTAAGACCTTGACTTCCTTCAAGACAGCTCAAATAGCTTCTGCACTTCCCTATATTGATAAAGTGCTGTTTGTAGTCGACCGTAAAGACCTTGACTATCAAACCATGAAAGAATACGATCGCTTCCAAAAAGGTGCAGCCAATAGTAATTCTTCGACCAAAATACTGCAAAAGCAATTGGAGGATAGTACTTCACACATCATTATAACGACCATTCAAAAGTTGGATGTATTCGTTTCAAAGAATAAAGGTCATGATGTTTTCAAGAAACATGTTGTGCTTATTTTTGATGAATGCCATCGTTCACAGTTTGGTGATATGCACAGTAAAATAGTCAAAACCTTTAAAAATTATCACATATTCGGCTTTACGGGTACACCTATCTTTGCTGTAAATGCCGGAAGTGGTGGTAATCCATTAATGAGAACCACTCCACAAGTATTCGGTGGCGAACCGGATCAAAATGGAAAGCGAGTACTTCCTCTTCATACGTATACGATTGTGAATGCAATAAACGACGGGAATGTGCTACCATTTCGTATTGATTTCATAAACACAGTTAAGATGAAAAATAATATTAAGGATAAAGATGTATCCTCAATTGACAAAGAAAAAGCGATGGCTGATCCAAACCGCATTCGAGAAGTTGTCAGTTATATTCTCGAGCATTTTGACCAAAAAACAAAACGCACCACCTTCTACTCTCTTCAAGGACAGCGAGTATCGGGTTTTAACTCTATTTTAGCGGTCAGCTCAATTCCTGTTGCTAAGATGTATTATACCGAGCTAAAAAAACAGTTGAATGAACTCGGACGCAAACTCAACATAGCTACTATTTTCAGCTATAACGCAAATGAGGCTGATCCTGAAGATGTATTTCCAGACGAAAGTTTTGACACTGAGAGCATGGATCAAACTTCAAGAGATTTTTTAGAATCTGCTATTGCTGATTATAATTCTGATTTTAATGTCAATTATGATACATCCTCAGATAAGTTCCAGAACTACTACAAGGATCTGTCCATGCGTATGAAAAAACGTGAGGTTGATCTGCTTGTTGTCGTGAATATGTTCTTAACTGGATTTGATGCTACGACCCTCAACACGCTATGGGTAGATAAAAATCTAAAGCAGCATGGCTTGATCCAAGCCTTTTCACGTACCAACCGAATTTTGAATTCAGTCAAAACTTATGGCAATATAGTCTGCTTCCGAGATTTGCAGAAGGAAACAGATGAAGCCATTGCACTATTCGGAGATAAGGAAGCAGGCAGTATTGTTCTATTGAAAAACTATGAAGCTTACTATAACGGCTTTGATGAGAACGGCAAACACCAACCAGGCTATATCGAGTTAATTGAAGAGATTAACGAAAAATTCCCACTGGGTCAAGCAATCATCGGCGAGCAAAACCAAAAGGACTTTATCAAACTCTTCGGTACTATCCTTCGTTTGAAAAATATTTTGACTGCCTTCGATAACTTTCAGGGCAATGAAATCCTATCCAGTCGAGATTTTCAGGACTATCAAAGTGTTTATATTGATCTGTATCAGGAGTTCACTAAAGATAAGACAGCCGACAAAGAAAAGATTAATGACGATATTGTATTTGAAATAGAGCTTATACGGCAAATCGAAATCAATATAGACTATATCCTTATGCTTGTCGCTAAATATCATGCATCCAACTGCGAAGACAAGAGTATTTTGGTTTCAATCGATAAAGCTGTTAACTCAAGCATCCAACTTCGAAGCAAAAAAGAACTTATCGAGAATTTTATCAATACAGTCAATGGTTCTACAAAGGTGGACGAGGATTGGCGTAAGTTTGTCCATGAGCAAAAGGAAACCGATCTTGAAGCTCTCATCAGCGATGAAAAACTCAAAGCAGATGAAACAAAGCGTTTCATTGATAATTCCTTCCGCGATGGATTACTTAAGACAACTGGAACAGATATCGATAAGATCATGCCTCCAACATCACGATTTGGCAGCGGCAATAGAGCTGCTAAGAAGCAAGGGGTAATTGAGAAACTCATGAAATTCTTTGAGAAATATTTTGGATTGGTGTAAAGGGGAATCGATTATGAAGTTAAACGGAATGCTATCAAAAATTATGGACAACTATTTATGTTTGCGCGGCGTAGCAAGCATAAAGGCTTTAGCTAAAATATCAGAAATTAATCCAGATATACAGCGTAGTTTGCTAGAAGAACACAAAGATGAAATGAAAGACTTTTTAGAGAAAGGTGAATATGCCTATTTTCCGGAAGTAGTTTTATCAATGAATATTGGTCTATCTGAAGACGTTCAGGATTTTGAAAATCTTGCGGATGCTGTTGATTCAGCTGGAAAAGGCTTCAATTCAAAGGTTGGGAAAGTTAAAATCAATTTTAAATCTGATGAGAACAAGCTGATTGATGACCGCAAACAATTAAAAGTTGCTCAAATATCATTTGAAGAAGATGATATAAAGTTAAGCAGAATAGACGGAAATCATCGGTTAAGTGCCGCTGATTACTTGGCTAATGATATATTAATACCATTTTGCCTTATCATATTCCCAAATGATGAAGAGGCAAAAAATAACTCTCGGGCAATTTTTCATAATATAAACTCTAAACAGATCCCTCTAAAGTTGGAGCAAAATTTGAAAATAATTATTGAGAGTGCTGATGTTTTTACTGATAGCATTCTTGAAAAGAGTCAACCATTTGGACCGCACTACAAGTTCACTCGCAAATTGTTATGTGGGGATGATAAAATAGATTTCGCATGCTTCCCAAATATAAAAGAATTTTTATATGACAACAAGTATTCTTTTTTCACTGATATGTTCAGACATTTACTCAGAGAAAATCTGATTGGCGATACTACCGCTGTTGATGATGTAAAAAGAGAGCTTGTAAATGTAGAAAATGCAATAAACCAAGCAAGCATCGTTACGTCTTACAATAATAGTTCTATTGTTGGAGCATTAGCTTACTATAAGCTTACTGACCTCGACAAATATAACCGTTTTATCAATTGGGTAGCAAGAAATCATATTGCTGATGCTAAGAATGTTGGTATAGATGAGATTATAAGCATTTTTGATAAAGTTTATGATAATATCCCTAAAAAAGCTTTCTTGGCAAGATGGTACCCTGCTACAACAAATGAGAATCATGAGAAAGCGTTACAAAGACGCGCTGCAATCGGAAGGGTTGTTGAAAGTCTAAATCTCGAATTAATTGATTTAGGCACTCAAGATGGTGCTACTTATGATATTCGCACTGCAATGTATGATGAAATTAGTTCTTCTGATATATTTATCGCAGATTTAACAGGTTGCCGACACAATGTTATGGTCGAAGTTGGTTATGCCCTGAATTCTAGTAAGTCAAGGTTGGACAAACTTAATCCTGATAAATGGCGAATGCTGTTCTATTTTGCACCTACTAACGAACATCCAAATCCACCTTTTGACTTGACTGGATTTCGATACGAACAGATTAATGACTCATCTGAAATTGAATCTAAAGTCAAGCCACTTATAGAAAGTATTTTAAGTGACATGATTTAGAATTATTAAAAAGATATAGGTACTCGGTTAATAAAAAACCGAGTGGGGGGTGCGGACGATTTCCTGGACAGCTTAAGCAACTAATCCCAGGCTTCGTCGGTACTCCAATGGACTCATATTTCCAAGTGATGTTTTAATTCTGGTTTGGTTGTACCAA
>Ga0302236_1001713_pt1 | contig 14655 bp, 14 predicted proteins | sample AAG_UR_Gly_MG_FD_193509 | JGI IMG/M metagenome (GOLD analysis project Ga0302236, IMG submission 193509) | Enriched activated sludge microbial communities from anaerobic digester in WTTP, New Holstein, Wisconsin, United States - AAG_UR_Gly | ecosystem: Engineered > Bioreactor > Anaerobic >...
GAAAGGTCAAGATTCGAAATCGAGATGGACGCGTCGAGGAAATACAAGGCTTAAAGCCCAATGTCATCAACTGCAAAGGCTTAGCCCGAACCTTTCAAAATATCCGCCTTTTCAACAATATGACCGTCCTCGAAAATGTCATGATTGGCCGCCACAATTCGCTCAAGGCAGGAGTCTTTGCAGCAATAATCCGCAATGCCATAACAAGAGAAGAAGAGCAAAGAGTCATCGAGGAGAGCTACACCATTCTCAAGAAACTCAAACTCGATACGTATGTCAATGAAACGGCAAAGAATCTGCCTTATGGCGAACAACGGCGACTAGAGATTGCTCGCGCTCTTGCAACAGATCCTTTTCTGCTTCTACTTGACGAACCTGTTGCTGGGATGAACGCCCAGGAGACAAAAGAACTTGAGGAGACCATAAATATAATCCGAGACCAGGAACATATAACTATTCTTCTTATTGAACACGACATGAGCCTTGTTATGGATGTTAGCGAGCGTATCTATGTATTGGACTATGGTAGGCTCATTGCTGAGGGAAATCCGCACGAGATCAAGAAGAATCCCGATGTCATCAAGGCATATCTAGGAGAATAAAATGGCGCTTCTTGAACTTAAAGATGTCCGCACTTTCTATGGAAATATTCAAGCCTTAAAAGGCGTCTCGATCTCAGTAGAAGAAGGCGAGATAGTCACACTTATAGGAGCCAATGGAGCAGGCAAGACAACCACTCTGATGAGTATCTGCGGTATCGTTCCCATACGCTCCGGCGAGATTTTGCTCGATTGTCAAGATATTTCGAGAATGAGTCCCCACAAGATCGTCCAGAGGGGAGTCTCACAGGTGCCTGAAGGCCGTCGCATTTTCCCGCAGCTTACGGTCTCAGAGAACCTCGATATGGGAGCCTTTCTTCGAAACGATAGAGAAGGCATAAAGCGAAACATGGAAGAGGTCTTTACAATATTCCCAAGACTTGCAGAGCGTCGAAACCAGCTCGGTGGAACACTTTCGGGTGGCGAACAGCAGATGCTCGCCATATCGCGTGCCTTGATGGCAAACCCGCGCCTTCTTTTGCTCGATGAACCATCGCTGGGGCTGGCACCGCTTATTGTCCAGAACATATTTGAGGTTATCCAAAAGATCAACAAAGAGCGCAATACCACAATCCTACTCGTAGAACAGAACGCAAATATGGCGCTCAAGATCGCAAATAAAGGATATGTCATGCAGAACGGCCTTATCAAAATCACAGATACCGCAGCAGATCTTCTCAAGAATCAAGAAGTTCGCAGGGCATATTTGGGGCTTTGACTTACTTTCAATATATTTATGGATGTATAATCGCTGTAGTATAATAATAGGAGAAATATCGAAGGAGGCGAATATGAAAGTAGGTCAGCGCATGACACGAAATCCCGTTACCATTACACCGGATACGACTGTTCCTGAAGCGCAAGCTATTATGCGACGCGAGAAGATTAGACGATTGCCTGTTCTCGACAAAAACGGCAAGCTTGTTGGTATTGTCAGTGCTCTGGACCTTACACATGCATCTCCTTCGCCTGCCACAACTCTCGATGTATGGGAAATGCACTATCTGCTATCGAAACTTACAGTCGATAAAGTAATGACCAGAGATGTCATAACGATTACCGAAGACCTTCCTATCGAGGAAGCGGCACGCATAATGGATGATAATCAGATATCCGGTATTCCAGTAATGCGTGGCGAAATACTTGTTGGCATTATCACGGAATCGGATATATTCAGGCTTTTTATCGAGCTTTTTGGCGCTAGACACAAGGGCATCAGGCTAACCCTCCTTCTACCTGAGAGAAAGGGAGAACTGGCAAAAGTTTCCAATGCGATTACGAAATGCGGCGGTAATATAGTCTCTTTTGCCACCTTCGAAGGAGAAGATCCAACCAATGCCTACTGCACAATCAAGGTGACAGGCGTCGAAGAAAAAACCTTGATCGAAGCGATTACTCCTGTTGTTCAAAAAGTCGTTGATGTCAGAGAAACTTAAGGTACGGCGCCAATAGGGCTATCTTTAACACTGAATCAGCGCTGGCGTTTAGAGCCAGCCCCTCTTTCTCGCCATGATTTCTTTGCTTCGATCTTTCCCCGCTGCCATTCCAAAAGAGAAATGCGCTCGAAATCAATAATAATGCCCAAATGCCTTATAAAATCATCCTCAATCTTGAGTTGTTCCTTCAAGCTCTCCAGATTGGCTCCTCTTCTTCTTATTTCTTCGAGGATATAGAAAAGCTCTGTTATTGTGCGAGCAAGTCTATCCAGAGAAGCCGCAAAGAGCGTATCGCCATTGCAAAGACTATCGAGCGCACGTCGCAATTCGGGCCTGTCTGCTTCTTTCGAAAGAGGTTTTTCCTCGAATATTGATTCAACGCCAGCTTTTCTTAATAACTCCAATTGTGCGCCGATGTCCGCATCGATAGGTGAAGGTCTAATATAGCCTTTTCTTACCGCCATTCTCTCAACTCCTTACAACCAGCTTACAAAAACACTTGGATATCGATGGATCGATATCATGGCACGATTTCGTACACTACAAGCGCTTCTGAGCGCGTCGCATCGCTCGAGACGACAGAAAGACCTCGTGTAATAGCCGCTGCTGCGCTCCCCTGAAGATCAGAAAAATCTGCTTCCATGGTTGTAAAGGGCTTTGTCGAAGCCACGACTTTTATATATTCGGTTCCATAGGGAGGACCAAACAAATATTGAAACTTGTCGTTTGGTTCTGGAAATTGCATTGCCTCGCCTGCGCGTATTTTGCCCGAACCACCAAAGCGGTTCGGCCAGATGAGCTGAGCCACGCCATTGACATCTACATGGTAAATTTTAAGGTAGGCATCCTTGTTCGAAGTCAGGTAGAGCTTGAGCCGTTCGCCATTTCGATATACGGCACCTATACCCCGATCCGTAGATAAGCTGAGCTGAAAATCTGACATTGCATAAGCTTTACTACCCAAAGTCTGACTGCCTGATCCTTGGCTTACAGAACCCGGTACAAGCTGGCTCAAACTTACCGCCGTCTCTAGAGCCTTGATGGAAGGCTCAACAGAAACATCGGCTGGCAAAATTCCCTTCTTTACGAGATATCTGGTTTCGCTTATCAACGCACCCGTCGCAAGATCCGTTAGGAAAAGAGTTGTCAGAACTCCATCTCCATCTCGAATATATTTTCCATATAGAATCGAATCCGCACGATCCTGCCCGAAGAAAACCGCATATTGCTCGCGAATTGCCGGATCCATAGCCGCCGCTACCTGTTTGTCGAAAAGCTTCATCTTTGATGTGCGACCGAGCGCGAGTCGCAGTTCATCCTCGAACCAGCGCGCGAATGGCGTGGGGAGCTGCGTGTCGGCGTAAGTGAAACTTCCCAGAGCTACCTGAGCCGAAGGCAAGTAATGGTTGTCGAGCATGTGATCGAGCAATGCGGCTAGGGAACTATTATCGCTGGCTGGCGGTACCAGGGACTGTTGATATTGACCCTCGACCAAGCTCACAAAGAAAACTATAGAAGCAAGAAAAACACCAATTCTAAAGCAAGTTTTGTTTCGCATAGCCTAAGTCCATCAAAATAATAAAACTAGTATATCATGATTTAGGTTTTTATTTTATTCATAGTCCTAGCCTCATAAGCGGGAATTCTGGATCACTCCTATATATTTCAAACCCATTTCTCAAATAGAATTCGACAGGTCCAGATGGGTTATTTGCATTACTTTCCTCGCAAAGGTTTCAACCACTTTTATTTCTCTATCCTTCAAATCATCGATTATGCTGTGGAGAAGTTTGCCTCCGATGGTCTGTCTTCTAAGCCACCTCTCAGAGATAAACAAACATGAAATGAGCACCGCATCTTCACTTGGTGGACCTGATGGATATCTATCTTAGTTTGGAAGAAACTCTGAGGGAGCATATTGGGCATAACCAACAGTTCTTCTATCGATATAGATGAGCTTTCCACAATTACCAAAAACCTTTTTTGTATTTCTTAACCACTTTGATTTCTTCTCTAGCATCTTCTCTTTTATTTGCTTTTTTGGATCTATGCATTCTTCTGGAAATTCACAATAGATACAATACTTGCAGCCAAACGGATAGGCTTCCCACTCCGGGGCATCCTGTATATTTGCCAAGGTCAGGTTGACAATCTCAATCTTCATCATTGTTTCCTCACAATGAGGCAAAATATCAATAGAGAGATGCAATTGGGGAGTGCGAACAAAGAATGATATCTGAGAAAAGCGCATCAGAAAATTGGCTGCCCCTGTTTTTGAAAGGGGCAGCCGTCTTAGGAGCTTTCGCTCTTCAGTCTGATTGGATATTGAGAATCAGAACACCGAATCTGGCTGATAGTAATCCTTCGCGTTCTCTTTTGTGATAAGCTCCGCGGCAAGGATAATCTTCGACGGAATCTTAGCTTGGTAGAATCCTGGTAAAGGTTGGTTGCGCGAGCCATAGACAGCGAGCGAGATACCTGTTGCTATCATAGAGGGCGGATAAGTTACATCTGCCTGCACAAGCGGATCGCCATCGATTATCTTTTTGATCATCACTTTGCTGCCTGCACCGCCAAGGAAGTACTTAATATCCTTGCGTCCAGATTCCTTGTATGCCTGGAGCACACCTACGAGAACATCGTCGTCCTGAGCCCAGACCGCATCGATCTTCTTGTACTTCTGTAAGTAGTTGGTCATAATCTCAAGGCCTTTCTGCGTATCCCAATAAGCTGGCTGCGAGTCGAGGATTTTAATACCAGGATATTTCTTTGTCATTACTTCTTTGAAGCTATCCACACGCTCGCTGTTGATAACACAAGGAATACCTTCGAGCACGACAATATCGCCCTTGCCGCCAAGTGCCTTGCCAAGCCATTCCGCCGAAGCCCTTCCCATGCCAGGGTTATCGCCCGCAATGTAGACATCCTGTACTTCCTCAGTGAGTCCGCGGTCTACTGAGACTACGTAAATTCCTTTTTCATAGGCCTTTTTCACTACAGGAGTAAGAGGTGCGGAATCATGAGCTAGAATGACGAGCGCATTGATACCTTTCACCATCAGATCTTCAACATCGTTGACTTGTTTTGCAGGTGAATCAGCAGTCACTAGATAGAATTCGATATTCTTATCTTTGGCCTGCCAATCTTTGATCGCTTTCTGGGCCCAAAAATTGATACCTCCCGTCCAACCATGGTCAGCGGTGGGAATGGAAACACCAATCTTGACCTTCTGGGCAAATACCGGTACTGCGGCAATAGCAAGCAGCAGCATAAAGGCAATGACGATTTTTTTCATAACGCCTCCTCCAATACAATGCGTATTTCTTTCTGAATCGGGCAAATGCCAACGGCTACCCGATAGATTCCCGATTTTTTATCCTTCGCGTTCTCCTATTTCTCACTTTTCACTCCGGCTGTTATTGATCCATCCTCTCTGAATTGATACTGCACCTATGATAACGAGCCCTTTTACGAGGCCCTGCAGATAAGGAGAAATACCAAGCATGTTAAGCATATTATTGATAATACCAAGAATTATAGCACCAATCACAGAGCCCCAAATGGAACCCTTTCCACCCGTCATGGCAGTACCGCCTATTACAACCGCGGCGATAGCGTCCATTTCGTAGTCCTTGCCTGCATTGGTCGAACTCAGCGAATTGAGCCGCGCTGAAATTAAGACTGCCGTTATTCCAACCATAAAGCCTACAATCACATAAGAAATCAGCCGTATCTTATCGACATTTATTGCAGAATAGCGAGCGACCTTCTCATTCGAACCCACTGCGCATACATAGCGGCCATATCTTGTCCTGTTCAATACGAAAGAAAGAATCATCGCCAAGATAAAGAAAATCCATACAGGGAGAGGAATCCCCAAGATCACCGACATTCCCATTTCGCCGTAAAAGGAGTTAACCGATCGAAATTCACCTGCTTTTCCGATGTATAAGGTCAGAGACCTGAAGATAGCCATTGTTCCAAGCGTTACGATGAAAGGAGCTATTCTCCCTTTTGTTATGAGAAAGCCATTGAGAAAGCCAGCACTTAGAGCAATAGCAAGCGAAACAATAAACGCCGACAGGATGCTCAAGAAAGTGCCAAGCCACATCGGTGAAAAACCAACAAGAGCATTGGTGATCATATTCAACATAAGAATGGCACCTGCTCCGGCCAGTGCGGTCATAGAGCCTACTGAAAGATCAATTCCTCCCGATATGATGACAAAAGTCATACCCAACGCGATGATCCCTGTATAGGAGACCTGCCGCAGAATGTTGAGCAGATTCTGAATTTCGAGAAATCTCGGATAGAGAATCGTCGAAATGATCATCAAGACGAGCAGCGCAATCAGAGGGCCTGATTTGCTTAAAGACGTCTTCCTGAAATTTGAAATCTTCATTCAATACCCTCCCTTGACGCCTGTCGCAAAATACATGATTTCTTCTTCGCTCAATTTGTCCGACCTTAGCTCACCAACAATTCGACCAGCTCGCATGATTAGCACTCTATCGCACATCCCAATTATCTCTTCCAATTCAGAAGATATAAAAATGACCGATAGACCACTAGCGGCTAATTCATGAATAAAAATATAAATATCCTGCTTTGCTTTTACATCGATTCCCCGGGTCGGTTCATCCACAATTATAATCTTGGGCTGTACATCTATGCTCTTCGCCAAAGAGACTTTCTGCTGATTACCGCCTGAGAGCTGCTCGAGCTTTGCTTGAAGCGATGGTGTTTTGATAGAAAATCGATCGATATAGAACTTTGCCTTATTCTCTTCTGCCTGTTGATCGATAAATGGCTTTGCATAGTGCTTTAGCGATGCGAGAGTGATATTTTTTATCACGTCAAATGAGGTGATGATTCCTGCGCCTTGTCGATCTTCCGAGAGATAGCTTAACCCTGCATCGACAGCATCCCAAGGGTTTTGTATAGACAACTGATTACCGTTCAAAACAACTGTGCCCGAGCGTGCACGCCTTAGACCCATAATTGTCTCAGTGAGCTCTGTTCTGCCTGCTCCAATGAGACCCGCAAAGCCCAATATCTCAGAAGCATGAAGATCGAAACTAATGTCGTAAAGAAGCTTATCTACACAAAGATTTCGTACCGAAAGCACCACATCGCCAGGCTGATTCTTCTTTTCGGGGAAAACATCCTTTAGCTCGCGCCCTACCATCCTACGCGCCATTTCGTCTATGGTTAGATTCACAGTATCTTCGAGGCAAATAAACTCTCCATCCCGAAGGACCATTACGCGATCACAGATATGCTTAATTTCCTTGAGCTTATGAGAAATATAGATGATAGTGACACCTCGTTGTTTGAGCCTTTCAATAAGCCCAAATAGTATCTCTATCTCTTTGCTGGTGAGCATGGTTGTAGGTTCATCCATTATGAGAAGGCGAGAATCAAAAGCGATAGCTTTAGCTATCTCTACCATCTGTTTTTGCGCTACTGAAAGAGCCTGAATGTGTGCGTATGGATTGATTGTGGAGACTTCCAAATCGGTCAGGAGCTGGCGCGTCATATTTACCATTGCTTTGATATCCAAGATCCCATGTTTCCCCACAAGTTCTTCACCGAGGAATATGTTTTCATATACGCAAAGATCGGAAACAAGGCTGAATTCCTGTGGAATTAAGCTTATACCGATTCTTTTCGCATCGGCAGGGCTCCTCATATTTATGAGCTTGTCATCGAACCAGATCCTGCCGGATGTTGGTTGGTATAGTCCCGAAAGAACCTTGATGAAAGTAGATTTCCCTGCTCCATTCTCACCAATTATGCCAAAGACCTCCCCTGCGCAGATTTCGACAGAGATATCGTTGAGGACCCGAACTGAGGAAAATTCCTTGGTAATGCCTTCGGTTCTTATAATTGTATGCATTATTTTTTCATCGCTGCATCGAAGGCAATCGATGAAGGTACAAAGTCTACCTCTCGCACAAAATCAAGAGCTTCCTTTGCACCATATTCGCGATCCATACCAGAATCTTCCCACTCCACCGAGAGCGGCCCTTGATAGCCAGCAGCATTGAGTTCACGAATAATGTTTTCGAAATCCACATCTCCATGGCCGAGAGAGCGGAAATTCCATCCACGACGCGTATCTCCGAAAGCCATATGAGAGCCAAGGATGCCCGCCTTACCATCGAGTGTCACTGCAGCGTCTTTCATGTGCACATGGTAGATCCTGCTTGCGTAGTCGCGGATAAAAAGATGCGGCGAGATACCCTGCCAGATGAGATGTGAGGGATCGAAGTTGAATCCAAGAGTTGGCCGGTTGCCGAATTCCTTGAGCAAGCGACCCGCAGTGTAGTAATCGAATGCTATCTCAGTCGGATGTATCTCGAGTGCAAACTTGACACCACATCGATCGAATTCGTCGAGAATGGGTGTCCATAACTTTACTATCTCCTTAAAGCCATCATCTACCATTTCGTCTGGAGTCTGTGGAAAGGAATACCAAAATTTCCAGATAGGACTTCCCATAAAACCTGTTACTACTCCGCATCCCATATTCTTTGCGGCTTCAGCGGTATATTTCATTTCCTGTATAGCCCATTTACGGATTTTTTCAGGCTGTCCCTTGCATTCCGCTGGCGCAAAACCGTCGAGACGAGAATCCCATATGTCGCCTACGCACTGTCCTGCAAGATGCGCACCAAGCGCCCAACAATTAAGTCCATTCTTTTCAAGGATTGCTTTGCGCTCTTTGACATAGTTCGGGTCGGTCGCTGCCGCTTTGACGTCCATGTGATCGCCCCAGCAAGCTATTTCAATACCATCATAGCCAAACGAATTGACTTTAGCGCAGAATTGGTCAAAGGGAAGGTCTGCCCATTGGCCTGAGAAAATTGTCACCGGTCTTGCCATAGTCATCCTCCTATAAAATCATATCTTCTTTATCATATAAGCTCTAAAGAACCTCACTAGAATGCCAGCCAAATCGCACCCTTTTGTGAGGATTCGACGCACTTACCGATAAAACGCACACCGATAGCGCCTTCTTCCGCAGTTGGGAAGTCTAGATCCTCCTCGGTTAGTGGTTGGCCTAATTTTATCTTAATAAGCGCGGTAATAAAGGTCTTATAGAGATTTGCAAAAGCTTCGAAGTACCCTTCCGGATGGCCTGAAGGTACTCGCGAGTATGATTGCGGATGAGAATAAAAAGGATCGCGGCCGCGAGAAAGCAAGCGTGAGGGCTCGCCGAGCTTCGATACGAAAAGGTAATTGGGATTCTCCTGCGACCATTGAATAGTGCCCTTGGTTCCAAAGATTCGCACCTTAAGAGCATTGTCATAGCCAATAGCGATCTGGCTAGCCCAATACAATCCCTTTGCACCACCTTCATACTCGACCATAATCGATGCATTGTCATCAAGCACTCGGCCAGGAACAAATGTATCGAGCCGCGCACAGAGCGATTTGATTTTGAGACCAGTTATATAAGAGACGAGGTTCTCGGCGTGGCTCCCTATATCTCCTACGCAATTCGATTTGCCAGAAAGTGCAGGGTTCGTCCTCCAGTAAGCCTGCTTGGAACCTTCTCGCTCAGTTGCATTAGCAAGCCACTCCTGTGGATATTCGGCATTGACAAAGCGTATGTCTCCGATATCCCCTCGGCGTATCATTTCTCGCGCTTGCTTGACCGCAGGGTAACCAGTATAGGCATAAGTTACGCAAAAGAAGAGACCTTTTTCGCGAGCAATCTTCTGAAGCTCCCTCGCTTCTGACTCTTCAAAAGTCAGTGGCTTGTCGCATACAACATTGATTCCTGCATTAAGAAATGTCTTTGCAATAGGATAGTGCAGTGCGTTTGGAGTAACGATGGATACAAAATCGATGCAATCGGGCCTGCTCGCTTCTTTCTCTGCCATCTCAACATAGGTCGCATAGAGCCTGTCGCGCGACAATCCTAGATTTAAGCCCGTTTCACAAGTATTCTCGAAACTCTGCGAAAAGCTGCCTGCAACAAGCTCGGCAAGCCCATCCATTGCAATCGCCTTGCGATGAACATCGCCTATAAAGGCTCCTTTGCCGCCACCGACCATCCCATATCGCAACTTTTTCGAGGTATTTACCTCATTGCTACCTTCAATCATGTCATACCTCCTCAATTCATTATCAATTGACTAAATTACTCCACTCCCAGCACATACTGCATTATTAGATTTTCGAGATACTCTTGCTTGCCAGAGGACCGGCCAATTTTTGCCGTAGCTGAGGTTCCAAAGGTCGAAGCAAGGTTAGCAAGCTCTTCAAAATTCAACTGCCCATCCTCAAAACGCCTTCCAATATCGCTGTCAAAAGACGAATAGCGCTTACGAACAAAGGCATCAAGTTTCCCATCATCGATAATCCGATTCGCAGCAAGAAGCCCAGCAGCAAAAGCATCCATGCCACCAATGTGTGCTTCGAAGAGGTCGGCAGGATCGACTGAATTCCGGCGAATTTTAGCGTCGAAATTAAGGCCGCCTGTCACAAAGCCGCCTGCGCGCAGGATTGCGAGCATGGCAAGCGTTGTATCGTAGACATTTATTGGGAACTGATCGGTATCCCAGCCATTTCTGGGATCGCCTCGGTTCGCGTCGACCGAACCGAATATGCCGAGTGAAGATGCGGTTTCCAGCTCGTGGTTAAAATCGTGGCCCGCAAGCTCTGCGTGATTAGCCTCGATATTGACGCGGAAGTCTTTTTCGAGACCATAGGCGCGCAGGAATCCTGCAACAGTCTCCACATCGAAATCGTATTGGTGTTTTGTGGGTTCCATGGGTTTTGGTTCGATATAGAACATTCCCTTGAAACCATGAGCCCGTCCATAATCCCGGGCAATGGACAAAAATCTGGCTAAGTGATCCTTTTCGCGCTTGAGGTCTGTATTTAGAAGTGTCATATAACCTTCTCGGCCACCCCAGAACACATAGCCCTGACCGCCCAACTCAATTGTAGCATCTATCGCTGCCTTGACCTGGTTGGCAGCATAAGCCACAACCTCTAATTCGGGATTCGTTGCAGCACCATTCATATAGCGCGGATGCGTAAAGAGGTTGGCGGTACCCCAAAGAAGTCGGACTCCCGTCGCTTTCTGACGTTCTTTGGCAAGTTTTACCATGTGAACAAGGTTTTTCTCGCTTTCATTTGGATTCTCGCCTTCGGGCGCTAGATCTCGATCGTGAAAACAATAAAAATCCGCTCCAATTTTGGTGAAGAATTCGAAGGCTGCATCTAACTTGTGCTCATGGGCTTCCATTGTAGTGCTAGCATCGCTTATCCATGGATGGATGTGGGTAGCAGCCCCAAATGGATCGGCACCATCCGCACCGAAACTATGCCAGTATGCAATAGCAAAGCGTAAATGTTCTCGCATGGTTTTGTCGCCAACTTTTCGCTCTGGTTCGTAATACTTGAAAGAAAGAGGATTGTCGCTCTTAGGACCTTCATAGCGAATCTTTCCAATACCTTGGAAATATTCTTTCTGTCCAACAAAATATTCTGCCATTCGCTTTTCCTTTCCGGAATTGTTCTTCTCCATACTATCCTATCTATAGAGAGGAGTCAGCGCTCCCAAATATCTCTCATATTCGGCATAGGCTGCTTCATATTTCATAACCTTAAGTTTTTCGGGCTCGACATTGGAGCCTTCATCGAAGTTCACATGCTTATCGACTATCGTCTCAATTTCCACAGGCCGAGAGCGCTGAATGCATTCGTAACACCAGAGAGCCTGAAGGGCTGCACCTAGGGCAGCTGCCTCTTCTTCTTTTGGAACGCGTACCGGCAGATCTGTCACATTTGCCGCAATATCACGCCAAACAGCGCTCTTTGCTCCTCCTCCTGTAAGTCTGATCTCGTATGCTGCAAATCCAAGCCTTTTGAAAGACCCGAGTCCAATCAGCATTGCGAAAATAGCAGCTTCCATCGCCGCCCTTGCGATATTCTCCTTCGAAAAATTCGTAGCGGTTCCTCCGAGGATGCTTGCCTTCCCCTTTGGCAAGTTTGGAACTCTTTCGCCATTGAAAAATGGTAAAACTACAATACCTTCGGCTCCAATTGGCGCCATAGCCGCCCTATGATTCATCTCTTCTATGCTCATGCTAAGAAGAGAGCGTATTTGTTCGCTTGCCACTGTACAATTCATTGTGCAGAGAAGAGGAAGCCATCCACCAGTGGACGAACAGAATGCCGCGAGCTTTCCTTCGGGGTCGACGAGTGCGCTGCTCGAATAACCATAGAGTGTTCCGCTTGTTCCAAGACTCATGGTAAGACAACCATTGCGAACCGTGCCGGTACCGATAGCGCTCATCATATTGTCGCCACCGCCCGCGGAAACGAGCGTTCCTTCTGGAATTCCAAAACGATTCGCTGCCTGTGCGCCGACCCTCCCTGCCGGGGTAGAAGGCTCGATCAAGGCTGGCAAATAATCGACTAGATTTGGATCGATGAGATCACATATACGGTACGACCATTTCCGCTTTCGCACATCGAAGAGAGCGGTTCCAGACGCATCTCCATATTCGGTAAGATAATTGCCTGTCAAAAGGAGATTGATATAATCATGTGGCAAAAGAACATGACTTAGGCGTTTGTAATTCTCTGGCTCATGTTTTTTCAACCAATAGATCTTTGGAGCGGTGTATCCGGGCAACATTAGAAGCCCGGTCTCTGCTAATAACTCTTCTTCTCCTCCGATAAGAGCTGTTAGCTCCTCGCACTCTTCAGCCGTGGATGTATCGTTCCAGAGCTTAACGGGTCGAATTGCTCTGCCATACTCATCTATGGGTACGAATCCATGCTGTTGTCCCGAAACGCCAATTGCCACGATTGTCGCCCGCAGTTGGGGCGAAATCGAACCAAAGCAAGTGCACAGCGCTTCCTCATACCAGGAAGCGAGCTGCTCTCTGGTCCCATCATTCCTTGCGATTATCGAAAGAGGAGCTTGAGCTCTGGCGACTATTCGCCTAGTTTCGGGGTCATAGAGGATTACCTTGCAGCTCTGTGTGCCAAGATCTATACCACACAAGCTCTTCATCGCCGCTGACTTCCTCTAGAGATGAAATCTGCTATCCAAAAAATTTACGTAAAAATCAAACTAACGTAAAAAACTATAGGGTCATTTCCCTAAAAATACAATGCGAGATATTGACAAATCATATCTATTATTGACATTCTCTTAGCATGGAGATTGTATGGAGATTCGCGACGCCGTCTATGTATACAGGCTGATTAGCGGAGAGAGACTGGCATGGCATGGTAGGTATCACGCTCATCGGGCTGGAGAGTTTGAATTCCACTATTTTATGGAAGGACAAGGCGCTTTGCTCATCAATCGCTCAAGATTCGTCATCGACGCCAATAGCATTTATTTTGTACAGCCTCGTGAATTTCATTCCATTCTTCCGGAGGCCGTCGAAAAACCTATCAGTTATTATGCAATTCTATTCGCTCCGCAAGCTGACAATCCGGCAGATAGAGAGATTGTAGCACTGATGGAGCATCTCTGGCATGCAAAAAATCGAGTCTTGCGCGCAGATGTAAAAGATAGATTTCTTCTTGAGGATCTTTATAGGTTGTCTAAATCCAATTCAGAGCGTTCTCGAAAGGCAGCCGAACATGCGCTAGTCAGCATTTTATATCGCTGGTTCGATCAAATCGAAGCCTCGATTGATTTCATCAACTCCAATAGATCGAAAAATGAGCACGTCGAAAGAGCTCTTGCTCTTATGTCCAAGCATGTAAGGGATAAATTGAGCTCAGATGACCTTGCTGCTATGCTGGGTCTTTCCGAAGAATATTTCATACGACTTTTCAGACAGCACTTGGGCATGTCTCCTTTTCAATATTTTACAAGGTTGAAAATTGAAGCTGCATCAGGTGTGCTCGTGGACAATCGGCTTACGGTTAGTGATGTCGCCACACGCTTTGGATTCGAAAATCCATTTCATTTTACCAAGGTTTTCAAGAAATGCACGGGACTTCCACCTCGAGAATATCGCAAAATTTTCTTCGAAGCAGGAAAACCTCTCGCTACTCCGGAGAGGCCCCCCGCTGGCACAACAAGCCTCGAATAGTTAAAAATATAGCCGCTAAAATACGGAGCTTCAAATGAATGAATTTGGAAAATTATTGCGTTTCGCGCGCCCATATCGAAAAATTGCGCTTTTTTCCTTTGTGATGCTTATTATCATGGTGACTTGCGATCTTGCGGTACCAAGGCTTGTAGGCCATATAATCGATCAAGGAATCCGACAAAGAGACTTACATACCGTACTTTCCACATCTGCGCTTATGTTGGGTATTTCTGCATTGTCAGCCCTGGCTGCCGTGCTCAACAGCGTCTATTCAATTCGGGTCGGGGAAGGTATTGCACGCGATTTGCGCGAATCAATCTTTATCAAAATACAGAATTTTTCATACGGAAACGTAGACCAGTTTTCGACCGCTAAGCTCATGGTCCGCCTTACAAGCGACACTGCTGCTGTTCAGCGACTTTTTCAGATGTCGCTTCGACTTGGATCGAGGGCACCGCTCTCGATGATCGGGAGTATTGCTCTCATGTTCGTGACCAGCAAGACATTGGCTCTTACGATGATGCCGATTTTCATTGT
>Ga0302236_1001719_pt1 | contig 14627 bp, 12 predicted proteins | sample AAG_UR_Gly_MG_FD_193509 | JGI IMG/M metagenome (GOLD analysis project Ga0302236, IMG submission 193509) | Enriched activated sludge microbial communities from anaerobic digester in WTTP, New Holstein, Wisconsin, United States - AAG_UR_Gly | ecosystem: Engineered > Bioreactor > Anaerobic >...
ACGAACCGGCTGCGTCCGGCGCAGTTGGCGTGCCTGACCACTCAGGCGCCGGAGCACGTGTTCAACCGGCGCTGATTTCTCAAGCCCGGCACCATGCCGCCCAATCCCTTCGGCGGGATTGACCAGGTGAAGATGAATCCAGCGGGCGGCAGCCCGAACCTGGTGAAACCCGCCGGTCCGACCGATCCCACGGTGACGATCCTGGCCCTGCGCGAACCGGACGGGCCGCCGATCGCCGTCTACTCGACCTATTCGTTGCACTATGTGGGCGGCGTGCCCAAGGGCGATATCTCGGCCGACTACTACGGCGTGTACTGCGACCGGCTCGAACGGCTGCTCGGCGGCCACGAGCAGGATCCGCCGCTGGTGGTCCTGATGGCCAACGCTTCCAGCGGCGACATCAACAACATCAATTTCCTCCAGCCGCGCCCTCCCAAGAAGCCCTACGAGCAGATCCGCTTCGTGGCCCACGACCTGGCCGCCAAGGTGCAGGCGGCACTCGCCACGGCCGACTATCAGGACCACGTGACGCTGGCGGCCCGTTTTCGGGAGCGAACCATCGCGCGTCCCCTGCCGACGGCCGAACAGATCGCCTGGTCCAAGGAGCGGTTGACGAAACCGGGGCCCAAACCCGACCAGGTCGACCTCTCATGGAGCTATGCGCAGCGGGTCCGGGACATGGCCAAGGATGAGGCGGAGGTCTCGGTGCCGCTGCAAGTCCTGCGCATCGGGCCGGCGTGCATCGGCACCATGCCCGGCGAGCCGTTCTGCGAGATCGGTTTGGAGTTCCGCCAGCGGGCGGCGATGCAGCCCGCTGTGCTCGTTGAATGGGCCCACGGCGGCTTTGGCTACATTCCCACCGCCCAGCACTTTGAATGGGGCGGCTATGAGACCTGGCTCGGCTCCTGCGCTTTCGAGCCGCATGCCTCGAAGAAGCTGCTCGACACGCTGCTGGAAATGGTGGCGGAGGTTCGCGACGTGAAGTGATCGCGTACGGCGAATCGATCACTCCGAGCAACTAAGCGGTTCCTGTTCTTCTCCAACAACAGCTTGCGATCGTCGCGGATCCTGGCAACAATTCCGTGACCAGATGCGGCTGATCAGCTACGCTGATCTATGGAACCGCCAGTTCGGCGGCACAAGCCAATAGACCAGGCGGAGCGAACTTCCACCGAGGGCCGAAACTTTACCATACACAATTCTTTACGACGGGCACCGCCATGCATCCAGCCACCGTGTTTCCAACTTGTCTGGGATTATTTTCCTTGCTCCTCGGGCTGTCGCCGGGCGCGTTGGCCGCGGAACCCGAAACGCCGGCTCCCTATGTCGTCTTTCTCGGCACCGGCGCGGCGGACATCCAGCGGCCGGAGACGGATCCCTGCGACAATTGCACCTACGTCCGGCAGCACGGGGGGCGAAACGCGCGGCGTTATTCGTCGCTGTTCGTTTCGGCGGGCGTGCTGATCGATTACTCGGTGACCGGACGGAAGGGCCTTGAATCGGCGGGGATCGCTCCCGCGGCGATCGACCATCTCCTGATCACCCATTCGCACGGCGACCATTGCGATCCGGCGGCGATCGTGGCCTTGGCGCGCGAGAAGAACAAGCCGCTGTCGCTGGCCGGCAACGCCAACACGGTGGCCCGGATCGAGGAGCACCTGAAGACCCTGGACGCCGACCAACGGCCGGCGCTCACGCTGCAAACCGTGAAACCGGGCGAGGAATTTGCGCTGGGGCCGTGGCGAGCCAAGGCGCTGGCCGCCAACCACATCCCCACGGAAGACGCCTTGCTGTACGTTCTGCGTGGGCAGCACAAATCGCTGCTTTACGCCACGGACACCAGTTGGTTTCCCGTCGGCACGTTTGCGGCGTTGGGCGCGGAGCGTCTCGACCTGGCCATTGTGGAAGGAACGTTTGGCGAACAGACGCAGCCCAACCTGCTGGTCGGCCACATGAACTTTCCTTTCGTGCGTCTGATCCGGCAGTTGCTGGTGGAAAGCAAGCGGCTCAAGCCCGGCGGCCGTTTCTTCGTGACCCACCTGAGCCTGCATTTCTGCGAGCCCTACGACCTGCTCGCGCCGCGTCTGGCGGCCGAGGACATCGTGGTCGCCTACGACGGACTGCGGGTGGACTTGTAAAGCCGGCAGCCGGGACCAAGCCGGTTTGATTGCCTGGCAAGGACAAGGAGCATAGGCAAGAACCTGGATGGCCTCTACGCCTCCAGCGGAACCTACCTTCCTTCCGAGCGGGCCGCGAAGGGCGGCGGATACGGCGCCGTCATTCAGAGCAATGTGGTCGGTCCCGAAGGCGGGCAGATGCCCGTGGAAGAAACCGTGAAGATGATCAACGCCGTGTGGTGACCGGTCCGTAGACGCTGAGGTATCACATCGGGACAAATGAGACCCAATTTCTGCCGTTTCCTGCCGCGCATAGGAGAAGAAATCATGAGCCCATCCTGCGACTCAGCCAGGAGTTGGCACCGCTCGCGGCGCCCTGCCGAGAAGCGTGTCCGGTGTGGGCTGCTGCTGTTTCTGTCGCTGGCGGTCGTGCCCCTTGTCGCGAGGGCTGCCGATCCGGGCCCGTTTCCCGGCACCAAGAGTCAATGGAACGGGTACGACCGTTACGATTTCTCGTGCGACGCACGCCCGTGTATCCTCGTCACGCCCAAGACGGCGGCTCCGGGCAAGCCCTGGATCTGGCGGGCGCGGTTCTTCGGTCACGAGCCGCAGGCCGATCTGGCCTTGTTGGCCCGCGGGTTCCACCTGGCGTACATGGATGTCGTGGAACTGTTCGGGAATCCCGCCGCCGTCGCGCATTGGAATGCCTTCTATCAGGAACTGACCACGCGGCACGGACTGGCCCAGCGCGTGGCGTTGGAAGGCATGAGCCGCGGCGGCTTGTACATCTATAACTGGGCGGCCGCGAATCCCGACAAGGTCGCCTGCATCTACGCCGACGCGCCGGTGTGCGACATTCGCAGTTGGGCCCGACGCAAGGGCACCAGCGAAAGCACGGCGCGGTTCTTCGCCGCCTGGCTGAAGAGCTACGGATTGACCGAGGAGCGGCTCGCCGAGTACCGCGGCAACCCGGTCGACAACCTGGAGCCCCTGGCCCGCGCCGGAGTCCCGCTGCTGCACGTGGTGGGCGATGCCGACGACGTCGTCCCGGTCGCGGAGAATACCGCCATCCTGGAAGCACGCTACAAGCAGTTGGGCGGCCAGATCACGGTCATCCACAAGCCGGGCGTGGGCCACCATCCGCATTCGCTGAAGGACCCCGCGCCGATCGTGGACTTCGTGGTGCGCTGCGCGGCACCCCGCGTCCCTTGATCGAATCGGCACTACAAGAAAAGACCTGGCCATCGAGCCCCACGGCACCTTTTCGGTCACGGCCGAAGGGCTCAAGAAGATCCTGGGGCTGTCGCGCTCGAAGTGGCTGGGAATCAACTACGATACCGCGAACGTGCACCACGCCGGCAGCGACGAGGTGGCCAGCCTCCGGGCGGTTGTCGAGCGTGTCGTACACGTCCACGTCAAGGATACCGTGGCCAAGCAATGCGTGGCCCTGGGCCAAGGCGAGGTGAACCTGCGCGGCTGCCTGCAGGTGCTCAAACAGCACGGTTATGCCGGTGTCCTCTCTCTGGCAACCGAAGGCGAGTTCGAGGCCGATCAGGTGCAACCCCTGATCGCCGCCAGCCGGCAGTACCTGGTCAACGCCGTGGCGGAAATCTAAAGCGTCTGTCCTGTTTGTCGCTGCGGTCTCTCCGCGCGTCCGAGTTTTGGGTAAGGAGTGAGGTTGGGTTGCTCATGATCGCTTATCGCCTGATCGAGTATTGCCGAAAACTGTACGAGGCTGCCCGCCAGGAGCCCCACGGGTCGTTCTATGTGCTCACCTCGTTTGACGAGCGGCCCTTGAAAGTCGTCAAAGCGCTCGATGCCAACGCCGACCTGCTGCTGATCAGCGGCGACCCCTGCTCGGAAAAAGTGGTCGCGCGGGCGCGGGCTTTGGGGGTGCAGCGAATCGGTTGCGCCATGGACGGAACCTCTCGGGCGGCGGTGCGGGAAGCGCAAAAGGCCGGCCTGCGCGTCACGGGCTGGCCGGGACGTAGCCTGCAAGACTACTATCTTGCCGTGGGGCTCGGCGTGGATGCTTTCTGCACCGACATCCCAATCGCGATCTCGACCTGGAAAGCCCGGCTCGAGCAGTCGGCCCCGTCCCCGCTGCCCATGAAGACAAATGAGACCCGACGCCGTTTCCGTTCGGCCGCGCCGAATGCAGACGTGGATGCCATCGAGGGTGGAAACGAGTTGGTTGGTCGACGGCCTTGGCCGGCCGTGGTATCATTCTCATGGAAGCGTCCAGTCAACCGGAACTGATGTAGGAATAATTCGAGGACGACAAGCTTGTCGTGCTGGACATCCGGGCTCGCGATTCGACTGGCCGGTGGCTGAACATCGAGATGCAGCTCACGGTTTTTGCCGGGCTGTTGCAGCGGATGGTCTATTACGCCTGCACGATGTACGTCGATCAACTGCAGCCCGGCCAACGTTATTCGGATCTGCGGTCGGCGATCTCGATTTGCCTGCTCAACAATAGGCTGTTTCGTGAGGACACGATTGCTCACCACCGATTCCGGCTGGCGGATCCGGAGCACGGCATGGAGGTTTCCGATTCTATCGAAGTACACACGGTCGAGTTGACGAAGCATAATTTGCGGGAGGAAACGGTTTCCTCGGCTCCGGCGATCCAGCAATGGGCGTTTTTCTTTCTGTTTGCGGACCGGTACGAGCCGGGACAGTTGCGGGAATTGTTGCCGGGAGTCGAGTTTCAGCAAGCGATTTCCGTGGTCGAAGCGATCGCGGGAAAAACGGAGGATCGGACGATGTACGACCAGCGTTTGAAGGCACAGCGTGACTATCAGTGGGGATTGGACAGCGCGCGGGAAGAAGGCCGGCAGGAAGGCCGGCGAGAGGGCGAATTGGTAGGGAAGATCCGAATCCTCCAAGAGCTTCTCGGCGAAGAGTCGAGTTCCGCGGGAGGCCTGGGCGAACGAACGATCAGCGAACTGTCCGCCATGCTCGCAGAATTGCAGCAGCGTCTGCGGTCGCGCGAATCCTAGCCGTCGAGGAGGAAAGGAGCTTCGGCCATGCGAGTCCCTCATCGGCGATCTTTCCTCAAGCACACGCTGGCCGCCGGCGCGGCGGCAGCCTTATTGCCCACGCCCCGGGTGCTGGGGGCCAACGACGACGTTCGCGTTGCGGTCGTCGGCCTCCGTTCGCAAGGCAAGGCGCATCTGGTGATCGACTGCTACATCGATCCTTCGCGACAGTATCACGGCCTGGTCTCGCGCGATCTGCCGGCGGCGGACGACTGGTCACCGGTCTCCGGGGCGTTCGAGCTTCCCGAAGGGGTTCAGCTCATGCATTGCCTGGTGTATCAGGTCGGAAAAGGAACCAGCTGGTTTGACGACGTGCGGATCTCGTCCCAGCACTCGCAGGCGAATCTGCTGGGCGATTCCGGCTTCGACGGCGTCGAGAGCTGGCGCGTGCTGTGCCGGAAGAAAGGCGAGGCCGATTGGCAGCCGAGCGATGCGGTGGTCCTGGAGCGGTTCCACAACGTCATCTTTCTCGAACCGGCAACCGAGTATGAATTCCGGGTGCGACGAGTTGCTCCGGACGGGAGCGTCCGGGCGGGAGCCAAGTGCTGGCCGCCGCGACCAAGACGGCGGAAGGGCGCGTCTGGAACCCCTTTCAGATCGCAGCGAACCAGCGGATGGCGACGCCGCCAGCCGTGTACCCGTGCATCGAGAGCGTCGACGGCAAGCTCTACTACAGCGAGTGCCGCGGCGGCACGATCTGGCTGAGCCGGTTGGACGAGAGCTTTCAGCCGGTCTGGACCAAGCCCTGGGTCGAACCCTTCGTGGTCGACGGGAAACCTTGCTACCAAGGGCAAACCCAATCGGCCGTCCTGGACGGCAAGCTGTACGTCTCCTGGAAGCGGGCCTATCACGGCGATGCTCCCCACGCTCGCCAGTGCGTCGCCTCGTACGACACCGGCACCGGCAAGATCGCCGGGCCGTTTGTGATCGAGCCGGACGCCGCTGCCGAAAGCACTTGGAACGGTGGGATCGCAGCAGTGGACGGCAAGCTCTGGGTGAGCTACTGCCGCTGGTGCGCCATCCCGGAAGTCCCCGAAGGATATCGCACGACGGTGACGGTCCGCTCGCTCGATCCAGACCTGGCGGGACTGGGGCCGCCCCAGGAACTCGATCCGCAGCCGACCGAAACGCCCTACACGCCGTTCCTCAGCGTTTTTGACGGCGAATTGGCCGTCGCTTTCACCGACTCGCAGGCCAAGACCGACATGCAGCCGCTCTGGCTCGTGCAGTTTGACGGGCGGCGGTTCCACGACCTGATCCCGATCAGCCCAAGCGGGTTCAACCAGTATGCGAAGGGCGTCCAGATGGGCGATCGGTTGGCTCTGGTTTGGAAGTGCGGTGAACCCTACGCTTCGAGGCTCTACGGCCGCTACATGTTCCACGACATTGGCCTGGCACTGATCGATCCGAAAACCGGCGCGGTCGAAAAGACCTCGTTGGTGGACGACGTCAAGTACAACTCCAGTCCCGACATCACGTGGCACAACAACTGTCTGGTGTACGTCTACAACAAGTTCGAGCACCTCTACGGCGGCCGGAACGATCCGGGTAGATTGTACGGGTGCTTTATCGGCCGCCTTCGGCCGACGGTGGATTGACGGACCAACACCCATCCCCTTGCGAAGCCCCAAACACGATTCGCTTGCTTCCCTAGGCTTTCTCGCCTATGCTCAGTCTATGGTCAATCCGCGCCAACCTTCCAAGATCAACCCGTAAGGAGGTAAAGAACATGGTCCACTACCACAGTGTCACGCAAGCCGTTATTGCCGTTGCCGCATTGTGCGTCTTGGGCATGCCAAACGTCTCTTTGGCCGCCGACAAGGCGGAAGAGGGCTTCGTCAGCCTCTTTGATGGCAAAACCCTCGATGGCTGGCATCTCATGAACGGCGCGAAGTTTGTCGTGGAGGACGGCGTCCTCAAACACGATGTGGGCCTCGGCTGGCTCCGTAGCGACAAGGAGTATGCCGATTTCATCCTGCGTCTGGAATTCCGCTTCCTGAAACCCAAACAGGACGGCGGCGTCTTTCTGCGGTCCGTCAAGGCGGGCGAGAACTGGCCAAATCAGAAGTACGAAGTGCAGATTGAGAACACTGCCCGCATGGCGAAGATCTTCGGAGCCCCACATGATCTCAATGTCGAGTTGGTGCAGAAGGTGCTGAAGCCCGACGGGGAGTGGAACGCCTATGACATCAAGATTGTCGGATCAAGACTCGAAGTTCGCCTGAACGGCGAACTGGTCAGCACCTCCAGCTCCGCGGGCACGTTGACGCGGGGCTACCTAGGCCTGCAGGCCGAAAACGGAGTTCACGAGTATCGCAATCTCCGCATCAAAGATCTCAGCAAGTAGCGAACATGCTGAATTCAGGCAAGCCATCGAGACAGCCGAGCCCTTCTCCCGCAAGCAGCGCTGCACCGGTCCCTCCTGTCACCAACTCCGGAATCCGAGAGCGTCGCGCTAGTCTCTCGAACGGGGCTAACGCTCACCGCCGGGGTCACGAGACTTTCTTCCCCAGGAACGTGGCGTTGACTCGCTGCAGGCGTTCGGGGTATTCGTGTCAGACTGGGTCTTCCTGTCCGGAGTTCGTGCGTGCGACGGCGCCCCACAATCCGTGCTCCCGGTAGGCGCGGGCTGCGTGCTCGACGACTTCCCAGTAGGCGTCGCTGCGCTCCTCCCAGCGGAGACGGTGGTCCGCGCAGTAGCTGACCCCTTCGCCCAGCACCAGCGGGATGCCGGGGAAGACCTCGTCGCGCAGTTTCACGGCGTGCTCGACCGCGTCGGTGGCTTTTCGTTTGTACTGGTCGATCTGCTTCTCCAGGTTTTCCTGCAGCAGACGCTCCAACTCCGGCATCGCGTTTGGTTCGAGGTTGCGATACAGCCAGATGCGGCGGTACCAGCCGGGCTCGATGGGCGGGCGCCCCTGACGGCTGTCGAGGAGCGCCTGGAACGGCACGAGATCCCGTCGCAGGAAACGGCGGACCGGAGCGTAACTGGCGGGGTCGGTCAGGTCGACATCCCTGCCGAGCAAATTCTGCTCGAAGACTTTGTAGACATCCCACAGGTAGTAACTGTGGAACGTCCATACCTGCGCGTTTCGCGGCATGGACTCGGGATTGACCGATGGCGTGCTGGTGTCCAACGCAAACCGGATGTTCGGATGCCGCGATTTCAGGAATTCCAAAGCCTCTTCATGCAGGTTCCGGAACTTGTGCAGCACATCAACGGGTTTCTTCTGCGATTCGTAGCCGCCGGAAAAATCCATGCCGTTCACCTCGTTGAAGATCTCGGCGGCGGTGATGGTGTCGGCCAGGCCACGCTGTTTCAGCTCTTCGAGGATCCGGTCCAGCCCTTGGGCAAAGCGGATGAAGCGTTGTTCCGGAGGCAGGCCCAGTAACTCGGACGTCACACTTTTGTCGGTAAACCAGAACGTGTGCAGGTAATACCAGCTCGAGAGGATCACTTTGACCTGGTGGCGTTTCGCGACGGTGCAGAGTTCGATCAGTCGTTTCATCAGATCGACGCGACCACCGGTCATGTGCTCCATCTGCCGGGTGAAATGGGCGTGGCCGGGGACCGCGGGATAGAACGTCAACTCCCCACGCGGCTTGCCCTCGGCGTCGTGCGTGATTCCGGCCCCCCCTTCGATGCGAATGCAGTTGAAGCCGCGCTCGACCAGTTCCGTGATGCGCAGTTCGAGATCGTTGAAGAAACCGTGGGTTCCCGTGTCCCACAACGCCCAGATCCAGAAGGAAATGGCCAGGCGTTCTCGTTCGGCTGCCTCCGCCGCCGGCGCGCCGGCGGCCGCAACCGCAGTATTAAAGATAGTTCCGAGTCCGATCTGCACGGCCTCGCGGCGAGTGAAACCGATGGACGGTTGCTGTGCGTCCTTCATGTCGCTGCTCCTTGGTCAAGGTGGATGAACCCCACGATGTTCTTGTGCTTCTCCGCCAGCGCGAAAGCCGCCTCGCGTGCCGCGAGGGAAGTGCCGCCGCCGGCGGCGACCAGCGACCAGTACACGCGGTCGAGCCTTTCGAACGGCCGGTAGTACTCTTCCAGTGGCTTGAGGTTCTCCGTGGCGATGATTGTCACGTTCCTGATCCCCATCTGCTCCGCCCCATTCACCGGCTCGACGGTCGAGCGGAGTCCGAGCGGGCGGAAGTGGGTGTTGTTGTAGATGCCCGCCGGCCGTCCCCAGATCCACAGCCGGTCGCGCACGGTCTCGGCGCGAAGGTCGACGGATACGCAGAACAGTGCGACGGTCGCTGAGACGAGCAGGATCGTTGTCGGGGACTGTTTCTTGCTGGTCATCATTTTCTCCATAACATCGGCCGTGAACGAAAGCCGGTAACCACCGTTCGAGAAACAAGTGAGCGGAATGGCGCTAGCCACCGGTTCCTGGCTGCCGGCCACACCGGCGGCTAGCGCCGTCCCGCTCACGGAACACCTGACACTTATTTCTCGAACGGTGCTAACCACAGGCGACGCGTCCGAGTCTACGCGGGACGAGGATGGTATGCAACACACGCCACAGCCCGGACCGACTTTCGGGAAGGAGAGCGGGAATCGCTTGCTTGACCGTCATCGGACCGCAGCGTTAGAATCGGCTCCTCGACGATGAGACCCAAAGGCGCAGGTACGAACATGAAAATCATTGTTTGCTTTGCCTTGTGGTTGATTCTGACGGGTGTAGCCGGCGCGGAGCCTCAGGCGATCATCGACACCGACTTCGGGGTTCCGGGAAAGCCCTTTGAGACAATCACCGTGGCCAAAGGCGTCCGCATCACCGGGCGTCTGCCCGACGGATGGAGCGACAACTCAGAGTGGAAAAGCAATGTGGTGGCCGAATACAAGCCGATGAGCGAGGCAGGGCGACGTTTCCTTCGTGTCGAGCAAACCTCCGGAGATGGCTTGCAGTTCATGCACCGCCTGCCCGCACTGGACGACGCCAGTGCTTATTACCGCCTGACGTTGACGGCTCGCAGCCTTACGGGCGTGAGTCTGGGGATTCGCGATGTCGGGCCACCGTACAGCACCCTGTCGTCGTTCACTCCCGCCACCGGCGGCCACTGGCGAGACTTCTCCTACGACTTTCGACTCTCTCCGCATCGGCCGGAGATCGGGCTGTTTGTCTATCTGGCGGGGAATGGCCGACTGGACCTGGCGAAGCTCAAAGTGGTGAAGCTCTCCGAGCAGGACCTCATCGCCGAGATCAAAGCCAGGCATCCCGCGGCCGGTTCAGGCAACCTGGTGAGCGCGTCGGTATTCCCGCTCGGGCTGCAAAGCGGCTGGTCGATCGATCGCGACTACTCCGACGGTGACGAGGTGAAGGTAGAAAGCGATCGGGACCTCTCAGGCCCGAGCGGCAGTCCGGCGCTGCGGATCGACGCGACCGTCAAGGGGATCCGCATTTACAGTGCCCCTTTCGCCGTGCCGTGGAGCTTCGAAACGCATGTGCTCAGCATCGCGCTTCGTGGCGACTGGGAGGGCAGCCTGGCGGTAACCGGTGGGCGCGGCCAGCAGTGCGCGAGGCTGCCGCTCAAGTTGTCGGGCGAGCAGTGGCAACGCGTCGAATTGCCGTTCAAGCCCGTCCTGCTGGCCCCGTCGCACGCGATGCGGCTGGAGGGAAAGGGAACGCTCTGGCTGGACGGGTTCCAGGTGGAACACGGGGCCAAGGCCGGCGCGTATGCCCCGCAGAAACCGATGGAAGTGTCTCTCGCTCTGCCGCCGTCCGATGCGGCCAGCGCGCGGGTGCAATTCACCGATGAACCGATGAAGGTCCAGTTTGCCGTGGCGGGCCAGGCCCAGGGGGCGGTGCTCAAGACCCGATTGGCGACCATGTACGGCGATGAGAAACTCTTGCCGGCCATCCCCTTGGACTCCGCGAAATCGGGCGTCATCGCCTGCGAGCCGTTCGCCCCGCACGGACTCGGACCGTATCGCCTGGAGGCGTGCGTCGTCGACGCCTCGGGGCAGCGTCTGAGCCCGTTCCAGGAAATCGTGTTTTATCGGCTCCACCGCCCGCGCTATTGGGGCCAGGACGCACCCGACTCCTTCTTCGGCACGCACACCTTATCGACCAACCGCCACCTGGCGATGACGAAAGCGGTCGGTGCGAACTGGGTCCGCCTTCACGATGCGGGCACGCAATACATCGGCTGGTCGTTTCTCGAACCCGAGAAGGGCAAGTGGCAGTTTCGGGACAGCGACCTGCGGCGCTATCGCGACCACCATCTGAAGATCCTGGGGCTGCTGTCGACGACGCCGGGTTGGGCCAGCAATCTTGGCAGGCCCGCGGCCGGCTACTTCGATCGCTACCTTGAGCCGCTCAGCATGGACGACTGGGCCCATGCGGTGCGGACGATCGTCGGCCATCATCGATCGATGATCGATACCTACGAAATCTGGAACGAACCGTGGGGGAGCACGTTCTGGAGTCTCAAGGTCGATCCGGCGCGGGGCCGCGACTCGAACGATCGCTATGTCGCCAGCGATACGCCCGCGAAGGATTATGCCCGCCTGCAAAAGACGGCTTACGAAGCCGCGCACGGAGTATTTCCGCAGGTGACCATCATCGGCTTCAACACCTACGGGGCCGAGAACGGCACGAAATGGACCAAGGAGGTGCTCGACTTCGGCGGACTGGACACTTGCGATGCGATCTCCTACCACCATTACGAAAACGGCTTGACGGGCTTTCCGGACGATCCCGCCGCAAAGGCCTACCAGGCGGCCGTGGGGCCGATCCTCCAGAAACTCGGCCGGGTGCCGAAGCCGGTGTGGATGTCGGAAGGGGCGCCGTTGTCCGGCGATGTGTCGAACGGTTTCTATCGCTACACGCTGCCCTACGAGAATCACAATGACAACTGGCGAATCGCGGATCGGCTGGCGCGCTACACGATCGCCCGCATGGCGAACGGCGAAGTCCGCCAGTTTCTCTACACCATGCACGGCCACAGCACATTCGGCGGCCCGGTGGAGTGGACAACACTGGTTACCGCCGAGGGCTTCTTGCACCCCTCGGCAGCGGCCCACAGCGCGCTGGCGTGGCTCTTGGAGGATACTGAGTTCGCCGGTCGCGTGACGTTGGCGGACGGCGTCCACGCCTACCTCTACTCCGGAGCGAACCGCGCGGTGGCGGCGATCACCTCGAGCCCGGCCCACGCGGCCTTCCAACTGCCGGCGGCGGCAGGGGTTCGGTCGTTCGACCTGTTCGGCAATCCGGTCGCAGCCGGCGCGGCGATCGACGATCGGGTGTACTACGTTGAGTGCGACGCCGGGCTGCCCGCTCTGAAGTCGGCACTAGGAGTGAAAAGCTCCGACACGACGGGAGGTGAGACGTGAAAAGGATTCCGCAGGCTTGCCCTGCGGAGCCTCCCGCTTCCCACTACAAACGCGATCATCCCCCACATTCCCGGCCTGGTCTTCGGCAACTCCGCCGCCGAAGACCAGGCCGGGGCGAGCGTTGCAGAGCCCACCTGCTCGTCATTTCACGGCCGGATCTCTGCGATCCGGCCTTCGAGTTTGGCCGCGATCCGACCACCGTGGCTGTGGATGAAACGCCAGGCGGTCGAGAGAACATTGGGCTCCAGGACCTGATGGTTGAGCTTCTCGAAGCGATCGCCCAGGTGCAGCGTGTCGGTGCGGGTGATGTCCAACGAGTTGCAGACAATCGTGTAGTCGCGTTCCGGCTGGATGTCCGTCTCGACGATGCGTTTGCCCGCAGGCAGCCGGCGATCGAAGCGATAACGGCAGCCGGAAACCTGCACCAGGAAACGCTCCTCCTGGGGCTTGTCGCGGAGGTTGGCCTCGATGACGGCCAGCAGTTCTGAGCCGCGGAGCGTCAAGGAAGCCAGCGCGCCGTCGCTGGGGCGCAGCCAGTTGATCAACTCGATGAAATGCACCGTCTGGCCCGCCTGGACCGCGGCACCGCGAAACTGGTTTCCGTAGCGATAGTGGCCCTTGGTGCAAAGGGCGATGTCAACCTCGGCGATGTCGCGCATGGCGTCGGTGAGCCAGTTGCCGAGCGTCGTCTCCGGGCCGCCCTCCCAGCTGGGCGGCTCGTCCACAACGCCGATCGGGAAATCCTTCCAAGCGGTGCGCGAGGCGATCTGGACAGGCTGCAACACGCCGCTCCAAGCGCCCGCATGACGGCTCAGGACAATCTCTTGCTGGCCGCCGCAGACGCCGTCGAACACGACCCGGCCGTCCAACAGGACGGCGATCCGCGCCTCCGGATTCAGCAAGTCCGGATCGGGCCGCAACACGACACGGGTGGTGTTCCGGCAGGCCACCACGATGCGGTTGCCTTCCTCGATGCGCGCATCCACCTCGGCAAACCAGCCGGGGCGTTCGATGTCCTGAATTTCCACCCACCAAGCGCGGCCGTGCGGCGGAAAATAGGCGCGGTGGGTGATGCGGCGCGGGTGCGCCACGCGTTTCTGCTGGAGCGCCCAGTCCAGCACCCGCTCCGTGCTGACGCTCATCGTGTTGTGTCCCACCTCGGCAATCATCCACAAGCTCCCGTTGTAGCCCAGGCGGCGCATTTCGTCCGTGATCGGAAGCGGGCCGGTCTTCGCGTAGATGGGCCAGTCCTGGCCGCCATGGACATAGAACATCGGCACATCGCGCAGATTGGTGACCAGACTGATGTGGCCGTAGGTGGAGGCGAGCGGAATGCCGGCGGCGAACACGTCCGGGTAACGGCAGCACAGGTAGGTGGTGCCCGTACCGCCCATGGACTGACCGGTGCAGACGATGCGGTCCGGGTCGATGCGGAACCGCCGCTGCACGTCCTCCAAGGCGGCGAGCACGTGCAACTCGCCCACCCCTCGCCACTCGGTGGGGCGCCCCTGGGCATCTCCGCCGAAGGGACACACCACGGCGAGGCCGCGTTTCTCCGCCTCGGACTTGTAGATGCCATCCTGGTAGGTCTCGTGATCGAAGTACTTGTTCTGATCGCCTCCGGTGCCGTGCAGCGCCACCAGCAGCGGCAAGGGCTGCGAACCATCGTAGGCGGAAGGCAGGTAGAGCCGGTAAGGCTGCTGGCTGCCGTCAAAGGGGGAGGCAAAAGCAAGGTGAAGATCGACGGGACCCCGGGCCGGATCCGCCGCGCGGCACCACGCGGTTCCGGCCGACACCATCACGAACCATGCCGCAGTCGTCGCAATCCACGGGAAAAATCGAGTCATGTTTCTGTCCTCGTTCAGGATGTGGTCTGGCTAATCGTCCGAGTCGTCATTTCGCCGCCGCTTGCCGGCAGGTGACGATGACTTCGCCGCCCTCCTGGATCGGCACCGAGAAGACCGCGTAGCGGCTCTGGTCCACCTGGGCTACTTCAAACGGGACCGGCTTCTCCTGCATGCGGACGGCGACCGGCTCGCAGCCTTCGGACAGAAGCACGCGGACTTCGGCCTGTTCGCCGGAACCGCTGCACGTCAGCCGGATCGTGCCGTCCGCTTCGTCCATTCGCCA
>Ga0302236_1001728_pt1 | contig 14585 bp, 11 predicted proteins | sample AAG_UR_Gly_MG_FD_193509 | JGI IMG/M metagenome (GOLD analysis project Ga0302236, IMG submission 193509) | Enriched activated sludge microbial communities from anaerobic digester in WTTP, New Holstein, Wisconsin, United States - AAG_UR_Gly | ecosystem: Engineered > Bioreactor > Anaerobic >...
CTCTCACTGTTCAGGCAGGGCGACCTGCCTAAATAACCTCCTTCCTTTTGCTGGTAATGGTCTGCCTGTTCATAGGATGTTAACTTCCCAAAAAATTATACCTCAAAGCTCAATTAGCCTTAAAACTTCCTCAAAAGATTTGCCTCTTTGAGCCATTGCCTTAAGAAGAACTTCAGCTCTGACCTTGTCTCGCTCATCATAAAGTTTCTGAAGTTCAGCCAGGGTCTTTTCGTACTGTTGCTTAAGTCCTTGAACCTTCAGTTCTGTCCTTGAAATCTTCTCATCCAGTGTTGTGCTTTTCTTAGGTCTGGCCATCACCTTGCCTCCGTTGCTGAAAGCTGTTTGCTGATTATTCTTGAGATTTCCTTTACTTGATCTGCATCTAGTCCAAAGCATTTAAGAATGTCTTTCTGCCTTCTTGTTACAGCATGGTCAAGCCGGTAGATCCCATCATAGTTTCTTGCCATCTCAATCTTCTCCAGCTCTCTGATTGCAGCAGGAACTGTTGCATAGTTAGGTTTGCTGGCAGAGCTGTTGAAGGTATCCTTCAGGCAAGTGAAGAACTTGCATCTGATAATCAGTGCTGCAAACTCAATAAGGATCTTTGACTCAGTGGATTCTTCTGAATGAACTCTCATAGAGCCGTTTCCAAGGAAGGACTTGTCAGCTCTGAAGAGCTTTTCATTCTCATCTCTTGACTTGTATATCGCAAGAGCTTCCTTTGCTGTCATCTTCTCACTTGTTACAATGCAGAAGTAGCCGCAATAGCTGAGCTCTTCCTCCACTGCCTTGGAGTTCTCTGTGTAGGTCATTAGCTTTCCATCCTTGGAAAAGATCAAATCAAAGTAGTGATGATAGCTTAGAGGAAAGTCATACTTAATGTTCTTGGTTTTATCTAAAGCTTCAGCCATCTTGTTCAGCTCTCTTTCCAGCTCTAGTCTTTCAGCTGCTGCACGAGCAACTGAATGATAGACATGAATGTACCTTTCTTTCTCATCGTCAGCATAGAGCTTTCTAGGCTCAGTTGTTCCATAGGTTTCATAGCTTCTTATGTAACAGTCTCTTGAGCTTTCAAACCTTCCTCTGTTCGCATCAATGACTTCATGAACCAAAGGCTTCATGCCCTTGATCATCATGATGAAGTGATAGCTCTTGCTTTCCAGTCCTCTAATGTTGCTCTTGCAGAAATAGCCTCTGTCCAAGATGAATGTTGCTCCCTTGCAGCCATAAGAGCCAGCTTTAGAGAGCATGAACTCCAGCTGGCTCATGTCGACGATAGAGCCGGGGTACTGCTCATAGAACAGTGGAATGCTGTTAGTGCTGTCGTAGGCAATGGAGTAGCCAAAGATTGGAAGGCCCTTGTCATCCTTAGGATGTCCATACTCAACAATATTCAGGTCCCCGGCCTGGCTATTCTTGTTGGTAGAGTCATAGCTTATGTAGATTCTCTTTCTGTGGTCCTGCCTTTCATTCCACTTATCTAAAAAAGAGGTCTTGGCTTCTTCCGGCATTTCCTTAAGAAACCTGGATACAGTGCGCACGGTAATCTGAAAAGGCAGTTGGGGGGTGCGGACAAAAAGTTGGACTTTTCTATGATACTAGACCAAGACTCCGGCGATACTCAAGAGGACTTCTCCCTCCCAAGGACATTTTGATTCGTTTTTCATTATACCAATAAATGTAATCATCAAGCAGGGCGCAAAACTCCTCGATTGACACCCCAAACCATGAGCGGGAATAGAACATCTCATTTTTCAGTCGGCCAAAGAAGCCCTCGCACGCCGAATTGTCGGGTGAGCAGCCTTTCTTCGACATCGACCGAACCAACCTGGCATCATCCATTCTCTCGATCCAGCCGGGCCAACGGTAATGACTACCCCGATCGGTATGAACCAATGGGTGCTCTCCAGCTTTCAGAGTGTTCACAGCCCCATCCAGCATCGAGTTCACCAACTCCGCATTGGGGCTCGTGCCCCGGGTCCAGGAGGTGATGTAGCCGTCAAAACAATCAACCACCGGAGAAAGATATACTTTGCCGGCGGGAATGCTGAACTCGGTGATATCACTCAACCATTTCTCATTGGGATTCTCGGCATGGAAATCTCGCTTGATGATGTTCTCGACCTCCGGGCTGAGCTCACCCTTGTATGAGCTGTACTTCTTTCTCTTCACGGAAGGAACGACAAGGTTTTCCTCATGCATAAGACGAAGGACAACCTTCTCTGAAATGGTGCTTCCATTGGAAGTCATGACTGCATGCAGCCGGCGATAGCCGTAACACTGCCGGTTCTCCAAGAACACATTCCTCAGGTCTTTCCTGACAAGATCATACTTATCTTTCTTCATAGATTGGATTTGGTAGAAGTAACTGCTTTTCGCCATATGCAGGGAGGGCAGCAGCTGCCTTATGGGGTACCTGCCTGTAAGGGCATCGATAATCATGGCTTTCTCCCTGTTGGAGAGTGTATCGATACCGATGCCCTCATCTTTTTTTATTATTTCAGCCGCCTTTTCAAGAATATCCTTCTCCATCTGGAGCTTCTGTACCTGCTTCTGCAGCCTGTCCCGTTCTTCTTTCAAGTCGTTGCATTCAGCCCTCAGCTGAATCTCCTGTTCTGATGAAGCCTTCTCGGATCCTTTCTGGGATTTCTTTTTCATCTCGGGGTTGCCTGCCTCCCCAAGCAATTGCCGTTTCCAATGCCAGACCGTTCTCCGGGACACTCCGATCTCTGCTTGGATCTGTTTTGAAGTCTTTTCACCGGAAGCTACAGACACTACAGCGGCCATCTTTTGCTTGTCTGTGCATTTTACAACAGGCTGTTCCTTTTTCAAAGGTTGAAAATCGCAAGAAGAGTCTTGGCTGACCCATTTCCCAAGAAGTTGGCGGCAAGGATATCCGAGAGCCTTGACCGTACGGGCGAGTCCTCTCCCGTGCTCCTGGTAGTATTTGACAGCAACTGCTTTTTGCTCTGCTGTATATCCTGATTGCATTCGAGACTTCTTGTGCAGGTCTCCATTTTCAAGGTATTCCCGATACCATAGCGTAAGCATCCTGGTGGTTGGAAGGGGTGCGGACAAAATCTTGGACCAAATCATTAGAGGAAGTTTAGATGTGAAGCTATGAACTAAGTATTATACTCGATGAGCACCAGTGTTAAAGCCAAGCAATCTAGCCTCGACAATGTACTATCATGCCCTATCGTCTTGCATCATATAGAGTTGTACATTCTCTATAAACACCAAATAAACCCCAGCTGTTGGGCTGGGGTTCGTAAGTCTTTGTGGCGTGGCTAGATAACCTTTGCGTTCTCTTCCTTCTCAAAAATCTTGCAAAGACTGCTATTGACAGTCTCGCAGATTCCGGATTTATTGATCAAGGCCATAATATCGCGCGAGGCATTGACGACAAAATCAGATTTTCTATAAGAATCCTCAGCCAATCTTCGCGATTTTCTATCCTCGGATTCCTTTAATTCGCGCTCAATTGCGGGAACAAGGCGCCTGAGATTATTTTTCATGATATAATCATTGGCGCCCCCTTTCATAAGTTGAACCGCTTTTTCTTCCCCGATAGTTCCGGAAACAATTATAAAAGGCGCTTCTATGCCACTTTCCCTAAAAATGGACAGCGCTTCGTCGGCGCAGAATTCCGGCAAGTTATAATCCGAGAGGATTATATCCCATTTCTGAGAAGAGAGAGCTGATCTCATTGCGGATTCTGTCTCTGCGCGCTCATGCACTGGAAAATAGCCACCCTTACGCAATTCGCGCAGGATCAAAAGGGTATCATCTTCAGAATCTTCTATCAAAAGCACTCGCAATGACTTGTTCATACAATTCTCCATCTGCCGATTTGAAATAGTAATTACTCTAATGTAAAATAGAAAGTGCTGCCTTTGCCTACAGCACTCTCAGCCCAAATCTCTCCGCCATGGCGGTGAATAATGCGCTTTACCGAAGCAAGGCCAATTCCTGAACCAGAAAGAGCTTTGGCATTTTCGAGGCGTTGAAATGGATCGAAAATCTTGGCCGCATACTTCATGTCAAAGCCCAACCCATTGTCGCGCACAAAGTAGACATGTTTGGAGCTCTCCTGTCTCATCCCAAATTCAATTCTCCCAAGCTCATGTTCTTGTGTGAATTTCCATGCATTGCCAATCAGATTCTCCAAAACCATCCTCAGAAGCATTGGATCTCCAGCGGCAAAGACGGCTTCTGCGATCGAGAATTCCACCTTTCGTTCGGGAGATGTCGTTTCCAAATCTGAAGCGATATCCTGTGCTATGGCGCTGAGATTCACTTTTTCTTTATGCATCTCATATCTTCCGATGCGAGAGAGCTGAAGGATAGCATCAATCATAGCCGCCATTCGTTGACATGCCGCTCTTATGCGCTGAAGATAATCCTGTCCTTCTCGATCTAGACGATCTTCATAATCTTCTTTCAGAGCCCGACTGAAACCCTCTATGCTCCTAAGCGGAGCACGCAGATCATGGGAGACAGAATATGTGAATCTCTCGAGTTCCTGGTTTACTTGCTCCAGCTCTTTTCGAAGCTTCGTTTCTGTTGTATCTACAACGGTGATAAGCGTCGCCCTGGCTCCATTAATTTCGATCGTTGCATTGCTTATAAAGGCGGGCATGGAACTGCCGTCTTTTCGGACCATTCGCATCTCATAAGTGTCGATAACTTCTTTTCCACTATATCTATCGTAGGCTCTGGACATAATAAGTTCTCTTTCGTCTGGATGAATTAATTGTAAGATGGGCAGACCTATTATTTCTTCTTCGGAGAATCTCAGCATGGATGCAAACTGCTTATTTGCAAAGACCATCTGGGCGTTCTGATGAATGCCAATACCGACCAAAGCATGATCCACAAGTGCTTTGTATTTTTCTTCCGATTTTCTGAGTTGTTCAGTCCGAGCCGCAACCAGTTCTTCCAAAGATTCTTGGTACCGCTTAAGCTCTTCCTCCATTTTCTTGCGTTCCGTGATATCCCGAAAAATAAGTATGCTGCCTGTTTTCGCACCAAAGCGATCCAGAATCTGCGAAGAGGTGACATTGAAATGCTGTCCTCGGTCTTCGAAAGTAATGTCTTCATTTACAGCATTAGTTGGCTTTAGCATTAGTCTTTTGAGCGGAGCTGCTGCCACTCCTTCAGAATTTCCCCCTCTACCAAAAGCGGGGACAAGCACATCGAGCGCATTTTTTCCAATGAGACCCTGCCGCTTAATTCCAGTCACTGCCTCCATTGATGGATTTGCTTCCTGTATCCTATTGTTTTTATCTATCACAATGATCCCATCTTCCATAGCCGCAAAAATAGTGCTTAACGACGCTCTTCTATATCTGAGAATTGAATAAGCCTGAATAGAGACAAAGGCCAATACCGCCAAATAGCCGAATGGATAGACTTCCAGTGGAGGAAAACAGGAGATAAAGTCGATAGACCCTAATGTTGCAATGTATAAGGAAATATACAGCAACTTAATTTGATCACGCTTGATCCCGGGCTCCATTGTTTTAAGAGCGATTCTATCGAGCTGCAATGAGCGAATAATGAAAGTACAGAAGAAAAAAAGAAAAGGAATGGAAAGCGGACCATATAATAAGTAGTAACCCCAAAAGTGATCATCGACGCCTCGAACAAGCGAGTCTGTCAACAAGCTTCCTATATAAAAAGCGAAAGCTATAACATAGCCTGCAATAAGGAAGCGTTTTTTTTCTTCAAGGATGCCCAATGAAGCTATAGTCAAGAAATAAATTCCGGGGGCGATTACGACGACACCCAAGAACGTGAACAGCTTGTAAAATATGAGGATGGTTCCCGTATCATTCATTAAATACATCAAACCAATCCCGGCTTGCCAAATAAAAGCGCTGAATGTCAGCATAAAAAACGATTTGTTGACTATAGCATTATCTTGAATAAGAACATAAATCCCAAGCAATAAAACCAAGACAGCAGTAATAAACATGGGAATGGAGTAAGGATTCATAGAATAATTTGCACTATCTAGGAATTCCTTTAGCATCTTGCCCCCTTGCTCAACTAAAATATGCCTTAAGGACCATGCCCAAGCCAGAAAGATGCCCTACTAACTTATATTCTGCTTCATTCAAGAGCCATTTTCAAGACTTTATGCAGATCTATGACATGCCTTGCTCTGTATGCATGAGCCAAACAGATAAACTCTCGCAGAAAGCAGCTTCGCATGCTATAATATATTTTATATCACTTGCTGATAATCCCATATAATATCATTGTAAGGAGTTCGGCATGATCGATCTAGTCATCGACGAATCCCAAAGAAAAAAGAACATCGAACGCTGTAAGAAAAGAGGAATTCTGCTTCCAACTTTTGCCCAGATGCGAGATCCCACAAAGATTTCGGCCACAATAAAGGCCGAACTCTCCAGGATTGGCCTTTGGGATGTACATCCGCGAAATCTCTTTAGAGTCAACTGGCACAACGAGCCCAAGGAATTTGGAGGTGGTTTCGGATCAGTCAACTATATCGAGATTCCTCGAGCAATCTCTGGCACCAAGGCTCGAATCATCGGACTTGCAGGCAAATGGTTCCCTACGGGTGCACATAAGGTCGGCGCGGCTTATGCCTGTCTCGCTCCCGAGCTCGTCACGGGACGCTTCGATCCCACGACCAAAAAAGCCGTGTGGCCGAGCACCGGCAACTACTGCCGGGGCGGCGCCTACATCTCCCGCCTCCTCGCTTGCCCGAGCGTCGCAATTCTCCCTGAGGGGATGAGCCGCGAGCGCTTCGATTGGCTTAAGACCATGGCAGAAGAAGTCATTGCTACACCTGGCAGCGAATCTAATGTAAAAGAGATCTTCGACAAATGCCTTGAGCTGCAAAGGACTCGCCATGATGTTGTCATCTTCAATCAATTCGATCAGCTACCCAACCATCTTTGGCATTATGCTATCACCGGCCCAGCCATAGAAGAAGTGTTCGCTACGCTCAACGGCTCGGCTGTCCCTGCAAGCGGAGCATGCGCCCATGTTTGCGGTGTAGTGCTGGCTTCCGGCTCAGCGGGAACACTCGGGTCGGGCTCTTATATCAAGGAAAAATTCCCCGGCGCAAAACTCGCGGTAGCGGAGGCGCTGCAGTGCCCCACAATTCTAGAGAATGGTTTTGGGGCACATCGTATAGAAGGAATTGGCGACAAGCATATTCCCTGGATCCACAATCTTCGTGACACCGACGCAGCAGTTGGAGTCGACGATGAACTTACAATTCGACTCATTCGGCTGTTCAACGAACCGGCTGGCCAAAAACTTCTCTTAGAAGTGGGAACTGATCCTTCCATAGTCGAAAAGTTGGATCTGCTTGGCATATCCGGAGTGGGAAATCTCATCGCTGCCATAAAGTTCGCAAAGTACTATGAACTGGGCGAAGATGATATCGTATTCACAATGTTCACCGACTCGATGGAGCTTTATCAGTCCCGTCTTGCGGAGCTGACTGAGGAGCGGGGTTTATACGATCAGCGCCAGGCTGACCGCGACTATGAATGCCTGCAGGGCTTATCGGTCGATTATGTCTTTGAGATGACGCATGTTGACAAGCGGCGTGTGCACAACCTCAAGTATTTCACCTGGATCGAACAGCTCGGAAAGGAACTTCCCGAGCTTCGAGCTCAGTGGAGCGATTATCGCAACTATTGGTCCGGTCTGCATGAGCAAGTATGCGCGCTCGATATGCTCATCGAAGACTTCAATGCGGAGGTTCTGAAGTGATCCTCTTAAAGGATTGCCTTCGAGTCGTTCAACTAAAAGCTGAAGATCTATGCGGCGTCGATGTACTGGTGGAAGGAAATCGGATAACTCAAATTGCAAAAAACATCGCGGTTCCTTGTGGTTCTCGTGTTATCGACGCTTCGCATCTTGTTGTAGCGCCGGGCTTAGTCAATACACACCATCATTTCTATCAGACCCTTTCGCGCAATCTGCCCGCCGTGCAGACCGCCAAGCTCTTCGATTGGCTTGTTTACCTCTATGAAATATGGAAAGGTATAGACGAAGAGGCGGTCTATGTCTCGAGCCTTTTGGCCATGGCAGAATTGATAAAGACGGGATGCACAATCTCAACGGATCACCATTACATATATCCACAGGGTTTTGAAACAGATATTCCTACTCTTCAATTTAAGGCTGCATCCGATATCGGCATGCGCTTTCTCGCCACCCGCGGTTCTATGTCCCGATCGAAGAAGGATGGTGGGCTTCCTCCTGATTCTGTAGTACAGGACGAGGATACAATCCTAGAACACTGCGAACAGACGATCCAAAAATTCCACGACTCAGCTTCTGATTCGATGCGGCGTGTTGCGCTTGCTCCTTGTAGCCCTTTTTCGGTCTCCGAGGAACTGATGAGAGAATCGGCGATCCTGGCCAGGAAATATGGAGTGAGGTTGCACACTCATTTGGCAGAAACCTCCGATGAAGAGGATTATTGTGTCCAGATGTATGGCCGACGCCCTCTTAGGCTCATGGAAGACTGTGGCTTTCTTGGAGCCGATGTTTGGTATGCTCATGGTATCTTTTTTAATGATGAAGAGTTAGAGACGCTTGCCAAATCCAAAACAGGTATTGCTCATTGCCCCTCGTCCAATATGAGACTGGGCTCTGGCATATGCCGCGTAAGAGAGATGTTGGACATCGGAGTACCTGTGGGGCTTGCTGTGGATGGCTCTGCTTCCAATGATAGTTCGGACATGCTCGGCGAGATAAGACAGGCGCTGCTGCTGCAGCGCATACGCTATGGTGCTACCGGCCTGACTTCCAAAGAAGCCTGGCAGATGGCAACTAAAAGCGGTGCTGAGATCCTGGGTTGGGAGCAATCTGGTTCCATCGAAGTAGGATCCCTGGCAGATATAGCTTGCTGGAATGTCGACAAACTTGCATATGCAGGCTCGCTATCAGACCCCTCGGCTGCACTCCTGTTCTGCGGCTATGACCATGCCGCAGAGATGGTTATTGTCAATGGCAAGATAGTGGTCGACAATGGCCGCATCGTCTGCATCGACGAGGAGAAGCTAAAAGAAGATGCAAATATGGTCGCTCTTCGATTATACAAAAAGGCAGGAATAGCATAGTGCTAAAATCGTGGCAGCCTGGCATAGGCCGGCCTTAGCATAGACCAGCTTTAGTGTAGGCTCGCAACCGCAGAGACGTATGCAGTATGGAGGACTCGAGCGTCGCAAGCCGGAGAAACGCCAGCTCGAATAGAGCGAGCCCAAGTCTAGTAGACCTTTAGCAAACAATGGGCTAGCTATGATTATTGAGGCGATTTCTGAGTAAGCGTCACTTACTCAGAGAGCACATTTCATAAGGATAAGGGAGGTACCGTATGAACACAACTGCGCTCATCATCGTTCTCATTTATTTGGCAGCAATGCTTGTGGTAGGGTTTTGGACAAACAAAAAACTCAACAAAACGAGCACCGACTACATGCTCGCGGGTCGGGCGGTGCCGATGCTCATCGTTGCTTGCAGCCTCGCAGCGAACAACATCGGCGGAGGATCGACGAATGGACTCGTAAATCGGGCTTTTGGCTCCTGGGGCATATCTGCATTTTGGTACGTGATGGCAGCATCCATAGGTCTCATCCCGATGATTTTCTTTGCCCCTAAGCTCCGCGGAGTCATGGCTTTCACAATTCCTGAAGTGGTAGGGCGGCGTTTTGGCAAGCCATCGCATATCATATCAGCGATTCTCAATATCATCGCGCTTTTCTGCCTCACTGCATCGCAGATTCTCACATCGGGTACAATTCTCTCCTTGCTAATCGGACTCGATCTCAACTTCGCCATCGTGCTCGCTGCAGCATTCACAATCATCTATACCACGGTAGGAGGGCTCTGGGCAGATTCGATCACCGATGTTTTCCAGTGGATCATCATCTTTCTCGGGCTGCTCATCGCTCTACCCTTTGCAATCAATGCTGCTGGTGGCTGGAACACAATGATGACTGCTCTCCCTGCTGAGAAGCTTGAGCCTTTTGGAACCCTCGGCTTTCTCGGTATTTTATCGCTCGTCATCAACTATTTCCTCACTTTTACTGCAGGCCCTGAGATGGTCTCCCGCATTTTTTCAGCCAAGGATGCAAAGGCAAGCCGTAATGCGCTCATTTGGGCCGCTGTTTTTATGGGGGTATTCTCTTTTGTGCCAACATTCATTGGCCTTGCTGGATATGCGATCGATCCCAATATGCCAAGCAATCAGGTGCTCGCACAAATTATCTTTGGCCACACTCCTGCATGGGTAGCTGGTGTCGTCTCAGCAGCGATCATCGCATCGACGATGTCGAGCGCTGATTCAGATATGCTCTGCGGATCGACGATTTTCACGAAAGATTTGTTGCCCTATTTCAAAAAGGATGTCCCGGATAAGACACAGATCGTCATTTCGCGCATTCTCAATGTGATCATTGGCCTCGGGGCGATGTGCATTGCGCTTTTCAAAATCGATATCATCACTCTCAATGTGTTCTCGTTCATGCTTCGCGCTGCAGGCCCAATCGCTGCCTTCCTTCTTGGGTTACTGTGGAAGAATGCTGGTAAATCTGCCGGCATCGTCTCCATCATCATTGGCTCGCTCGTCGGAATTGGTTGGCAGATTCTTGCGAACCAAATGAAGGTCGACAATCCCTATGGGTTCTTGCCAGTCGTTGTAGGCTCAGCAGCCAGTTTTCTCACCTTTATTGTTTCAACATATATAGAACGAGCCATGGGACGGCCGCCTGCCCCTATGCTTGATATCAAAGAATAGATCGACGAGTCAATCGACGATAACATTGAATAATATTAGCTAAGAATTGTTGGAGGATTTTTAATGGAACACCATTCAATGAGCAAAAAAGACATAGAAAAATTCATCGACGAACTTCGGACAAAAAAGATTTCTATGTATCAGAAAGATTTTCTTCTCACGTGGGAGAAGTCCCTCCCAGAAATCCAGGCCACCTTCCTCGTGGCCGATATCCTTCGCGCAATGAGAGAAAGCAATATTTCGCCTAAAGTCTGGGACTCAGGCATCGCGGTGTCGAACTTCCGCGACAATTCGACTCGCACTCGCTTTTCATTTGCATCTGCATGCGATCTGCTCGGTCTCTATGTGCAGGACCTCGATGAAGGCAAAAGCCAGGTCGCCCATGGCGAAACAGTGCGCGAAACAGCCACCATGATCAGCTTCCTCACTGAAGCAATTGGCATACGCGACGACATGTACCTTGGAGAAGGCGACCGCTATCAGCGCGAAGTTGGTACTGCGCTCGACGATGGCGTCAAGGCAGGTGTGCTGCCTTCCAGGCCTACAATCGTCAATCTACAGAGCGATATCGACCATCCGACACAAGCTATGGCCGATTTTTTGCACCTTGTGCATTACTTTGGAGGCCTCGACAAGCTCAAAGGCAAAAAGATCACGATGAGCTGGGCTTACAGCCCCTCTTATGGCAAGCCGCTGTCCGTGCCACAGGGCATCATTGGTCTTGCAAGCCGCTTTGGCATGAACATTGTACTCGCCTATCCAAAGGGATACGATCTAATCCCTGATGTCGTCGAACTGGCTAAAAAGCAAGCGATAGACTCGGGCGGCAGTTTTACATATGTCAATTCGATGGACGAAGCATTCAAAGATGCCAATATTGTGTATCCCAAAAGCTGGGCGCCATACGATGTTATGCTCCGCCGCGTGCCCCTTCTCCATGCTGGAGATAAAGAAGGCTTGAAAGAACTCGAAAGAGAAGCTCTCGCCAACAATGCAAAATTCAAGGACTGGGAATGCACCGAAGAAAAGATGAAGCTCACAAGGAGCGCGGCACCAAATTCCTCACAGGCGCTCTATATGCATTGTTTGCCAGCAGATATAACGGGTGTCTCCTGCGCTGCCGGCGAAGTCGCCGCTAGCGTGTTCGATCGCTACCGCGATGCGACCTATCGCGAAGCGAGCTTTAAGCCCTATATCATCGCCGCGATGATTCTTTTAGGTAGATTTGAGCGGCCGGCTGAGCTACTCGAGAGCCTCTTGACTAGAGGCAGACAGAGGACTTATGGCAACTTCTGATTCTAGGGTCTAAGAATACTAGAGCACCGAGCTTATCTAGAGTCTACTTGCTTTTCTCACAGTGATACAGAGAGCGATACTACAAGTGACCCTAAAATGCAAAGAAAGCGAAGGAGGCTGCCTAGAATGGCGCCGCTTTTTGAGTTTTCACTACCCTATATAAAGTCCCATCACTTTTTTTGCGATTTCAGCTTCTTGCTAGAGCCTGCAAGTTGTTCCTTCAGCTGTTTGAATTCCTTGGAACCTGGCTTTATGCCAAGATCCTTTGCAAGAGCGCCCCAGCCTTTTTGTTTATTCTTTTGATACAGCTCAACCACAATGTTAAGCGGCTTACTAGAAAGATGGGCCAGTGCTGCAGCAAGATATACTTCGCCAGGCGTAAGCCCTTGCGATAACGCGAAAGTGATGCTCGCTGTGGGCTGTCCCCAGACCATGGAGACTTCTGTCTGAAAGACCTGCATATTGACTTTTGCACTTATATTGAGCTCATTCAAGCCAGCTTCAAGCTCAGCATCACCGAGACCAAAAGTGATGACTTGCGCTTTAGCGCTCAGTACTACTAAACATACGATAATGGAAATTGCAATCGATCGCTTCATAGAACACCCCTTTTTCAAATATACTATGGCAAAAGCGCACCAACAATATGAACTATAATAAATGCCGATAGTTGCGCCCATTAGTATGTCATAGTCTAGACCGGGCTTGAGCCTCTTCGATGAGATAATGATGGAGCACGACTGCCTTATTGAATTCGGTATCTCGAGACGCAAAAAGCAGAGTGATCCTGCCCTTGCGTGCGCACAGGTTTATAGATTCGATTCATCATAATATCAAGCATAGCTGCTCCATATGCCTCAAAATGCACTCGGTATCTCTTTGTTTGAAAAAGAGATACCGTAAGTCCGGGTGAGAATCTCAGTATTGTGTAAGCCCTCAGCAGGCCCACTCCACTGAATCATGCCTCCCGAAAGTATCAGCGCTTCCCCTCCAAGAAAAAGGCCCAATTCGATATCGTGCGTTGTATAGATTATTGTTATACCTGAATCGGCGAGCGATGCGAGCACATCAGCGATATGCCGCGAATGCGCTGGATCCAGCATGCTTGCTGGCTCATCCAGAATTAGAATAGAAGCCCCCTGAGCAAGGCAACGCGCGATCCGCACAAGCTGAAACTCGCCACCGGAAAGCTCACCAATATTGCGCATGCTAAAGGAATCGAGCTTGCAAAGAGAAAGCGCCTGCAATGCGGCTTCTTCATCCTCCAATCCAGGCAAGGCCAGAACTTCCATGCGAGGCGTCCGACCCATCAATACAAAATCCATTACTCGATAATTGAAAGCGAGTTTTTCGAGTTGTGGCAAAAATGCTATCAATTGCGAGCGCTCTCTAGCCGAATAGGAGTTCAGTGAGCGACGATTCAGGCTTATGGAACCAGCGCGCGGACTGAGTCGACCTGAAAGAATGGATAGCAGGGTCGTTTTTCCAGCTCCGTTGGGGCCGAGGATGGCAAGCGTTTGGCCGCGCGCCACATCCAGCGAGATATCCTCTAACAAGGGCTGATCCTGTCTCCATCTGAAAGAGATATCTCGCGCTGAAAGAAACGAGCCATCATTCATCGGGCCATTCATCGAGCGATTCATCGAGCGAGCTCCACTTTTCTTGTAGTAAGCAGGATCGCAAAGCTCAGCGCGCCCAAAAGAGAGGTTATTATGCCGAGCGGAATTTCACCTGAAAAAACGGAGCGTGCGATAGTATCGGAAATAAGAACGAAAATAGCTCCTCCGAGCATAGAACTCGGTATCACGAATCGCCCATCCGGACCATCTACCGCGCGCACGATTTGAGGAATGATAAGCCCAACCCATCCTACCACTCCACACACGGCTGTCATTACCCCTACGCCCGCCGCAGCCGCTACGCTGACTATTCTGCGTTCCAGAGATGGCCGAATGCCAAGCGAATGCGCTACCGCATCATCGAGCGATAGCAGATTGACCCTCCAACGCATTCCATAGAGCACTACGAGAGACAGGAGAGCAATTGGCGCTGCGGATTCGAGTCTTTTCCAACTCATTGGCACCATCGATCCCATTGTCCAGAAAACAATATCAGGCAACTGATGCAGAGGATCGGCAATATACTTCATCAAGGATAGAAGCGATGAAAAAAAGGCTGATACAGCTAGCCCAGCAAGCACGAGTCTTAAGATCTGGCCACCATACCTGAATCGCTCGGAAAGCCATATCGAAAGAACAAGCGCCAATACCGCCATGCCAAAAGCCAGCGCAGCGATGACCGAATACGCGCGCAACCCTAGGACGAGCGCGAGCGCAGCTCCGAAAGCTGCCCCTTGCGATACACCCAGAAAACCCGCATCGATTAGGGGATTACTAAAGATAGATTGAAGCGAAGCTCCCGCACCCCCAAGCACAAGTCCAAGCAATATCGCTCCTAGAATTCGTGGCAAGCGAGAATTTAGCACGATTTGACG
>Ga0302236_1001744_pt1 | contig 14458 bp, 9 predicted proteins | sample AAG_UR_Gly_MG_FD_193509 | JGI IMG/M metagenome (GOLD analysis project Ga0302236, IMG submission 193509) | Enriched activated sludge microbial communities from anaerobic digester in WTTP, New Holstein, Wisconsin, United States - AAG_UR_Gly | ecosystem: Engineered > Bioreactor > Anaerobic >...
GATCGAGGATGGGCTGGATCAGGATCGACAGGAACGTGTTCCCCTGCCCGATGCCTGTGGTGCTCGTGGGCGTGGAGGCCGGAGGCCGGGCCAACTTCATGACCGTCGCATGGGTTTCGAGGGTCAACTCCAGGCCGCCCATGATAGCGGTAGCGATAGGCAGGGGGCACTTCACTAACGGCGGAATCCGCACCTCCAGGGCTTTCAGCGTCGGCGTCCCGCCGGTCGGCCTGATGGACAGGGTCGATCACTGCGGAATCGTAAGCGGGGCGGACACAGACAAGTCGAGGTTGTTCACCGTCGTGTACGGCGAGGAGACGGGCGCTCCCATGGCCGGCGAATGCCCGGTCTCGATGGAGTGCCGGCTCGTGCAGACCGTCGAATTTCCGACCGACGACCTCTTCATAGGCGAGATCGTAGGAGCCTATGCCGATCCCGACTGCTGTCCCGAAGGCGGACCGGATATCACGAGGATCAGGCCGTTCACGCTGACCATGCCGGATAACAGATACTGGGAGACCGGGCAGTATGCCGGGAGGGCCTGGAATGCCCGCAGGGTGAATGGACTGCTTCAGCGCTGAGGAATCCGTCCATGAAAGCCGCAGGCTTCCGGGCATGCTTCCCGACTCATGACGGCCGGATTCCCGACTGCCGTCCGGCGCCGGCTCATGCGGACCGTCGAGCTGCCCGACCGGGTGCCCGACGCCTGCATGGTCGGGGGAGTCCCGGCAGGCGGACGCCCTGCCTTGCGTCCGGTGGCGCGGGCCGTGCATATGATGCCCCGGCGATCTCCATCCTGGTCAGATGAAGCTCCGTGGTCGGCAGCGACGGCGTTCGTCGACTGCTTGAACCTCCGACCATCGGATGTCCGCATATTACGCGGACCATCGCAGTGTTTCGGACAATTGGAGGACTTTGCAAAATGGCCGATAGATATCTGATAACAGGGGGCGCAGGATTCCTCGGCATAAACCTCGTCCGCTACCTCCTCGCGAAGGGGTGCGACGTGACCGTGCTCGACCTCGTCGAGTTCGACTACGAGGACTGCAGGGACAGGATAAGGGCCGTCCGGGGAGACATCCGCATCCGCGAGGACGTGGCGAAGGCCCTGGAAGGGGCGGATGTGGTTGTTCACACGGCCGCCGCACTCCCGCTCTACAAGCCGGAGGACATCTACAGCACGGACGTCGAGGGCACCAGGATCGTTATGGAGGAATCGGTGAAGGCCGGGGTGAAGCGGATCGTGCACATCTCCACCACAGCCGTCTACGGAATCCCCGATCATCACCCGCTCTTCGAGACCGACAGGCTGTTCGGCGTAGGTCCGTACGGAGAGGCCAAGGTCGCGGCCGAGAAGGTCTGCGAGGAGTTCCGCAGCGGCGATGTCTCAGTTCCCATACTGCGGCCCAAGTCCTTCATCGGGCCTGAACGCCTGGGCGTCTTCGCCCTCCTGTACGAGTGGGCCCGGGACGGACACGGATTCCCCGTCCTGGGAAAGGGGGACAACCCATACCAGTTCCTGGACGTGGAGGATCTCTGTGACGCGATATGGCTCTGCTCGACGCTTCCGGGCGACGTCGCCGGCGACACCTTCAACGTCGGTGCGGCAGTGTACGGCACTCCGCGCTCCGACTTCCAGGCCGTGCTGGATTTTGCGGGCCACGGACGGCGTGTGAAGTCCATCCCGGTGAAGCCGGCGGTCATGATGCTGAGGCTGCTGGAGGCGATGCATCTGTCGCCTCTGTACAAATGGATCTACGAAACCGTGGACAAGGAGTCGTTCGTCTCGATCGACAAGGCCCGGAAGGTTCTCGGGTTCGAACCGAAGTTCTCGAATGTGGACGCGCTTCTGAGGAACTACAGATGGTATCTAGAGAACTGCGACCGATTCGGCAGGAAATCGGGTCTCACCCACAGGACGCCATGGGCGCAGGGTGCGCTGAAGCTGGCCAAGATCTTCTTCTGACGGACGCCACGGCGGCCCCGGTGCGCGGGCATGCCCCGGGCACGGCAGCCGGGCGCATCCCGGAGGTGGAGTCTACATGAGATGTCTGGTGACCGGCGGGACCGGGCTGGTGGGCTCGAACCTGGCCCTGGAACTGGCTGCATCCGGCCATGATGTCGTGATCACGGGCAACGAGGCGGAGCAGCAGCTCCCGGGTTTCACGGGGAAGTGCCTCAATCCCGGATTCCTGGGCATCGACTGGGATGCGATCGGCGAGGTCGACGCCGTCTTTCACCAGGCCGCCCTCAACAACACCCGTAACATGGACAGGGCCGAGATGTTCAGGGCGAACGTCGAATCCTCTGCCGCCCTGTTCAAATACGTCGTCGAGAGGGGCTGCAGGAGGATCGTCTATGCCTCCTCGACGGCCGTCTACGGAAGGAATGCCGCCCCGTTCCGGGAGGAGGGCCCCTTCGACCTCAATACCCCTTACGCCGAATCCAAGAAGGCGCTCGAGGAGTACGCCACATCGTTCGCCGCCGCACATCCCGGCGTGGTGGTCGTCGGCCTGAGGTACTGCAACGTCTACGGCCCCAGGGAGAACCACAAGGGTACGCGCGCCACGATGATTTACCAGCTCGCGAGGCAGATGATGTCTGGGAACCCCCGGCTGTTCGAGTTCGGGGAGCAGAAGCGCGACTACATCTACGTGAAGGATGTCGTCAGGGCGAACCTTCTGGCTTCCGCGGCCGGTGCGAGCTGCATCGTGAACTGCGCCTCGGGACGCGCGACCACCTTCAACAGGCTGGTGGAGATCCTCAACTCCGAACTCGGTCTCGACAGGAAGCCCGAGTACTTCCCCAACCCCTTCGGGGCCAACTATCAGTCCGACACCAGGTGCGACACGGCGGAAGCCGCAGAAAGGATCGGCTTCGAGGCCGCCTTCGGGATCGAGGAGGGCATCCGCGACTATGTAGAGAGCGGCTGGCTCACAAGATGATCCGGATACGGCCATGATTGTGTCGTCGTAACAGCCCTTGACCTGACCGGCGGGTGAGTGTTCGCAACTGCCGGATACGGTCCGCCTCTCGGTGATCCGGTCCCGGTAATCCGCGAGTGGGAGGCGTTCGTGCCTGCAGGATCCTTCCACACTGTGCCGGGGGCTCCGGAAGCCGTCCACTGAGCCGGGGACGGCCAGCTTGACCCTGGGACACCGCATGGAGTAGACTGCTGCAGCAGCAGTCTTCCTGGGGGGTGTGCCACGGCAACTCTTCCTGGATCAGGGCGCGAGTCCTCAAGCATTCCGTCATCCCCCGTCGGTTCGGGCCGGGGGCTCCCTCATTCAATGAAGAAACCATCGTTGCTCGCGGCTGTCGTCTGGGTGGCTGGCGCGCTGCTCCTCCTCACCGCCGCCGGTGCGTTGATCCTCGACACAGAGCGCAGGCAGGCGGGGAAGAACGCCTGGAGCGAGCTCGAATCGATAGCCGGGTTCTCCTCGGAACAGATCGGCATATGGCGTCTCGACCAGATCATGGACGCCGGGGCGATATCGACGGATCCGCTCCTGACGCCTCTGGTCCCGGCATTCCTCGCCTCGCGGTCCGGTCCCACGGCTTCGATGCTGCAGTCGTTCTTCCGCCAGAAGATGCTCGAACACAGCTATCTGGACATCATGCTGGTGGATTCCTCGGGCACCGTTCTCCTTTCCGGATCGGACCCGCCCCTGTTCCCCGACGGGCTTCCCGGAGAATGGCTCCGTAGCATTGAGGATACCCTCGAGGCGCCTCTCGTGGACATGTACGTACAGCCCGGCGATTCAGCCCCTCACGTCTCGGTCGTCGCGCCCCTCCCGGACGAATCCGGCCGGATGCGGGTCCCGTTCGCGTGCCTCATCCTGATCAGCGACGCCTCGGCCTTCCTGGAGCCGATCCTCAGCCCCGGGCCGTCCATCGATGAAGCTGTCGAGGTCGTTCTCATCGAGGTGCATGACGACGATGCCCGATTCCTCAGCCCACCGGAACGGTCCGGGCTCGACGCCTGCGATATCCGCATCCCGTCGTACGGCAGCGGACAGGTCGAGGCACAGGCTGCGTCAGGTGCGCGGGGCACCCTGTCGGGGACGGCCTACCACGGCGGCAGGGTGCTCGCTGCTGCGGCCTCGGTCGAAGGCTCTCCGTGGGTCCTCATCGCGATGATGGAGGAGTCGGAGGTCACCGGCGGCCTCCGCTCGCGGTTCGGGCTGCTGATCGGCCTGCTTGTCCTGTCGGCCTTCACCATCTGCTTCGGAGGACTGTTCCTCTGGCAGCATGAGAAGAAGCGCCATTTCGAGGAGCTGTACCGTTCCGAGTCGCGTCTCAGAGCCTCACAGGATCGCCAGGGCATCACTCTTCGCGCCGTGGACGATGCCGTGATCTCTGCCGATCTGGCCGGCAGGGTGGACCAGATGAATCCCGTCGCCGAGGAGCTTACTGGTTGGAGCAGCACCGACTCGGCCGGCCGGCCGGTCTCGGAGGTGTTCAGGACAATCGATCCGGATTCAGGGGAGCCGGTCGATGACCCCGTGGCGGGAGTCCTGGCGGAGGGGCGCGGCACGAGGCCATCCCGTGCAATCCTTCTTGCCCGCGACGGCAGGCGGACGCCGATCGAGCATTCGGTCTCCCCGATCCTCGATTCGGGCATGGAGCCCGCCGGCGTAGTGCTCGTGTTCCGTGACAGAACCGATGAGCTGCTGGGAAGAGGCGTGATCGAGATCAGGCTGGAGCTGATCCGCAGTATCGCGGAACTGCCCCGGGACGAATTCCTGTCCTACGCTGCCGGATCTGTGCTGTCACTCGTCGGTGCGTCGGAAGGTCTCTTCTGCACGGTCGGAGCCGATGGGAAGCCCGAGGCGTTCATCTCCTGGTCCGGAGGGTGTGAATCGGAGTCCGACGGCGGGTTCTGTCCGTCCGGGCAGCACCCGGCGCTCATGGACGTCCTGGAGAGATGCCTCGTGGATGGCGTGCCGATCTCGTCGCGATCAGGAGACGGGGCGTCCATGACGGCAGCCGTGCCGGTATCGCGAGAGGGTTCGACGGCCGCACTGTTTGCAGCCTCAGGGATCCCGTCGCTCCTCTTCAAGAGGAGGATGCAGATCCTCGAGTACTTCGCCTCCGTCATCCTCGACCTGATGGAGGGCAGGAAGATCGAGAGCGCGCTGAAGGAGAGCCAGAGGCGATATCGCGAGATCTTCGACGGCGGCAGGGACGGCATGGTCATGGTCAGCCCCGGCGGGAGAATCCTGGAGGCGAATCCGGCGTACTGCGAGATGCTGGGATATGCGCCGGGAGAACTCGTCGGAGCCGCCGACCCGCTGTTCCCGACAGACGACCAGAATAAGGGAACCATTGCAAGGCCGCATGACGGCGGGGGCGGAATCGAGTCCGGCTTCTACGCCATGAGACTCGTCAGAAAGGATGGCGCTCCAATCCTGGTCGAGGTCAGGGCGTATTCCGTGCCGGACCAGGACGGGAGGCCGGAATACCGCTGGTACCTCACCAGGGACATCACCGAGTCCGAGCGGCTCGCCCTCGAGACTGAACAGCTCCGGACGCAGCTCGAACAGGCCCGGAAGCTCGAGGCGATAGGCCGGCTTGCGGGAGGGGTGGCCCACGATTTCAACAACCTGCTGATGGGCATAATGAACTACGCCGAACTCTGCCGGGACAGCACGGCTCCGGGCAATCCGATACGGAAATGGCTCGACGAGATAGTCAACATTACGAACAGGTCAGCGGAACTCGTCAAGCACCTTCTGGCCTTCGCGAGGAAGCAGGCGGTGTCGCCCAGGGCGCTGGACATCAACGATGCGGTTACGAACATGCTCCGGATGCTAAGACGCCTGATCGGCGAGGACATCGAGCTGAACTGGATACCCGGCCAGGATACGCGCACGATCCTGATCGATCCCGCTCAGTTCGACCAACTCCTGGTGAACATGGCCCTAAACGCGAGGGATGCCATGGACGGACCGGGCACGCTGACGATCGAATCGGTCAATTCCCAGTTCGATGCCGGGGACTGCAGGGTCCATCCCGAATGCACACCGGGCGCTTACTCGACGGTCATCATCTCGGACAGCGGTCGCGGGATGGAACCTGACGTCATCCCGCACATCTTCGAACCCTTCTTCACTACGAAGGGGACGGGGGAGGGCTCCGGGCTGGGCCTCGCCACAGTCCACGGGATCGTCAGACAGAACAACGGTTTCATCACCGTCTACAGCGAACCGGGGAGAGGCACCACGTTCCGGATCCATTTCCCTTCGCACGAAGGGATTCCCATCAGGTCGGGCCCCGTGGATACCTCGGTGGAACAGACTGCAGGAGATGAGACTGTTCTTCTGGTCGAGGACGAAGAGGCGGTGAGGACCACTGTGGAGGCATTTCTCAACAGGCTCGGATACAGAGTGCTTGCAGCGGAGGGGCCGGAACAGGCCCTCGAGGTCGCAGCGGCTTTTCAGGAGCGGATCGACCTGCTGCTGACCGACGTCGTCATGCCGGGGATGAACGTCAGGGATCTCGTGGCGGGCATGAAGCAGATGCACCCGGACATCCGCTGCCTGTACATGTCGGGATACACATCGAACGTAATCGTGCACAGGGGCATACTCGATGACGCGGTGGACTTCCTGGCCAAACCCTTCACCCGCGACCAGCTCGGCCGGAAACTGCGCGAGATGCTGGAAAGGAAATGCTGACCGGAGGAAGCGGAGGGCGCTCGTCGCCCCTGCAACACCGGACAACGGGACCGCACTGGACGGACCCGCCGTCGAAGGGTTCCGGATCGTGTGCAATCCGTACTCCGGATCGATCGCCTGCTCTCCTCTCACGGGGACATGGACATGCCGGCTCAGGGATCTACAGGGCCGCACGGCTGCTGTATCCCGGTCCGACGGCGATGCCGGGGCCTTCGGACTGGACGGGCTGCCTCCCGGAGTCTATCTGTTCGAGGCGGAAGCCCCTGGCGTCCTGTTTACTGGGAAGATCTTGTCGGTTGAGTGGTAACAGTCTCCTGAACAGCGATTACCGCCTTCCGGAGACGACGCTGCTGTTTTCATGGAACCCTTCCGGCTCGCAAGCCGGTGTATGGAGGGAATGAATGTTCCCACTTCGTGACGAGAATCCCGCGATACATCGATCTGTGGTGACGTTCCTGCTGGTTGCGATAAACGTCATCGTCTGGGTATTCGTACAGAAGCTGGGCAGCGACCCCGCACTCTCCCAGTCGGTGTGGAACTACGGACTGATCCCCGGGGAGCTGCTGGGAAGAGTGGAGCCGGGTACGCAGGTCATGGTGGGGAAGCGGGTGTTGGCCGTCCTGGACGGTATCTCGAAATGGTGGACAGTGCTGACGTCCATGTTCATGCATGGCGACTGGATGCACATCATCGGCAATCTGTGGTTCCTTGTCGTGTTCGGCGACAACGTAGAGGATGCGATGGGACCGCTGAGATTCGCTCTCTTCTACATCCTCTGCGGAGTGGCGGCGGCCGGAGCCCAGATCGCCTCGGACCCGGACAGCACGCTCCCGATGATCGGCGCCTCGGGCGCGATAGGCGGAGTCATGGGCGCGTACCTTAGGCTGTATCCGCGAGTCCGGGTGCAGATGCTGATCTTCCTGGGCTTCTTCATACGGATCGTGCCGGTTCCGGCGTTTCTAATGCTGGCGTACTGGTTCGTGCTGCAGCTCGTATCGGGAGCCGTATCCGGCGGGACGGGCGGTGTAGCCTTCTGGGCGCATGTCGGCGGTTTCTCCGCGGGGTTCCTTCTGGTGAAGCTCTTCTGCAGCCGCTCCAGGTTGGCGGCTATCAGATTTCGCAGGGAGGCCGCCTGGACACTCCCATCAGATCGTTTTTAACATCTGTGACTTCCAGTGCATAACTGTGATTCTTGCGCATTGAAATACGTATATTCGTATAGCATCGTATTGTGGTGCGTGAACCGATGAACCTGACTCGATCTGCTGGAGTTGTCGCAGGCTCGATCTTTCTGAAAACCGGATTTATCGCATGTATGTGTCATAAAATCAACATAATCTGATCCCGGGAAACTGCTATATTGTTTGCAGGCATGATATTACCGCTGCATTTCAAGCATCTCAAGCCAGGGCTGGGCCTCGCTGGCTTGGCCGGTATGCTGGCACCGTGGATCGCGGTCGGCTTGTTCTGGCTCTGGCTGCGGAGCGCGTGGGCGGCGATTCTGGCCTATCACGCTCTCATCCTGCTTCTGCCGGGGCGACGCCTCCGTGATGTTGCCAGGGGTTGGAACACCGGCCTGATTCTGGCATCTGTGCTTCCATGCCTGCTGGCCGGGCCTCTGACCTGGCTGCTCCTGCCGTCGATGGTCCGTACGCCTGTCGGCGAATGGCTCGCTTCATTCGGGCTCTCCGGATCGGCCCTGTATCTGATGGCTCCCTACTACGGCCTCGTCCATCCCGTTCTCGAACAGGCTCACTGGGGGCCGCTCCGAGCGCGACCCGGGCTCGCTCTGCCGGCTTCGGCTATGTTCGCGGGGTATCACGGGCTGGTCCTGTCCACGGTCATGGAACCGACGTGGATTGCGGTCTGCATCGTGGTCCTGTTCGCGTCCTCCCTCGCCTGGACGGCCATACAGAGGAAAACCGGGGGGCTGATGGTCCCCGTCCTGTCCCATGCCGCCGCCGACGCCGGCATGATCGTCGCCGCCCTCCTCCTCGCATCAGATCGCTTTTAACATCTGTGACTTCCAGCGCATACCCGCCATTCCAGCGCATTGAGATACATATGCTCGGATAACAACGATTAAATATGAACCAACGATCCTCGTATGGTCTACTCTTATCTGTCACAGATTTGATTTCACCGGAATCGGAACGATTGTAGACATTCGCTATAATTGCAAATCATCCAGCCTGTACAACTGCCGCATCAGATCGCTTTTAACATCTGTGACTTCCCGTTCGTGTCTGTCGTTTCAGCGCATTGAAAGCATGTACTCTGATGACAGCGAATTGTCGGGTGTGATCAACAATCCTCACTTGGTCTATTCCGATTTTCGAAAGCGCGTTCTCGCGGAAATCGAACAAAACGCAATTACATGACGTAAATATAATATCAACCTAGTCTGTAAAACTGCTATAATGTTTGCAGGCAAGATGTTATCGTTGCATTTCAAGCATCTCAAGCCAGGGCTGGGCCGGGCTGGGCCGGTGGGGGTGGGCTGGTGGCTGGTGCGGCCGGGTGAGCGGATGCGATAATAGCATATGAGGTTTGATGGATGGTTCCAGATCGATGTGCGGGGCATTCGCCTGGTCCCGCCCGCCGTCGTCCTCGCGGCCGTCCTGTCCGGTTGCGGAAGGTCCCCCCGGGGCTTCGCCGAGCAGGTCAGCGGACTCGACATCCCCGACGGCGAAGTGGTCGTCTCCTTTACCGACTGGTCCCGCGTAAGGGCCAGCGGTGGTCTTTTCTCCGAAGCCGTACTCGAATTCGATCCCGAGGGTTTCGCATCGCTCGAGCGTCAGGCTCTTGTCATGGGGTATGTCCCTGTCGAATCGGACTGCGCCGGGGAGCAGGACTCATACGACGAGGCCGGGATGAGCGCCCACGGTTTCGCCGAGGCCTCCGCGGAGATTTCCGGGCCTGAAGCCGGGCTGTTTCTTTACAGGCACGACTCGCCAGGATCTTACTCGCTCCCGGTTCTGGACCCCGGCCGGAGGCGTCTCCTGGTCCGCACGATTATCATATGAGTCGGCGGCCCGATCCGGCTGCCTGCATGACCGGACCGCATGGAGGTGAATCTTGCAGTCGACCCGTGTCCAGCCCTATCCGGTCCCGAAAACCATCCTGATGCGCTGCGTCCTCTTCGCACTGTCGAGGATGGGCGCCAGGCTGCACCAGTACAGCGAGCAGGACGGCGTGATAATCGCCAGCGCGGGCAAGTACAGGGTCGGTCAGAAGGAACTGGTCAGGCGCGAGGTCAAGGCGGCCGTGCAGGAGGTCGAATACGCGACCCTGCTCAGGGTGAGCGCACCCGGAGAAGTAGCCGACGAACTACTCGAACTGGTCTCCCTGTACGCCGTTCAGGGAGCCCAGGCCGTCAGGGGCGATGCCGTCGCCCAGTGGGACAGATTCATAAAGAGCGAGGAGGGGGCCAGGAAAAGGGCCGATCAGAGGCAGAAGCTCCAGCAGCGGCTCGACTCAGTGAAAGGTCTCCTGTCCGACTTCATCGGCGCCGACTTCGAGGAGGCCCCGGAACCTGCGGGCATCGACGATGTCCCTTCCGTCCCGGACAAGGCATCCGGGGACGAGATAGCCCTGACCACGGTCGACGGCGACGGTACGTCCATAATCGCGATCGACCCCTCCGCTCACGACCTGAAGCTGCCGGAAAACCCGGGAATGCTCGTCCAGGACCGGCACATGCAGACGATGGAGGTCAGGATCGACCCCGGGCTGTTCCCGGATCGATCCCGCTATCTGAAGATCTGCAGGAACTGCTCCGCGGTGAACCTCCATACGGGCCTCTTCTGCAGCCAGTGCGGACAGGCGCTGGTACTCGAAGCGGCCGTGAAGGGCGAACTGGGCAGCGGAATCCAGGCCCATGCAAGCGCGGGACTCCGATACGGCATATTCGGCCTGCTCCCGATCCTCGCCTTCTTCGCGATCACGGCCGCACCCTTCGCGGTCGCAGGAGGCGCGATCTCTCTTTCGAGCATGGTGGAGATACTCACCAGATCGCTGTCCTCGATAGGAAACACCATCGGGCAGGGCGTCGTCATGGCCACCGTGCCCTTGATGCTTCTGATCGCGCTGCCGAGCTTCCTGTTCGGGCGGAAGGCCGTCACGGAGAGCCAGAAGGCCATACACCACCTGAACCTGAACTTCGTGCTCGAGAAGACGGGCAGGAGGCGGGCGGCATGGGGCAACGCCCTGGGCTGGTTCGACACCTACGCCGGAATAACCTTCCTGGTCCTGGTCGTCATGGCCTCGCTGATGAAATGAGACGGCGCCTCCCGCGCCCCCGCGCATGACAAACGGAGGTCTGCACCCGTGAACCCGCACAATGCATCCGTATTCCCAGGCGTCGATGGAATCCCGGAGGAGTTCAGGCTCGGAAAAAGGCTCGAGCAGCGTTCCTACCTCTGCGACGGGGAGATCCGGCAGTGGGACGGTCCCTTCCAGGACGTGCTCTCTCCGATCTGCACCGTGACGCCCTCCGGTCCGGCGAGAACCAGCATCGGGAGCTATCCGCTGCTCTCCGGGAAGCAGTCCGGGGAGGCTCTGGACGCCGCGCTGAGATCCCAGGACGGCGGCAGGGGGGCCTGGCCTACCATGCCGGTGGAGAAGCGGATAGGATGCCTGTCGGACTTCGCGGCGCGGATGATGGAGAGCCGCGACGAAGTCGTGCGCAGGATGATGTGGGAGATAGGCAAGAGCCTCTCCGATTCGCGCAAGGAGTTCGACAGGACTGTAGAGTACGTCCGCGACACGATCGAGGCCCTGAAGGATCTGGACCGCGCCTCGTCGAGATTCGTGATGGAGCAGGGCGTGATAGGCCAGATCAGGCGTGCGCCGCTGGGCGTGGTGCTCTGCATGGGACCGTTCAACTACCCTCTGAACGAGACCTTCACCACGCTGATCCCGGCCCTGGTCATGGGGAACTCGGTGATCTTCAAGCCGCCCAAGCTGGGTGTCCTGCTGCACGAACCCCTCCTCGCTGCCTTCCGCGACTGCTTCCCCAGGGGAGTGGTCAACACGGTCTACGGCGACGGCCGAACCGTCGTCGGTCCGCTGATGGAATCAGGCGCGATAGACGTACTGGCATTCATCGGAACGAGCAGAGTGGCCGACCTGCTGCGCAGACAGCATCCCAAGCCCCACAGGCTCCGCTGCGTGCTGGGGCTCGAGGCCAAGAACGCCGGCATCGTGCTCTCCGACGCGGATCTCGACACCGCGGTACGGGAATGCGTCCTGGGCGCCCTCTCGTTCAACGGCCAGCGCTGCACCGCATTGAAGATGCTGTTCGTGCATCGGGGCATTCTGGAAAGCTTCATGGGGCGCTTCGTCGAAGCGGTCGGAAGGCTGAAGGCCGGGATGCCGTGGGATGAAGGGGTGCAGATCACCCCCCTCCCGGAGGAGGGTAAGGTGGAATCCATGAAGAGCCTGATCGGGGATGCCGTTTCGAAGGGCGCCTCGATCGCCGGCCCCGGCGGCGGGGATGCGGTGGGAACCCTGATGAACCCTGCCGTAGTGTACCCTGTGGGCCCCGGAATGAGGCTCTACACCGAGGAGCAGTTCGGCCCGGTCGTGCCCGTAGCCGCCTTCGACTCGATCGAGGAGCCCCTGAAATGGATTGCGGAGTCGGACTACGGCCAGCAGGTGAGCCTCTTCGGGCGCGACCCGGAAGTGATCGCCTCGCTCGTCGACCCGCTGGTGAACCAGGTATGCAGGGTCAACATCAACAGCCAGTGCCAGCGCGGTCCCGACACCTTCCCCTTCACGGGCCGGAAGGACTCCGCGGAGGGAACGCTCTCCGTCACCGACGCCCTGCGCGTCTTCACCATAAGAACCCTCGTCGCGGCCAGGGAGACCGACGACAACAGGCGCATCCTGAAGAGCATCGTCACCGGCCGCTCCTCGCGCTTCATCTCCACGGACTTCATCTTCTAGGAAGCTCGAACCGGTCCTTCCGCGGGTGACACAGTGAGCAGGATCACTTCAGGGATGATGATCGCGTCAGTGGTTCTGCTCACGATTCTTCTACTCGTACACATGTGGACCGCTACCGGTGACGGACTCGCCACAAGCTTCGAGGATGACGCCTTCTACTACTTCGGAACGGCGAGAAACATCGCTTCGACCGGAATCTCCACCTTTGACGGCACCACCGTGACAAACGGCTACCATCCCCTCTGGATGGCAGTGATCCTTCCCGCATTTCTCGTGTCCGGCGATCCGTTGCTGCCCCTGCGAATCGCCGGCTCGATCTCCATCCTGCTCATGTCCGCCGGAACGCTTGTCGGAACGATTGCCATGACGAGGAGACATCCGCCTCTGGTTTCAGCTCTTTGCACCTTCCTCATGCTCAGATATCTCCGGGACTTCTCCTCCATGGCCATGGAAACGAGCGTGTTGATACCGTTGTGCATTGCAGCCCTCATCCAGGCGGACTCGCTGAAGCGCGGCCGCTCCCGGCCGGGAGGCTATCTGATTCTGGGGGTTCTCCTCCTCCTGATCCTGCTGTCCCGGCTCGATGCGATCGTCCTGGTCATCCTTCTCGTAGCCGCCGTCCTGTCCGGCATACCTGCAGGCTCCACCAGGCGGCGGGCCTTTCCCGCCGTCACCATGCCCTCTTTGTTCGGAATCATCGCATACCTCGCCTGTAACCGGCTCACGACCGGACTCCTCCTGCCCGTCTCGGGTGCGTTGAAGAGTTCGTTCCTGACCTTCAACGGCCTGTTCGCCCGGCAGCTCTTCCTGCTGTCGGATCCGCTCCGCCTGAGGTCTCCCTGGGGGCTCTACCTCCTGTATCTGATCCTGTCCATCGCTTTCCTCCGCATGACCGCCATGTCCCGGGCGCGGCAGGCGGGTCATCCGCCGAAGCGGGGGAGAGGGAGACCGGGACCTGTGGATCTCGTGATCCCTGCACTGATGATCGCTCATGCCGCGATCTACCTCTTCAACAGCACCTGGAGGCTGTGGTACTGGTACGCCTGGCCCGCCGTCCTCTTCACCGTCTTCACACTGCCGGGAATCCTTTCCGGAGTATGGCGGTATGCGTCGGGCAGGTATCCATCGCCCGGCGGCCTCCGCATCCGTGGCGCCGTCCATGCGGCATCGGCGGCGCTGCTCATCCCTTGCTCGATATACTGGGGCTTGAAACACGGGAACCCGTCGCCCGGGGATTTCAGGTATCGGAATCTGATTGTGGCCAGGCAGCTCAATGACGAGCTCGCTCCCGGGTCCGTGATAGCGATGGGCGACTGTGCCGGGAGCTTCTCGTGGTTCTTCGACGGCAGGGTTATCCAGCTCGAAGGGCTCATGGGCGACAAGGAGATGCTGGAGGCGATCCAGGCGGGAGACCTGGAGCGATACGTCATTGTCCGGGCTCCCGACTACCTGTTGAGCCATACCGGTCCCGAAGGTATCGTCGAATACGGAGAATGGGGGCTTCTCTATCCGGACCGGGCCCAGTCGACCGGTCCTCAGGACACGATCTTCGTCAATTCGGACGACGAGGTGCATCGTTGGGAGTCGGAGGAAGGCTGCATCTTCCTGTGGCGCCTGTGAACGATCCAGGCGCTAAGGGCGCCGGACCGGGTCGTGCGCGGGTTCGGCCGGGTCACCGGCTGTCGCGATGCGCGATTGCCGTACTCGCAATCGCGGCGTTCCATGCCTGCATGACAACGGGGTTCCAGTCCGACGACTTCGTGCTGATCGGGAGGATCGACCGGAGCGGCTTCTTCGCCTCGTGGGGAGGCCCGGACGGCGACCTCGAG
>Ga0302236_1001753_pt1 | contig 14394 bp, 8 predicted proteins | sample AAG_UR_Gly_MG_FD_193509 | JGI IMG/M metagenome (GOLD analysis project Ga0302236, IMG submission 193509) | Enriched activated sludge microbial communities from anaerobic digester in WTTP, New Holstein, Wisconsin, United States - AAG_UR_Gly | ecosystem: Engineered > Bioreactor > Anaerobic >...
CCCCCACTGGAGGCCACCGAGAACTACGGGCAGCGGGCAATTTAGCCAAAACATCGTTCTTGATTTTATGTCTTCTGAGGAGCCTGCTTATGTAGCGGACGGCAAATTGATACCCCCGCCATCGCAAGTTGATTGGCGTGAATTTTACATAAAAGGCCATCGGGACGAATTTGTTCCTCTTTACTTAGTGCGGTATTTACAAAAATATTTACATCCCTTGGCTTGTACGGCAAAACAATTTTGGAAATATAAGGAAGGCGTTTGGAAACCTTATTCTGATGCGTCAATTCGCCAGCATATCACTCGATCGTTGAAGGAGAAGGTGCAAGGAAGGCTAACGGATAATGTAATAAAAATTCTTGCTGATGAAACATTTATAGATGAGGAACAATGGGATAAAAATCCTTTGTTGATAAATTGCAAAAGCGGGATGATCAGTATTGAAACAGGTGAAACTATTCCACACGATCCCAAATATTTAAGCAGGGTTCAACTGCCTGTGAACTACGATCCTCATCAAGAATCAGTCCGATGGTTCGAATTCCTGAAAGACATTTTTCCAGAAGACTTTGAGGATCCAAAGAATTCAAGAACATACATGACAAAACACTACCTCCTTCAAATGTGGTTCGGTTATTGCCTATTGAGAGATAATCGCTTTCATAAAGCCCTGTTCCTTTATGGAACCGGCAGCAACGGGAAAAGCACAGTCATTGAGGTTTTACAGGCTATGGTTGGTGAGAAAAATACTTCTAACCTGTCTCTCTCTGACTTATGCCAGCGTTTCAAAATACAGCATCTCTTAGGTAAAATGGTAAATCTGGCAACGGAAACCGGTTCGAGAGACCCTCTTGCAATGGATGTCTTCAAAACTATAATTGCAGGAGAAAAAATTTCAGCTGAAAGGAAATATGGCGATGTTTTTGATTTTAGACCGTATGCTAAATTTTGCGTTTCTATGAATGACGTTCCTGTCATTACGGACAAATCTTATGGTTTTGAACGAAGAATAATTGTCTTGTCTTTTAATCGCCGCATTGAAAAACACGAGATAATTCCGAATATCAAGGAAGTGCTAATTGAAGAAATTGACGGCATTTTCACTTGGGCAATCCGTGGTCTTCAGATGCTTCTTAAACGAAATGAATTCTATATCGGAGAAACAATAGGGGACGATACAGATCAATTCATGAAAACCATAAATCCCCTTCTTATCTTTGGCGAGGAATGCTGTGAATTTCATCCTGAGTATGAAATTGAACCACAGGCTCTTTGGGAAGCTTATAAAAGATGGTGCGATGATGGTAAAAATCGGCCTCTTGGTCGCAATAATTTCTATAATCAAATCTTGGCACAGTATTCAAAGGTCAAAAAAAGCCGCACTGAAAAAAGTCGTTTATTTAGGGGAATCAGGTTAAAATATTTTTGATTCAATTATCGAACATATAATTAATGCCTAATTAATTGAAGTTAAATATTAGAACTGTAATTATTCCTCTTCTGTTATCTGTATTTTTTCACTGTCGGAATCATAATCAAGCATTGATATTTCGGGAAGCGATGCACCAATGATACCCTGCATATCACCATATAATCCTGCGGTATTAAGAATTACTTTTTCAATTTGTTTCTCCCTCTTTGACCAGCTTTTAGTAATTGCGCGCTTTTCTTTATCAAGGTCATTTTTCATTGTGCTGAAGGCTTCGACAACCGCTTCAATTTTCTGCCGGAACTGAGAGCCGGAGAAATAGTCATAAAGGATTTCCATTTTTTCGCCTTTATTTACTGATGAAAGAATTGCCAGATTGATTTTGATCAAACTTTCTCTTAATACTGCGGCGATACTACCGGAAAGAACAGGACTTGTAATCCACACGCCCTCCATTTGGCCGAACTGCTGCATACCTTTGGGTAGTGCTTCTGTAACAATGACAGCAATTTCTGCGTTAACTTCCCTTTGATCACTCTTTAACTTTTCAATCCAGCCATCGGACCAGGCTTTTGTTCGCTTTGTCTCCCATACTATGCTGCCGCAATCCTGGCCGGCAGGGTTCAGCACCTTTTGAATCACGTCTGCACCTCTCATGCCTTTCGATACAGGTTCAATGTTATCGTATGGGAATCGAGCTTTGAGGGATGCTTCAAGGTCTAGTTCGAGAACCTCGCCCTGTGTTTGCATGGAACCCTGTTCCGCTTTTCGTTTGAGGTCATCGATGGTCTTACGCATATCTTCCATCTGTTTATCTTTTTCAAGATCCTTCAACCTGTGGGACTCAGCAACTTGACCCATCGCGGATGATCTGATCTTCTCTCTTTCTTCATCCATCTTTCTCGCAATTTCCAAATCAACGTTTTTCTTTTGTTCTTCCAGGTCACGCACTTTTCTTCTCAAATCCAGCTCATTATTCATGGCTTGTTGGGCCTTCGAGTTGTTTTCAAAAATCTGTTGTTTCAAATCGCTGATTTCAACTTTTAGAGCGGTTTCAGCCTCGATTCTCGCTGTTTGTTTAATTTTTTCTTCTTCGGTCTTTAGTCTTTCTTCAACTTGCTTTGCGATAGCATTCTGGGCACTCTGGATTTCTTCCTGCTGTTCGCAGACCTTTTTCTCACGAGCCGCGATAGCAGCTTCACGCTCCTTTGATTCACCCTCAAATTCTTTTCGTAAGCCTTCGCGAACTTGATTGAAAAGCGTTTCAGTCAAAGGAATTTCCTTCCCGCAATTTGGGCAGATTATATTTTGATCAATCATGGTTGTGCTCCTCCAATTTTTATTTCTTGCTAACCATTTAGCAAGGACGGTGCCAATGTAAAAAATTAAAACTTATATCTGCAACATTCTTTGGTTTTAAGAATATAACACGATTCAAGATGGAAAATGTTCAAATAACAGGGTCATAATAATTCTTGTGAATAATAAAATAATTTGTATAATGTCAAATATGCCCAATAAAATTCTTTTTGCCTGGATAGGCAGAACCGATCTTAAGGCTTCACAAGGTGCTTTAGAAAGTGGACTGGGTCCAATAGGACAGGCTGCACGCGCACGACGGTTTACTCATGTTGTGCTTATCTCAAATTACAATAAAGAAGAAGAAAATAGGTTTGTTACGTGGCTTAAAGGAATAACATCAGCTGAGATATTTAAATATCATATGGAATTATCTAGTCCGACAGATTTCAAAGAAATTTATGAAGCAGCGATAAAAGTAATAAGTGATTCAGAGAAAAAAATAGGGGCAAAAGAATTACATAAAACCTATCATTTAAGCCCAGGAACACCCGCTATGGCAGCGGTTTGGATAATCCTTTCTAAAACAACACATCCTGCCGAGCTTATAGAGTCATCTCAGGAAAGGGGAGTAAAAACAATTTCTTTACCTTTTGAAATATCAGCAGATTATGTCCCGGATATATTGAGACCGGCAGATGAAGATTTATTATCTCTAACACAGGGTCTGCCACCGGAATCTCCTGAATTTGGTATAATTGTCCATCGTTGTAAACAAATGAAACGCCTGATTGCACAGTCTAGAAGATTTGCAGTTTACGATGTGCCAGTGCTCATTCAAGGTGAATCTGGCACAGGCAAGGAACTGTTTGCGCGTGCTATTCATACGTCGAGCGCAAGAAAAAACAATGTTTTCATAGCTGTTAATTGTGGATCTATTCCACCCGAGCTTGTGGAGTCGGAATTTTTTGGCCATAAAAAAGGATCGTTTACCAGTGCAATTACCGATAGAGATGGCTATTTTGCAACTGCTGATGGAGGCACTCTCTTTCTAGACGAAATAGGCGAACTTCCACTGGCCGCGCAAGTTAAACTCTTACGGGCTATACAAGAAGGTAAAATTATTAGGATTGGTGAGAGTAATGCGCGCAATGTAAATGTTAGGATCATTGCCGCAACTAATCGTAATTTAATAGAAGATGTCGCAGTGGGAAGATTCAGAGAAGATTTACTGCATAGGATAGCGGTTGGTGTCCTTAATCTTCCTCCTTTAAGAGAGCGTCACGGGGATCTCAATCTTATTATTGATCATGTTCTTGAAAACATAAACAAAATATTTAATAATAAAAGCGGTTGGCAGCATAAAAAACTTTCTGCGGGCGCAAGAAATCTTATGCACCAGCATACATGGCCGGGAAATATCCGCGAGCTATACAATACGCTGGCCCGCGCCGCGATATTAGTGCCAGGGTTAACAATAGATACCGATGATATTCGCGAAACATTATTTCCGATTAGTAAGTCACCAGGGAAGGAAACAAATATACTTAATCGCAATCTAGGCAATGGTTTTAGTTTACCCGAAGTTATTTCAGATGTTGCTAAACATTATTTGGAAAAGGCATTGGAAGAAGCGAAAGGCAATAAGACAAAAATCGCATCGTTGTTAGGTCTGTCGAACTATCAAACAGTAGCCAACTGGCTGAAAAAATACGGCCTAGAATGATGTTGGCACGATCGCTGCAAATACGAGGGCATGAAGATAATGGATTCGATAAATTTTGAAATACTGAGACATCGATGGCCGGAGCTTGCAACCTTGGGCGGATTTGCCGAACATTATGTTTACAGCGATCCATCCAGCGCACTCATCAAATTGCGCACCTATACCGAACAACTGGTCGAAGGCATCTATCGGATTCATAGCATTAGTTTACCGTTTCAACGTAATCTCTTCGATCTTCTGGCGGAGGAATCATTCAAGAATACCATTCCGAAGGTCATCCTTGACAAACTCCACATGATCCGACTGATAGGCAACAAGGCCGCACACGGACAAAAGACGCAAACCGAGATCGCCAAAAACTGCTTAAAGGAAGCGTGGAACATTGGCCGATGGTATTTTCTAACTTATGGCGAAGGAAGGTTGGAAGAATGTCCAGAGTTTCAGGAACCATCCGTTGAGGACACCAAGGCCAAGATCAAAAAAGAAAAGAAAGCCGCGCTTGAACAAATAGTCCTTCAGGAAGCGCAGCTCCAGGAACTTCTCGAACAGGTGGAAACACTGCGTGCAAAGGCAAAGGCCGCAGAAAGAACCGAGGCCGAACGTCTGGCCTTTCAAACCGCCGGCCAGAAGGCAGCCGATACCCTCAAATTTGACGAGGCGGCAACCAGAAAATGGCTTATTGATAAACAACTGGTGGAAATGGGCTGGGATGTCGATCCCAACGGTGGCAATACCGCACAAGTTACGCAAGAGGAAGATGTCCCCGATCAGCCCACGGAATCAACATTCGGCAGAGCTGATTATGTCCTCTGGGATGATTCAGGCAAACCCATTGGTGTGGTTGAAGCTAAAAAAACAGCCGTCAATGCCGAGCAGGGACGCACCCAGGCCAAAATCTATGCAGACGGATTAGAAAAAAAGCATGGGCAGCGCCCGGTCATTTTCTATACAAACGGCTACGATATTTTCATTTGGGATGATGCACAGGACTATCCGCCGCGACAGATTTTCGGGTTTTATTCCAAAGACAGCCTTGAATATCTGATCCAGCAGCGCCGGAATAAAAAACCGCTGGGAACCATGAAGCCCAAAGAGGAAATCATTGGCGAGCGGCTGTATCAAATCGAAGCCATCCAAAGGGTTTGCGAGCATTTTTCAAAAAAACACCGCAAGGCGCTCATTGTCCAGGCCACCGGCACGGGCAAAACAAGAGTGGCCGTTGCCCTCACGGAACTGCTTTCCCGGGCCAACTGGGCCGTTCGTGTTCTTTTCCTTTGCGACCGTCTCGAACTCAGGAAACAGGCGAAAAATGTATTCAGCAATCCCCAGTTTATGAACGAGCCCTGGACCTATGTCAACGCGAAGACAGCCAAGGATCGAAACAAGCGGATATACCTGGCCACCTATCCGGCCATGACCAAGATATATCAGACATTTGATCCCGGCTTTTTTGACCTGATCATTGCCGACGAATCTCATCGTTCCATCTATAATCGATATGGCGACCTCTTTCGATGGTTTGATTGCCTGCATGTTGGGCTGACCGCCACGCCGGTGGAAAAAATCCATCGCAACACTTTTAAACTGTTCGGCTGTCCGATACAGCATCCGACAGCTTACTACTCTCTGGAGAAGGCAGTTGAAGAGAAATATCTCGTCCCTTATGAGGTTTACACGCATACCACGGAATTTCTGCGGGAAGGCATCAAATATGCGCAGTTGAGCGATGCGCAAAAAGAAGAGCTGGAAGATGCTGACGAACAGCCGGAACTTTTTCAATACGACTCCCAGGAGCTGGACAAGAAAATATTCAATCGCGACACCAACCGGGCAATCATCCGCAACCTGATGGAAAATGGCATCCGGGATGCAGCCGGTCAATTGCCGGGCAAGACAATTATCTTTGCCCGCAACCATAACCACGCGCTGCTTCTGGCATCCGTCTTTGATGAACTCTATCCCCAGTATGGCGGCAAGTTCTGCAAGGTCATCGATAATTACGACACACGCGCCGAACAGCTCATCGATGATTTTAAACAAAGCGATAACCCGCTTACCATTGCCGTATCCGTGGACATGCTGGACACAGGCATTGATGTGCCGGAAATTGTGAATTTGGTCTTTGCAAAACCCGTTTTTTCCTGGGTTAAATTCTGGCAGATGATTGGCCGCGGCACCAGGCTTTGCGAAAACCTTCTCGGGCCGGGAAAGCATAAAACAAAATTCCGCATATTCGACCACTGGGGCAACTTTGAACGCTTTGAAGTGCCGCAGCCGGAAGCGGATAAAGCGCCTTCAAAATCAATCCTCCAGCAGCTTTTTGAAGCCCGCCTGAACCTTGCGGAAACAGCACTGGGGAAAGCGGAAGCGGGGATTCTGCAAGAAGTCGTCAAGCTGATTCGCGCCGATATCAATGACCTGCCGGATAAATCCATCGCCGTTAAGGAGAAATGGAAGGAAAAGAGTTCTGTTCTGGTTCAAGGCGTCCTGGATCAGTTTGCACCGACTACCGTTCTTTGTTTGCGCCAGGACATTGCCCCGCTCATGCAATGGGTCAATATCCGTGATCATGCCGATGCCTATTATTTTGACCTTCTGGTCACTAATGCCCAACTGGAATGGCTGCGTCAGTCAGGCCGCTTTGCCGATTATCAAGATAAGATTCAAGACCGGGTCAATCAACTGATCATGCACCTGAATCCTGTTATGGCCAAAGCGGAAACCATCAAAAAAGTCAAAGGCAATGATTTCTGGCGCAACGCGGATCACCAGTCGCTCGAAGACATGCGTCTCGAATTGCGTGGTATTATGCATCACAAGCAGAAAGTCACTATAGATCCCGTTCCCCCCAAAACCATCGACGTAACCGACGGCGGCGTAGTCCTGAAACGCCACGCCGCCAATCTGAAATCGGTGGACATGCAGCTTTACCGCCAGATGGTTGAAGAAACGCTCGAAAAGCTTTTTGACACCAGTCTGGTTCTACAGAAAATCCGCCGGGCGGAACCGGTGACCCAGAGGGATATTGAAGCCCTGATTTCACTGGTCCTTACACAAAATCCGGATGTGAATCTGGAAACACTCAAAGAGTTTTACCCCGACGCCGTCTGGCCGCTGGATTTTATCATCCGCACCATTGTCGGGATGGAACCGGAAGCCGTAGAAAAACGCTTTGCTGCCTTTGCCCAAAAATTCGCGGATAATTCCAGGCAGACCCATTTCCTGCGCCTGCTCAAGAACCATATCCGCAAATACGGCACCATCAATATGGAAAAACTCTATGAACCGCCTTTTACTGGAATCGACAGCAATGGTCTGGACGGAGTCTTTGATGATGACCGCCAGATTAACGAATTAGTTCGCATTATAGAAACCTTTCAACCTCAAACAGGAGCACAGGCGTAATTATGTTAAACAGTCAGTTAAAAAGCGATATCGACAAATTATGGGATGATTTCTGGAGCGGCGGCATCACCAATCCACTCAGTGTTATTGAGCAGATCTCCTTTCTGATGTTTGCCCGTCTTTTGGATATTCGGGAAAGCCGGGAAGAAAAAAAGATTGCCCGTACCGGCGGCGAGTTTCGCCGGATTTTTTCGGATAAACCCATCGCGGACGAGATTCGCCGAAAACAGCTTGCCGATCTCGTCAAAACAGAGCAGGACCTGCGCTGGTCGAACTTTAAGAATTTAAACGGCCCCGACATGGTCCGCGTTGTCCGCGATGGTGTATTCCCGCATTTTCAAAATGCGGCCATCAATGGCACAAAGTTCGGCGAATACATGAAAGATGCCCAGCTTCTTATTCAAAAGCCGACCTTACTGGTGGGCGCCGTCCTCACTATTGATAAATTGCCACTCACGGCGGGCGACACCAAAGGCGACCTCTATGAATACATGCTGAGCAAGCTGACCACGGCGGGCATTGCCGGACAATTCCGCACACCGCGCCACATCATCACCAAGATGGTGGAAATGCTTGATCCGAAGCCGCATGAGGTATGCGGAGACCCGACTTGCGGCACCGCCGGCTTTCTCGTGGTGATGATGCATTACCTGATGAAAAAATACACCTCTCCGGACATGGTTTACGAAGATGAATTTGGTGAACTGGTCTATTCCGGTGATAAGCTCACACCCGAAGAACGCGCCCATATCCAGACGAATATGTTTTACGGTTTCGACTTCGATGTCACCATGCTGCGCATTGCGGCCATGAACATGCTGCTGCACAATATCGACGCGCCGAATATTCATTACATGGATACACTGTCCAACCGCTTCCCTGAGATATTTATGGCACAGGCCGAGGAGTTCTTCGATGTTATCGAGGCCAATCCACCCTTTAAGGGTAGCCTGGATTATGAAGATGTCCATCCATCACTTTTGAAGAAGGTCAAAACCAAAAAGACGGAGCTCCTCTTTGTGACGCTGATCCTGAAGATGCTCAAACCCGGCGGCCGGTCGGCCGTTATCGTTCCGGACGGTGTGCTCTTCGGTTCCTCAAAAGCGCACCTGGCGCTGCGGCAAATGCTGGTGGATAATAACCAGCTCGAAGCAGTCATTTCATTACCCTCCGGCGTGTTCAAGCCCTATGCCGGAGTCTCCACGGGCATTATTGTCTTTAAAAAGGGCGGACGGACCGATGACGTCTTTTTCTATGATGTTCAAGCCGACGGATTTTCTCTGGATGACAAGCGCGATCCGCAGCCCGATAAAGATGACCTGCCCGACATGCTGGAACGCTGGCGCAGTCGTGATCCGAAAAAGGACACGGACAGGACGCAAAAGCACTTCTGTGTCAGCGCGGACCAGATTCGGGAAAACAAGTATGACCTCTCCATCAATCGTTACAAGGAAACTGTCTATCAGGAAGAGCAGTATGAACCGCCCAAGGTGATACTAGATCAGATGATAGCGCTGGAGAAGGAAATCATGGTGGATATGGAAGAGTTGAAGGGGATGTTGGGATGAGCTTTTCTAACGCTTTAATTGGTGACCTTACAAAAATACGCACAGGAAAACTAGACGCAAATGCTGCGGTTCAAGGTGGTGCTTACCCATTCTTTACCTGTGCAGTCGAACCATTATCAATTGACAGATATGCATACGACTGTGATGCCATATTAATTGCTGGCAATGGTGATCTGAATGTAAAACATTTTAAGGGTAAATTTGAAGCTTATCAGAGAACATACATTATTGAAGTCGAAGATAATGCAAAACTTGATTCAAGATACTTTTATTATTTCATGTTGAAGTACGTTGAAAAATTGAGAGATTTAAGTATCGGCGGAGTCATTAAATATATAAAACTAGAAATGCTTACAGACGCAGAAATTCCCTTACCGCCTCTCGAACAGCAGAAGCGCATTGCGGCGATTCTAGACAAGGCCGACGCCATCCGCCGGAAACGGCAGCAAGCCATTAAGCTCGCCGACGACTTCCTCCGCGCCACCTTCCTCGACATGTTCGGCGACCCGGTCACCAATCCCAAGGGGTGGAAGTTTAGTGCATTTGAAGATATTGCGCAGTTTAAACAAGGCATGCAAGTGGCTGTCGAAGAACAGCGCACAGAAGAATTTGAAAATAGTTCAAGATTTCTCAGAATAATAAATTACACACAAAATTCATCAGATTATCGCTATATAACCAAGCAGCCAATAAGTAGATATGTAAACAAAGATGACATAATTATGGTTCGTTATGGTGCAACTGCTGGATATATTGGAAGAGGGTTGGAAGGTGTTCTTGCCAATAATATGTTTACTATAAAACCGGACGACAAACTGATGCTGAAATCTTTCTTGTATTATCTTTTAAAATTACCTGAGATTTACAACTTAATGGTTGGTGAAAGAAAAGCTGCTGCTATGCCAGCAATTAATTTTTCATCAATAGGAAAGATTAAAATTTACATACCAAATCTAAAGCGGCAGCAGGATTTTGTTGATTACCTAACATTATTTGAAAATATCCAACAGAAGATGATTGCCTTCCATAATCGGTCAGAATCAAATTTCAAATCACTGACCCAGCGTGCCTTTCGAGGAGAACTATAATGAGCATCACAGCCATTACCATCGAAAACTTTAAGGCCATCAAAGAGCCGGTGCGAATCGAACTGCAACCGATCACTCTTTTATTTGGTCCCAACTCGGCAGGCAAATCCACCATCGTTCAGGCCCTGCATTACGCCCGTGAAATCTTTGAACGTCAAAATCTCAACCCGGATAGGACACTGCTGGGCGGTGAAACGATTGACCTCGGCGGCTTTGAAAGTCTGGTATATGGACATAACTTAAATTTGCCTATCCGCTTCAAGTTTGAGTTGGATCTTTCTCATGAAGACCTGCCTCACTATATCGAAGGATATGAAGACTTAGGCCTGATAGATTGGCAGCAATCTGACCTTTGGGATATCCCAACACGCGCTCAAAGTGCCTGGGTGCAGATTGAAGTCCGCTGGAATGCCCTACTGGGGAGGCCATTGCTGACATCTTATCAAGTTGGCATCAATGAATTTGATTTGGCAAAGATTACAGCGACAGATGATGGGAAACAAATTGCTCTTCAAGACATTAATCCCTTCAATCCGGTTTTTTTAAATCAAGCATCTCCGAAAGAAGCCAGCGAAAATGCCATCAAACTAATAAAAGGCGAAATATCCGATGATACAGATATGGGGTGCATACTGATGCCACTTTTACATCTGTTTAACATATCCGAAGGTGTTGTTGGAATCACAAAAGGTATGATGCTCAAAGGCCAGGAATCACCCTTGCCAAATTGCGGCGTGACTTTAAAATTTAGTGATAATCTGTGGTCTGAAGAAAGTGGCTTCGAAGATCAGGGAAGTATTGTTCAACTCTTTAGCTCTCTCATAACGGGACCTGGCGAACTCATTCGGGATGGACTTAGAAAACTCTGCTATGTAGGTCCACTGCGTGAAGTGCCCAAACGCAACCACAAACCTTCAACATCGCCTGATGAGTCGCGGTGGTCAAACGGTTTGGCCGCCTATGATACTTTATTCTTCGCTGAAGATGCGTTTATTGCAGAGGTCAATGAATGGATGACGCAGGAAGAACGCCTTGCCACCGGGTACAGCGTGAAAGTGAAGAAGTATCGGGAGCTGGAAACGGATAGTCCTCTGTCATTAGCAATTATGAATGACCGTCTGCTTGATGAAGATATTGATTTTAAGGGCGCTCTGCTGACTTTGACGGAAAAACGCCGATTGCTGATTCGCGATGAGGCCAGAAATATCGAACTTGCGCCGCAGGATATCGGCGTCGGCATCTCTCAGGTCCTGCCGGTGGTCGTGGCGGCTCTTCATCGCAAAATCGGTTTCGTGATGATCGAACAGCCCGAATTGCACATTCATCCCGCCATTCAAGTTGCGCTGGGCGATCTTTTTATCGAGCAAGTTCGAAAGGCTTCAGATTTGACGTTTATCCTTGAAACGCATTCCGAGCACCTTATGCTTCGCTTACTGCGCAGGATCAGGGAAACTGGTGAAAAAACAGTCCCGGAGGACAAGTCTCTAAAGCCGGAAGAGCTATCCATCTATTTCATCGAACAAGGCAATGAAGGCATCTCGTGTCATTCCATCCGCGTTGACCAGGAGGGCGACTTTATCGACCGCTGGCCCAAAGGTTTCTTCACCGAACGTGCAGAGGAGCTGTTCTGATGATTTATGAGTATGCTCTAGATCCAGAAATGGTTGCTACTTGGGGATCTCAGCATAACTATCGCTTTTTTATCCGTGCGTTCGGGATTGGACAGGGGCGTGTAGCATCGCGCTTTCCAAAATATTGGGCTAAGAAAGTATTTGATTCATTTAATGATCAAAATGATAACGAAAAGAAGCGCCTCGTTGAAATATTGGCTCATTTGAAAGAAAACATGGTAAAGCGTAAAGATTGTATAAGGGAAGATATTGACAAAAGTTGGCTAGAAAATGCTCTTTTAGAGCATAATCGTTATCCTTTTCAAGCGATACTAGCAAAAAATAATCCTGAAAATCACACGCAAATTATTTGTGAAGAAGATGTCGGTTCTTCATCCTGCAATGGCTGGAATATTTCTTCGGGAGTTATAGTTAAAAGAAATGCGGCAGATATGGCGGCGGCTGTTGAAAAGATGCTTTCACTTTGCAGATGGGTTAAATTTATTGATCCATACATTGCAAGAGGAAGGGACAGTTTTAAAGAATCTTTAAACTCATTTTTAAAAATTTTAGCTAATGATAGACCTGTAGGCACACCGGAGTTTGTAGAAATTCATACGGGAAATGCTGCCGGTGACGCAACAACAGAATATTTACGTGATAGATATTTTACATCAATTATTCCTTCTGGCATGTCCATAACGCTTTTTAGGTGGCAAGAGAAGCCAGGCGGGCATAGATTGCACAATCGTTATATATTAGCAGATATTGGTGGGGTTGCTTTCCTCCACGGTTTGGATACCGGCAATGATGGCGAGACAGATGATTTGAATCGTTTGGATTATAGTCAGTATCATCAGCATTGTCGTGAATATTGCAAGGAATCAAAAACTTTTGAACTGACAGAAGAACCTCTTTTAATCAGCGGCAAAAGAGCATAGCAACGACGATAGATTATTTGGGATCGAGTATTGGTAAAGGGGTAACTTTATGAGATCTGTGCTTACAAAAAAGAATGAAATTACTTCTGCGGTTCATTATTTTAGGCAGAAAATCCGCACCGCATTTTCAGAAGCTAAGAAGGTGGAAATTGGTTTTCCCGGGGGTGGCCAATCATCTGGTGTAGAGTATAGTGCTATTACTTCGCACGGAATGATTACTATAATGATTCCCGATAAAAAAATGTGGAATCAGAGAATACCTCATCTCGTTAATCTAAACCCGTCAGCCAAAAGACATGCACCCGATGTTGAGCTTAACATTCCTATGAAGCTCGATAGGAATGTTTCTGCATGTTACGTTCAAGATGGTAAAGATATCTTGATCTGCAGTCGTGGTAAGTTCACTGTCTTTAAGTCTCCTATTTTAAAACCTTTGGTGCTGGATTATTTTCGAGAATGGTTAATTCCTGTTCAAGATGGGGACAGAGAAACATTAATGATTCCAGTTGCAGCATTGTCTTCTCCAGGCTTATCTGAGCAAATTGCAGAATTCGTAAGTCAGGTTAAGTTGCTGAAAGAAAAATACAAAGAAGGTATTATTGGCAAAGAAATTAAACAAAACAAAGGATGGCGCCAGTCGGATGAATATCAAGGTAATGTAAAAAAGAAAAGGCCTATGCAAGAATCCGAATACGAATATCTTCACGGGCCAATATGTAATAGTCTAAGAAGATATCTTGAAGAAATAAGCAATAATAATGTGCTTATTCGATCCAATAAAAATGTTGATATTGCAATTGTTTGCAATGAAAAAGCCAGGGTAATTTTCGAAGTTAAAACATCCCTTAACCTTTCGAATCAAATATATAAAGGCATTGGTCAGCTCTTATGCTATAAGGCGCAATATGGCTTACGTAATAGTAAATTATTTCTTGTTCTACCGCAGGCGACCTATAACAAAAATAAAATTAATTTATTAAAAAAAGTTTTTAAGAATATAGGAATAACTCTCATTTTTTGGGATCATGGTAAATTTGTTAGTGAAAGTAACCGCTCCCTTTCGTATTTGCTAAATTTATAAAGTAATAAAACTTAAATATATTTTTTGTTGCCTCATATGATGATAAGCATACCGTATGCTGGCAATGTCAAGAACTTAAATGACACTTTTTGTCTCCCCGTTCCCCCCGTCGCATTTTCAATATTATCAGCAAGGTCAAGAATATTTTTTATATAATTGTCTGCTTAAAATGACAATTCTGACACTTTTTTTATTAATTATATTTTTAATACATATGCCTATTGCGGACACGCGAATATTAGATCAT
>Ga0302236_1001759_pt1 | contig 14360 bp, 11 predicted proteins | sample AAG_UR_Gly_MG_FD_193509 | JGI IMG/M metagenome (GOLD analysis project Ga0302236, IMG submission 193509) | Enriched activated sludge microbial communities from anaerobic digester in WTTP, New Holstein, Wisconsin, United States - AAG_UR_Gly | ecosystem: Engineered > Bioreactor > Anaerobic >...
CCGCATGCCCCATATTTGTTTCGGTGGTCAACCTTTTAAGAAAAGTCTCCTGATCTCCTGTACCAATGATATGTAAATGGATACGCTCTTTTCCCCTGTATTGATATAACCCTCGAATAACACGGTCTAAACCGTGCCATTTATTTATTGACCCGACAAATAGAAGGTCGATCCTTTCACTCGAATCGATAAAACTCCTCATTGGAAGACTTTTCACACCGACTCCATTGGAAACTGTCTGGACGTGAATCCTAGGATTTCTTTTTTTCTCATATTTAGAAATCTCGTTAGTCACTCCGATGATCCCTTCGATTTTTCGGGAGAAGGAGCGACGAAAAAGCATCTCTATTACGTAGTAGCGGAATTTTCTTTGAATTATGAGCTCTTTGGGGACAATCGCTTGGCTTTCCAGAACTACCGGGATTTCTTTTGGTACCTGTTTTAGGAAAGCCACCGAAAGGGGGTCACTCATAAAGTATCTCGAATAGATTACCGTCGGCCGAATCTTTTGAATATCCTCGAGCGCTTTATTGAAAGACTCCTTTCTGATCTCTGTAAGTTGAAAGAAATACTTCTTCGCTTTCGGTACCATATTCACATATTCTACATTCGGAAAATCTTTTACTGGAACTTGGTGATACCCATATACGACAGTTTTGATGTCAATTCCTAATGCCGCCAACGCTTCAGTTTGATAGGATACTTTGTTTAAAACCCCTTGCATTGACGGTTTTGCCCACTGGAAAACCGGAAAGAACACTTTCATAACAGTCTCCTTAAAACTCAGCAGGTATACTGAGCTTCACGTTAGTTAGTCGTTAAACTAAGATATTGTTTAATCAGTCGGAAGTGCATTTTTAATCCGGATGATAGTAGCCTATTCGGTTAAATATGTGTAATCCGCCCTTCGGATATTTCGTCCCTTAATGCCTATGTGTCGCATTACGGATTGTTGTTTTTTAGTACGATATTCCTTCTGTTTCGCTTTAGTACGAAGTCTCGAAAAGAACGATAGAACAAGTTATAAGGGAATGTATTCTCATAATTCGGGTAACTACCGGTAGATTTGTTCGGCAATGCTAACAATTCTCCGAATTCAGTTTCTGATAGGCCTAGTTTACTCAAAAATGTCTTTTTGTCTTGACTCAACAATTCTTTATCGGGATACGGATCTCTCGCTAACTCATTTATCGCGCGCTCTCTTGTAATCTCCCCCGAACAAATCAGACTCGATAAATGCGCTCTCCTTTTATCAATACCGAATTTTCTCGGTAAAATGTAGCCTTGAAAGAATCTCGTATAAACAGATTCATAATGTTTGCCGCCGTAATACTCCCAATTGTATTTTTCGGAAAGCACCTTCATAGCTAAACCTTTATTGTATCGGATATTATCGAGCAGAGAAACCCGTGTCAAACCAGAGAAACGATCGAAGATAATGCTTACCAAATTGGAATGTGGATAACGGTTGATTTTTAAGCCCTTTCCAAAGCGTTTGTATATACTTTTTATCAAAAGCCAGTCGGATTGGCTTCTCGACCAAGCTCTAGGTAGAATCGATTCGGTATTGAAATTCGTTCCATTAAAAATAAAGGCGACCTTGTTCTTTTTCGCTATATCATTGATTACGGCCCTAAGTGAATGGTCGGTAGGGATTTCCAAATCGGGAACAGACGCCTTCAGGAATGCGAGTTGCAAATCTCTGAACAATTCCCATTCTAGAACCACCGTCTCCAAATCGACTTTTAACGGTTTTAATACCCTGTCAAGGTTAAGAACACTTGTTTCCGTATTCCAACCATTATCTATGTGTACAGCCAGCGGGTTCATTCCGTGTTCCTTCAAATAATGTATGAGGTACGTACTGTCAAGTCCGCCGCTTACTCCGACAACACAATCATACTTCCCCGTTCTTTGAGCCTTGATGTTGTCCAATAGACTTAGTAATCTCTCCTCACGTTTCTCAACGGGAGGTAATGATTTATAAAACGCATCCACAGTCTTACAATGGTTACAAATCCCGTTTTCATCAAAAACTATGTCAGGGTCAGACGTGTCCATTACGCATCTTAAACATACCTGATACTCTCTCATTTTTCTCTCCTTTTTAAGGTTCTTTTCCAAGTCAAGTGGGTTAAGAAAATAGTTATGTCAACCTTGGTACATCGAACTTGAGTTTCCCGAAGACCAAGAAGATCATCAACCTCAGGTACCGAAGTGTCTTGAATCCATAGGAGCGCTTTGTAATTGTTCTCAGCTTGGAGTTGTTCCCTTCCATCACGGCGTTGGTCACCCGGTAGGTAAAATAGGCCATTATGCCTTTCAGATGTGTCAAAATCGCTTGAGCTCCCTTCAGCATTTCGGGGATTTTCGATTGTTGGCAGAGCTTGATCCAATGATGAAAGAATTTTCCTGCCCAGGATGGCTTTTTGTATTTGTACCCTCTTTTGAACATTTGGATCAAGTTGTACGCCTTTACTGTATCCAGGTTAGCCTGGGTGAGGAAATCATCCAGACGTTCTCTTTGGCTCTTTTTGAGCTTTTTAGGGTCTTTCAAAAGTAGATAACGAATTTTGTTGAACCTTGGGATGTTTTCTTTGTGTTCTCTGCGTCGAATACTATCCAGTACGTCGTTGAGAAGCTTCACGACGTGGAACTTGTCAAAAACGATCGTCGCTTTGGGAAAGGCTTCTTCTATCGCTGAAATAAAGGCCGGGGAGAGATCCATCACAACGGTCTCGATATCGTCAGCGTTTCCTTTTTTCTCTTCATAGCGTTCTTTGAAAGAGAAAATGGACTCTTTTCCTTTCCCATCGGAAACGTGGACCACCTTCGCTCGTTCCAAGTCCATGAAACTGGTCAAGTAAACACGCCCTTTTTTACGCGCCACTTCATCTATGGAGAGTGTGGTAACCGGTTCTTCTGAGAAATCCTGAAATTCGACTTCTTTCTCTATGTAGTGCTCTGCAGATGTTGAGTTTTCTCATGTTTGGAAATCTCGTTAGTCACTCCGATGATTCCTTCGATTTTTCAGGAGAAAGAGCGACGAAAAAGCATATCTATAACGTAGTAGTGGAATTTTCTTTGCATTATGAGCTCTTTGGGGACGATAGCTTGGCTTTCTACAACTACTGGAATCTCTTTTGATGCCTGTTTAATAAAAGCCACCGAAAGTGGATCACTCATAAAGTATCTCGCATAGATTACCGCCGGTCGGATCCTTTGAATATCCGCAAGCACTTTTTTGAAAGACCCCTTTCTGATCTCTGTAAGTTGAAAGAAATAATTCTTCGCTTTCGGTACCATATTCACATATTCTACATTCGGAAAATCTTTTACTGGAACTTGGTGATACCCATATACGACAGTCTTGATGTCAATCCCTAATGCCGCCAGCGCTTCAGTTTAATAGGCAACTTTGTTTAAAACCCCTTGCATCGACGGTTTTGCCCACTGGAAAACAGGAAAGAACACTTTCATAACAGTCTCCTTTTACAACCCGAAGACCTTTTCCCATATCGCAATTTCGAAAAGCCTGATTCGGGTATTGAATGAAAAAGAATCCCAATCTACTCTCTTGGAGTTAATTTCCTTAACGATTTTACTTTTCCGTACTACCTCTTCAAAATATCTATTCTTCTCTAAAACCCACGTATTTTCCGGCACGGGGAAGCCCATTTTATCTTTACGCCAAACGATTTCATTGGGTAAAGAGCTTTCGAAGGCTTTTCGAGCGAGGTATTTCGTCCACCCTTTCCGAAGAATATAATTGTTAGGCAAAGAAAGGCAGAATTCCACCAATTTATGGTCGAGGAAGGGCCGGCGGTTCTCTACCGAATGCGCCATATGATTTCGTTCTCCGACCTTCAAAAAAGCGGGTAAACCCGTTGATAAACAATCAAATATGGCATCGTCAACTCTTTTATACTCTGTGAAAAAGAGCCGATCTTCGAGTTCGCTACTCTCCAAGTCAAATTGCCTCATTAATTCCTGGAAAAAGTACCTCTTAGAAATCTTCGAGAAGGAATGAGATAAATAGTACATAATGGCTTTTTTAAGAGAAAGAGAATTATTCCCTGCAAAAAGGAAAGGCCAATTCTTCCAAAAAAGAAAGGAGTTTTGGACGATGAACGCGCCAATAAACGAATGATAACCACCCAAGTATTCGTCTGCCCCTTCGCCATCTAAACATACGCGTATTCCATTGCGTGATATGAACTCAGCCAAACACCAACCCGCAAACACACTCGTATTATCGGTTGGCTCTTCTTGATGCCAAAGGAACTTTTCCACATTGGCGATATAACAGTCGGAAGTAGGCTCGACTTGCTTGTTTGTGACCCCTAAATGATTCGAGAGCCTATTAATGAAGACGCTTTCATCACAGGAACGGTCGGACTGGTTTAAGTATACGGCGGAAAAGGTGACCAGCTTTTCTCTCAAATTCGTAGCGTTTCTCTCTTCTAAAAGCGATTTTAGAACCACGACGTTCGAAGATGAATCGAGCCCACCGCTCAATGCGCATCCAATCGGGACATCGGGAACGAGGTTGTATTCCACGGCCTTGCGATGGTAATGACGGTATTGCTCTACCGCCTCAGGAAATGGAATTCCGGTGTTCTTCGGTTGAATCTTATCTTCAATTGAATAGTATTTTGTAAGTTTTAATTCAGATATTGACCCATCTGATCCCAATTCGACAATGAGATAATGTGAAGGCATTAGTTTTTTTATCCCAGAGAACAAAGTATCTGGCTTATACTCTGGCGGCCCCCATAGAAGAAAAGACTTGATACCGTCTATTACTGGGGCTTTCGGTACGAAATTCAATAGAAGCAAGGCTTTGATCTCTGAGGAGAACGCGAAATCCTTTCCGTTCGAAAAGTAGAACAATGGTTTTATTCCAAATCGATCCCGCGCTAAAAAGAGTTGTTTTGCGCTCTCATTCCAAATAGCGAACGCCCACATACCCCGAAACGCGTGCATACACTCTGGGCCATAGGCGATGAAAGACTTTAAAACGACCTCGGTATCGGAATCCGAGGAAAAAGAAAACCCTTTCGCTTCCAAACCCTGCCGAAGTTCTTTGTAGTTCAGTATCTCTCCATCATACGTGATAATCCAATTGTCGACCCTCAATGGTTGATGAGCCGCATCGCTCGAATCAACGATCGCAAACCGTCGGTGTCCTAAAAAAACGGTTATACCAAAAGGAGCCTGCGGTAAGACCTCCACTCCGCATCCCTCAGGCCCTCTATGAGCCATAGTCTGCAGCGCCCTTTCGAATTGATTCATTCCAATTTTGACAGAAACGCATCCCAAAATCCCGGACATAATTCTCCCTTCGAAATCCTCTTTATGAAATCCAAATACGCACTTTCATGCGTTTCCCATAGGAACTCGCGGTAATGCTTCGCTATATTGCTCACTTTTCGATCATACTCTTTTTGGTCTCTGAAGATTTCTTCCAAATCGTCAGTCCACTGACTTTTCTCCAGATCGAGGTAGTAACCGATATCGTATTCTTCCAAAATACTCCGCTGCTCTATTAATTGAGAAGGGACGATGATAGGTGTTTTACTCACTAGACTATCAAAGAATTTATTCGGTAAAGAATAGATAGTATTCTTTGCGGATATTTCCAGATGGCTAATCACGAACTTCAGCTTCGATATCTCGTGAAGCATATTTTCATAAGGAAGCATCCCTAAAAATGATACTTTTTCATTGTGAAGAATCCAATTATCGTCAAACAATCCGGTTACGGCATCTTTGTCTGTTCCGATGAAGCGAAACTCGAACCCGTATTTTTCTACGACTATTCTCGCCATTCTTGCGATGGCATTCGGCCCGTTTTGCCTTTTCAGCTGGCCCACGAAGCCTATGGCATCCGACTTTTCCCCGTATACATCCGGGGTAGAGTGTGCATAATTAGGTAATTTGAATATTCTTTCTTCAGGTATTCCCTTCTCTAGAAGATAATCTTTCACAAAATCGTTAACCGAGACAAATCCATCAGCTACTCTTAAGTATGGTTCAACTATCATCTTATCATTGATGCTAGTTATCAACGAGTTTGCAGGGAGAGAGGGGAAAAGAACTTCGGGCAAATATTCGTGCAAGTCTATGATTATTTTCGATTGGTATATATTCTTTAATCTCTGAACAAAACGGTTTGGGAAGACATAACCTATGGAAATATCGTTCAGCACAACTAATTCTATAGGATGTTCTTGGCTTAGGAGCACGTTCCTATATAATTTATCCCAAAACATTGTCCTTTTTACAGTTCTAATAGGCATATTGTCAACGAAAACGTCGACAACATTATCGGGCACTTTGTATTGTCCCGTTCTCTTTCGAGCGCTCACGTAAATGACCTTTTTACAGATTTTCGACAAAGGTTCAACACATTTCAAATAGACCCTTTTATCAAAAAAGGTATACGCTCCACCCACAACCATCGCAGTATTTAGCAAGCTCAACCCCTCGGCTTTCTTCTGAATTTTTCAGGGAACCCCCCGGCTTTTTTATTATGTTAAACAAATGCGGCAAAACCGGAAAACCTGCGGTTCTATAAGGAATAATCGCCCGGTTTAAAGAATACCGCTTCCCATAACGCTACACTGATTAATTTCCATCTTACATCGCCGTGTACGGCTTGTTCTGTGACTTCTAAGGATTTTATTATATCTGAGCCTTGTATCAAACCTTGTCCCCATAGGTTTAGAGGGCCGGACAGCCACTCCTTTTCCGGGGTTGGAAACCCTTGTTTATCTCTTCTCCAAATGATCTCCTCCGGAACGAACGATTCCAACATCTTTCGTTCGATCCATTTTGTCCACCCATCATACGTTTTGTAGCAAGAAGGAATGGAAAAGAAAAAAATCGATCAGCCGGTAATCTATCCAGGGTGTTCGAGGTTCTAGCGAAAACGCCATCGCATTACGATCTACAAACCTCAGTAGACGCGCTAGCCCCTCTTCCACGTCATATTTCAATTTTTCATTCAAAAACCTTCTTGCGTCTAAAGACCCTCCTTCGTAATCCGGGATTTTGCCGTCTTTGAAAAGCTTACCCAATTGCCTGGCATATATTCGATGTCGAACTCCTCGACCTAAAGACCCCATAAAGATCGTTCTTAACATTTTCAAAATTGAGAAGTTTTCTATTTTTGAAAAAATCGCGAGTTTTCGAAAAAATCGTAACAGTTTGAAGTTAAGCAACAATTCGGAAAAACCGATCGGAATATGAGGAGGGTACCCCCCCAAGGTTTCATCAGGGCCTTGGCCGTCCAGAGTAACGATAACACCGTGCTGTCTCGCCAAGCTCATAACACACCATCCGGCGAAGATGCCCGTTGAATCGTAGGGTTCATCTTGATGATAGGCTATTTTTAGAGCTTCTTCAATGAAGCGTTCGGGTCTCGGTTCTACTTTAATACCTATCACTTGTGAATTTTCTAAGGCAAAATCAATCCACTTCGATTCATCGTACTTTTTCAATTCATTAGCCTCATATACACTGGAAAAGGTGTAGGTGTTCGGCCTAATAAAGAGACTTGTTTCTGTTTTAGATAACCGTTCACGAGCGAAAACGATCCCCGAAGAATCGACCCCGCCGCTAAAAGAGGCGCCTATGGGAAGATCGCCGTTCAGCCGAATACGTACCGCATCTAAAAATAGTCTTTCTCCCGCCTCTACATACTCTTTCGCTTTAAGATCTGAAAATGGCTCGAGTGACAGGTTCGGAGTAATGGAATAGTACCGCCTCATTTCCACGCTATTTTGCAGCGGATCAAACCAAAGGTTATGCGCTGGCAGCGCCCTTTGAACGCCCTCAAACATCGTTTGAGGGCGGTGCTCCCAGCTTCTCCAGGTAAGGAAATACTTCACTTGCTCTAAATCAGGGGATTTTGGTACGAAAGGTAACAATAACAAGGCTTTTATTTCAGATGCGAATGCAAAGTGGCGCCCATCGGAAAAATAAAATAGCGGCTTCTTTCCATAGCGATCTCGCGATAGAAAAAGGTTTTTCTTTTTCGGATCCCAAATAGCAAACGCCCACTTACCGTTGAAGCGGTGTAGACAATTCTCTCCATAGTGTATGTAGCTTCTGAGTAGAACCTCCGTATCCGAATTGCTTCTGAACTCGATCCCTTCTTTCTCGAGTTCTTCTCTCAATTCTAAATGATTGTATATCTCACCATTAAACGTTATGCAATAACCATCTAAAGCCAAAGGCTGGTGGCCGGCAGCCGTTCGGTCGAAAATTGACAACCGGCGATGTCCTAAAAAGAGAACTTCCGGGTCTATCTCCGTGTTTGGCGAAAAGTAGATCGCTTGTTGTAATCCAAAATTCGACCCTTCAAAGGTATAGTGCCCTATGGAATTATTTCTCACAGAGATAGAAACACCCCCTAGATCATCGGGGCCTCTATGGCGCAGACAATCGAAAACTCCATTAGGCTTTACCGGAGACTGAGAAAAAAAGCCAAAAATCCCGCACATATTCCTCCTATTGTGGTAGTTGAATCGAACTTAAATGGCTGTATATTAGACTTATCATAATACAAATGGTCGGCGGCAAACGGAGCCACAACGGTAAAGCATCGAGATAATGGTGCCCAAAGAAAATGCCTTGGTACGAAATTGAAATAAGGATGAAAACTGGAATATCACGTAACCGCGAGTGCAATAGACTAGCTGCTCGGCCTTTAAGCTTCTCTCCCTAAGGCATTTTTGCCGCTGTTTGACCCTCGGGCTTGCCGCCTATTCTCTAGTAAAGACGCTACTTCCTCTCAAGGAGACGCAAAGGGCGGTGCTGGCGTTTGTCTCAAAGAAAAATTTCCGAACGATTCAGGAGGAACCCTACACCGCTTAACAATTGAAAACGCGAAGTGCCAATTCAATATGGCTGCGCCAATTGTTCCGATTTGCAAACAGGTGATTTAGTATGAATCATCGGACTTTTGACGATGCTTTTATACTTTCTATGTGGAATGTTTTTTCTTCCCGAGCATTTTGTACTTTTTTCTTCAAACAATCAGCTCAAAACGGACTGATATACCTTTTCAATTTCCCCGACAACTACTTCGCGAGAAAATCTTTTTAAAAACCCTTCTCTGATGATTTCAGGATTAAAGGAGTCTATTGTTCGGTACACCTTTTCTAACGCATCTGCGATTTGGTCTATACCGCCTACATCGACTAAGACCCCGTTTGAATCATTGATAAAAAATTCCGGCCCTCCGCATTTTGTCGCTATGACCGGTTTTCCGCAAGCTAAGGCTTCGGCATAAACCACGCCAAAAGACTCATGTCGGCTAGTTAAAATGAAGCAATCACAATTTTGAAAGTGATCTCGAGCCCTTTCTCTCGAAAGGGGACCTAACCAACGGATATTTCCAGAAAGACCTTTAATCTCTGAAGTTTTTTTCAATTCTTGCTCATCAGGTCCTGATCCACCGATATTGAAAATAATTCTTCCTCTTTCATTTGGTTCCATTCTTTGCAGAAACCTTTCTATTCCGCTTATCAGATCGTCAATTCCTTTTTGAGGACTTAAAAAGCCCAAAGTGAAGAAAGAAAACGCACCTTTTCTATGCCTGGTGGATTGCTTCGGAAAAAAGAACGTTTCGTCGACAACATTGGGAACGCAAATAGGCTCAGGTACCCGATAGCTCTGGATTTGCTTGGCACTTGTCGGGCTCACAGCTATAACCGAGTTTGCTTTGAAGAGTGGTTCTTTTATTCTTGCTTGTAAATTTCCGTCCTTTTTTAGAAATGAATTGAAAGGAAAAGGGCTCATGTGTTCCGTGATGATATATGGAATGGAGTATTTTTCACTTAAAGTTTTCGCGATAAAGCCAGCTGGGAAACTGACGTGTGCGTGAATTATATCGATATTCCCAAATTCTTGCAGGGCAGATAGAAGATTTCGGTCGTTCGCCTTTACGACGTTTCGTATATTCCCACCTAGAACACGCGGAGACCATTCAAAACAAAAGTTTATAAATTCGTAATAATTCGCGAAAATCCTCTTTTCTTTCTTAATTCGTTTCTTCCTGTCTCTCAGGAATTTTGATACCGCTTTTTTGGGAGCACGAAGAAAAAGAAAATTCATACCCTGACCCCAAAGACTAATCGCAATCTTCCAGTCATTCCTTAATTCCGCAATTGCTAACGCTTGTTCTTTTGTGAAAATCCCTTGTACAGGATTTTCGTCGTTAGGAAACCAAGAAGGAATTATAAAGATATGCATCGTAACACCTCATTTCTAATTCCAGATACCCGAAGGAAAAGTGCGATTTTCATTTCTTCTTTCAAATCTCTAAGATACCTATGTGAAGGTCTATTTTATTTTGACCCCTTACGCTCGAGTAGCGTGTCCTGAAAAGTCCTTCCTAATCAATGGTGACACTACCATTATAATTATACGAAAACTTCATAATGCTGGTGTAATCATCTAATGAACCAAACTCTGCCATAATATAAGAACGTTTGGAAAAGTCGGCATTGAATACCAGGTGGAGATAGGAAATATCATCCTTTAATCCCAGTTACTAAAACACACCATCCACCGGTAATTCCGCGCATAAATATCCTGAAAAGCAAACCGACTACATTTATGATGAGATATTTTATCGAAGGTACAAACCAAAAATCCGGCAGCGTCCCCGCTGGTATAATCCGCACATCGCTGATATCTTCCTTCTCTAGGATAACCCTTAATTCCCAAGGAGTTATAGGCGCTATATGTCCGTAGGCGAGATCGCCTTCTTGAAACTGATGAAAGCGGCCATTACGTAGGAAAATTAATCGCGAATACCATGATGAAATATTCGGTGTTGTAATTAAGATTAACCCGTTTTGTTTTAGCAAACTCTTAAGCAAACGAACATACTCCCACGGGTTCTCCAAATGCTCTATCACTTCGACTCCCAGAACGATGTCAAAGCTATCTCTTAGTTTGTTTTGCAACTCTCTAATTTCATCTTCTTGGTTTAGATCCACTCTTAGAAAAGGAACATCAGTACATTTAAAATCTTCTTGATTTTTATCTACAGCAACTACACTATATCCTAAATCATTTAAGCGTTGACTCAGGGCACCTTCGCCAGCTCCTAGATCCAAAACGCGCATTCTGGTAGTCGGTGGCCTTAATTGACTTAGCTGTTCAGCTATTTGTTCGTGCAAATTTAAGTCGGCTTTTATTAAGATCCCTTTGTAGTACTGAAGTTTCTTCTTACCAAACAAAATCATCGTATCACCCTTCCGTACGATAATAATGGAGCTTCTGCAGTACACAGAAATAAGAAACTCACCACTTGTGTTACCTTTTCGAAACAAATTTGCGAAAAAGCTTGCAAAAAACTGACACAATCACGGTAGATAAACAATACCGCGTTTCTCCATACCACGCTACTCCGTTTTCCACGCTCTCGCGAGGATTTCTGGATAACGTCGAATAACATCTCGTTTTCTTTTTTTGTAGGGATATGGAGAGATCTCCTTATGACCCAAGCGGGCACAGTCACATTCTGGTCATCGACGATACCATTGTCACTCGCTTGTTCACAAGCCCTCCCCGGCATCTAAAAACACGGAGTTTTCAAGCGAAGAGCTCACTAAGTGCTATTCCCTCAAATTGAGGCTCTTCGTCGTTTTACAAGACGTACATAATTAACATCTTCTATCGTAATTAATCTGTAGACCTTTAGACTATTTCGATAAACCGCTCTAATCGCATAATCGACCGTCTTGCGGTCTCTTTTCATTCTTCGTATGTAACTTTGTATTTCTGGTGTAATCTATGGGATTCAAGTGATGTATCGAAGAGCCCAAATTGACGACCAAATCATTTTTCAAATTCGCTAAACAGAGCCTCTCTTTGGCGAAATGTCATTCGCGTTCTGAAAGCGCGCAAAGCCTTTTTTAATCCTGATCGCTATCGCTTATCTGATTTCTAATGACCTGATGAAAATGCTAAAATCACAAGAACAAAACTTGACTCACAGCAAACTACTTTATGACATTAAACCAGCTGTTGCGATTTTCACCGTAACCTTTTTCTCCCTGCTTCTATAAGAACGACGAACACTTTTTTCTTTATGGCCCGCTATTTGCGGCCATTACAGCGAAAAGTGGTTTCGTTGTTACATCCAAATACGAAATTCGAACTGTCTTGATCTGACCAGACGGTTTTGTCAGTTCAGTTAATCGTGTCAACCATTTCAAAGACGTGTTCAAGAGCCTGAGCATCTGATTCTCGACCAATACCGAGAAAAAACATGGCGGATCAATCGGCGATTCAAATATAGAAATAACGCCAAAAAAGAGATATTTCCAACACTGATAAAAACCCAATCAGTGACAGTCAATTTTAACATAGACAGCGACAAAAGCAAAAGGAGGTTCGCACCGCTTATGGTCAGCAATTGTTTCACATTTAAAAACGAGATTCTGTAACGGGCTTTCAACCACCAGTAATAGAATATGACGCATACGATGCTGACCGCGGTGGTGCTGAAGGCGATTCCGACGTGTCCGAACGGTTTGAGCAGGATCCAATCGAAAAAGGCGTTGAGCGCGATGGTGACGAATGCGAGCCAGTTGATGAATTTGATGTCTTTGAGCGATATGAGCGCGTTGGAAATGAGTCCGCCTATCGGGGAGAGGATGATGATCACGCTATACCCTATGAGCGATACGCTGACGAGCTCCGTGGAGCTCGTGTCGAAAGCGCCTCTTTGGAACAGTAAGCGTATGAGGGGTTCGGCCATCAGAACCACCCAAAAGGTCAACGGTATGACGATCCGCATCAGGTCGTCGTTCGTTTTCCTCATCCGCCGTTCTATGGCTTCGTAGTCTTTCCTGGAGGCCGCCTCCCCGATTTCGGTGTAGGTGGTGGTTAAGAAGCTCCCCACTATCACGCTGTTTATCATCGCCAATAGAACGTGTGAGTAGCGTAAGGCCGAAACCCTTCCGGCGGGCAGGAACGATGCGAAGATTTTGTCGATGATGTTGTTGATCAAGCCGGAGCTCGAGCCGATGATCAGCGGTATCGCCAGTTTGACGGTTTGTTTTGAAAGTGTGGAGAATCTCTTCGTTAGGATGATTTCTTTTTTGTCGAAATAGCGGAAAGCGTATAGGCCCATGAGCGCGATCATAATGAAATGCCCGGTCACCCAGGTGAAGACGTAGGCCGCTTCCGACCACAAAGGCGCCAAAAAAAACAGCATCGGTATCGCGATGATGTTGAAGATGAGCTGGAAGGAGGCCATCTGGACGAATCGGCGTTCTGCACGTAAAACCGCAGTAAAAATCGATCCGAAGCCGTGAATGAGCGGCAAAACGCTGAGTACCCGGAGCTTTCTGGCTGCGTATTCCAGGATTTCTCCGGAGTAGTTCGGCGCGAAGACCTTTATCAGGAGGTCCGGGAAGAAAAAGAGGAGCGCGGAAAAGAGGAAAAGCAAGCCCGCCGCTAATTTTAGGACTTGAGAGGCGTATCGCTTGGTTTGTTCTACGTCGTTACCGCTTTTAACCTCTAGGTATAACGGGATCATCATCGTGCTCAAAGTCCCGGCAATGATCCCCGAAAGGCTTTCGGCAGGCTCCATCGCGATGATCACGGCGTCCATACGCCAGGAGGTCCCGAATTGCGCGGCCAACACCATTTCCCGTATGAACCCGAGCCCTTTGGACACGAGGGTGAATCCGAAGATGAAAACCGTCCCGAACGCGACGGACTGAGCGCCGCCGGTTAGCTGTTTTACCGTTGTGATCCGTTCTCTGATCGACACGCCTATGAACCCCTTTGCGCCTTGCATCATACATCAAGAGTAAAAAAAACCAAATATCCTGAAGAAACGATCCTCTGTTCCCGGGCAACTCGTTGAGAGAACCGTACTCCATTTTTCGATTATACCAGAAATCTTCGCCGTTGACATCCCCCACCGTTTTGATATATAGTGTTAGAGGACTCCATCCTGGGTTTTGCACCATTTTGGGCTCTCAAATCAAAATGCACCCGGTTTTTGCCCAGTTGCCAGCTCGCGGTCGGCAAAACCCAAATGAACCCGCCCGCATCCCCCGTTAATGGGCAACCTCAATCGGAGATGGTGATACTATGAGACTAGCGGTCGTTCACGATCCCTTTCGTTCGTCGGATGAACAAAAGATGGTGGAAACTGTCGCCAATGCCTTATCCCGAAACCACGAGACGAAGATGGTCGTTTTCGGAGAGGACTTCATCCGAATGGTGAAGGCCTTCGATTTCGTTTTTAACCTGTCCATCTGGGGCGGGAAGGAAGGGAGACAGGTCCACGTGCCGGCAGTCCTCGATGTGTTGGGTATCCC
>Ga0302236_1001779_pt1 | contig 14235 bp, 23 predicted proteins | sample AAG_UR_Gly_MG_FD_193509 | JGI IMG/M metagenome (GOLD analysis project Ga0302236, IMG submission 193509) | Enriched activated sludge microbial communities from anaerobic digester in WTTP, New Holstein, Wisconsin, United States - AAG_UR_Gly | ecosystem: Engineered > Bioreactor > Anaerobic >...
CGTCTTCGAGCGCATCTTCATCCGGTACCAGCTCACACGGCACAACCTTCCAACGGTTCCCCGAAACCCATAGAATCATTCCAGCACTCCCGCCACAGGGAGGGCTACCTGGATAGTCCACTCCGGCCTATCCACACCACAGAGAGACCCCTGGTCTCAAGGATGCTAGCTATGGCCACCAAGGCCCCCACGTCGTTCCCCACCGCCCCAGACGCCAACCCGGTCACCAGCCGGTCCGTCGCCATCGCCCCCGCGGACTTCCGCACCATCGCTTTCCGCGTCAACGGCACCGCCCCCCTGGTGATGAACAAGTTCAGCGCCAAGGCCCGCGAGATGATGCGCGCCAAGCAGGAGGCGGGCAGCACCGCCAAGAAGGGCAAGACCCGCGAGGCGAAGAACTTCGACGAGTGCTACGAACAGGCCCGCCACATCAGCACCCAAGGCTGGGACGGCATCCCCGCCGCCTCATTCCGGAAGGCCCTCATCGGCGCCTGCCGGCTCGTCGACTTCAAGATGACCCTGGCCAAGATCGCCCTGTTCGTCGAAGCGGACGGCTTCGACGCCGACGAAGGCACCCCCCTCGTCAAGATCATCAGCAAGACGGGCCCCAAGAAGCTCGAATCCCTCGTCCGCCTCGAAACCAAGGTGGCCGACATCCGCATCCGCCCCCAGTGGACCGAGTGGGGCGCCGTCCTCCGCATCCGCTACGACGGTTCCATCTTCAGCGAGCAGGACATCTGCAACCTGGTGATGCGGGCCGGTCTCCAGTGCGGCATCTGCGAAGGCCGCCCCTCCAGCGAGTCCGGCGGCTGCGGCTGGGGCCTGTTCGAGGTGGTCAAGGCTTGAGCCATGCCCAACCCCATCGACTCCCGCAGGGCTAAGGAAGACGCCCTGCGGGCCGCACGGACCCGACGCTTCAATCAACACTTCAAGACCGCGTGTCTCCGCATCCGCGGTCTCGACACCTCCCCCCTCGTCGTGAACAAGTTCCGCACCGTCACCCGCGAATGCTTCCCCGCCCCGCAAGCCGCCCGCGCAAAAGCCGCAAAGGCTAGCGTCCTGGCGTACAAACAAGAGCGGGGGATTCGGTGAGGCGCCGCCCCGACTCCCGCCAGCGGCGCTCCAAAGCCTTCTTTCTGCGCCGCCGCCTAGGCAACAACTGGTTCCCCCTCCCACCCCTCACCAAGAAAGCATCCCCATGAAACGCACTGACCCCGTGATCCTCGCAGCCCTCCGGAACCTCGTCCGGGACGGCAAACTGGACCCCCAGGACGTCGTGGAGGCCGCCCGCAACGCGGACTCTCCCCTCCACGACCACTTCACATGGGACGACACGGAGGCGGCCCACCAGTTCCGCCTCCAGGAGGCCCGCAAGCTCATCACCGTGCACTTCGAGCTGCTCCCCACCTCCCCCACGCCTTCCCAGGTGTTCATCAGCCTCCGCAGCGACCAGGCTCGGGGAGGCGGCTACCGCACCACGGTGGCCGTCCTCTCCGACAAGGCCATGCGGCGCGAGCTCCTCCAACAGGCCATGGACGACATGGAGCACTTCTCCCGGAAGTACGGCGCCCTCGTCGAACTGGCAGGGGTCATCCGGGAGATGCAGAAGCTCCGCAAGCCCAAGAGGGCACCGCGGCGCTCCTGATATGACCCCATAGCCACCCACGAACGCGATACCCCAAACGCAACAGCCATGACCCCTTCGGCGACACAGCAGCGGCCCTCAAAGGTCAGGTCGGGAGCTCAGCGCGCGCACTGGTATGTGCAGGCTCGGCGTGGAGTGGCAGGCAAGCAGCGGATAGCACTGGTAAGCAGCGGAGCTGCAAACAGCGGCAGGCAAGCACAGGCATGGACCGCAAAGGTTTGGCCCGCAGAGACACGGATCGGCAGGATAGGACAGGATGGGCCCGGAGCGATACGCACGGGATTGGCGAGTAGCGGAAAGGCAGGAGAGCCTGGGACAGGTCCGGCAAGCATGGGAGTGACGCACCGAGAAACGGCAGGCGTGGATTGGCCAGCATCGCAGGGGAGAGCACTGGCAACGGAACGGCAGGCATCGCGGGGCGGGGTCCGGCATGGCAAGGACCGCCAAGGAACGGCAGGAAAGGACGGGATCGGACGTCAGTGGACGGGCACTCAGTGCAGCGGCAGGACTGGATGCGATGGGCGGGGAGCGCTTTGCACATCAGTGGCAGGCGTGGCGAGGCTGGGATTGGAACGCAGAGCAGTGGACTGGACTGGCAGGCATGGCAGGGCAAGCCCTGGAACGCAGACCAGCGCCCGGGATAGGCAGAAAAGGCGGGGACGGGCCGGGACCGCATAGGCTGGCATCGGCAGGCCACACGGGCACCGCTCTCGCAAGGGGGCGGTGCCTTTGTTCCGTGAAACGGCGGTTCAGGACTCCGGTTCCCCGGGATAGCATACCCCCATGACCGCAACCCCCACCCCCCGGTTCATCGCCCCACCCCCCACAGACGCAGACCGCCCTATCCGCCGCAAAGACCGCACCCCTACGACGCGCATGCATGGCGATGTCCACGAGAAGCTCTGCACAACTTGCCGCAAGTGGCTCCCGCTCACTAAAAAGTTCTTCCAGTGGACCTCACCCAACCCATCTGTCGAGAAGATGCGGCGCCGAGCCTCTCAAAAGAGCTATTACCGCATCCAGAAGGACCACTGGTCGGCTGACTGTAAAGCATGCCGGAAGATCAAATACTACGCGCACATAGCGCATAAACGCAAGATGTCCCCATTGGTGACCAAGTGGCACAACGTATGCGCATCTGCCCGCAACAGGGGCATCCACTTTATCCGTGAATGCCCCTGGTCTCCAGGCGAAGTGCCTACGGTGTGCCCAGTATTAGGGATCCCGCTCACCTATCCCGGCAAGGTCGGAGATAACCCGGGATTCGCTCGCCGCACAGGATACCGGCAACCCCGGAGCGCGCATAAGGGACACGCCCATGACACCTGCATCAGCGCCGACAGGGTGTCATCGGACCCTGCTATCGGATACGTGAAGGCCAACGTTGTCTGGGTCAGCTATCGCGCCAATCGCATCAAGAACGATGCCACCCCAGAGGAATCCCTGCGAGTGGCCGCGTACAGCTACCGCGAATCGTTCAAACGCGGCCTCGTCCCCTCAGACCCCATCCAGGACCTCGTGGAAGCGGCCGAAGGTTCCACTGATCCCGCGATCATGGCGGCCCTTGACGCTTTCAAGAAGGTCACCGCCCCCTATTCCCGTGAAACGGCGGTTCACGCTACAGATAAAATGGAAGGCACCCCCGCCGCCATGGGGTAGCGAGCCGTGAAACGGCGGTTCAGGCCCCGCGGATCGGGGTCCGCTACAGATAAAATGGAAGGCAGGGGGATGCGGGTATGGGGTAACGAAAACGACTGCGCGGCGCGCCCCCCGCTCCCGCGGGCCCGTACCCGGGCCGCGAATAGCGGCGAATGGGCACGGGGCGGCGCGGGACGCGGGGCGCAGGGTCAGCGGACCGCGGGCGCGGCGCGCACTCGCGGGGCGATGGGCCGGGCACGGCCCCGGGCCCGCGGGACGCGGTGGCGCAACCGCGGGTAGTCGGGTCGGTGCGCGCCGAGGATGGAGTCAGCGATGACGCGGAGACGCAGGAAGCGCATAGCGGTAGCTGCCTTTCTCTGGCCACACGCAAAACTGCGGACGCGGAACGCGTCAACCTAGCCTTGTTCGTGGTCAGCAACGCCGCTACCCCACGTGCGCTAGCACACGGGGGCCTATAGAACGGGCGCTATCAGCAGGGCGTCATACCCGCTATGCGGGCCACGCAGCACACGGTGTCGTACTGGAACGGTGTGGTAGCCATCTCGCGGGCCAGCTTGGCGTTCTCCAGGGTCACGATGCCTCTCTTGTAGGCTTTGACGATCCTGTCCCTCTTGTCCAGGTAGTCGGATGCATGCATGGGATCACCTTGGCGTCCTCGGCGGCCTTCTGGGCGGCTCGTTGGACGTTCCTTTCATCCTCTCATTCTACCCTTTCCGAAACGGAGTTCACCCAGGTGGGGTAGCACCTGGGTGGCGGAGTCTGTTCTGAAACGGCGGTTCACGCGGTGACGAGCTCGTTGTCGATCTCGGCGGCGGTGACGGTGATCACGCCTGTGGCGGGATCCTGGTCGATGAGGAGGACGCAGTGGTGGTCACTGTTGTCCTGGGTGGAGGGGTAGTAGTCACCCACATCCAGCCAATCGGGGAGCTTGATGGCGTCGTCAGGCATTGGTGCCTCCTTGATAACGAAACGACCCCGAGTGCCTTTAGGGCATCGGGGTCGATGGAGAGCTTCCGGGTCCTTTGTGTTGGTATGTCCAACCCGGACAGCTCTGGGCTATCACCTGTAAACGACGCGGCAGCAACCGCGGGTGCTTCGCCGCTACTACCAGCCTTGCTGAGCTGGGTTCGCTCTAGTTACGACAGTGACCCTGGGGCGCTGTTGCGTCCCAGGGTTCACTTTGGAGTCAGTCAGCCTTGTGGGCTCACTCGGCGTCGGCGGTCACCGGGGCCGCGGTGGTCGCGGCGGTGTACAGGCGGTGGTTGCGCCAGGCGCGGCGGGCGAACCAGCGCTTCGGCCGGTCGGCGAAGACCGTGCCCTTGGCCGCCTCCTGCATGAGGGCGGACAGCTGGGCGGGGGCCGGGAAGCCGTTGGCGACCTGGATGTTGTAGCAGAACAGGCGGGCACCGCCTTCCTTGGGCACCAGGGCGCCGTTCGGGGTGCGGGCGCGCTCGGCGAGGGGGACCTTGCCGGCCTCGCGCATCTTGCGGATGCGGCGCTCCTTGCGCTTCTGGCTGCGGATGGCCTTCTTCTCGGCCTCGGTCAGCTTGGGCTTCTCGGTGGTGCTGGCCGCGGTCTCGGCGCCCGGGGGCGTGTCCTCGGCGGCCGGCGTCTGCTCGGCGGTGGTGGCCTCGGGCGCCTTATCGGCGACGGCGGCGGTGTTGGTGGTGTCGGCGAACACGTTGGTCGCCTTGTTGCCCTTGGAGCGCTTGCTCATTGGGTCATCTCCTTGCAGCTCATCGCTGCCTGGTTGGGTGAGTGGGAGTTGCGACTCCGCTCACCCGGTTGTGAAGGCTCGCTGGTGCCCTGGGCTTGTCCCATGCGGTCAACCAGCTCGTCCTTCCTCTCATTCATTCTATCAACCATCATGCGGTGCTCTACTCGGTGGCTGGGTGCTTTAGGCCACCCGTACAGTGCTCACCAGCTCCGCTTTCGACCTTCACATTCTATCAACCACTCAGCGGTGCTCTACTCGGTGGCCAGGCGTCTGTCAGCAGCCGCTCAGCACAACCCAGAGGAGCCTACATTCTATCCTCTCCGCTACGGCGTTCACCCACGTGCCTGGGTGGCACGTGGGTTGGACGCTGGTCTGAAACGGCGGTTCACGGAGGCTAGAACACGTCCACGCGCGCATCTGTGAGGGCAAGCATCTTGGCGAAGGCGAGAATGGGCTTGACCAGCTCCATGTAGCGATCTGCCAATGCGTCGTAGTTATCGCTGAACTCGTCGAACGGGATAGCTACGTTGAGGTGGGCATCATCCCCGAAGGTGACGTCCACTGCGAGGTGTTCGCAACCTCCCCAATAGGGCGTGGCGTACACCTGGAGAACTTGCGGCACGGCAGGCGAGCCGACGGAGTACGGCATCTCGAAGAAGATCGAGCCGGCCATAGGTTCCTCGACGAACTCCCAGCCAGTGGTGTTGCGGGCCTTCACTTGGTCGAAGAACTTGGATAGATCGAACTCGCGCATGTCAGCCCCCTGTCACTGCGGTTGGGGGAAGCCGCTTGGCACCCAGGTTTTCGTCCTTGAGCACGATCTCAGCCAGCGCGTCGGGCATCTCGACGTGCACCAGGAAGTACGCCGATCCGTGAGAGACATTCGTGGAGTCGACCTCGATGAAGTCGATGAACACGATCTTGACGTCCTCGGGATCGAAGGGGCGCCCCTTGAGGGCCCCGTAGATGTCGTTGAGGGCCGCCTTGCTGGCAGCATCCTCGTCGTCCGCGCACTCATCGATCACGTCGGAGGCGAAAGCGCCGTCCTCGTCGTAATCAGCGAGGCTGAGTGTGGCCTCCATCTTGAGTTTCATAGGGTGTCTCCACGGCGCGGGGAGCCCTTGATTGAGCCCTACCAGTGCCGTTTTCCATCTTCTCATTCTACACCCCCCTTCGCGGCGTTCACCACGGTGGTCGGGATATGGTGCAGACATGGGAACCACAACGCACCCGCATCTGCCTCAAACCAGCACCGCTCAATGAGGTGCTGCGTTACGCAACGCGTTTCAATCCGGCAGACCTTGTACCCTGTCCATGTGGGGCGGGGTCGAGGAGATGGGGCAGGGCTGCGGCTCCTCCATGAAGTCGCTGGCCAGGAACGCCTCGCCGTAATACGTGACGGGATCGACCTCGTTCTGCCCAGTCTCGTCCATGAAGGGATCGATGATCAGCGTGCCCTTGGCCTCGAAATACGTGGCGTCGGTGGGGAAGCCACCTTCGGACTCGGACTGGTAGCGCTGGGATTGTCCAAGCTCCTTGATGTAGGCCAGCTGCTCAGGCGTCGGTAGCGGATAAGTCATGGGATGTTCCTTTCAACGAAAGAGACCCCCGTGTCTCCCGACACGGGGGTCTTCTTGAAACGGCGGTTCACGCGAGTGATACAGGATTGTTACGCGTCAGCGAACAGCTCTGGATAAGTATCCATGGCGCATCTGACGCCATCCGGGCTGGCCCGCATCCCGTCCTGGCCAGAGAAGTACAGCACGGCCAAGCCAGTCACCGCTTTCTTGTCCGAGGTGAACGCGATGTAGGGCATACCGTTGGGGTCGTGGTAGCCGGTCCAGGCCACATCGATGCTGACGAGGGGCTTGTGATCATTGAACAGCTGACGCACGAGCTCCATCGCCGACACGATCGTGCCGACCTTCCCGTGGTATTCGGAGAAGATGGGCAGCACGATCGTATACTCACCCTCACCGGACGAGTACACCGTACGCTCGAGCTCCACGAACAGGCTGTTCGGCGGCCTGGTAGAGTCGGGCAGCTCGCTATCATACTTGGTAGCGGCCTCGGGCATGTAGGAGTCGAAGGTGCGCTCGAGCGTCACCTTGCCGTCCGGGCCGGCGGACGCTCTCAAGTCCGTGGAGTAGGACTTGAGCGCGGCCTCTACGGCCTGCCTGACCTCAATGGGCACTCTCGTGCGCCGTGGGAAGGGGGATGGTTTCATATAGCCTCCATGGGTGCGACCGAGGTCCTTCATTGGACCGGTTATGGCGCACTGCCATCCCTAACATTCTACCACCCCATCTGAGGCGTTCACCAAAGTGGTCGGGTCATCGGTGCGGCGCGCCCAACCAGCGCTGCGTACCTGTGCGGTACCCGCGCCAGCCTGGAGGATGCGGCCGGTGGAAGCTGCCACGGCTGGGCAGCAGTTCGTCCTCGAAGGCCATGCCAACGTGGCCGTCGGCGAACCGAACCTTGTAAACGATGGGCTGGCCTATGCGGTTCCGCTCATGCTTGTCGGTGCCACGCACCACGCCACCTGGGGCATCGATCCGGAGGACCTTCACGACCTGGTGGCTATGGTACCATAGGACAGCATCGCTCGACTGGGCATCCTCCCAGCAGTGATACTCGAACCAGAGGACAGCGCCTCTACGGATGAGGTGGCGTGTACGCATATCACACCAACGTGATCTTGATGCCGGCGTCGATCTTGGCGACCACAGCTGCAACGTTGTCGATGGTGAAGGGCGTACCGTCCGCCATGCTCTGGATGCACCACGGTTCGTGCGTGTCGTCCAGCCCATCAGTGAGCTGGCTGTCGAAACAGCTGCGGTCGATGATCTCGACCTCGAAACCTCTGGGCGGCAGCCCATGCCACGTGACGCCGACGTGCATCTGATCATCGACCATGCCAGCCACGACCGTGGCGGCGTGACCGCTCACCGTGGCCTCCTCGTCTATGAGCGCTTTGGCGCCCGGCGGGTCATCGACGGTGTAATCACCGTAATGGGCGTCGTTGAATGGGATGAGAGTAAGGCGCATATCGTCCTCCCTTTCTTGGTGGAGTTGGGATCTCACATTCTACCATCCCATGCCAGGCGTTCACCAAAGCGGGCGGGTGCTACTTGGCGGCAGCCACCTCAGCTTCAGCCGCCGCGCTGAGCTGCTCTAGAGCCATATTGAGCGACTCCGGGATCTGCCTGCACCAGCCTTCAGCGGTCAGCTTGAACCACTTCTCGTGGTAATGGGCTTTCACGTAGTCGACGCCGGCGAAACGCACACGCAACGGAGCCGGATGAACGTCCGGCATGGCGTCCAAATACGGGCGCAACCGCTGCATGTACACCTCGGCGCGCGCTCTCGCGGACACCAGCATCGGCAGCGCGAACTCGCAGGGGTTGTTGGGATGGCGCGCACAACCCTCCTCGTCATCAGTGCTGATGTCGGCGGGCACCATACCGTCCTCGCTCCAATCAGGCGACGCATACACATTGCGCTTCGTAAAGTTGAACCAGGTGAAGGTGCCGGAGCTGCGACAGACATCGAGCGCCCAACCGGGCGGCCGATGCTCGCTGCAATAGGCGATGAACGCCTCGAAGTATTCTTTGGACATACCCATGACGCGGTTCCTTTCATTACGCAGAGCACCCCCGTGCAGAGCTGCACGGGGGTTGATTCTGAAACGGCGGTTCAGCGCTCGACGCCAATGCTATCCGCAACAAGCTTACCGCGCTTGACCTTGTAGGTAACGTTGTCGTTATCCCCACCATCATCAAATGTGATGCCCGTATGCGCCTTCGATTTGTCAGTGAAATCGTGAGAAATGCTGGCTTCCCCCTGCGGCACCCCGTCGAAGAACGCTAGGGCTGCTATAAAGCCCTTGCGAAACTCGGGTGAGGCGTTGGTAAGATCGAAGTTTACTTTAGCCATATGGCCTCCGTGTGTATACGCAAACAACCCGCGTGCGCTGTGCGCACGCGGGTTCTGAAAACGGCGGTTCACGCTATCTGACGAACACGCCGCATGCGGTCATCGAGGGAGAGCTTCTCGTACTCGACGAGGAACTCCATGTTGATGCGGCGCCACCCCAGGGGCGCACACAGCCAGATGCGCTTGTCGTCACCCTCGACGAACGTGATGACGTCGCCCACCGACAGCGCGCGATGCTTGCCACCGGTGGGCATGCGTGCCGCGTCATCGGGCAAGACGTGGTTGAGGAGCCTGAACAGGCGCTCCAGCGCCACCTCGTCACGGTGAGGGCGGTGCGCGTATGCGGGATCGACCTTCTCGTTGATGTTGAAGGGGGGCAGCTCGTTCGGGATCTCCTCGAACGCGCTCAGCAGAACGAAAACAGCGATGCTCATCGCATCCTCCTTCAGAAGGTGTGGAGGCGATTCCAACGTTCAACCGCTTGATCGACGTCGTACCGCCCGATGACTAGATTATTAGGCGGACCGTGTGGCCACACCTTCTGTATGAACGCGTCATGCTCAGCCTGCGTCTTGCTCTCATTGAGGAGCCGCGGCATCAGGAAGACGCTCGTGGGCGTGGCCTTCACCATCGCCCAGACGTTTATGGGGTTGCGTTGTTTCGCCATGGGTGCCTCCCGGCACAGGCTCGTTCATCACGGCCAGCGCACAGAGTATGAGGTTCATAACGATCGCCGCCCACAGGGCAGCTCGCCAATACCGGGCTCCGCCCGGCTTGGTCGTTTTGAAACGGCCCCGCTCATCGCGGAACACGGTATGCCCTGCACCAGGTGGTGCAGGACGCTTGCGAACAGGCATACAGAATGGCCTTTCTGGCGGCATGGCTGCCACCGTTAGATCACGTGTGGGACGAAGACTCCATCATTCTACCGGCTCAAGCCTGGGTGCTCAACTCGGTTGACGGGTGCCTCAGCACCAATCCCCACCGGTGACGCCGGCGCGTTCGACAGCAGCCAGCGCTTCAGCGTTGGCCTTGGCCTGCTCCTTCCGCAGCGCACGCGCAGCCTTGCGAGCCGCCTTGCGCGCGGTATCGGCAGCAACCAGCTCCTCGGGGGACAGCCGGCGGACGACCTTCTGGACCACCGTCTCCTTGCCGTACTTGCCCTCCTTGTGCCCCTTCACGAGAACGTCGATCTTGTGCACACCGGGCGCAGGCTGCGCGTTATCGCACAGACGCGCCGCTTCCACACCGTTCCAGCCAGACGCGAACCACACCAGTGTGTTGCGCGTACCGACCTGGCGCATCGTGACGATCACCTTGAGGCCGTAGGTGCCCTCGTACGGGTAGATGCGCATGACCTCGACATCGATGTTCAGACGCGCGTCCACCGTGCCGACGTACTCAGGCGGCGGGAGCAGCGCTTCAGCGGCAGCCTTGTTCGCCTTCTCCAGATCACGCTGCCTGCGGAGAGGAGCCAGCGCGCAGTAGGCAACGACGACGCCGAGCGACTTGCGGGTAACGTAACCGCGAAGCGTGTTCAGGCCCACCGTGTACTCGAAGTCACTGAGGCCACCGTCGTCCTGCGCAACACGCACGTTCAGAGCATCCAGCTGGACAGCGGTCTGCGCCCACTCCTTGAGCACGCGCTCCTCGGCCATCCACCCGTCGATGCGCTTCTTGTCCTCGGGCAGCATGGTGTCGGTCAGGTACGCCATTATCCAATCGGCAGTGGCGAGCTTCCCGCATTCCGCAGCCTTGCGGGACACGAAACCCTCTTGGAGCGCGCAGCAGGTAGCCAGCATACCCACCCTGCCGATCTCCCACGCGGGCTCGCGGCGGCCACCGCCACCGTACACGTTGTCGCCATCAGCGCCATCCACGCTCATGCCGTCCCACAGGTCGTTCATGATGGCGAGCACGCCCTTGAGCATCGCGTCGGTTGCGACACCGAAATAGTCGGCCACGCATCCGGTGCCGACCTGCTTGCGGTAACCAGCCTCGTTCTGCACGAGGATGACTTTGTTCCGGCGCCTGTTCTGCTTGCAGTGATCGCAGTCCAGCGGGACCTTGCGGTACATGGAGAGATCGCCGGCACCGGGAGCGCCGCGCACCTCGTTGAGCGCTTGGCCATCCTCGGTCGTCACGCCAGCGCGCTCGACCACGCCGCGGAGTCGCCAGCCGCCGGGCAGCATGATCTGCCCCACCCAGCTGATCTCCACGGTAGTGATCTCGCGCACCGTGTCCGGGCTCTCGGCGAACGTGTAGGGCGGCGGGCTATCGCACCACCGCACGATGACATCCGGGGTACGGTCCTCGCTGCCGCCGATGCGATCGGCGTGCCGATACTGAATCTTGCGGGGGCCGATCTCTTTCCAGGAGACTGGCTGCAACCCCAGCTTCTCGCACTTCTTGTTGATCTTGTCGATAGCTTCGCCGAAGGCGACGAGGCAATCGGTGCGCACGAGCCGCGTGCGCGACGGTTCTGTGGTATCGCTCATCGCAGTACCCTCCGAGGGGAACATTCTACCGGTCCCCTTCTACGCGCTCAACCCGGAGCACTAGGTGCCCCGGGTCTCGCGCAGACTCCAACAGTCAGACGTCACTCAGCGGTAGAGTCGCCTGCGGCATAGGCCAGGGCGCGGAAGACGTCGAAGAGGTTGTCGAACGACAACCCACTCGCGTTCTCCTTGAACTCGTTCAGCCACGTCCGGACCTCGTCGACGGTAGCCGCACGCTTGACGTCGGACGCGTAGTTCTCGTCGTAGTGGTTGCCTCGGCCCCACTCGGTACCGCGGTTGGGCCCGATGGCGTACCTGTTGTCGGGATCGGTGACCAGGACCGCAACCCCCAGGACATAGCTGTGGTTGTTGACGTTGCTCGACATGACCATGAAGCGGCCCCTGAGGTCCGCTGTGGTGAACACATCCACCTTGCCGCGGTAGGCGCAGATGACCTTCCGCAACTTGGGGTAGACGTCCGAGGAGAAGTGCGTCTTGGCGAGCGCGAGCGCGCGTTCGACGCACCTGTCCTGCTCCTCCTCTTCAGCGGTGCGCGGTGAAGGAGGAGCCATCTCGGCGATGACTGCCTCGACTTGGGCGATGATGGCTGCCACGAGCGTGGTACGGATGAGATTGCTCATGGGTTGCAGCTCAGGCGTCGAGGCAGGAGATGATGCGGCTGCGGAGGGCGCGGATGCACTTGGTGGGCGCATTCGCAGCGGCCTCGTCCAGGAGGTTGAAGCGCTCGACGAGACCGCGCGCCTCCTCGAGAGTGGCGAAGCGCCATTCGCCGTTCTTCAGCCGCACCATGTCCGTGCTGTCGGTGGTGCGGAAGCAGTGCGCCCACGGCACCAGCTTCCCGGCCTCGGCTTCCGCATCCGCGGGATTCGTACCCTCGGCCACACCCTCGCCGGCGTTCGGCGTGCCGGGAGCGTAGCGGTTCCACACGCCGATGACGCGCGTGTCGGTATCGCTGTCGGGGTCGTTGATGATGAGTCCGACCTCATTGAGGTGCAGGGCGCACGCCGAGTTCAAGTGGGACTTGAGGACGACGAAATCGCCGGCGCGGTAACCGGACCACATGTAGATCGCCGGATCCTGGCCCTCCAGGGCGCACAGGATGTGCACGATGGCCTTGTGGTGGCCGGTGCCGGTGCCGAACTCGCGCGCAGCGACTTCGGCAGCCTTGGTGAGGTTGGGCTTGGCGGCCGCGGTTTCGGCGGCCGCGGCACGCGTGGCGCAGCGCTCGAGGAGCGCTTCGAGGGTGAGACTGAGGGCTTTGCTGAGAGCCATGGTGATACCTTGGGTATGTTGTCTGGATGTGGTTGGGATGGGATGCCGTACCTGGGATCAGGCCGACTGGACGACCTGGACCTGGGTCTGCGGAGCAAACTTGCCGTACTGGCAGCGCATCTGGTCCTCCCACTTGTCGACGTTGAAGACCTCGCTCTTGAGGGTGGCGATGGTGCGGCCGTGCTCGGTGGCGACATCCTTCCAGGGCACCGTGGTCTTCGGGATCACCTTGATCGTGATGGCGAACTTGCCGCCCTCGAACTCGCCCTTGGCATTGAAGTGGCCGATAAACGCCTCCTTCACGGCGTCGAGCGTCTTCTCGGCGTCGTCCTTGATCTGCTTCAGCAGGAGGAACGCCTGGAGCGCGTCCTGCGGACAGGCGAGGTCCGGGCGCAGCTGGTTGCAGCGACGGATCAGCGCTTCCTGCGCGTCGGAGATCGACGTGCGCGCCTCGGACAGCACGGTCAGGCGCTTGGCCATGGAGAGGACCGTGTTCTCGGTGGGCGCGACCGCTTCCGCGGGGGCAACGGGTGGGGTGGAGGTCTTGGGACGCGAAGCCATGGTGTTCATCCTTCCCGGAGGTTCCGGGGGTTGATGGGTATCTGGCTCGGTCATCTTATGCGGCCACCCTCCGGTCCCAAGGAACCGCCCACCACGTTCAGCCATCGGACTGGTCGGGATCCTCCGCGGCGTCCTCGAGAGACGCGATGATGTCCGCGACGGGAACCACGTTACCGCTCTCGTCTACGCCCCGCAGAGTCGAACCCGACCCAGCGTGGAACCAGATGCCGAGGATCTTCACGTACTCGACACCGCCCAGACTCGCTTCCTTCTCCAGGCAGCGCTTGTGCACGCACTCCGCTATGGATGCCCACGCGGCGCTCAGCGCATCGCAGTCCTCCTTGGTCAGACCGGGAGCGCAAGACTCACCGACGTAGCCGCGCAGGCACTTGATGGCCCCGGAGTAGCCCTGGTTGGGACCGCGGCCGTCCACGAAGAACTGGAGGGCCAGACCGACGACATTGTGGGTCGCCCGGTCGACCTCCATCTCCAGCTCGCGCTCCCAGCTTTCGCCGAACTTCAGACCTAAGGTCCTGAGCTCATTGAAGTTAAGATGGGTGAACTGCCCTTTGGCGAGCTTCCGGGCAGCGTTGTTGATGGTCGTGTCCATGGGGGACGGGGACATATAAGCTCCTTGGTGTTGGGGAGATACGCGGAAAACCCACCTGAACCGGCGGTTCAGGTGGGTGCGAGCTATCTGATCGATGGACGCCACCACTCGGGGTCGGGAACCCATCAGGGCAGCTATTTGCCGGCCGGTTTCCTGCCCTTAGACGGGGTTTTCCTTGTCACCATGGCCGGGGGCCCGGAAATCAACCACGGCCCCGTCAAGATCCGCCGGGCACCGTGCGGTGACCCTCACGTAATGAATCCTGGCAGCCCCGTCCACTATGGCGTACATATCCTGACGTCCTTCATCCTTCGGC
>Ga0302236_1001798_pt1 | contig 14127 bp, 18 predicted proteins | sample AAG_UR_Gly_MG_FD_193509 | JGI IMG/M metagenome (GOLD analysis project Ga0302236, IMG submission 193509) | Enriched activated sludge microbial communities from anaerobic digester in WTTP, New Holstein, Wisconsin, United States - AAG_UR_Gly | ecosystem: Engineered > Bioreactor > Anaerobic >...
CAAATACCACTGCCGGCAAATTTATGTTGACTGTATTCGGGGCCATAGCTGAATTAGAGAGGGGTTATATCCTTGACAGGCAGAAGGAAGGCATTGAAATTGCCAAAAAAGAAGGCAAATATAAAGGCCGGAAGCCCATCTCTGTAAATAATGATACATGGGAAAATTTATATAAGCAGTGGAAAGCCAAGGAAATAACTGCAACAAAATTTATGAATAGTGTAAATTTGAAAGCAAATACCTTTTACAGAAAAGTAAAAGCCTATGAAGAGGGGGTAATGGTTAATGAATAAAGAATTTTTGACGGTAAAAGATGTAGCTGAATTACTGGAGATTACAGAGAGAACGGTTAGAGCTCTTTTCAAAAAAGGAAAGATAAAGGCCCGGAAAGTAGCTGGTAAATATATCACTACGAAGGATTTATTGAAGGCTTATATAGAACAGGGAAAGGACTGATTTTATGGGTTTATTTGATTTTTTAAAAATTAAAGGTGACGAAAATTATCCTCTGAAAAATAAACTTTATTGTTTATACTGTGGTAATGAAATAATGCCATTTAAAAATACAGGTGTTAGATATTATAGATGCCGAGGAAATAATAAAAAAATATGCACTGTGAAAACGATAAGAGCTGATGTTATTGAAAAGAAAATTTTTAATATCTATGTATCTTATTTTGAATACTTCGTCGATTCATATAAAAACCAGAACATTAATTATGGTGCAGATTTAAAAAATTTATTTTTGTCTATTCCTGATGGAATAATGAGTGAGACCGATTTTCAGGAATATATGTTTTTATGCAATAGGGATTCTTTAAACAAATTATCTAAACTTATAAACAATATGAACAAAATAAAAGATTTTATAAAAAATATGGAAAAAGAAAATTTTGAAATTGAAACAGATATTATTAAAGAAGGTTTAAAAGGTTTTACTTTATTTATAGATTATATTGTATTAGACACAGAATCAGGCCAGGGCATAATGCAATATAAAACTTTTAATATATTAAATAATGTACGAATAAAATTTACGTGCTAAAAATAGCATTGACAGGTAGTTATATTTATGTTAATATATAGAAAAATTAACTTTATGAAAGGAGGGCTTATAAATGAAGATGAAGCAGGACAAAGCTTTAAGGCATATTAAAATTAAAGATGAACTTCATGGAAGCTTAAAGCATTTAGCGGTCGATTGCAAGCAGTCTTTACAGGATTATGTAAATATGGTCTTGGAAAATTTCCTCAAAAATAATTTAACTCAGGTTACTAATTGAAAGAAAGAGACCTGAGTTAAGTAGTAGTAAAAATTATATAACCTATCTTTAACGCCAATTAAAGAAAGGTGTAATTTCTACTTTATTTATAACAAATAAAAACAGTTTTGTCAATTTTAAAAGGAGTGATTATATTGCCAGTTATAGCAGAATACAGGGGAATAAAACCAGTAACAACTAAGGTTTGCCCGAAATGTGGCAGACTCATGACATTTGAATTCAATCAGGGCCGGTTAAACTGTACCCGGGGGATTCTATATTGTGATTGTTGCAAATTTAACAGAAATTTATTTGAAGTAGTTGACTCAGATCAACTTCAGGAAGTAGATGGACATTATATCTTACATACCGGTAATTTTCAGGAGGATAGCAACAGTGAGCAATAAGGCCCATCTCATCACAGGTTACAGCAATAACAGACGACCCTATGATTTTTACCCGACTCCTATGGCAGGCACTATGGCCCTGTTAGAAAATGAAGTTTTTTCCGGCAGTATTCTTGAACCATGCAGTGGAGCCGGTCATATCTCAAAAGTTTTAGAGAAGAAATTCCCAGGGCAGAAGATTCTATCATACGATATCAGGAAAGATAAAGTTTATGGCACCGGTGGGATAGACTTCTTGAAGCAGACAGCAGAATTCTACAACCATCCAGACCATATTATTACGAATCCACCATATAAGTTACTCACAGAATTTATCCAACATAGCAAGACGATTGCCAGATATAAAATTGCAATGTTATTACCGACTCAGGCCCTTGGTGGAAAAATTCATAACGGTTTAATTTGGACTGATAAGCAATTCCCTTTGAAGAAAGTAATTATCATACCTGACAGATTAAAATTCTTTTCTACTAAAAATTCTTCAACTGTATACCATTTATGGGCTATATGGGATCGTTTTCATATCGGGGAGCCTATCATAACATGGCACCAAAAGAAGAATAACACATTATCTTTATTCCCTGATGAAGAAGAACCGGAAGAAGATGAAGAAGAAAATTTTAAAGATGCTATGGAAACAGAAGTCATATTGTTACAGAAACAGATTGAAATAGAGAGTGAGGTATTTTGTGATGCCTGATTTATTGAATGATAGCAGAAGGAAATTTCTTGAGTATTTTGAGCCGTCAAAGCGGTCAACAGTGGCAAATACTTTCTTAAGCCCTATTAGAAAAGGCGTGACAGACCCAGATCTGATTATAACAGAAGTATATGAAAAAGCCAGGAGAGACAAAGAAAAACATTATATATCAGATACAATTTTCAGTTATCTTTCAGAGGCTTTTAAATATGTGTCTTATCTTCACGACTGGGAGCACCTGCCAGACTCAGAAAAGCAGTATTATAAAAATATCCAGGCCAAAAAAGCAGTTAAAGCTTATATGGCAAAGGAAGCACCTACAGAAAAGCAATTATCATATCTGAAGGTTTTAGGTTATACAGGCCCGGCACCTGAGACAAAAGCAGATGCCAGTGAATTAATTTCTACGATTAAAGTTTTTAATAAAATATAAGGAGGATAAAATTAATATGAAGTATGAAGAAATTGCAACAAATTCCAGTAATGGGAGCACGATTCCAAAGGGTAAATATCTCTGTCAGGTAAAGGAAGCAACAGAGACAGAAACAAAGTCAGGAGTACCTATGCTAAAGCTTAAATTAAAGATTGTTGAAGGTGAGTTAAAGGGCCGGATTATATTCGACCAGTTATCCTTTAATTGCAAGCGACCAAAGAATTTTGCAGTGGCTTTAGTGATGGCAAAAAAGACAGATAAAGACTTTGAACTGGATTCCGGGAAGGTTCTGGGTAAACTGGTATATGTGAAGCTGGAAGAGGAAACCTATGAAGGGCAGACCAGATCTAAAGTTGCCTTCGATGGATACGGGAAGGTACCAACAGAGACAATCATTAAAACACTGGAAGAATTGAAACAGGAAAAAGATGAGGATGAAGAGGAAGAATTAACTGATAATACTGATGAAGAGATAGATTCTGTTGAAGATATTTACGCAAAATATAATTTATAATTTCAGATAGAGCCCTGGTTAATGCCGGGGCTCTTGCTACAGGAGGAATGAAAATTGATAAAGTATTCTGAGGATAATATAAAGAGCAATAACAGTATAAATAAACTGCCTGAGATGACCATAGGGGAGCAGAAAAGTAGAAAGACCCATTTACAGATATATAAAAAACTAAATATTCCAATACTGACTTATCCAGTGGGAAAAAAAAACCCGGTAGTAAAAGGGTGGAACACTGCAGATATAAAAACTCTGTGGAAACAGCAGAAAGAAGAACTGAAAACATCTAATTTAGGCATGAGGCTTGAAGATGTACTTGTAATTGATATAGATGATCCGGTTATAGCAAAAGAAAAACTTGGAGACCTGCAATTACCTGTTACATCTATAGTTTACAGGGGGGAGAGGGAGCCGGGGAAGGTCCTTCAGTGGGAAGAAAGAGGGCACATATATTCTAAAAGACCATCATGGTTAAAGTTTAAGAATTCAAAGAAACTGCCTGATTTAGGAATAGAGCTAAGAACAGGGGCGGGAAGTCAGAACGTGATTCCTGACTCCATTCATCCAGACGGAACCCGTTATAAGTGGCATTACTCGGAATTTTTCTTTCAAAATAAGTTACAGGAATTCCCGGAAGATTTATTCAAAGAGATAATAAATAGGGCTAATATTTTCCATGAAGATGAAACAGCAGAATTAAAGATTATAGCAGAAGAGGAAGCAACATCTGAATTTTTTAAATGGAAGAAAATTTTAGATCAGCTGATTCAAAATTATGGTCTTACCTGTGAAAAAGGAGAATTTACACAGGGAGGGCAGGCTATTAGCCGGGGCATAAATTATTATGGCATATGTCCCAGGGCAGATCGACACACAAAACCAAGTTCATCAAAAGAATTTTTAATCCATCTGTCATTTACAGGGGCCATAAAAAAACATTGCCATCATACCCATTGTACCGATTTATACAAAGAAAAGCTTGAAGAGCTGTTTAAGTTTACCATAAATGATAAAGCATGGTATTTTCTGGATGAAGAGGAAGAAGAAACAGCAGAAGAAACAGAGGAAAAGCCTGCTATTACATCTGAAACTGTTAAAGGTGAAAATTACTTTGCATTACTAAAAGAATTACGGGAAACTATATATAAAACCCGGCAAGCAAAGAAAAAGAAGGAAGTTGATAAAAATGAGACCTGTTTCAGAGGAGTATGTAATTTTCTGGAAGATAATGGCAGTTTTATCAAAGATAACAATAATATTTGTTACTATTTTGATAAAAACAGGAAGTTGACATATCAAATTTACCGAAAAGACCCCGATTATTCTATTTTCCTTCACTGTATAGGACTTGCCGAGAATGAAATGATTGCCAGAATTATAACAAAACGACTTCAGAAACACTGTTTACTGACAGGCAGGGAGGTTGATATAAAGAAATTCTGTTATTTTGACAGGAAGAATTTCACCATTTACCTTGACCTGAGAAATAAGCAGAACCAGATCCTGAAGATTACTACCAGTAACATGGATATAGTTGACAATGGCACTGATGGAATTATGTTTCAGAGATGCCAAGGGAGCCCTATTCAGGTAAAAGTTCCCCTTTCAGAGAATTCCGGCAAATTTGAAGAAATGATCCTGGACAGGATTAACTTTGATACAGAAGAAACCGGTCTGACTGTAGAAGAGCAACAGGTATTATTTGAGCTTTTCTTTATGGCCCTGTTCTTTGAGAGTATTTTTCCAACAAAACCCCTGCTATTGATGTATGGTGTTAAAGGCAGTGGCAAGAGCTTTTCACTTCGTATCATGGGGAAACTTCTTTTTGGTGATGAATGGAATCTATCATCAGTGACATCCGATAATGAGAGAGATATTAAAGTAGCAAGCTTACATAAAAGTTTTCTTGCCATAGATAACGCCGATAGCCGGATTAAATGGATGAATGATTTTCTGGCTAAGATGGCAACAGGTGAACAGTTTGAAGAGAGACAAATGAGAGAAAATTTTGTTTACCTCTCTATGAAACCTTCCTGTTTTATAGGGCTCACTGCCAGGACTCCAAAATTCAGACGTGATGACATTGCAGATCGACTGCTTATTTTATCAGTAAAACCTCTGGAAGATAATTTCATACCGGAAAATGATTTGCTTGAAGAACTGGAAGAGCACCGGGATATCCTGTGGAATGAAATTATTTTTAAACTTCAGATAATACTCAGGCAATTACAGCAGGGGCAAAAACAGACCTTTAAAACTAAATTCAGGATGGCAGATTTCTATTCATTTGCCTGTAAGATTGTAGGAGAAGAGAAGGTAAAAGATATTTTCAGGAAGCTACAGCAGGAACAATATGACTTTTCACTGGATGAAGATCCTTTATATGAGCTCTTACAGATTTACATAGAAGATGAAGAAACCATTGAAGGGGAATTTCTTTCAGGAAAAGACTTATTTTTTAAACTATCTTCACTGGCAGAGGGGCATAGGATAAAGTTCCATTATAGCAATGTGCTATCTTTAACAGCTAAATTAAGGCATTTATGGAAAGGGATACAGACAAAATTCGACTGCCAGATTAAGAAGGATAAGAATATTATGGTATATTCCTTCAAAAGAAAAAGTAACACTATTAACACGACCTAAACCCGACAAGTAACCCGACCTTTAAATGTATTATAAACACTCATTTATTAACATAAAAGTCGGGTTAAAGTGGTAACTTATACTGTTAATATAATAATAATAATAAATAATATATAAATATATAGAAAAAGTTATCCCGACCCATATAACAATTAAAACAGGGGCTTACAATAAGAGTTTTATAAGTCGGGTTACTCTTAAACTGTAACCCGACCAAGCAAAATGAAAGGACTAAAAACAATGTTAAAATTAATGAGTAAAAGCCTTATACCACCGGCAGAAGTAACACATACAGACGTAAATATACAAGATCTTTTTTCAGAAATTATGGAAGAAAAAAATAAAAATTTACAAAATTATGAAAAAATTTTAGAGGAGGCTTTAAGCCTTATAGCAAGCCAGTTTGAAGAGGTCAAAAATTTTGATTTTTTTAAAGCAAATAAAAAAGAATTTCGTAAAAAAATTTTTGAAAAAGAAAATGAGATAAATAATTTATGGCAGAGGGCCCAGAAAGGGGAAAATGTTCTTGAAGAATTCCGGGGGCAGGTGGAAGAACTCAAAGCCTTATATTCTATTATCTTCCTGAAGAGAAGATTTACAATTATAATTGACCCTGTAATTCGAGCAGTGGCATTATACATGCAAAAGGCTTTACAGGACTATATTTTGATTGCAGATACAGAGCTGTTACAGGTTGAATGTCAGAAAAGGATGGGAGCTGAGGCCCTTGGAATCGACTGTGAAACTTCTGGACTTGACCCTTTACTTCATAAAGTATGTTTGATACAGATAGCTACAAAAGACCATCCAGTTATGATAGTTGATATGAGGGAATTACAGGGGCAAGATTTGAGCCCTTTACAGGCACTTCTTACAGGCCCGGCACTGAAGATTTTTCAAAATGCTAAGTTTGATCTGAAGATGCTACAGCAGGCAGGTCTTGAAGTGGAGGGGAGCCTTTTTGATACAATGATTGCTTCATACCTTCTTGCAGGGGGCAGAAGAATAGCCGGTGAAGGATTTTCCTTGAAAGCTATTGCAAAGAAATATCTGAATATTGACTTATCAAAAGAGCAACAGGTAAGTAACTGGGAGGGAGAATTAACAGTAGAACAATTACAATATGCCTGTAATGATGCAAAAATACTGCTTAAACTCAGGGATATATTGAGAAAGAAACTTGCAGAAAATAATCTTGCAGAAACAGCAAGACTTGAATTTGACTGTATTTATTCAGTGGCAGATATGGAATTAAATGGTATTTTTCTAGATAAAGAAGCAATAGAAGAACAAAAGGAAACCCTGATAGCTGATATAGAACAGGCAGAGCAGGAAGCCAGGGCTGATCTGGGAGATGTTAATTTAAAATCACCAAAGCAACTATTACCACTATTACAGAAGAAAACAGGGAAGAAGCTGGAGAGCACCGACAAAGAATATTTAAAATCCATAGGCCATCCATTATTTACAAAACTGATTGAATATAAAGAAAAATATAAATTTTATACTGATAATTTTGTTGCATTGCCTGAAAAAATTCATAAAAGAACTGGAAGAATTCAGGCAAGTTTTAATCAGATGGGCACCGAGACCGGAAGGTTCACCTGTAATGATCCAAATTTACAACAAATTCCCAGAAGAAAAGAGATAAGAAATTGTTTCAGGCCTGAGATGGGGAATAAGTTTATCATAGCTGATTACTCACAGATTGAGCTCAGAATCGGGGCAGAGCTTTCAGAAGACCCTGTTATGATTGAAGCCTATTCCCAGGGGAGGGACCTTCATACCCTGACAGCAAGTTTTATAACAGGAAAAGCAATAGAAGAAGTTACAAAGAATGATAGACAATTAGCGAAGGCAGTAAATTTCGGACTCCTGTATGGGGCGGGGGCTGAAACCTTTAGAAAAGTAGCAAAATCAGATTATGGAATAGAGATCACTTCTCAGGAAGCAGTAAATTTCAGAAACAAATTCTTTGAATTATATAAGGGGGTAAAGCAGTGGCATGACAGAACGAAAGCAAAACAGGAGTATATAACACATACCATAGGAGGCAGATTCAGGAAGTTCTCACGATTGGAAGAATATAAATTGACTGACAGACTAAATTCACCTGATCAGGGAACAGGGGCAGATATTTTGAAGAAAGCTATGGTATTACTACGACCCAGGATAAAAGAACAGGCAAAAATAGTTCATATTGTTCATGATGAGATAATACTGGAAGCACCTGAGACCAAAGCTGAGGAAGTGAAGAAAATCCTTGAAGATGCCATGAGGGAGGCCGGGCAGTATTATTTAAAACTAGTACCGGTGGAAGTGGAAGGAAACATCTGTAATAGTTGGGCAGAGAAATAATTTACTTTTGCCCATAATAAGTGATAATGTTAATAGAACACTTTTAAAAGGAGTGAGTATTTATGACCCTTGAAGAAAAAAACAGAATTGCTATGATGGAATTTTTAGAATTCAGAAAGCATAAAGAAAGAAAAGAAAAAGTCAGAAAAATCAGAGCATACATAGAAAAATTTGAGGAAGAAGAAGAGGAAGAAGAAGATTTTCATTATAGATATTAATTTGTCAGGATACGTCTTACAGACAAAATACTGACAGATTGGAGATAGAAAATGTTAGATATTGATGAAATAATAAAATTGAAAGCAGAAGGACTATCTATCAGAAATATTGCAGAGAAGTTAAACGTTAAGCGTGGAGTAATAGAATATCGACTAAAAACTTTAAAAGGTAGAGTAAAAGAAGAGACAGAGAAGAATCTGCAACATGCTGAGCTTGTAAAGGTGAATAAAATCAATAGCTATCTTAATACTGTAGAGACTTCCATATTTGATATAAAAGATAAAATAGAGGAGATGCAGGAATATTTCTATGAGATAAAACAAGGCACTGAAGAAACGAGAGACAAGATAGCATTATTAAGAGAATTCAGAGAACTTATTAAATTTGCAAAGGATTTTATCGATTCCCTTTTACCTGATAATATAGATAAATTCAGGTATATGAATTTAGTTTCAATTTCTATTCTATATGAGGAAATATTTAAGGAATCGGCAGAGGTAATAAAAGAGATCCAATCTACTATGGAGGGGAAAACCTCGGAGGAGATATTAACAGTAGTGACAGATAAGAGTCCAGACGTGATAAAAAGGTGGAAAGAAAGAATGAAGGGAGATAGGAAATTATGAATTTGATGGATGAGTTTCTAAAACCTGAAGCATGGGAGGTTTTAAACCCTGTAGCAAAAGAAACTATTATACAAGAGAAACCAGAGCTATCCTTTCAGCAGTTTATTAACAAGTTTTTAAGGCATTACTTTTATGAGCCAGGCTGTAAGATGCATGATGATATTATTGATCTGGCACAGAATAAAAATGAAAGGTCTGTCGTAATAGTGGCACCGAGGGGATTCGCAAAGTCAACACTGGTTTCTTTTGCTTTTCCATTATGGCAAATATGTGAACAATTAAGCAAGTTTATAGTTATCGTTTCAGATACTTCTTCTCAGGCACAGGGTTTTTTACGTGATATAGTGAGCGAATTAGAAGAAAATGAGGCTATTCAGGAATATTATGGTGATGCCATTTTCCCCAAGATAGACCCCTATAAAAATTTTGTTAAGTGGACTGATACAGATATTATAACCAAATCTGATATAGAAGTTATGGCTAAAGGAGCTGATGTGAAACTTCGTGGACTCAGAAAAAAACAGTATAGGCCAGACCTCATTATAGTTGATGATCTGGAAAATGATCTTAATGTTCAAACATTAGATCAACGAAAAAAGTTAATGAATTGGTTCAATAAAGCTTTATTAAATACCTTAGACCCTGATGGAGGCAGGGTATTCGTAATAGGAACTATCCTTCACCATGATGCTTTGATAAAAAATCTATTCAAGAATAAGACATATACCACACGTTTCTATAGGGCAATAAAAGACGATGGGAGCCCTTTATGGCCTGCCCGATGGAGTATAAGCAAATTATCTGAAAAGAAAAAGCAGATTGGTTCTGTAGCTTTTAATCAGGAATTTATGAACAATCCCATAAATCCGGAAGCAAAAGTATTCAAGGAGGACTGGCTTCAATATTACAAGGTAAGCGAAATATCAAAAGTAATGGATGAACTATATGCAAGAGGTGAGAAATTAACCATATATGGGGCGGTTGACCCGGCTATATCCCAGAGCAGTAAAGCAGACTACTTTTCTTTTGTGACTATTGGAATTACAAAAAATAAAGATATATATGTGCTAGAAGCTTTTAAGGACAGAATAAATTTTACGTCTCAGATAAGAACTATCATAAGCAAGGCTGAAAAGTGGAATCATTCCCAGATAGCTATTGAGGAGAATGGTTATCAGCAGTCACTTAAAGAACAATTACTATCCCAGAGCTTATTAAAGATAAAACCCATAAAAAACTTTAAGGATAAATACACCCGTATTATTGGCATGTCCACATATTTTGAAAACGGTAAGATATATATAACTGAGAATATGCAGAATTTGATTGAAGAGTTATTATTTTATCCTGATACGGCACACGATGATTTATTGGACGCACTTGAAATGGCTATAAGTTTTTGTGATAAAAATTCAGATATAGATTTTAGAGTTTTTCGATGCTTCGAGAGTGAACAAATTAAAAAGGTGTGGTGAAATTATGAAATCAGATATAAATAAAGTAATAAATTTGCTTTCAGAAAAAGCAGTAAATATTGAGTATATAGCCAATGAGATTAACCAGACTCCTGCACAGGCAGAGCAATTTTTACGTAAGAGAATAATTCCCACGGGACTTTTACGCTTTAGTATGAAGAATCGGGAAAAGTTTTATTGGATTGATGCATTATAAGGGACGGCAGGAATTTACTTTCCCAGTATAGAATATATAGAATAGAACAGTCGAAGATATTCTTGTTATAAGAGTAATTCGACTGTTTTATATTTTCCGGCGGAAGGTGGATATCCATGAATAACGGACTGTTAACCTTAAATGAAGTCTGTGTAATAACAAGAAAATCTTATACAAGTGTATTGAGGTATGTTAAGAGCGGTAAGCTAAAGAGCACAACCATGACTATTCATGGGAAACCATGTTATAAAGTGAAGAAGGTAGACCTGGACAGGTTTCTTGAAAAGCAGGGGATATCCATGAATATTCATGGTGAAGGTGAGAGGATATCCATGAATAACCAGGGGATATCCATGAAGGAAACCCTGAAAGAAGTGGTGAGGGAAACTATAACAGAAGAACGTAATCAGTTAATGAAACCTCTTGAAGAGCAAGCCCTTTACCGACTGGGAAGAATAGAGCAGGAGAATATCTTCTTAAGGGCAAAAGTGGAGACTCTTCTACAGGAAAACTCAGAACTTCAGGAGAAGATAAAAGCCCTTCCCGATCTACAGCAGGAGAAAGACCTGGCAGAGGAAGAAGCAAAAAACTATCTTGCTACAATAGAAGAATTAAAGAGGCGACTTCAGGCAGAACAGACCCGGCCATGGTACCGGAGGATATTTTCTTGACCTTCCCCAACACCTATTTTAAAGTTAACTTCTATCCTCTACCCTGCCAGAACCCCCAAAACAGGCACGGAGGCGTTAAATTTAGCTACCCTTTAAAGAAAATGATAAATATGTATATGGACTAAATTCTATTGCGTTAAAATGGCCTTTTTTGATATAGTTTACACACAAGCCATATACATTTCATAAAACTTCTGATACTTCTGGATATCGAAAACAAACTTCTGACCTTTGAAAGAGCTTTCCACTTCTGCCCATAAAGTATTAAAAACTTCTGGAAACTGAGTTTTAACTTGTTCTGTAAATGCCATATAGTTAACTTCCTGTATATTCTCCTTCTCCCAACACCTGACCTTATCTATAGTAGAAGCCTGTCGTATAACATTCTTTGTTTCACTGTGCGCCGGATGCGCTTGACTGGTAACTTGTGACTGTTGTAATGTCTGAGGTATAACTGCCCTTTCATTATGGCAGGCTTTAAGGAAGTATCTATCCCTGCAACGGATATTATGTTTTGTCATATCTGCCAGTATTCGAGAAACAACTATATCACAATCCAAACCCTTGCCAGTGAGAACCTTCTGACCTTCAGTTAAAGCCTTCTTCGAGACTTCCCCAGCACCAGCGCCTGGTAAAATTTCAGCAGACTTATTGCTATTACTTTCTATGGAGGAACAGCCAGAAGCTTTCTGAATAACTTTTGTTACAGATGTTACAGGACTTGTTACTTCTGTTATCTTCTTGTTACTTTCCTTTTCCTGTATATTTATAGAAGAATCTGAATCGGAGTTTTCTTGAATCAGATTCTTAGAAATAGATTCTTGATTTACTTGTAATACTTGCAATGGTGAATTTGTAATACTTGCAATAGTAGGGGTTGTAATACTTGCAATAGCCAGAGGTGTGGAATTCAACAGCTTTATTATACTGCCCCTGCTATGGTCTTTAGTTTTTGTAATTTCTATGTAACCATATTTTTGAAGTTTCTTTAAATATTTTGATACATTCGTTAGATGAATTCCTGTACCTGTAGAGATATAAGATAGACTCATCTCCTTAGACTGACTTTCCCTTGTTTCAGGCCATTCTTCGACCTTTCCCTTAATGAACATAAGTATAATTTTCTGGTTAGATGTTAACCCAGACCTCAGAACGTTAAAGTAAAAATCCTTCTGTATTTTAATGAAACCTTTGCTAATTGCCACTTTAATACACTCTCCTTTTATGATAGTTGATTTTATCTTAAAGAGGTGTTATAATTGGTTTGAGCCGAGGGACTTGACCACAAGGAAAAGTCCTTCAACCATTTATAACCCTCTAATCCTCATTACGTAACCTCCGGGACTGGTTTTTTCATCTCTCGTAATAACAATTTTTTCTTTAAATGTTTATGGACAGCAGTTTGAGAACAATTATACTTTTTAGCTATGCTATAAGTGGAAATCCCTTCATAATATAATTTTTCCCATTCGTCATAATACTTTGAGTATTTAGTTTTTCGTGGAGTACCGGCTTTATCAAGAAGGTCAAAAACCGCCTGTCTACTCACTTTAAAGTAATTAGCTATTTCCTCATAAGTTTTTCCTTCTTCTTCTCTTAATTGCTTACATATATTCACGTCTAACTTCTTCATGCTCAATATCCTTTGCTGTATTTTCTTTTATTATACTACAGGCATAAATTCTTTGTCAAGTGCTAATAAAAAGTAAGAATAAGGTAATTCTCAAAAGCATTATTTTATTTATTTTTTAGGTAGTTTAAAGTCCCATTATTACTATGTTTTTTTAGTAAGGTGTTTTATATAAAACTTGACAAAGAACTTATTATATAATATAATTAATAATAGAGAGAGGGAGAAAAAAGGGAGAAGGAAGCAGTAAGAAGCGACTCACGACCTGGGACTGGGATGCCTGAACCGGCTAGCAGTAGGAAAAAGTGGGGTTAGTCAGGAAGCAATTCGGGGTACGGAGTAAGCGGAAGTAGAGTAGAGTGAATTAATATGAAAGGAAGTGAAAATAATGAGTAAGGATAATAATTTAAGATGTAATAAGTGCAATAACATTCAAATATTACTATACAGAAAAGAAAAAAGTAAAGTAATAGGGGCTTTTTTCTGTGAAGTATGTAAGGATGTGAAAGAACCTTTTAAATTTAGTGTAGAAACATTAAAAAACATTATAAACAGATTAAAAGTAAAAATTATAGAAGGTTCTTACACAGTAGGAAATGAAACCTTTTACCCTGAAAAGGCAAAATACAATAAAGCTTTAAATAAAGCCCTGGGAAAGGATCTGTCAAAATTATCACCGAAACAGAGGACAGAGGTTAAAGCTGAATATCATAAGATAAAACAGCACAAGAAGATTGAAGGTAAAATCCGACTGGCAAGAAGTTTGAAGGATGAAGGTTATTCATGGAGTAAAATATATATAACCTTGCATTTAGCCAGATTACAGAAGGAAGATCAGGACAAAATAAAAGAAGTTATAGAAAGTGGTGAAAATAATGTATTGCATAACATTCTTAATACCTGATGGTGAAAATAAACCGGAAGAAGTTAACGTATATGACCCTGAAGAAATGATGAAGGACTTAGAAAAGATTGAATTTTAGGTTAAATGTT
>Ga0302236_1001822_pt1 | contig 13999 bp, 1 predicted proteins | sample AAG_UR_Gly_MG_FD_193509 | JGI IMG/M metagenome (GOLD analysis project Ga0302236, IMG submission 193509) | Enriched activated sludge microbial communities from anaerobic digester in WTTP, New Holstein, Wisconsin, United States - AAG_UR_Gly | ecosystem: Engineered > Bioreactor > Anaerobic >...
CCCGCCAGCGTGACCGTGAACGCACCGTCATCGGTCCCCGGCTCGCTGCCGGTGGCATCGCTGGCTGCGATGGAGACCGTCGTGGGGTCGTCGTCGTTGATTGTCACCGTCGCTGCGTTGTTGGCACGGTCCACCGTGACCGCGGCGTGGTTGGTGCTTGTCAAAGCAACGATGACCGTTTCCGCTGCCTCGACAATGTTGTCGTCCAGCACATCGACGAGGATCGTGGCCGAAGAGGCGCCCGCAGGAATCGTCACGGTGCCCGTCAGTGCCGTATAGTCGGTTCCGGCCGTCGCGGTGCCGGAGACCGTGTAGTTGACCGTGATGCCGCCTGTGGGTGCAAGCTTGCCGCCCGCCAACGTGACGGTAAACAACCCGTTATCCGCTCCCGGTTCGCTGCCAACAGCGTCCGTCGCTGCGATCGATACCGTGGTGGCGTCGGAACCCGGCTCGATGTCGTCGCTGATCGTCACGATGGCCGTGTTCTCGGTCGCGGCGATCGTCACTCCCGGATGATCGGTGCCCGTCAAGGTAACGACCACGGTCTCCGGCAATTCGACGATGTCGTCGTTCAGGACGTCCACGAGAATGGTCGCCGAGGACTGGCCTGCGGGAATCGTGACCGTGCCTGAGAGGGCCGTGTAGTCGCTGCCGGGCGTGGCGCTTCCGCCGACCGTATAGGTGACGGTGACTCCGCCGTTCGGGGCCAGTTTGCCTCCCGCCAACGTTACCGTGAACTGGCCGTCGTCCGTTCCGGGCTCGCTTCCGGTGGCGTCGGTGGCGGCAATCGAAACCGTCGTCGCGTCGGCATCCTCAGGCCCGCCGTCGTGGATCGTGACCGTGGCGGTGTCGGCAGCAGCCTGGACGGTAACCCCCGGATGGTTCGTGCCCGTAAGCGTCAGGATCACGGTCTCCGGCAGTTCCACGATGTTGTCGTCCAACACGTCCACGGGGATGGTGATTGAGGACTGCCCCGCCGGAATCGTCACCGTACCCGTCAAGGCCGTATAATCCTCGCCGCCAATGGCCGTGCCGCTGACGGTATAGCTGACGGTGACGCCGCCGGCCGGCGCGGTTTTGCCGCCGTCCAGCGTGACGGTGAACTCGCCATCATCCGTCCCCGGCTCGCTGCCGCTCGGATCGCTGGCAACAATCGAGACGGTTGTGGGATCGTCATCGTCGATCGTCACGATGGCTTGGTTGGCAGCGGTCTCGATCGCGACGTTCGGGTGATCGACGCCCGTGAGCGTTACGACCACGGTCTCCGGCAACTCGACGACGTTGTCATCCAGAACCACGACGGGAATCGAGACCGAGGACTGGCCGGACGGGATCGTCGCCACGCCGGCCAAGGCGGTGTAGTCGGCTCCCGGCGTAGCGCTGCCGCTGACTGTGTAACTCACCCGGATTCCGCCCGGCGGGGCCTGCCGCCCGCCCGCCAAGGCCACCAAGAAGTGCCCTTCGTCGGCGCCGGGCTCGCCGGCCGTGGCATCGCTGGCCTCGATCGAGACGGACGCGATCTCATCCAGAATCGACACCGTGGCCGTCTTGTTCGTCTGGTCGATGACAACGTCCGGATCGCCGCTGGTGATGGCGGAAAGCGTCACGATCACCGTCTCGGTTTCCTCCACCAGCAGATCGTTCAGGACAGACACGACAATCTCGGCCGAGGTCTGGCCGGCCGCAATCGTCAGCGTGCCGGCCAGCGGCGTGTAGTCCTCGCCGGCACCGGGTGTCGCCGTTCCCGTGACAAGATAAGTCAACACGGTGTCCGTGTCGCTGGGCTTGGTTTGAGTTACGAGGAAGCGGCCGTCGGCCGGCACGGCCCCTTCGGCCCCGTCATCCACCTTGGTGATCGACACAGCGGCCTCGTCGTCGTCGAGAATCTCCAGAAAGGCATACGGGGTGGCGGCGTCAATCGAAACGCCGGGCGCGGCGCTGGTGATGCCGGTCAGCGTCACGATCACCGTCTCCGTGCCCTCGACCAGATCATCGTCGAGCACGGCGACGTCGATGTCCGCGGCGAGCGAACCGGCGGCGATGGTCACCGTCCCGCTGAGCGGCGTGTAATCGTTTCCGTCGCCCGGCATCGCCGTTCCGGACACCGTGTAGCTAAGCACCGTGTCCGCAACGCTGGCCCGCGTCTGGACCACCCGGAACCTGCCGTTCGCCGGCGTGGGGGCCTCGGCGCCGCCGGCAACCTTCTCGACGGACACCGTGGCCATGTCGTCGTCGCTGATCAGTAGCGTGGCCGAGTTGTCCACGTCGTCGATCGCGATGTCCGGGTCGCCGCTGGTCACGGCGATCAGCGTGACGGTCACCGTCTCGCCGCCTTCCACCCAATCGTCATTCAGTACGACGATGTCGAGGTCGACGGTGGTCGCCCCCGCTGGGATGATCACACTGCCGCTCACCGACGCGTAATCGTCGCCATGCGTCGCGGTTCCGGACACCGTGTAGCTCACTACCGTATCGGTCGCGCTGGGCAGAGTCTGCGTCACTCGGAACTTGCCGTTGGTGGGGAGATTGTCCTCAACTCCGTCGTCGACCTTGGCAATCGACACCGTGGCCTTGTCGTCGTCGGCAATGATCAACGTGGCGGTCCTGCCGGCTTCGCCGACGGCAATTTCGGGATCGCCGCTGGTGATGTCGGCCAACGTCACGACGACGGTCTCGTTGTCTTCGACCAGGCTGTCGTCCAGCACGACGATGTCGATGTGGGCAGCGGTCGCTCCCGCAGGGATGGTCACGCTGCCGCTCAGCGGCGCGTAATCGTCGCCATGCGTCGCGGTTCCAGACACCGTGTAGCTCAGCACCGTATCGGTCGCACTGGGCAGAGTCTGCGTGACGCGGAACCTGCCGCTGGTGGTCACCGCGCCCTCGGCCCCATCCTCGATCCGGGCGATCGACACCATGGCCGTATCTTCGTCAGCGATCCCGATCTGGGCCGTCGCGTTCCGGCTGTCGATCGAGATGTCTTCGTCACCGCTGGTGACGGCTTCCAGCGTGACAACCACCGTTTCGGTGTCCTCGACGATGTCGTCGTCCAGCACGGCGACTTCGATGTCGGCGGTCGCGTCTCCGGCCATGATGGTAACGGTTCCACTGAGCGTCGCGTAATCGTTTCCCGCGCCCGGCAGCGCCGTGCCGGCCACGGTGTAGCTGAGGACTGTATCGGTGGCGCTGACCTTCGTCAGCGTGACGCGGAACTTACCGTTGGTGGGAGTCGCGGCCTCGACGCCGTCGTGCACCTTGTCAATCGACACTGTGGCGGTGTCGTCGTCGGCGATCCAGACCGTGGCCGTATGATTCACCGGGTCGACCGTGGCTCCTGCATTGTTTGTGCCGAGCAGAGTGACGACGACGGTCTCGGTGGGCTCCACAACGTTGTCGTCCAGGACATCGACGGCAATCGCCGCCGAGTTCCGGCCTCCCAAGATCGTCACGCTGACAGGCAGCGCGACATAGTCTTCGTCCGCCGTGGCGGTGCCGCTCACAGCATAGTAGACCAGAATCCCTTGCGGCGGCGCCACTTTGCCGCCGCCCAAGGTAATGACAAACCGGCCGTCGTCGGCGCCGGGTTCGCTTCCCGCGCCGTCGTCGGCCGCGATCGAAACCGTGGTCGCCTCGTCGTCGGCGATCGTCAACGTCGCCGAGTCGGGCGTGCCCGGCCGGGCCGCAGGATCGCTCGTTCCCAGGATCTGAACGACGACAGTCTCATCCCCTTCGATCATGGAGTCCGCCAAGACGGTCACCGGGACCGTCACGCTCCTCGCGTCCGCGGGGAATGTCAGCGAGGGGCTGATGGTCACGTAATCCTCGTCCGGGGTCGCTGTTCCGGAAACCGCCAACAGGACTTGGATGGGTTGAGACAACAGCTTGTCGGTGGTAATCGTGAACAAACCGTGCGTGGCGTCTTCGGCTGCGGCTTGCGTCACGGCGATGGTGAGCCGGGCCGCGTCATCATCGACGATCGTGGCCACGGCCTGCGCGTCGCCCAGGGACACGTTCCGGGCCGGCGTACCGGCGTTCAAATTGCTGAGGATGACCCGAAAGGTCTCGTCGGGCTCGATGACCATGTCGCCGCGAACTGCGACCGTCACGGTTTGGGTCAAGCTGCCGCCGGGCTCGAACGTCAGCGTCCCGTGTTGGGAATCGTAGTCGTGATCGCCGTTCTCGTCTTCTGCGGTGCCGTCGGCCGTTGCGTAATCGACGGTAACCGGCACATCGACGGGGGCGGACAGGGTGACGGCAAACTCCAGCAACCTGGAGCCGGAATCCCCTTCGTCTGCCGGTTCCGGGCCGGTCACGCCAACCACCGCCGCATCGTCGCAGGCGATGGTCACCGTCGCGGTCGATTCGGCTGAACTAACGGTCACGGACGGATGGTCCGTGCCGGTCAGAGAAACGATCACCGTCTCTGCCGCTTCGGCCAGGTTATCGTCCAAGACGTCCACCAGAATCACGGCGGAAGATGCTCCGGCCGGGATCGTCACTGCGCCCGTCAGCGCCACGTAATCCGCACCCGGCGCCGCGGTGCCGCTGACCGCATAGGTCACAAGGATGCCTCCGGGCGGCGCCGTCTTGCCGCCCGCCAAACGGACCTCAAATTGCCCGTCGTCCGCGCCCGGTTCGCTGCCATCCGCGTCGCTGGCCGTGATCGCCACGGTCGTCGCGTCGTCGTCGGCGATGGTCACTTCCGCCTGTGCGCCGGCCGTCGAAAGGCTGACCGCCGGATGATTGACCCCCGTGAGCGTGACGATCACGGTTTCCGGCAGTTCGATCACGTTGTCGTCCAGCACGTCGATCAAGATCGTGGCGGTGGAAGCGCCGGCGGCGATGGTCAGCGAACCAGCCAGCAGCGCGTAGTCCGCTCCCCCTGTCGCGCTGCCGCCGGCGCCATAGGTTACGACGATCCCGCCTGGCGGTGCGACCTTCCCGCCGTCCAAGGCGACCGTCAGCAGGCCGTCGTTGCCGCCTGGCTCGCTGCCGCCGGCGTCGGTGGCGGAAATCGATACCGTGGTGGCATCGTCATCCGCAATCGTGACGGCCGCGGCGTTGTTCGAGGGGTGAATCGTGGCCCCCGGATGATTCGTACTCGACAGCGTGACCGTTACCTGTTCCGTGAGTTCCACCACGTTGTCGTCCAACACATCGACCGCGATCGTCGCCGACGACTCTCCGGCGGCAATGGTCACGGTACCGGGCAATGCGGCGTAGTCGCTGCCGGGCGTGGCGGTGCCGCCGACCGTGTAGCTCACCTGAATTCCTCCGGTTGGCGCAACTTTTCCGTCGCCCAGGACAACCAGGAATTGACCGCCATCGGAACCGGGTTCGCTGGCGGTGCCGTCCACAGCCGAAATGGAGACGGTGGTCGCGTCATCGTCGTTCACGGTGACCGTCGCCGAAGCACGCGACGGATGGATGGTCACCCCGGCGTGGCTGACGGTGTTGAGCGTGACCACGACCGTCTCCGGGTTCTCGATCACGTTGTCATTAACGGGGACGACGGGGACCGTCACCGACGACTGTCCTGCCGGGATCGTTGCCGTTCCCGTCAGCGCCGTGTAATCCGCCCCTGGTGTGGCCGTGCCGCTGACCGTGTACGTCACCGTGATTCCGCCGTCCGGGGCGACCTTGTCCCCGTCCAAGGCCACGAGAAATGCGCCGCTGTCGGCGCCGGGTTCGCTCGCCGTCCCGTCGCCGGCTGTGATCGAGACCGTCGTGGCATCATCGTCGGAGATCGTCACGGTGGCCGTGCGGTTGGTCGCGTGCAACGGCGCGCTTGGGTGATTGGTCCCCGTTAAGGTGACGACGACCGTTTCCGTCAGTTCGACGACGTTGTCATCCAATACGTCCACAGTGATTGTCGCGGAAGAGCTGCCCGCAGGAATCGTCACCGAACCGGGCAGCGACGTGTAATCGGCGCCGCCCGTCGCCGTCCCGCCGATGGTGTACTCGACGGCGATGCCGCCCGCCGGAGCGAGTTTGCCGCCGGCCAACGCCACCGTGAACAGCCCGTCGTTGGCACCGGGTTCTCCGCCGCCGGCGTCGGTGGCCGTAATCGAGACCGTCGTGGCATCATCGTCGGCGATCATCACCGTCGCTTGGTTGTCCGTCGCGTGGGTCGTCACGCCGGCGTGATTGGTTCCGGTAAGGGTGACCGTCAGGAATTCGGTCCCTTCGACCACCTGGTCGTCCAGCACGTCGACGGCAATGGTGGCCGAGGAGGCGCCGGCGGGGATCGTCACAGATCCGGAGAGAGCGGCGTAGTCGCTGCCGCTCGACGCGGTGCCGTTCGCCGTGTAATTGACGAGGATTCCGCCGGCAGGCGCCAGCTTGCTTCCGCCCAAGGTCACGGTGAATTGGGCGTCGTTGCTGCCGGGTTCGGCGCCGTTGGCATCGGAAGCCGTGATCGAGACCGTCGTGGCATCATCATCGGCGATCGTGACGGTGGCGGAGTTGTCCGCGGGATGGAGCGTCACGGACGCGTGATTGGTTCCGGTGAGCGTCAACACGACCGTCTCCGAGTCCTCGACGATCTGATCGTTCAGCACGTCGACAAGGATCGTGACGGACGACGCTCCGGCCGGGACCGTCACCGAGCCTGTCAGGGACACGTAGTCGGCCCCGGCGGAAGCAGTGCCGCTGACGGTGTAACTGACGACGATGCCGCCGGCCGGCGCCAACTTGCCGCCGTCCAAACGGACCGTGAACTGGCCGTCATCCGTGCCCGGCTCGGCGCCGTTGGCGTCGCTGGGAATAACGGAGACGGTGGTCGCATCGTCGTCGGCAATCGTGGCTGTGGCGGTCTTGTTGGTTGTCGAGACGGAAACCGACGGATGATTGGTGCTGGTCAGCGTGAGGATGACGCTTTCGCTCGGCTCGATGGCCTCGTCGTCCAGCACATCGACGACGATGGTCGCGGAGGAAGCTCCGGCCGGAATGGTCACGGAGCCCGCGAGCACCGCGTAGTCCGAGCCTGCGGAGGCGGTGCCGCCGACGGAGTAGTTGATGGCGATGCCGCCGGGCGGTGCGACTTTGCCGCCCTCCAAGGTCACGGTGAATTGAGCGTCATCCGCGCCGGGCTCACTACCTCCGGCGTCGCTGGCGGAAATCGACACGGTCGTTCCGTCGTTGTCCGAGATGGTGGCCGTCGCCTGGTTGCCGGCCGGCGCCACGGTGACGCCTGGATGGTCCGTGCCGAGGAGCGTGACGATGACCGTTTCCGAGGATTCCACGACATTGTCATCCAACACGGACAGGGCGATGGTCGCCGATGAGGCCCCTGCGGCAATGGTCACGGAACCCGGCAGGGCCGTGTAGTCGGCGCCTGCCGTAGCGGTGCCGCCGACGGAATAGTTGACCACGATGCCACCGGCCGGAGCGACCTTGCTCCCGGCCAGCGTTAAGGTGAACAGGGCCCCGTTGGAGCCCGTTTCGCCGGCAATCGCGTCGGTCGCGACAATCGACACAGTGGTGGCGTCGTCATCGGCCACACTGACTGTTGCCGAGCGGTTTGCCGCATGGACCGTAGCCCCGGAGTGGTTCGTGCTGGTCAGCGTCAGCACAACGGTTTCGGCGATTTCGACCACGTTGTCGTTCAGAACGTCGACGGTGACGCCGGCGGACGACGCACCGGCCGGGATGGTCACCGAGCCGGGCAGGGCCGTGTAATCCGCGCCTGGTGTGGCGGTTCCGCCGACCGAGTAGTTGACCACGATCCCGCCGGGCGGTGCGATCTTGCCGCCGTCCAAGGTTACGGTGAACTGGCCGTCGTCCGTCCCCGGCTCGCTGCCGGCGGCGTCGCTCGCCGTGACGGAAACGGTGGTGGCATCGTCGTCGCTGATGGTGACCGTCGCGGTGTTTTGGCTGGGATGGATCGTCACATTGGCGTTGTTCGTGCCCGTCAAAGTCACGGCCACCGACTCGGACATTTCGACCACCTGATCGTTCACGACGTCCACCGGAATGTCGGCTGACGAGGCTCCGGACGCGATGATGACGCTGCCGCCGAAAGCCACGTAATCTGCGCCCGCGGTCGCGGTCCCGCCTACGCTGTAGCTGACGATGATGCCGCCTGGCGGCGCCAGTTTGCCGCCGGCCAGGGTCACGGTAAACAGACCGTCATCCGTGCCTGGCTCGCTGCCGCTGGGGTCCGTGGCCACGATCGACACCGTGGTGGCGTCATCGTCGATGTTGATGACGGAGACATCGTCCGCGTTCTTGCCGTTGTAGTCCGTATCGGTGCTGGCGGCGGGGGCCGTCACGATGGTGTAGCCGACGGGCCCGTCGATCACGTCGTCGTTGACGCCGGTAACCGTGACGCGCTGCGCGACGTTCCAGTTCGCCGTGGTGAAGATCAGGCTGGCGGGCGAGACGGTGCCCTCCGTAAGATCGCTGGAGGACAACCCGATCGTGACGCTGGCGGTGGGTTGCTTCGTGAGGACCACTTCAAAGGACGCCGTGCCGCCGCCTTCCGTCGTCGTCAAGCCGAAAGTGGGGGTGACACGGATTCCGCCGCTGAGGATTTCGATCGAGGTCTGGAAGTTGATCTCGCCGGCGGGCACGATCAAATGGTCCTCGAAGAACTCAACCCAGTGCAACGGGCTGTCGGCGGCGGTGGCGGTGAACGTCAAGGTTCCGGGCGCTGCCGCGGTCCATGGTTGATTGGACTGGAACAGCAGGCAGTCGCGGCCTCTCGGATTGGGTGCCACCTGGTCGTAGTCCAATCCTCCAACTTCGTCGATCAGCCCCGAAACAAGCACGGTCCCCGAGCTGAACGCGCCGTATTCGCCGGGGTGGAGTGACTTGTCCGCAGGAAGGGTCACAAGACCCGGATCGAAATTGACGTCCAAGTAGGCTTGGAAGACCCCGGTGGGACTGCGGCGCGCGTCCCGCACGTAGGCTTTCACCAGAAACTGGTCGCCCACTTGCAGCGAGGTGAGAGGCTGGCCGCCAAGATCAGTGAACTCGAACCTCACGTTCAGGTCCCCGGCGAGGAGTCGGCGATCCTCCAGGGGCTCGAAAACGAGACTGCGTGCGCGCCGCGCCGATTTTCGCCGGAATCGCTCCGTGAACTGCGACTGAAGCCCCGAAGCGCGGCCCGATGAGCCACGGTCAGACCGACGCCTTTTTCCTATTGCCATGGACGAACCTCTCCACCATTACTGAAGACGAGTAGCGCACTGCGCCAATCTAGCACCCGTTGACCCGCCGAGTGCGAGTTCCGGGTCAGGAATCAACGCAACGGAAAGCTGATACGGCCGTCAGACTCGATGTTAGCCCTGATCTTCGGATGCGGCAAGGATTTGGCGCGTTTCGAGATGGGGCTCGATCGCCAGCTGGTAGCAGATGTGAGGGTTTGAGGGGAGAGAAGAAGAGTAGCGATCATCGGGGCAACGAGGTCTTCGCTGCGGCGAGCCAAACAGAAAAGGAGCCGCAGCTCCATGCGAGCTTGCGGCCCCTCATTCGTTTGGTTCGAACACGCACGGACGGGTCCGATTTGGCGGACCGTGGCCGGTGCTTCAGAGTTCGAACACGTTTTCCCAGTTCAACAGATTGACGGTTCCGCCGCTGAACAACACATCCCGACTCCGCCGCTCGTCCTGATCGCCGTCTTCGCCGTCGAGGAGCGTATCGCCGAGGAACTGGACGTGTTCCATGACCAACAAGTCGTTGAGGTCTCCAAGTTCGATCTCGGCCAGCATGACCACTTGGCGAGCGCTGCTCGAACTTCCCTTGATGGTCACGACATCCATTTGGTTTCCGGTCTCAATGATCAGTCCCTGAATCGGCTGATTCTGCTGCAGGAGCACGGAGTTGTTGCCATTGAAGAGTTTGAGTTCGACGGGGCCGGTGATATTGCTCTCCGTGACCTCCACGATGTCATTTCCATCGTCGCCCAGCACAGTGAGCCCTTCGCTTCCGGACAGGCAACAGCCGATGACGCTGGCATAGATCTTCGTAGTGCTTCCGTAGAGGTTCGATTCCGAACTGGATCCGCCATAGTCATGATCGATGCTCACACCAAACATTGCGGTGGAGTTCTGCATATCGAACAGATCGACACCCGCGCCGTTCTGCAGCAACAGCGACGGTGCCGGGTCGCCACTAGGGGGACTGATATCGCTTCCCAGCACCGTGTTGGCCGACACCAGCACTCGGCTGTCACCTCCATCGTTATCGATGAAGACCTTGCCGCGGACGTTGGTGTTGTTGAAGGTGACCAGATCGTCCAGTTGCTGCAAAGCGGGGACGTCGATTGGATTCTCACCGTTGTAGATGGTCAGACTGCCGTAGAGCGTATTTCCCGTAGCCCCGGTCGAAGTGAACGTGGTGCGACTGCCACCGGGACCGTTGCTGATCGTCGTCCCCGCCGCGGTGGACTTGTCGATGGACGAATCCTGGATATCGATCACGTCCAGATCGGGACCGTTGGTGATGGTCAACTGTTTTTCGATGTGGACGCGTTGGAGCACGGTCGAGGTCGAGCCGCCGCCGCCTGCCGAATCGGTATTGTTGACCGTGACGGCACCTTCAATCGTCGAATCAAAAACGGCGAGTTCACTGCGGGCGTAGGTGGGGGGGGTGTTCTGAGGATCAAGCCTGACATCCAGATTGCCCTTCACCAACACGTTCGTCAAGACGTTCTTCTTCGTTCCACAGGCGTCATTCGTGATCACCACGCTGCCGCGCACCAGTGCCGCGCCCGCCTTGTGTCCCGCCAAAGGTCCCGCCGGCGTCGCGCCCGTGAGTTCAAAGGTGTCGTTCAAGAGCCCCAACTGCACATCAATGTTCTGCACCCCGTTGACGGTCGTCGAGAGCTTGAGTGAACCGCTTGAGCCTTCGCGCAGCAGCGTGTTGTTCTTGGCGGTTACGATAAACTGGCCCGTGGCAGCGCCCTGCTTCACCTCGACCCAGTTGTCCGATGGGTTGCCTGCACCACCATCGACCAGGGGTTGGTCTCCGGTCAACCTCAACGTGCTGCCGTCGAGTTCCACCAGGACGACACCCGACAGGACTTCTCGCCTTTCCAGGGATTCCAGCAGCAGACGCCGCGACGCTTTGCGGCGCAGCTTCGTTCCTCGACTACTTGACTTCTTGCTTCGCGGACTGAGCCAAAACATGGTGTTCACCTCGCATCGAATCGGTGGTGGGTGCCTCATCCGTAAGTGGATAAAACCAAACCCCTTTCCGTGCGATTTGGGGACTTTTTGCCGAGAACGTGCAACCGGGCCTGCAAGGGTAGCCAAAGACGACGGATCCGATCGGGAAAATCTATGGCTTTTTCCGGCTGTAACACCGACAAATCTGGTTATAATTCGACCTATTGGCTCCGTCAATCGTTTGGATGTTTTTTTTCTGAACTCGGAACGCCTCAATTCGGCGGAGCGATAGGTCGGGGAGCGGACGGAACGCTCCAGAACAGCGGGGGAAGGAGCCGGTCGGATGTCTGACTTCGTGCAGCACACCGCAACAGGAGCAATTTTTCCTGCAGGCAACTATGTCCACGATGCATCGCCGTCCCAGTACCCGATCCGCGTCCCGGTATGACCGCAAGTCCCGACGGAGATCTCCGTTACACGCCGTCCGCCCACCGTCATTCACTCGGCGACTCGGTCTGGAACAGCTCGAAGAGCGGCGTCTGTTGAACGCGGATTCTGTGGCGCCTTTGTACGTCGCCATGGCGGACCCTTCCGCCAGCCCCACGAACCCCGGCTTGCTGATGCTGGTCGACGTCGATACGGGGCAGGTGGCTCCGTGGCACGCGCCGTTTTCTGACCTCCAGCAGCCGCAGCAAGGCTGGGATCTCGAACCCACCGAAGGCTACAGCGGCCTGGCGTTCGCTGCGGACGGCAGCCTGTACGGCGCTTCGACGGCCGGAACCGGCTCCGCAAGTCGATTGGTACGCATCGACCCGCGCACGGGACAGCCGTTCGCGGCCCCGCGGTCGATCACTTTCGACGGCCAGCCGATCCGGGTGGGCGACTTGGCGATCCAACCGGGGACCGTCTCGCCGCTGTACGGTCTGGGCGCCAGTGATGGCGGAGGCGGCGTCCCCGGCCGATTGTATGTCATCGACCCGAACACCGGGCAGGCGACACCCGATCCCGACGCTCCGCTGTGGTTGACGGAACACGGGATCGCAGATGGTCTGGCCGTCGGTGCGGATGGCATGTTGTACGCCACGGGCATGGACCAACTCGACAATCGCGCCAAACTCTACGTCCGGCGAGCGGATGCCACCGAGCATGTCGTCCAGCTTTCGGAGCGCATCGTCGGGCTCGACTTGTTCACCTCTGCTCCTGCCACTGGCACGCTCGTCGGGTCCACATCCGGTGGGGCGCTGGTCACGATCAACTCAGACACCGGACAGTTGACCGAGGTTGTAACCGATTCTCCGTTGCGAGGCGTCGCGGGTGACGTGGCCTTCCAGCCGCGGTTCCAGGCCGGGACGCTCGACGTTTTCTATCAGGAGCATTTCGAGACGGGGGACGGCGGATACATCGCAGACAACACCGGGCGACGGTCGCCGGGCATGTGGCATTTTTCCGTCGGTCGCAGCAACGATGGACTCATCAATCACACCCCGATTCACAACTGGTATTACGGCGCTTTTGAAAGTTCCACCGGTGGCGGGCACTATTTCAATGACCTTGACCACCGAGGTGTGCTCCTTTCGCCCTGGATTCCGATCCCCACCTGCAGCGAGACGACGGCGAGTTTCAGTTACTTGCTCGGCACGCGTGAATCTGTCGACGTCGATTGGGTAGAGGTCCAGATCGATGACGGCACGTCGATCACTACGGCCTTAAGCCGCCGGGACGGCACGCTTCCGGAAACCGGCAACTGCTGGCTGACTGCCACGGTCGACCTGACCCAATACGCTGGAAAGGAAATCCAGCTCAGGTTTGTCTTCGACACCGGCCCCGGCCCACCGATCGACCCCGAAGGCTGGTACGTGGACGACATCGTGGTGGCCGCCGTCCGCTATTCCGTCTGCGGCTACAAGTGGCACGACGAGAACCACGATGGCGTCTGGGACGCCGGCGAGCCGGGTCTGAACGGTTGGACGATCTACGCGGATTTGGACCGCGACGGCCAGTACGATGCGGGGACGGGCCCGTCGGACCCCGGCGAGCCGGCCTTCGTGACCGCCAACGACGGCTGGCACGACGGGGCGTTCTGGTTGAATCTGCCCCCCGGCGACTACATTCTCCGTGAAGTGCTACCCGAGGGGTGGAAGCAGAGATATCCGGGCGCACCAGATTTCGGACATCTCGTGACCGTGGTTTCCGGCGGACCCGTGGTGGGAGACTGGGAGCAGTCCGAGCCGCCAAACTTCGGCAACTTCCAGCCGGACATCTCCGGCTACAAGTGGCACGACGAGGATCACGATCGCGTATGGGACACCGACGAGACGGGGGCGAATGGATGCACGATCTACCTGGATCTGGACAGCGACAGCGAACGAGACATCGGTGAACCGTTCTTCGTGACAACGTACGATGGAACGCATGACGGCGCGTTTTGGTTCACGGACTTGGCACCGGGCACTTACACCATACGTGAAGAGCTTCAGGATGGCTGGAAACAGAGTTTTCCCGGCAAGCCCGGCTTTGAACACACCGTCACGATCGATCCCCCCCAGGGCCAGCGAGCGGTCGGTCGCTGGGCCGTGACCGAACCGCCGAACTTTGGAAACTTCCAGCCGGACATCAGCGGTTACAAGTGGCACGACCTAAATCACGACGGCGTGTGGGGCGCGGGCGAGCCGGGCCTGAACGGCTGGACGATCTACCTGGATCTGAACGACGATAACCGGCTCAGTCCCGGCGAACCGTCGTTTGCGACGCGTTACGACGGCGAGCACGATGGGGCGTTCTGGTTCACGGATTTGCCGGCCGGCACCTACACGGTGCGGGAAGTGTTGCCGGACTGCTGGAAGCAGAGTTACCCCGACGAACTGGATCCGATCAAGCCGTCGTGGGAACAC
>Ga0302236_1001823_pt1 | contig 13984 bp, 5 predicted proteins | sample AAG_UR_Gly_MG_FD_193509 | JGI IMG/M metagenome (GOLD analysis project Ga0302236, IMG submission 193509) | Enriched activated sludge microbial communities from anaerobic digester in WTTP, New Holstein, Wisconsin, United States - AAG_UR_Gly | ecosystem: Engineered > Bioreactor > Anaerobic >...
TGCTCCCCTGCGCGGAGGCACTGCAGCTTGTCTTGCACGCCGCCCAGAGCGTCCGCACTCTGCACGAATCCGGACAACTGCACGGCGCCATCTCCATCCAGGCAGTCCGCGTCGACTCGGCCACGCAATCCGTCACGTTGGTTGGCCCCGGCAAGTCGTGCTCGTTCGGTGGTCCCTTCTCCGCCCCCGACCACTGCCCTCCGGTACTGCGACGGCGCGAAGTGATCGAACTTCCCACCGGCGCTGATTCCGCGCGTCAAGTCCTGGCAAGCGCCGGCATCTCGTTGGAGCCGACGTGGATCGACATCTACCAGCTGGGGACGTTGCTGTGCCGTCTGGTCACCGGCGAACCGGTGTCTGCCTATCTGAGCAGCCCGCGCACGAAAGCGGCTGTGCCCCACGCAATCCAGGCCGTGATCGACAGGGCCCTGGGCTATCAGGAGGACGCTCGCTTCACGAATGCGAGCGAGTTCGTATGCGCTGTCCAACAGACGCTTCGTGACTGCCGGGCCGAGGAGCAAGCAGGCGAAGCGGCCAACAACGCCGGGAATGTTCTGCCTTTCACTTCCTTGGGGCACTTTCGGGTCGTCGCCCGGCTCGGACACGGGGGCATGGGTGACGTGTACGAGGGCTACGAGCCGGCGTTGGAACGGAAGGTGGCGATCAAAGTGCTGCCTCCGGAATTGGCGCGGCAGGAGGACTTTGTCCGGCGATTTCGTGCCGAGGCCAATGCGGTCGCGCGGCTGACGCATCCCAACGTGGTGCAAATCCATTTTATCGGAGAAGACCAAGACCACCATTTCTTCGCCATGCAGTACGTCGAAGGCGAATCCCTGGCCGAGATGCTGGCCTGCCGAAAACGCGTGAGCCCCGACCAGACGCTGGCCATCGTCGAACAAACGCTGGCCGGGTTGGCGGCGGCGCACAAGCAAGGGATCGTTCATCGCGACATCAAGCCGGCCAACATCCTGTTGGATCGCGTGAACCGCCGGGCACTGCTGGCCGACTTTGGCCTGGTCAAGTCGGTCGTCGCCGGGACCAAAATGACCGCTACCGGCATCGTCATGGGCACGGTGGATTATATTTCGCCCGAGCAAGGCCGCGGCCAAGCCGTCGACGCGCGGTCCGATCTGTACTCGATCGGCGTCTTGATGTACCAGATGCTGAACGGCAGCTTGCCGTTCGAAGCCGACAGCCCCACGGCGATGATTTTTCAGCACGTGTACGAGCAGCCCAAGCCGCTCCGCGATGCGGCTCCGCAAGTTCCCGAAGCGCTCTGCCGCATCGTCCACAGGCTGCTGGCCAAATCGCCCGCGGACCGCCACCAGACGGCCGAAGAGTTGCTGGCCGACCTGCGGGCGTTCCGGGCTCGCCAGCCACTGCCGTCCGCCACAGGATCGGTGGGCGTCGCTCCCGTTGCCCGGCCCAAGACCGTGATTATCGAGGCCCCCGTGTTCGCCGAGCCTCCGCCCTGGCCCGCTGGCTTGGACCTGGACGCCCCCGGCAGCCGCTGGCAGCGACTGGGCGACGCTTTGCGCGATCGCGGTCAAGGACTGTGCGGCTGGCTCGTCGGTCTTGCCCGAGATCGTGCCCCCGAGTTCGTCCAACGCCTGCAGAACACGCAGCAACAAGTCGACGGCGCGGTCGCCGAATACGAACGCCGCTACGGCAGCCTGCAGCATCTGGTGACGGAAGCGAGAGAAGTGCTGGACGAGTTGAAACGGCAGTCCGCGAATCAGCGCCGCGCGGCAGTGGCGGCGAGACGACGAGCCGATTCGGCCACCGACGAAGACCAGGTCCGGCAAGCCCTGGAGGAAGAGGCTTCTTGCCAGCAGGCCGGCAACCAATTGGCAGAGCAGGCCGCGGAGCAACAGCGGCAATTGGAGACCATGCACCTGCGGCTGGCCCAGGTCAACGCCACGTTGCAGAAAATCCGCAATCAGCGGGACCTCCTGAACGCTCGCCTGAAAGTCGCACAGGCCGGAATCCAGATGGCCAGCGGACCCGCGATGCGCGCTGGCGTCCACGTGCCGCTGGCGGCTCGGATCGCCGTTCTCGTTGCGGCCTGTGTCCTCGTGCTCGCCGCCCTCGTGCTCGGTGCCGCGCTGCTCTTCTGGCCGGGCAAACCGCAACTCGACCGCGCGCCAGCCGGTCTGCCGGCGGAACCTGTGGCGGCGCCCGTGAATCCGCATCAAGAGAGCGACTCGCCGAAACCAACGGAACCGGCTCGGAAAGCCAGCGACCAGGTCGCCAAGACGGCGCCGCGGCGGGAAGAAGCACGCCCACTTGTTCCCAGGCCCCTTCCGACTCCTTCCTCTGTCACGGACGGCACTTCGCTCCGTTCGGAGTTAGTCGTTCAGAATTTCTCGGATTTGGGTTGGAGCGTGACTTCGCTGGCCTTCTCGCCTGACGGACGATTCCTGGCGGCGGGAAAAAGTGACGCAGCGGTGCTCCTCTTCGACGTCGAATCCGGACGCCGTTTGTCGGAGCAGACGAAACTAAGACAGTTGGGACAAATCACGGCCTTGAGCTTCTCTCCAGACGGACAACAGCTGTTTCTGGGCGGGTATTCGGGGACGATCCAGGTTTGGCACCTGGGCGCCGGCAGCGTGCTGGCATCGGCCGGTTTGTCGGCCGAGATGAGCGTCCATCAAAAGGCGGTGCGCTGTATCGCTCCGGCCCCTGACGGCAGCTTCATCGTGACCGGCGGCGAGGACAACCGTCTCGTCTGGGTGCAACCGGGACCGACGCTCCAGACACGGACGGTGGTTTCGTTCGAACAAGCGGTCCGCGACGTCCGCCTGGCATCGGACGGCGCCGTCGCGATGGCCAGTGACGGCAGAGAGTTGGCGTGGGTCGACCTGAAAACCGCCTCCGTCACCCGCAGGCTGCCCCTGGCCGGATCGACCGTTCAAGCGGTTGCCATCTCGCCGGACGGCGCTCGCGTGGCGTGCAGCCACGGCTACGACATCAGCGTGTGGGAAACAGAGACGTCCCTGATGCGTTCCCTGGAGACGGGCAAGCACGAGATCCAATGGAGCCTCGTGTTCACGCCGGACGGCCACCGCCTGCTCTCCGGCGGCCAGGGCCGCTTCCACGTCTGGGACATCCCGGCGGGCCAGTTGACCGCCTCCATCTCGTTGGAAACCGTCCTGTACATCCAGACCATGGTCGTCTCGCCCGACGGAACCCTGGTCGCCACCATCCCCAGCGCCGCCGGCCAGACGCTGTACGTGTTCCGCCTGCCTGAATAAGGCCGCGAGTACTCTGTACGAGTAAGCGGAGGTTGCCGCGATCTCCAGCATGTCGAGGACCGGGACTTATTCTCCGCCAATGCTGAATAGACTGCTGTTGGGCAGCTCTCCGCAGAGTTCTGATCTCCGACTCGCTCTTGCGGCTCTTCGGCAAGCTCGCGTGCCCGTCCGGAAACCTGTTCGGAATCGGAGTGTGTCGCGCGCTGCTGCCCACGAAGGATCATTCGGAAGTCGGATAGTTTCCCCAACCGCACGTCATCCAGCATTTGCTCAAGTGCCCGGAGCGCGGCTTGCTTCTCGTCATCTGTAAGCGCCGTGGACAACTCGATCTGTCGGCGATACCTGACACCGGACACGCCCGTCGCCGAAACCACCGCCCCGTTGATCACCCTCGCTTGGCCCGGCCTGGAGCGGATTGCGTCGGCATCATAAAAGTAGTGCTCGGACTTTACGAAGTGAAAGACATTCTCATGCACGTTCCGGAGTCTGTCCGTCGTGTTGTCCGGCCCACCCTTCACTTTGTTCCAGATGACACTATTTCGGAGAATCCAACCCTGTTGATCGGTCATGGCGAGGGCCACCCGCCAGGGAATACCGAGCAGGCTCTTGCGATGGTAGCTGTCGCCGATGTTCAGCCAGAACGAGCCGGCCGGCTTGAGAACGCGCCTTACTTCGAGGACTGTCGCGAGCAGGTTCTGGACGTACTCCGCAGATGTCCCCTCAAGTCCAATGCCGCCTCCTGAGTACTCGCGGTGTCCCCAACAAGGAGGCGAGGTCATGCAGCAGTCGATGCAATTCGCGGGAAAGGAACCGAGCACCTCACGAGAATCCCCGACAAGAAACAGCGGATGCCGATCCGTTGAATGCAAGTATTCGATGAATCCGCGGTCACTTGCTGGCAACTCTTTTGTGGAGATCATGCTGCAGAACGTACTGGAGGATTTCGTCGTTGACAACCCCGCAAGACCGAAGAGGGGCTGGGACAACTGTTAGGTGTGCGGACCAAACCTGTAATTCTGCGGCCGAGTCTGCACAGTCTCGCACGTATTGTCTCGTCGGACAAGGCCGATGTGCTCGACGTGTACTACGAGAGCCCCGACGGGCGCTGGTGCCTGGGCGGCAAGTTCCCGATCGCCAAAGGCTGGGCCACCTACCGCCTGGACCTGACCAAGAATTCCTGGTGGAAGACGAGGAGCGGCGACGAGTCGCGGCAGTGGGGCGGGCCGAGCCGGCGCGTGCGGCCGCTGCGCAGCGACCCCGGCAACCAGGCCGATCGTTGGGTGGCCATCGACACTGTGCGTCTGGAGCCGCCCGCAGCCGATTTCCAGGAAGGCGTCAGCGTCGAGACGCAGGGCACGGCCCGGATGGTCGGTTACCAACTTGATTCAAGACGGCGGCTATCATCGCGAGATCGGCGAGGCGGGAATCCACTTGTATGCCGATTGGGTCGGACCCTCGCACAACGGCGACTTGGGCCACGCGGCCGCCGACCGCTACGACTATGCGGCTTTCGACCGCTATTTCGCGGCGGCACTTCTCCTGCGAAGGATTCGTTACGATACTGCCTGGAGGGCGAAACCACTACGTAGCATGGTCCTCCGAGCCGTGCGGCACAGTTCACCAGGCACGGCTCGGAGCGCCATGCTACCGGGTTCGGCCGACCGGTTGTATTCTACGCAGAAACGCGGCTTTTGTCTTGAGTTCTTTGGTCCTGAGTCATGTCTTTCCAGATCGCAGAATTTGCGTTGCAGTCGGAACGCGACATCCGGGCGGCGGTCCAGCGGGCGCGGCTGCTGGGCGTGTTGGCCGGCTTGCCGGAACGGCAGCGGGCGGCGTTCGGCAAGGCCGTCCGCAAGGCGGTCGAGCACGCGGCCGGCGGCGGCGGCGAGATCGCATTTGGCATCCTCGCCCGCGACGGAGGCAACGCCGTCACCGCCGCCGTGCGCATGCGGTCTCCGAGCGAGGACCCGGCCGCGCGCGGGGAACTGGTCCAAAAGCCCCTGCCGGGCCTGGATACGGACTGGCGGCGCGAAGTTGAATCGCTGGTCAGCCGCGTCGAGTACCAGGGCGAGTTCCCGGCGGACGTCGTCGTCCGGTTGGAGCAGAATTTGCCCGACGGCGCCGCACCGCTGGTGGAAAGCGAGTTGCCCGAATGGCGCACGGCGTTGGAGACGGGATCCGCGCAGTACGCCCTGGAGACCGGCCAGCGACGAATACGACTGCTGACCGAAAACCTGCTGGCCACGCAACGCCGCGACGCCGACCTGGAACGCGAACTGCAAGAGTTAAAGGCGTTGAACGAAACGCTGGAACTGCTGGCCCTGGTCGCCAGCAAGACCGACAACGGCGTGGTGATCCTGGATGCCCAGGGATACGTCGAATGGATCAACGACAGTTTCTCCCGGATGGCGGGCATCGGGTCCGATGCCATTCGCGGCCGGCCGCTGGCGGCCATGCTGTTTGACGAAGAAGGCGAGGAGGATGCCCGCCGCCAGTTCCAGCGGTTCCTGGAAGCCGGCCACGGCCTGAGCCAGGAGATCCAGCAACGCCGCGCCGACGGCCAGCCCTACTGGCTGTCGATCGGTGTAACGCCGGTGTTCGACGACGAGGGCGACATCACGCACTGGGTGGGCATCGCTCACGACGTGACCCGGCGGCGCGAGGCGCAGCAGGCTTTGGAGCGAGCCAAAGAGGCCGCCGAGGCGGCCAGCCTTGCCAAGGGCGAGTTCCTGGCCAACGTCAGCCACGAAATCCGCACGCCCATGAATGTGATCATCGGCATGACCGAGTTGACGCTGGGCACGCGTCTGACACCGGAACAGCGCGAATACCTGAACGCGGTCAAGAACTCCGCCGAGTCCTTGCTGCGACTGCTGAACGACGTGCTGGATCTGTCCAAGATCGAAGCCGGCAAGGTGCAGATCGAGGCCGTGCCGTTCTCGCTGCCGGAACTCGTTCAGGAAGTGGTCAAGTTGTGGGAGCCCGCCGCGCGCCAGAAGAAACTGCGCGTGGCCAGCCGGATCGCTGCAGATTTGCCGCCGCTGGTGGCCGGCGATCCGGTGCGCCTGCGGCAGATCCTGTTTAACCTGATCGACAACGCGATCAAGTTCACCTCCCAGGGCGAGGTCGTCACTTCGGTCTCGTTGGATTCCCGCATCGCCGACGAGGCCCGCGTCCATTTCGCCGTCCGCGACACCGGGATTGGCGTTCCGGAAGACAAGCTGGAGTGCATCTTTGAGGCGTTTTCGCAAGCCGACAGCTCGACCAGCCGGCGTTACGGCGGAACCGGACTGGGACTGGCGATCTCGGCGGAATTGGTCTCGCTGCTGGAGGGCCGGCTGAGGGTGGAGAGCCAGGTCGGCAGCGGCAGCACGTTCCACTTCTGCTTGCCCTTGACGATCCTCAATCCCTCCGCCGCGGACGAGGAGGAGGGCAAGCCCAGCCGCCGCCGGGGGCCGCTGCGAGCCAAGAATCGTTTGCGGGTCCTGGTGGCCGACGACAATCCGGCCAATCGCCTGCTGGCTGCGCGGATCCTGGAAAAACGCGGCCATACCGTGTGCCAGGCGGGGGACGGCTGCGAGGCGCTGGCGATGACGGAGCGAGAGAAGTTGGACGTGGTCGTGATGGATGCCCAGATGCCGGAAATGGACGGCCTGCAGGCCACGCGGGAAATCCGCGCTCGCGAAAAAACGACGGAAACGCACCTGCCGATCATCGCCCTGACCGCCTCGGCCATGCGCGGCGACCGGGAACGCTGCCTGGCGGCGGGCATGGACGGCTACATCTCCAAACCGATCAACGCCCAGGAACTGGTGACCCTCGTCGAGACGCTGGGCTCGCAGACGCGGCTCGTCAAGCTGTCGGACCAGCGTCTGCCGGAGTCCGGTGCCCAGTTCGACTTCCGCGCGGCCCTGGCACGGCTGGAAGGCGACGTGGAAATCTTCCGGGAGCAGGTGGTCTTCTTTCTGCGGGACACTCCGGGTCTGCTGTCGGGACTCCAGGAAGCCCTGGCGGCCGGGGACGCCGAACGCCTGCGAACGACCGCGCATCGGCTGAAAGGCCTGGCCGCCGCCTTCGACGCCCAGGCCGTCACGGAGCGGGCGTTCGATCTGGAACAGCTTGGTCAGCGTGGCGATTTGCAGGACGCCGCGGCAGTCCTGAAGCAGCTAGAGGAAGCCTTGAGCCAACTGACGGCAGCCCTGATCGGCTATCTCGAGCTGTCGCCGTCCGTGTCCGGGAACGGCGTTTGAAAAGAGGAACAAGACGAAGATCCGCCCCGGACGTGAAGCGATCGCGCCAGTGCCCGCTGACGGCCTGGGACACCGGCACCACGAGCACCTGAATCGTCGCCAGTTCTTCGGACGGTCACTGCTTCCGTCAGGGATCAACATGAAACATACGATGCTCGCGCTGTTCGCCCTGCTGGCGGGGCCGGCTGCCATCCAAGCCGTCGACGTTGACGACAGCTATCTCCGCTATGTCCATCCGACGATCCGGGAGCCGTTCGTCGATCTGGTCAACTTGTCCGTGCCGGCCGAATTGAAGGACCAGCCGCTGGCGGCCCTCGGTTGCGTCGACGTGACCCAAGCGCCATTCCGCGCCGATCCGACAGGCACGCAGGATTCCACGCCGGCGGTCCAGGCGGCTGTCTTGTTCGCCCGCGATCATCAGATGGTCTGCTTCTTACCGCCGGGCACCTATCGTCTGTCCGACACCCTCCAATGCGTGCAGCAACTGTACCGGCGGGCCAATGGCCGCGTGTTTGGCGGGAACCGGTTCCCCAACCTGCTGGTCGGATCGCGCGCCGGATCTCAACGACCGAAGCTGCTGCTGGCGCCTCGCTCGCCCGGCTTTGGCGATCCGGCCCAGCCGAAGATCTTCATCCATTTCTGGTCGCGCGGTTACCTGAACCCAACCACCGCCGACCGGGTCAGCGACGGCCTGCCGCCCGAGGTCGAACAGCCGAACATCGGCATGAACCAGATGCTGGTGAACCTGGACGTCGTGATCGGCGAGGGCAACGCCGGGGCGGTCGCGGTGCGCCACCAAGCGGCCGAGGGTTCGGCGATCGAGGACTGTACCATCGACGCGACGCACGGCTTGACGGGCATCCAGGGCGGCATCGGCTCGGGCGGCAGCAGCACCGCCGTGACGGTGATCGGCGGGCGCGTCGGGCTGGACTTCACCGGTTACCTCTCCGGCACGCAGCCGACGCCGGTCGTCACGGGGTTCACCTTGATCGGCCAGACCGAGGCGGCGATCCGCAGCACCAGCCGCCAGACGCTGGTGGCGGCCGGCCTGAAGATCGTCGCCGACCGCAGCGCGGGGCCGCTGATCCAGATCGGCGCCGGCCCGGCGGCGACTTCGTCAGACTCCCGCCCGGCTTCCGGCTTGCGGACCAATCACGGGAACCTGACGCTGGTGGACAGCCAAATCGAGTTCACCGGGGCCGCGTTGACCCAACCGGACCGCGTAGCCGTGCTGTCCGAGCGGGGCGTCTACTTGCACAACGTGTATCTGCATGGTGCGACCAAGGCCTTGATCGATCCCAAGCAGGATACGACGCTGCCCGGCAATCCCGACGGCTGGCTGCGCATCCGCCGGTACGCGCACACCAGCCATCCGTTGCGAGATCAGGGCGTCGAGTTCCGCTACCCGGTCTACGTCGACGGCCATTGCGTACAGCGGGTGTGCGAGGTGGAGTCCGACCAGCCGCCACCGGCCGATTTGCAGTCGCGCCATTTGTGGGCGCCGCGGTTCCCCAGTTTTGAATCGCCCGGGGCCGTCAACGTCAAGGCGGTTCCTTACGGGGCACAAGGCGACGGCCGCGCCGACGATACCGCCGCGATCCAACGGGCCGTGGACGAAAACGAGATCGTGTTCCTGCCAAAAGGATGCTATCGCCTGACGCAAACGCTTGATTTGAAGCCGCACACCAAGCTGATCGGCGCGGGCCAGCACTTGTCTTTTCTCGTGGCGACCTCCGTCGCCCGTTTCGGCGGGGTCGGAGACCCGCGCCGAGCGCTGGGCGAGGCGACCAGCGACTTGGCCCCCTTGGTGCGCACGGCGGATGCGGCCGACGCCGACACGGTGCTGAGCTTCTTGGGGCTGTACACGCCCGGCGAGGTGCCCGGCGTTTCGGCGCTGCACTGGCGATGCGGCGGCCGGTCGGTGTTTCGCGCCGTCGAGATTCGGGTGCCGGCGGCCCGTGCCACGCCGGTGCTGATCACGGGCCACGGGGGCGGCAACTGGTACAACTTCCGCGCCTCGCGAGGACCGCAGGGTGTCCCGGATTACAGGCACTTGCTTGTGGACGGCGCAACGGGGCCGTTGCGATTTTATCAATTCAGCCCTCAGCACGCGACCAGCGATTTCGCCGCCGAGATTCGCAACTCACGTGACGTTTCCATCTTCGGCACCAAGTACGAAGGTAACCAGCCGATGCTGGCCGTGCGCGACAGCGACCACATCCGCCTGTTCGGCCACGGCGGAAACGCCAAGGGGTTGCCCGGCAACACGCTGTTTCTGTTCGAGCGAACGCCCAATTTCCTCTTCGCCAACGGCGTAGACGGCCCAACGAAAATCGGCACGCGATCGCTCAGCCATCCGGACGGCAGCACCGATCCGCGCCAATGGCACATGCTGATCGAACGCCGGGACGATGGCGGCCAGTTCCAACTCCCGCCGTTGGAACGCCCCGTGTACTTCGGCCGCGGGCGTCCTCAGGACGTCGTAGACGAGCCGTAACGCAGCCCGCAGAAAATGGACTACCCAAGGCGAACCGGTGCGGCACGGCTTACTTGTTGGCCGTGCTGCACGGCCAACAAGCTGGCAGTGCCAAAGGAGTCGGGCGGACTTGCCGAATGATCTTGGTCCCAGCGACGATTCCTGCTGGAATTCCTTGCATCGGGAACACCGGCGAGGACTTGCGCCGGACAAAGAGCCGCACGCGCGGGGCGCAGTCCGGCACAGCCAGCGCGACACTGTTCTGGGGCGTGGCAAGCCGATCCCGCAACTCCAAAACTTGCCCACTCGCCGATCCGTTGAAGCATCTGGTCCTGATCTTAGACTGCCACCCAAGAACTGATTTTGGCCGGAAGGACCGATTTTTGGAGTGCGGTGGCTTGTGACCGCTTTGGGCAGCGGCTTGCAGCGCTGCGGTGGATTGGGTTCAGGAGACACCGCAATGCACCGGAACACAAAGCGGCGGTCGTTGCGTCGCGACCGGGACGTACAGCCCCTTGCACGGCGGTCGCGGGGACGATAAACTGGTCTGGTGCGCGGAAATAGGTGTTGATCCAGCAAGACATCCCAGACTTCAATTGGAAACTGATCCATGCAACAGCCCACGAAGCGTTTAAGAGCGTTGAACGTCCATCTCTTTCCAAGTCTCACGTGCCTCATCGTCCTGGTTTCGGCGTCCGCCGCGGCCGGGGCGGAAGCCGCCCCTGCGACGGTCAAGAACGTGATCCTGATGGTCTCCGATGGGGCCGGGTACAACACCTGGGACGCCACCAGCATGTACCAGGGAAGGTGGGACGCCGCCGCGGGCAAGAGCAGGCAGGTGTACGACGGCCCCGGCTGGTTCAAGATCGGGTGCAGCACGTACCCGCTGAACACGTCCACCGTCCCGACCGGCTCCGGCGCCCAAGACAAGAACGTGGTCTATGACGTGGCCAAAGCGTGGGATCGTGAGAAACCATACGAGTGGCTGTCGTCGACCTACACCGATTCGGCCGCCGCGGCAACGGCGTTGTCCACGGGCGCGAAGACCTACAACAACGCCATCAACTGGAGCGATCAGAAGAAGCCTCTGCAGCCCACGGCGTCCGAAGCGGCGAAAGCTGCCGGCAAGTCGGTGGGGGTCGTGACCAGCGTCGAGTGGTCCCACGCGACTCCCGCAGGCCTGAGCAATGCCCACAACGCGGATCGGGACAACTACGTCGAGATCGCCAACGCGATGCTCTCAGGCGAGATCATGGACGTCATCATGGGGTGCGGAAATCCCGACTACGACAACAACGGCGCGCCCGCGAAAAAGAAGGAATACAAGTACGTTGGCGGTCCCGAGACATGGAAGGCGATCGAGGCGGCTCGGGCCACCCCGGACGGCACTTACCAGGGTTTCCGGCCGGTGTCCACCAAGGCGGAGTTCGAGGCGCTTGTCTTCGGCCCGACGCCGCGCCGAGTGCTCGGGACGGCGCAGGTTGCGACGACTCTGCAACAGGCTCGGCGAACGACGAAGACCGAGGATCCGGCTGTGGATACGCCGCCCAACGCCCATGTGCCCAGCCTGGCCACGATGGCCCGAGGGGCACTGAACGTCCTGGACGACAATCCGCAGGGACTCTTTCTCCTGGTCGAGGGCGGAGCCGTCGATTGGGCGAATCACAACAAGAACGCCAGGCGGATGATTCAAGAGCAGACGGAGTTTGTCGCTGCGATCGAAGCGGTCGTGGCCTGGGTCGATGCGCACAGCAACTGGGACGAGACGCTGCTGGTCCTGACCGCCGACCACGAGACGGGTCTGATCTGGGGACCGCAGTCCGACAAGATTCCGTTCGAGCCGATTGTGGATCAAGGTCCCCATCGCATCCCGAAAATGCACTACAACTCCAAGACCCACAGCAACAGCCTGGTCCCGGTCTACGCAAAAGGCGCTCGCAGTCAGTTGCTCTCCCGACTGGTGATCGGCGACGATCCCGTCCGTGGTCCGTTCGTGAACAACACCGGCCTGGCACGCCTGCTCCAGCACGCCGCGGCCAACAGGCCGCTTGGCGTTTCTGAGACTAGGTAGTTGCCGGGAATCCGCTGCCGCCCGCCAAGTCGCAACCGCGACGCCGCTGGTTCCGGTACAGCCTGCGGACGCTGTTGCTGGTGATGGTCGCCGCCAGCGTCGGCCTGGGGTGGTTCACTGCCGGGATGAAGGCAGCCCAGCGTCAGCAAGCGGCGGTGGCGACGACTGTCAGTCTAAGCGGGCTGGTCGTGTTTGACGATCAGCCGGACGATCTCACCGCGGCTCCGGCCGTCTCGCCTCTGGACTTGGGCGCGGAACCGCCTGGAAATCCGCGTCACGAACCTCTGGCCCAACCGCATGATCGGCGACGCCGCGTTGCCGGACGATATGGACTGGCAGCCGGCCGCCAAGGGTAACGAACTGCCCGCCCGCTGGCCCGACTGGCTGCTGCAGGGCAAGCCTCGTCCCTCCGGCCGCATCGCCTTCTGCACGCGCAAGGACGTCTATACCAAGGACTCTCCCCTCCTGCCGTCCGGCCTGCTCGGCCCGGTCTGCATCCGCCCTGCCGCACTCGTGTTGGTGCCGGGCGGGAAGTCCTTGGCAAGCGATAAGAAACTCCCTGTCGCCCTACAATTTCCGCAGTAACCACAGTTCTCTGCCTGCATTTCTGGTACACTGAAGCGAGGCGGAACAGGGGCGGCAGGCGCCGTCGCGGATTGCTGGCCGGGTCGGGATGCCCGCCAGAACGCTTGCCGCCGAGGTCTCGTCAAGGGTCGAAAGACAAGGGTGTCGCTATGAATCGCCGGTTGATCGCTTTGCTGTCCGTGGTGTTGCTGTCCGTAAGCTTTCTGCTCGCCTTGGCGGGAACGCGGGACGGGCAGTGGAAACAGGTGGATGAAGCTATGAGCCAAGGACTCCCGAAAACTGCCATCGAGAAACTGGAACCTATCATCCGGGCGGCGATCGAGGAAAAGGCATACGCCGAGGCGATCAAGGCGATCGCCCGCAAGGTCGTGCTGGAAGGCAACATCCAGGGCAACAAGCCGGAAGAAAAGATCACGCGTCTACAGGCCGAAATCGCCAAGGCGCCGGCGGAGATGAAGCCGGTCATGCAGGCCATCCTGGCCAATTGGTACTGGCACTACTTCCAGCAAAACAAGTGGCGGTTCATGCAGCGCACCGCCACCGCCGCGCCGCCTGGCGACGATTTCACGACCTGGGACCTGCCGCGAATCTTCGGCGAGATCGACAAGCAGTTCACGGCCGCTCTGGCCGAGAAGCAATCGCTACAGCAGACGCCGATTGCCCAGTACAACGACTTGCTGCAGCCGGGCAGCTTGCCCGACGCCTATCGCCCAACGTTATACGATTTCCTGGGCCACAACGCGCTGGAGTTCTACACCTCCGGCGAACAGGCCGCTGCCAAACCGTCCGATGCCTTTGAATTGATGACCGATGGTCCCATCTTTGGCGCGCCGGACGAGTTCATGGTCTGGAAAGTCGCCACGACCGACGAGGATTCACCGGTCTACAAGGCCGTGCGGCTGTACCAGGATCTGCTCCGCTTTCACCAGAAGGACACCGGCGCGACGGCGCTGGCGGACGCCGATCTGCTGCGGCTGCAATTCGGCTACAACGCGGCCTTTGGCGAGGAGAAGAACGCCCGCTACAAGGCGGCGCTGAAACGGTACGTCGACAAGTGGGGCGACCACGAGATCTCGACGCGAGCCATCGCGGCCTGGGCCTCCGTGCTGCAGGAAGAAGGCCAGCTGGTCGAAGCCCACGAGTTGGCCGCGCGCGGCGCTCGGGTATTTCCGGACAGCCCCGGCGGCAAGATGTGCTTCAACTTGCTGCACCAGATCGAGGCCAAGTCCGTCTCGATCACCACCGAGCGAGTGTGGAACGAACCCTGGCCGGCGATCCAAGTCCGCTACCGCAACTTGACTAAGGCCCATTTCCGCGTCGTCCGTTGGCGGTTCGAGGAGCGGATCAA
>Ga0302236_1001829_pt1 | contig 13963 bp, 9 predicted proteins | sample AAG_UR_Gly_MG_FD_193509 | JGI IMG/M metagenome (GOLD analysis project Ga0302236, IMG submission 193509) | Enriched activated sludge microbial communities from anaerobic digester in WTTP, New Holstein, Wisconsin, United States - AAG_UR_Gly | ecosystem: Engineered > Bioreactor > Anaerobic >...
GCGAGAGATTCCAGTCGACAAGATTTTCGAGCCATTTCCCGAACCTGCCTGTTCCTGTTGATTTTGGGTTCCAGTTTATTGTGTTATTCAGTTCGATCATCCTCTCACGGAAGGCAGTCGTACGGATGAACCATGCATCGAGCGGATAATAGAGCACAGGTTTATCTGTTCTCCAGCAGTGAGGATAGCTGTGCACCTGTTTTTCTATCCTGAACACCCTGCCCTGCTGCTTAAGCATAACGGCAATGTCGACATCCAGAGTATCAGCATCCTGAGGCAGGTCAGCTTTGTATTCATTTTTAACAGGACGCCCGGCAAAACCTTTGTAAGTATTTATATTGACCCTGTCTCTTACAAATTTTTCATCCATATCGGTTACCGGAACCATGTAACCTTTCTTATCTACAAGCGGTCCCATCGAGCCGTCTTTCCTTCTTACCATCAGCGGTGGAACGCCTTTCTCCTTTCCTATCCTGTAGTCGTCGGCTCCGAAAGTCGGAGCTATATGAACTATACCGGTTCCTTCTTCGGTTGTGACAAAATCACCTGTCAGGACTTTAAACGCCCCATTATCAGGTTTGACCCAGTCAATGAGCTGTTCATAATCAATCCCTTCGAGTCTGCTCCCGGAAAACTCTTCAAGGACCCTGAAAGGGATCTTTTTATCCCCTGGCTTGTATTCCGAAAAATGTATTCCCACATTTTCAGCAGGGAACATTGAATGAAGCAGATCCTTTGCCAGAACAACTGTCAGCGGCTCTCCGGAATAAGGATTAAAACTACGGACCTTAACATAATGGATCTCAGCGCCGACGGCCAGTGCAGTGTTTGACGGAAGGGTCCAGGGAGTGGTTGTCCATGCCATAATATGGACAGCTTCTGTATCGATATGTTTAAAAAGGAATTCCGACCGTTCATTCCTTATCACTTTAAACAGAGCTGTGCATGTTGTATCCTTTACATCACGGTAACAACCCGGGAGGTTGAGCTCGTGAGAACTCAGTCCGCTGCCTGCAGCCGGAGAATAGGGTTGAATTGTATAGTCTTTGTAAAGATATCCTTTTGAATAAAGCTGTTTAAGAAGCCACCAGAGTGTCTCGATATAACGATTGTCGTACGTCACGTAGGGATCATCCATATTCACCCAGTAGCCCATCATGCGGGTAAGATCCTCCCATTGGTCAGTATAGCGCATTACGTCGGTCTTGCAGGCCTTGTTGAAATCGACTATCGATATCTTCTCTGTGCCAATATCTTCCTTTGTAATACCCAGTGCTTTTTCCACACCAAGCTCAACAGGCAGTCCGTGGGTATCCCATCCCGCTTTACGCCTGACCATATAACCACCCTGCGTCTTATAGCGGCATACAATATCCTTGATTGTCCGCGCCATCACATGATGTATCCCGGGTACGCCGTTTGCCGAAGGCGGGCCCTCATAAAAGATAAATTCACCTTTGCCATCAACCTCACGTATACTTTTATGAAAGGTGTCATTCTTATCCCAGGTTTTCAGGATCTCCTTGTTCACTCCTGAAAGATCAAGCGTTTTGTATTCAGGAAAACGTTTTCCCATTGATCTGTTGATTATTAATATACTTTTTCTAAAAAACGGACAAAGATAATAAAAGTTGGAGAATTGGAGAGGGTTGAAGAGTTGAAAAGGGTTGAAGAGTTGAAGAGGGGGTGAGGAGGCGAGGAGCAACGCGACGAAGTTCCGCACGGCGGAAGGGTGGTGAGGTGACGAGGAACGTCGTGACGAAGTTCCGCACCGCGGAAAGGGACGACCAGGCGAAAAGGTGATGAGGAGACCTGATGAAAATTCGTCGTAGACGATGCGGTATTGTAGTGAAGATGGTACCTTTTATAAGTTTTTACCTCGTAGAGGTTATAGAAAAATTCGTCGTAGACGATATGGTATTGTAGTTGAAGATGGTACCCTTTATATGTTTTTACCTCGCAGAGGTTGAAAAGTTGAAAACGTTGAAGCGTTGAAGAGGGTTGAAGAGGGAGCGAAAGGGTGTGGGGGAGACTTGACCTGCACGACCCGAGGAGCTTTGCGACGAGTTCCGCGCAGCGGAATGCAAGACTATGAGACTCTGAGACTCCAGGACTATCAGACTGTACCCGCCCGGGATTAAAACAAAAATCACTACTTTTATCGCTGGATCCGCCGATGAATAAAAACCTTCTGACACTGATATTCAGCCTGTTGTACTTTAATTTTCTTGGTGCACAGGTGCCTGACAGTGCTAAATACATTTCACTGGATCCTTATTATTTCCATCTGCAATATCTGAAAGAAGACAGTGCCCTGCTTATCGACGTCAGACAGCCTTTTGAATTCCGTGCAAACAGGATCAAAGATGCAATCAATTTGCCTTCTCCAAAAAATCTTAAAGCTCTTATCGATACCTTAGGCAGTAATTATGCACTATTCCTCTATTGTACAAGTGATTACAGAAGCAGGCAGGCTTGTGAGGTCTGCTACGACCTCGGAGCCCGGAAGGTTTATAATCTTGAAGGAGGTATTGTAGCGTGGAGGAAAGAAGGATTTCCTGTTGAAAGAAGAAGAAAGAAGAAATAGTCATGCAGGTTGAGTATCCGCCGCTTGGCGGATACGAAATCCCGAGAGCGGAGCGAATCGGGATCGTTCTAGTAGCTCCAATCAGTAATTTCATTACATTTGAATTGTAACAAAAAATAAGAATTATATGTTTTCAGGAATAGTAGAAGAGGCTGCTCCGGTTGTAAAACTGGAAAAAGAAAAAGACAATCTTCACATCACAATGAAATGTTCATTTACAAAAGAGCTGAAAATTGATCAGAGTATTTCACATAATGGCGTCTGCCTTACTGTTGTAAAAAAATATAAGGATACCTATACTGTAACCGCCATAAAGGAAACTCTTGAGAAAACAAACCTTGGATTACTGAAACCCGGAGATAAGGTCAACCTTGAGCGCAGCACACGTCTGGATGGCCGGCTCGACGGGCATATGGTGCAGGGACATATCGATCAGACAGCAGTATGCACAGAGGTCACAGAAGCCGGAGGCAGCTGGTACTATACTTTTGAATATAAGCCTCTTAAAGATGATTATATCACAGTCGAAAAAGGTTCTGTCTCTGTCAACGGTGTAAGCCTTACAGTGGTCAATTCAAAACCCACATCTTTCCAGGTAGCAATAATACCTTTCACTTATGAGGTTACAAATTTTCACCAGATAAAGAAAGGTACTGTTGTTAATATCGAGTTCGATATACTGGGAAAATATATAGCGAAAATAGTTAAACAGCAGCTGGGGAAATGACCTCTCATACTCCGGAAGTTACCCCCCTACTACCCTAAACTACCCTCTATACAAATCTTTCTCTTATTCTCTGCCGAAAGGAGGAGATCCCTCACTCGTCAATCCTTTGCAAGCTCAGGATTGACTCGATCGGGATGACACGGTCTCCTGGGGAAAAGGGGGAATGAGGCGGGGCGTTTTGATACAATTCTTTTCTTGTAGCAGCCTTCTGGCAAAACGCCCCGCCTCATTCCCCCTACTACGCTCAAAAACACCGTGTCATTCCGTGTAAACCTCCGTGTAAACCTCCGTGAGACTCCGTGTCCTCCGTGGTTAATCTATTATTTGTCCATGAACTGCAGGTTCACCCCAAAATAGTTTTTTCCCGAAACCAAGCCTGTTATCGGTGTACTTGATATGCGTAAGCCTGACGATCCAGAGATGTGTCTCCATAAGCATGGCAACCGGGAATCTTCTTAAATATGCTTTACGGGCGAGAGACACCAGGTTGCCTTCAGGTTCTGATACTATCCCCTCAAACTGTATACCCCTGATCTTCCCTATGATCTTTGTTTCGAGCACCACGGCACCCGATACATTCCGGTTCCTGATGAATTCCTGTCCATGACGTGTCTTGAGATCTGTTGTGAAAACCAGAGCATTCTCACTTTCAATATAAACATAAAAACAGCTTGCACACCAGGGTTTCCCTTCACTGGAAGTTGCTATAGTGAGTACATGATGTTTCCTGAAGAATCTGACTATCCGGCTGTCAATCATTTTCCATCCATCGGTAAGTTTCTGATTCAAACCCGGCAAGATCCAGGATCCGTTCCACAACAGTCATAACGAGCTCATCAATAGTCTTCGGTTTGCTGTAGAATGAAGGTGATGCCGGACATATTATTGCTCCAGCCAGGGTAAGCTTTTCCATATTCTGAATATGAATAAGATTGTATGGCGTCTCACGCGGGACAAGGATCAGCTTCCTCCTCTCCTTCAGCATCACATCTGCAGCTCTCGTGATGAGGTCTTCCGACGTGCCGTTTGCGATCCTGCCTATAACTCCCATTGAAGCCGGACAAATTATCATTGTATCAAAAGTTGATGAACCTGATGCGAATGGTGCAAAAAAAGATCTGTTATCATACTCCTTCGCAGGCTTGCGTAATGAGTATTTCCCCCCGGTCTCGTACTTCCATATTTCTTTTGCATTATCGGAAAAAATTACAGCTATTTCTTCCGGTAAAATTTTGAGATCAAGCAGTTTATCCAGGAGTTTCTTCGCATAAACTGAGCCGCTCGCCCCGGTTATTGCTACTATTATTTTCCTGTTTCGATTCATCCTTTTTTTTATGGTGTAAAGGTAGTAATTTGGATCACCTCAATCCTTTGCTTTCTTGTTTACTGTTCTCTCTCCTGCCCTTTCCCGAGCAGTCTTTCCGTCAGTATTTTCACACCATCGGAAGCTCTGGCTTTTATGACTTCCACCTTCCTGTAGCCGGGTAAATAAACATCATTGGGATCAATCAGCCATAATGAAGCAGCAGCGGGAGCAAACTCAATCAGTCCGGCAGCAGGATATACGTTCAGTGACGATCCGATAACAACAAAGATATCTGCTGTCTGTGTTATCCTCACTGCTTCGTCCATCATAGGCACTGCCTCTCCGAACCAAACAATATGTGGTCTGAGCTGGCTTCCTTTTTCACAAAGGTCTCCCTCTCTTATATCACCATACCCAATATCATATACCAGGAACGGATCTTCAGTGCTCCTTGCTTTTGTAAGTTCTCCGTGAAGATGCAGTACTTTCGAGCTTCCTGCTCTCTCGTGAAGATTATCGATATTCTGTGTTATAACTTCGACGTCAAAATGTTTCTCCAGGGCTGCAACACCCTGGTGCCCCGCATTAGGCTGACATTTTTCAAGCTGCCTGCGACGCTCATTGTAGAATCTCAGCACAAGCTCCCTGTTCCTCATCCACCCTTCCGGCGATGCCACCTCGGTAACGTCATACTCTTCCCATAATCCTCCCGCCTCCCTGAAAGTACGGATACCGCTTTCGGCACTCATGCCCGCGCCGGTCAGAAATATGAGTCTTTTCATTGGTAATAATTAAAATATAAATGTAGGAAAAAAGGTTGAAGAGTTGAAAGGTTGAAGAAGTTGAAGGGTTGAAAGGAGGAGTTAGTTAATCTGATTTCATTGATTTGGTTAAATTAATCAATATCATAGATATTATATGAATTCCTGATCTCATTTCTGATAATTCATTATTATCAATATATTTAAGATCATTAGCTAAAATCAACTGGTTCATGGTTTCCATAAGACTGGAAAAAGCAACGTTATAAAAATGAACCTTTTCCTTTTTTGACCAGCGGGAAGAACCTTCTGCAATATTAGAGCAAACAGAAATTACGGCTCTTCTTAGCTGTGGGATTAATCCGAATCTCTCAGTTTCAGGAAATTCCTGAGTTAAGAGATATGTTTTTTTCGATAGGAGCCTGGATTTTGGCCAAACTTCAAGCTTTTCAAAATTGAAAGTATACATAATCTAGATAATTTGAGGTTAACAGCGATAATCTAAAGGTAAAATTTTTTCCTCTGAAAATCTTATCTTAATACGGATATTTTAATTGTCCCCCTTTTCGTCCCTCTTCAACCGTTCAACCCTTCAACGTTTCAACCTCTTCAACACTTCAACGTTTCAACACTTCAACCCTCTTCAACGCTTCAACACTTCTTCAACTTTTTCAACCCTTCAACCCTTCAACTTTTCAACCCTCTTCAACTTTTCAACGTTTTTCTGAATATCTTTGATCCATGATCGACCGCCAGACTGTTGACAGGATACTGGATGCTGCTGAGATAGTGGATGTGATCCAGGAATTCGTTCCGTTGAAAAAACGGGGGGTTAACTACCTGGGTTTGTGCCCTTTTCATAATGAGAAGACACCATCATTCACGGTCTCGCCTTCAAAAGAGATATTTAAATGCTTCGGATGCGGCAAAGCAGGGAATGCTGTCAATTTCATCATGGAGCATGAACATCTCAATTACCCTGATGCGCTCAAATACCTTGCCCGGAAATACCATATCGAGGTCGTTGAAAAAGAACTTACTTCGGAGGATATTGAAAAACAGAATGAACGGGAAAGTCTTCTGGTCCTAAGCGCCTATGCCGCCCGTTATTTCTCTGAAAACCTTTTCCACAGCGATGAGGGTATATCTGTAGGTCTCTCATATTTCAAAGAGAGAGGATTCATGCAGAGTACCCTTAAGAAATTTGATATCGGTTACAGCCTTGAAAAAAGAGATGCTCTGTCAAAAAAAGCTGTGGACGACGGTTATAAGCTTGATTTCCTTTTGAAAACCGGCCTCTCTATACAGGGTGAGGAACGTGTCTTCGACAGGTTCAGCGGCAGGGTAATCTTCCCTATACATTCACTTTCAGGCCAGGTACTCGGTTTCGGCGGGAGGATACTTAAGACCGATGCCAAAACCGCAAAATATGTCAACTCACCTGAATCAGAAATTTACCATAAGAGCCGTATAGTTTATGGCATCTTCCAGGCCAGGAAAGCGGTAACACAGTTCGACAAATGTTACCTGGTTGAGGGATACACCGACGTGATGTCGCTTCATGAAGCTGGTATTGAGAACGTTGTGGCATCGTCGGGGACTTCCCTTACACAGGAACAGGTTCGGCTCATAAAGAGATTTACTCCGAATATCACTATCCTGTACGACGGTGATGCAGCAGGCATCAAGGCATCTCTCAGAGGAATAGATATCATACTTGAGGAGGGTATGAATGTTAAAATAGTGCTTCTGCCTGATGGTGAGGATCCTGATTCATACTCAAAAAAGGTAAGCAACGAAGAGTTCCTGAAATACCTCAGCGAAAATGAGACTGACTTCATCCGCTTCAAGACACAGCTTCTGCTTGAAGAGGCAAAAAATGATCCTGTGATGAAGGCAAATCTCATCCGCGATATTGTAAGATCTATCGCGGTTATCCCTGAAACAATAACCCAGACTATATATATTAAGGAGTGCAGCTCACAGATGCAGATCCCCGAGGGTGTTCTGTACCACGAGGTGAACAAGATACGCCAGCAAAAGTCTTTCCAGGATAAGAACAGATATCCACGTCCGGAAGATCTGCCTGTTCCTCCTCCGGTCATCCCCAGGATCATAAAGCAGGAAACCACCACATTCTTCTCCGAAAAAGAGATCATAAGACTGCTGCTCAAGTTCGGAAGTACGGAATTTGAGCGTAGAATACGGGGCGAGGACGGGCAGGAGGAAGTGACAACAGTTGCTGATTATATTGTGAGAGAGATAATCTCAGACGATCTGTCATTTGACGACCAACTGTACGCCAGGATCTTTGAAGAATTCAGGTTCTCTGTTGAACAGGGAATTTTTGTTGAGGACAGGCAGTTCGTCAAACATGAGGATCCTGAAATATCTAAGTTGTCGGCGGATATCCTGTCGGAATCATATCAGCTGAGCCGAATATGGAAAGATAAACAGACCTATGTTGAAACGGAGGACATGAAACTGAAAGATATTGTCCCCGATGCTGTTCTGAAATTCAAGAGCGACAAAATAAAGGTCAGGCTGAAAGAAATAATGCACCAGCTGGAAGAAGCTGTTAAGTCGGGTGATCAGGAAAAGATCCTTGCCCTTCAGAAAAGTGATCAGAACCTGAAGATGGCAATGCGGATGATCTCCGAAAAGCTTGGAAAGAGAATTATACTGTAAGCTCCCGCTTCCAGTTGATTTTTATTATTATTTTTGATTTATTAATTTGATCCCTATGAAAAGCCCCTTCACTTTCCTGGTCTTCCTTTCAATGATCATCGTTGTATCATGTAAGACTAAAGAACAGCCAAAGGACATTTTTACTCCGGGCTTTTCAACCCTCAGGGATGATTCTACATCTACAGATCAGCCTGTAATAAAAGAAGAAACTTATTATGGCGTCCTCACTCCTGTTGAGATCTGTTCAATTTTCAACCGTCTTGGTGTTCCTTATAATAACGCTGCACTCAATCCGACAACAAATTCCAAACAGTACCTCAGTACTTCAAAAGCAGCGATCAATACAGGTATTTACGGTGTTGATTTCGGATATCTGAAGATGTTCGGCATAGGTCAGGATGTTATAAACTATATGGTCACAATAAGGGAATTGAGCAATAAGCTCGGTATTCCTGATGAACTTATTATAGAACCGATCCGGAGAGTTCAGAATGACCTTGCTGATCCCGACTCACTAACAAAATTGATGCAGAAGGCATATTCAGATATTGAGGATCACCTGAGAGAAAACGGAAGGGAAAGCACCGCCGGGTTGATGGTAATGGGAGGCTGGGTTGAGGCTATGTATATCGCAACGCAGCTGGTTTACAATCCCTCCAACCCCGATGCAGTTGTGGTTCAGAAAATTGCCGAACAGAAATACACCCTTACCTCTTTGCTGAGCTTCATGAAGAATTATTATGATGATCCTGTTGTGGTGTACTATACAAAAAAACTTAAACATCTGAAGAAGTATTTTGATACGTTTGATATTTATTTCGAGAAAAACGATCTTGAGATCGATACAATAAAACAGGTATTCCGCTCATCCGGGGCCAGGATGACTGTAACTGTCGAAACCCTGAACAAGATCCGCAATTATGTGGCTTCACTGAGAACTGAAATGACTGCTATATGAGCAGATGAATTTTATTAAAGAACCTTCCCTTTTCCTTTCTTTTTTTCGTAATTTAGATTTACTAAAAGAGTATCTCAAATTAATCATCTATGAAAATCCTGAAACTTTTTGTGCTGGCACTTATCATCCTGGGTATATCTTCATGCGAAACAAAAAAGAAAGGAGTGGTGAAGGAGGTCATACAGAGAGTTCTGGAAACTCCCCGGACAACCCTCCCCATCGACCAGGGATTCAGCGAATATATAACAGCTTACACTTCCGGTATTGTTCCCGCAAACGGGATAATTGAGGTCCGCTTCACTCCTGAGTTTGCTGCCAGGGCAAAAAAGCAGTCACCGGCCGGACTGTTCACTTTCAATCCTTTAATTAAAGGGAAAACTGAATGGACCGATGAGACAACCCTTGTATTCAGGCCGTCGAAGCTCCTCGATCCGGGAAAATCATACAGAGGAGAATTGAATCTGTCAAGGATCGGGGAAGTGAAAGAGAGGCTTAAGATCTTCCCTCTGAATTTCCATACCCTTAAGAAAGATTTCCGTATTAATACAGGGATACTGGAATCTTCTGATGACGGAACCACATATAATCTTGTTGGAGAAATAGTTACTTCCGATTTCATCAATAAACAGGAAGTGGAAAGCTACCTGGAAGCAAGGCTGAACAGGAAAAACATGAATATCGAATGGGATCATCAGGATGATCTTATCCATAAATTCTCCGTGGCCGGGATCACAAGAACTGATAAAGCCCAGGAAATGATCCTTAAATGGGATGGTACAAAATCGGGAGTGCCTCAGAAAAATTCAGTTGTAATTAATATCCCTCCGGCTGGTGAATTCCGGGTCCTGGATGTCAAGATAAGGAAGGGTGAATCGCAAAGCATGGATGTGATATTCTCAGATCCGGTCGATGTGTCGCAGGACCTTGAAGGCCTTATCTATCTTGAGCCTTCAGTTTCAACAGGCAAAAGTGTCAGATCAAACATAGTTACTCTCATCCCTTCAGCATCACTTCAGGAAGAGGTCACGCTCTATGTCGAAGCATCAGTAAAAAACCGGAAAGGAACAGATCTTGAAACTGCATACTCCGCCAGGCTTGATTTCACTGCCATCAACCCGGGGATTCAGCTTACCGGAGACGGTATAATCCTCCCTTCTTCACAAAATCTTATCTTCCCGTTCAGGGCAGTAAACCTCAAAGCCGTCGATCTGAAGATAATCAAGATCTTCGAGAACAATCTCCCGTATTTTCTCCAGGAAAATGATATTAACTCCGGCTATTATGTAAAGCGTTTCGGACGTCCGGTTTATGCGGGCAGGATCGACCTGACCTCTGGGACAGGTCCCGGTGCCGGTTCATGGAACCTTCATACAATAAACCTTGCCGATTATATAAATGTTGAACCTGGTGTATTATATAAAGTGCAGCTTAGTATGCGGAAATCATATTCTCTTTCTGGCTGCGAGCTGACCCAGGAGGAGAAAAGGTATGAAGAGCTGCTTCAGCAGGCACTTGAACAAAGCAGTACCAGCTGGGATGATTCTGATAATTATTACGATGATGATGAATCATCGATCTATTATTCTGCAGGATTCCGGTGGGAGGACCGGGACGACCCCTGCAAAGAGGCATATTATAGTCCTGATAAAAACGTATCCAGGAACATCCTGGCATCCAATATCGGACTGATAGCAAAAAGAGGAGAAGACAACATCCTTCATGTGATCGCAAACGACCTGATAACTGCCCTGCCGGCAAGCGAGGTTACGATAGAAGTCTATGACTACCAGATGCAACATCTGATAAGCGGTTCCACAAAGGAGAATGGAACAATTTCTCTTCTCTGTAACAGGAAACCGTTCCTGCTTATCGCAAAAAAAGACAAAGACCGTAATTATCTGAAAATAAATGACGGATCGGCTCTGTCGATGAGCTCCTTTGATGTTTCCGGAACAACAGCAGAAAAAGGTATCAAGGCATTCATTTATGGTGAAAGGGATGTCTGGAGACCAGGCGATTCAATCTACCTGTCTGTTTTCATAAAGGACATGAAGAAAGAGATGCCTCCTGAGCACCCTGTACAGTTTGAACTTATTAATCCTCTTGAACAGCGTGTTGACAACCAGATCCAGAAGCATAAAGGCAATAGCCTGCTTGTCTTTTGCACACGAACCGCTCCTGATGCTGTTACAGGAAATTACAGGGCTGAGGTAAAGATAGGCGGGGCAACATTCACAAAAAGGATAAGGATCGAAACTCTAAAGCCGAACCGCCTGAAGATCAATCTCACCTTCCCCGGAGAGATCCTCGGAGGTGAAAGCACAGGAAGCACCGGATCACTTAATGTCAAATGGCTCAATGGCTCAATAGCATCAAACCTGAGCACATCTGTAGAATACCTCCTTAAACATACGAAAACGGAATTTGAGAAATACAGCCAGTATGACTTTGATGATCCGGCCAGCCAGTTCTATTCCGAAACAGTGAATATCTTCGATGATAAAGTCGACGGATCGGGGAAAGCTGCGATAAAGTTCTCACCCCGACGGGAATTGAATGCTCCCGGTATGCTGAATGCTGTCTTCACTGCAAAAGTTCAGGAACAGGGTGGTGACGAAAGCATCGCACAGTTTACATATAAATATGCCCCTTACCCTGTCTTCGTGGGAATAAATCTTCCCGGACTGAAAGGCAAGAACAGGATACTTTTCACGGATACCGAAAATGAGGTCAGGGTGGTTACCCTCGATGAAAAGGGAAGGCTGTTGAATTCACAGGTTGAGATGACTGTTTACAAACTGTCATACCGCTGGTGGTGGGAGTCAGATGAAGAAGATCTCGCATACTACATTGCAAACCAGATATACAAGCCCGTAATCAGGAAAACGGTGATGACCAGAAACGGAGAAGGCAGCTTTACCTTCAGGATAGATAAGAATGAATGGGGAAGATATCTTGTGAGAGCCTCGGTTCCTTCGGGTCATGCAACTGGCAAGATGCTTCTTGTTGACTGGCCCTGGGAATATGGAATGAAAAACAACGCCGAAGGCGCCACTCTTCTTGCAATCAGTACAGATAAGGAGAAATATAACCCGGGAGATGAGGTAAAATTATCTTTCCCCACTCCGGAGAATTCAAGGGCAATTGTTTCGCTTGAAAATGCAACAGGAGTACTTGATAAGATCATGGCTCCGGCAACAAAGGGTAATACCGAAGTCCGCTTCAGGGTTACACCCGAAATGGCACCGAATGTATATGCATATGTAACAGTCATCCAGCCCCATAGCCAGACTGTCAATGATATGCCTGTAAGGCTTTATGGTGTAGTTCCCGTTATGGTCGAGGACCCCGGGACAAGACTCACCCCGCAGGTGCAGGTTGCCTCTGAGATACGCTCACAGAGACCATTTGAGATCAAAGTAAGCGAAGCAAACAAGAAGCCAATGACATATACGCTTGCTGTTGTTGATGAAGGACTCCTTGATATCACCGGCTTCAGGACCCCGGATCCCTGGAACTATTTCTATGCCCGCGAAGCGCTTGGTGTACAGACATGGGACCTTTATGATTATGTCCTCGGTGCTTTCGGCGGGACACTTGAAAGAGTTCTGGCCGTAGGGGGTGATGAAGCTTTAGTCGACCGTGCCGCCACCAAGGCTCAGAGATTCATTCCTGTAGTTAAATTCCTGGGACCTTTTACTCTGCAGCAAGGCAAAACAAAGACTCACACTGTTATATTACCACAGTATACCGGATCAGTCAGGGTGATGGTGATTGCAGGAAGTGATAAAGCATTCGGTGCGGCAGACAAATCCGTACTTGTAAGAGACCCACTGATGGTGCTTGTCACTGCACCAAGAGTAATCAGTCCGGGAGAAAAAGCAGCTTTGCCCGTAACAGTTTTTGTTCAGAAGGATGGTATCCGTGATCTTACACTTAAAGTTGAAGGAAACGATCTTATCAGCTTCGATAAGACATCAATGAATATTACAACGACAGGAACGGGTGAAACAGATTCTGAATTCTCATTCACGGCAGGCGATAAGACAGGGACTGCGACGATAAAGGTAACCGCCACCGGTGGAGGTGAAACTGCTGTATATGATATGCAACTCGAGATCAGGAATCCTAATCCTCCTGAAATAAGATCGGAACTAAAGATCCTAAGTGCAGGAGAAAAATGGGAATCATCATTTGAGTCATTCGGCATAGAGGGGTCCAATTCAGCACGTATTGAGGTTTCATCACTGCCTTCAGTCAATCTTGAAAAACACCTTGATTATCTTCTAAGCTATCCTCATGGTTGTACGGAACAGATAACCTCAACAGCTTTTCCGCAGCTCTGGCTGACGGAAATCAGCGGTAAAAAAACCGGTGCGACAGAAGAGTCTGCGGTAAATATTAAAGAGGCAATAAGTAAACTGCTGTCGAGGCAGATGTCGAATGGTGGTCTGGCATTATGGCCTGGTTCCTATCAGCCTGATAACTGGGTTACCTCCTATGCCGGACATTTCCTGCTTGAAGCTGAACGCAAAGGATACATTATTTCTTCCGGGTTCATTCAGAAATGGACCAGCTATCAGAAGAGGACAGCGAGAGAGTGGCGTTTCGATAACCGGCACAAATATTCCTGCAACGATCAGGCTTACAGGCTTTTTACACTGGCACTGGCCGGACAGCCCGACAAGGGAGCAATGAACAGATTGCGGGAAACCGATAATATACCCCGGCTTGCCAGATGGCTGCTCGCTGCAGCTTTTGCCCAAACCGGAAGACCGGAAGTGGCCGCTGATCTCCTTGACGTCAGAAATACTGACACGGAAAAAGAATATAATAATTACTTCTATGGAAGTCCCCTGCGTGATAAGGCAATAGTTTTATATACCCTCAGCCTGCTGAAAAATAAGGAAGAGTCTCTGCTCCTCGCCAGGGAATT